>Ga0335074_10004773_pt1 | contig 18698 bp, 18 predicted proteins | sample Lox_Sample_23_FD_206715 | JGI IMG/M metagenome (GOLD analysis project Ga0335074, IMG submission 206715) | Soil microbial communities from Loxahatchee National Wildlife Refuge, Florida, United States - Lox_Sample_2.3 | ecosystem: Environmental > Terrestrial > Soil > Wetlands | place: USA... | reverse complement strand
TGGGTTATATAACACAATGACAAGGTTGTGTCTACACAAATACTACCGGAAGCGGCTTGGCTCCGTCCCGAAGGCCTTTCTGACATTTGGCTCAATCAGAGAAAAGATGACGTATTAGAGCCAGATGGAGCAGGTGGAATGACTATCGCATTTCCGGGCACGACCAATATCTCAACATGTGGAGGGTATGTTCAATTCTATAGACACGTTTGTTTCGAAATAAATGCCAAAGGAACCCTTCATCTCCTTTTTTTTTACTGTGATATTCTTCTACCCGTCAAAATTATACTTGTATATAACAGGCAAGGGTATCACTAAATACCCCTTAGCTATCTTAACTCACATGCTAACGACTCCTAAGCTGCCCCTTCAGCCCTCTCTCTTTCCACTTCGACAGCAGGGACATAAAATGTCCTATTCACGCGCGCTGCCGCATACAGATATATCACCCCAAGCTCGATCACGAAGTTAAAAACATAGAAGCATGCCTTGCTATCATACCACGCCGGATCATTCGCCGACCTCGCCGGCGAATAAGCCACCCCAGTTCGGAAGCCAGCACCAAGAGTAAGCAGCAGCGCCCCAGCAACAAGGACACGACTCCCGTTCGTAACGCTCCCTGCCACGCGAGGGCGCTGAGGCTGTATTGTATCATCCGTTGTCTTATCATTATTCTGCCCATGTGCATGACCTCCCTCCTCCTTCCTCTTCGCCATGAAAACGAGATAGTTGACCCCCACAAACGGCACCGGGAAGAAAGCAGCAACAAGGAAAAACGTCCCAGCATACAGCGTGAACACATGGTCCACCTGCCGCGTGTGCGGGTCCAGCGTATACAGCGACTGAACAAAGCAAGTGATAACTGACACGAGCGACAGAAAAACAAGGACATAATACGCCATAAACAGGCGGCTGGTGATAATATGCCAGCCAACGCGAGGATGCATGGCGCGTAACAAGCGCTGCGCGAAGATCAGGTTGAGGATGAACAAGAGCAAAACGCCAGCCGTGACGAAGACCTGCGCAGCGATGACGATGTTGATGTTTGTGAGGTGAGTGATCCATGCCATGCGGAGGCTCAGCGTCACGGTGCGGAACAAGCAGATGTATATGAGTAGGATGGAGAGGCGGAAGGGTGTCTTGTGGGTCATATTGTGGCGGAAGATGAAGACGTGGATTGCGAAGCCGATTATGTAGAGGAGCATGAAGACGGTGCAGATGGGCACGTCGGGGGTTGTTGTAGGTATGCCTCCTAGGATGGCGGCAGTGGGTGGATAAGGCTGTCCTGACATCTTTCTCTTGATATTCTTATTAGCCCGCGAACTGATATCCAATGCTGTTTTGATAGATGACTTGGATATTGTCTTTTCAGTTCTGGAAATATATATAAGTTTATCTCATGTCGATCTTGAATGATCTATCTTCAAGAGTTCTGGGGCGGCGATTCGATATATATTCTTGTCTCCAGTGCCGTGAATGGATAATTGGCGCTCGCGCTGCACAAGCCACATATCACATTTCGGCGAACCGCAGGTTCTTCAACCTCCGAGCCGTCAATATAAAACAAGTCACTTTGTAGAAATTACAGAAAGCGTAAGGCTGCATTCAAATTTAACCTCAGCCAATGAGTCCTCCAAGTCTTTCCAATGCGATTTGCAATAACATGGAATCATCTACGTTCAAAAAAGGTTCCAAGCCAAATTCGTTCCAAGGAAGCATTTCACCATCCATCCCCGACGGCCATTCCATAACAAGCGGTTCAGCATTCTCTACCATCGGTTGTACATGAAAAAAGCCATGAGCAACTCCTGTTTCGTCAGCTCTAGCATTACAATCAGGTACATTGCCATCCACGTTAATATCATCTGCAGTCTGCAAGACTGTTTGGAAAATGGTATCGTTCTGATGAATGCGCATACGACCTGGATCATTCTGGGATTTTTGTCTCTGGTACCAAGTCCGCAACATGAGTAGTACGAGGCTGAAAATCGCTGCCACTCTGAGTTTTCTTGTCCGCGAAACTTCTTGTAAAGATTTGAGGATTTTATCGAGGTAGAATTCGACATTGAGATCATTGTCCATCATCTCGTGGAGATCACTGTCAAGCCTGCATACCGCGAAGTGGATCTTCATCATGGCAAATATAGTATAGGCGGTTCGGACGTATTGGAATACTGGGACGGAGCAGAGGATATCGATATCGAAGGAGAGGAAGATGTCGAGTAAGTTCTTTACGGAGGCAATGCAGATTGCAAGTGCTCTTCGGTGAGTAGCGTTCAGTATTTGAGGTTTAATTCCGCCAGCGGGCACTTGGCTTTCTTCTGTGAATGGTGCTGCGAATTCCTTGATGTTATGTCCATCGTGTAGAAAGATTTCGTGTAAATAGAGGTTGACCATGCTGGCCTCGCTTTGAAGGGTGGCTGTAATTTGTTAAGACATGGTTAGTCATATAGCACGCCTTGATACGATTTTGTAATCAACACTTACGCCTTAGAAGAAGGTCTGAAGGGACCTGTGCCTTCCACCGATCGAGTTGCTGTTCATATACTCGAAGAGTATATTGCACACTTAAATCGGAGACGTCAACACTTGCAGAAGGATCGCTCGTAAAGAAATGCTGTCCAACTTCCTCTGCTATTTGCTGTGACCGGGCCCATTGACAAATGAATAAATCTGACTTCACTGCTGCGCTAGATTTCTCAAGAGCTTCAATACATTCGTTCATGTAGGGAGTCCATCGCATCAAACTCGGTCGACGGGTTATCATGAACGCACTATGAAGACGATTTAGGATTCCAAATGTTAAGCAGGGAAATGCTTTAGGTTCTTGACGACTTACATGCCACAAAGAATGTAACAGCATAACAAGGCCCTTTGGCACTCTAGCTGCGGTTCCTTCGGACGAGAAGCTCCGGGGGGTTGAGGCCCTACTTCCGCATCCCTGAGCAATGACAGCCTAGATGTGCTCCGTCGAGTTGCCTGTAAAAAGTCCAGATCAATAGCTACTATGGCTGCCAGGTGTATAATTTGGTAGGCCTTGACCTCACCGAAGCGCTCTGGAGGGAAGTACCACGCTGCTGAGACTTGAATGGCTTGTACAAGATCCAGGTTCTTATCACCACTCATGAACATTCGATCCGCATAGGTCCTCATTGCTTCTTCCACCAGTGCTTTCCGAATTCTTTCACCGAGATGGCCAGATGCAGCTCCCAAAATTGCGAGAAATAGTATTGGTCTTGTCCTACGCACAATAGATGCCGTTGTTCCAGGCGGAAAAACCACTACTGGAAAGTGAGGAAGCATGGCTTCCGTGAATCGCACGAAGCATTCCTCAGCTTCTTTAAGCGATATTAATCCTTGATCGATAACGTCCTCTGGAAAATCCTTATCTGTCTCAGGAGGCCTTGGCAAGAAGAAGGCAAATGAATACTGGTGTTCCGCTTGGAGTGTCCTCCTTTTCTTCTGGTCACGTTTTGCTGAAGCTGAAGAAGATGCGGCTTGGTCTGCATCGAGATCCCCATGCTGCACACTCCTCCGCAGTGTTGTGTCTCTGTTCTGACCATGTGAATCTGGCAATTGGTTTAGCCACGATACTTGTAGTCTATGGGAAAGGACGCTGTCTAACCTAACATGGGGTCGACAGGACTCATCCCTCGGTATTCTTCCACGTCTCCAGCTTGCTTCTCCTTCAGAGCAGCAACTAAAGCATCTACCTTCGATTCTAATGACGCAACAGTGCTGATATTTCTCCTTGGCCTTTTATTCCTGGCAGATACGGAGGCAATACATTGGCGTCCCGCACTGACACATCTCTCACAGCTGGCCTCGGGTCTTTCTTCATCGCGCTTGCACTTTACCTTCGACTCTTTACAGGCCACGCATGCTCTCAGTCGTCTGGCGATGTTGGTTGCAGGTATTGAGTCTGACGGACTCGAAAAGGTCACATGATCCTGAAGGCGGGGCAGGATTTTCGACCCTTCCAACCCCCCAGTCAAGGCAGACCCAGGACGTTGTTGCTCTTCCGACATATTAGCAGGAACTAGAGTAGTAAATACAATTCTTCGGATCGGCAATCTGTTCGGAAAGCGAGATGGGGTAATATATATAACACAATATAGCTGGGTTTGACTGCTTAGGGCCGCTAAATTCAGCGGGTTTGGTCGCTGTTTTACGCGGCCCCGATCAACTACTGTACCCAACAGCGCCTCGGCACACGTGCTCCGCCCGCTTAGTGGCTTATCCCCTGTACGAAAGCCCCACACGCAAAACCCACTTTCTGCTTCACGTCGTTCTTATTTAAGCATCAGCGCAGAACTGTCCAAATCGGCCTTGTTGACCACAGTCACATACCCTCTGAAAACAGGGGGTCCTCTTTCTTCAGCTATGGCATTCCCTAGCAGCCTCTGCCTGCGACGGTCGTCGTCCAATTTCCATAAATGCTTGTATCTTGCCTGCACTTTCGTGCAGTCTTCAGTTACATTCCTGACCAATCTCCCTCGCCGTCTCTACTCTCACAGAGAACACCACAATGTTCAGTACCTTGTGCTGACCTCGACGCCTTTTCCTTATCGCCTTTCGACACCTTTTTCCACGTCTCCTCTCAACACCTTTTTCCTGGTCGCCCCATCCTCTTTCTCGCTCCTCGATCGTCCTCACCAACTACGTCCTTATCATCCACCACTACCTACCCCAGCCCTTTCGAACAACACCCTTCGCTATGGTCAACCCGAGCGGTGCTGCTCGCGAATGGCAACCGCCTAACGTTGTGACCACGCTTACCAACTTCCCCCAACAACGCTACGAATGCAGTCAAGTCTAGAAGGAGAAGGAGAAGGAAAAGCTTACAAAAGATGATTACCAGCGTGCTTGTGAGGAGCTAAACAACAAAGGGTTCTTAGCTCCTTTAAACGCTGACAATACAAAGGCAAGTATATACTACAATCGATAGAAGTGGACAAGGTAAGGCAATAGACACTACATGCATAGTGTAATTAGGTTGAGCTAATGGGATAATAGGTATTGCTAACATGCTGGATTATGGCAGTGGAAAACAGCCCTCTAGAATTGTGATAAGGGCACAATTATAATGTTTCTCTTCTAGATCTGTAAGACCTATCTTGCAAGGAAGAAAGAGAAGAAGGGGAAGAAAAAGAAGTCACTTAATAATTATTAGCGGGATTTCAAGATGCTCTATCGGCATGTTAACGGCACTGCAATTAACACTAATATCTCCAGCGAGGTTATCAAGGTCAGTTACTAATATATAAGCTATTTAAAATTATATGCTTAACCTACTACCTTAATACATTAACAGCGAATTAAAAGATCGTTTCAGGCTGGATAACGCAGCTAAAACTAAGCTGGTAGTAGGACTTAATGACTTAGTGCGTCTGCTAACATATCACTAGGCCTGCAACATATCTACATTCCCAACTAAGGACTATCGCCTTGACCTAGCTATGTTGATACTCTTTCAATCTTTTACGGGCTGCCAACCAGCCGAGCTGGTTGATGCGTTAAAACTTAAAGCTTTATCTAGATCCCCTTGCTGAGCTAGATGAAATTGATTAGTATAAGCATAACCCTCTAAATAAGATAAATGAGGATGAGATGGATGAAGATGATTACGAAGATATTAACAAGATGGATGACGATGAGTATGAAAGTAGCTCTATTAAGACTATTAGCAGCTTAGATAATGCAAGCTCTAATACTACTAAGCTCGACTAATATGGCGATCCAATAAGAAAGTACAAATCGCTCTGCTATAAGGATATCTGCCTCTAAGTAGTCAAGAACCTTAAGCTTGAAGAACGTGACCTCCTTGCTTTGAAAGTCTATCTTAGGCATTATAGCTAGAGTTTCTAATTGTTAAAGGTAGGGTTAGTCGTATTAGTTAATACGGGCGGGTCTACTACCTTCATAGATCGCTGCGGACGGGCTGGAGAGGACTATAGCCAGTCTGAGAGCGTTTGGAGACGATGCCCTTAAGGAGCAGTCTGCTAGTTGTACTCTGAGTGCTTCGATTTCTGCTTGTGCAGCTAATAGTTCTTCTTGTAGTTCTATCAGGTTTAGGGTCTAATCTGTCAAGGAGCTAGCAGCAGCCTTACTCGCTGCCTTTAAGGGTGTTATTGTGTAGCTTCAATTTTTTAGGTTGTAGTTGGTCGGTTTGCCCTAGTTGTTAAGGGCTGGTTTCGTGTATTTTTAGTCTGTAAAGCCTGTCTGTCTGTCTGTTAGGGTCTTATGAGATCCCTAAGTTGCGTTAGGTTGGTTCTGTCTGTCTGTCGCGTTCTAACGCGTCGCGTTCTATTTGTAGTAGAAGTTTACCGTTGTCTGCCGACAACAAAGATTCAGTTGAGCTTTAAATAATGTGGCAGCCCTAATCAATCACAGTGCAAGTCACATATATAGCGATAAACTCGTAGAATTAGTGGTCTAGGATCTAAAGCTAAGGAAGAAAGAAGAGAATTTAAGGTTTACAGACAGACTTAACTAACCCTTACGGGTTACGTGTGTGGCTTACGGTCTGTGATGAGGGTGTCCCGGGCCCGGACAGGGACTTACAGGTTAGAGCCGTAACAATACCGCTAACATCGATGCGGTAAAACGTGCCGGCAACAACATCATGGCTAGAGCCGTAGCCCTCGCTAAAAAGATGCAGGTGGATCACCGCTATATTTATTAGAACTATGCAAATCAGACCAGACGTTTTTGGTGGATACGGACTAGAGAATAGGAAGCAATTGTTGCAAATTCAAAAGAAATATGATCCAGAGCGGATATTTGCGCGTCTTCAACCGGGTTACTTTACGCTATAGAGCCTGGAGGGTTGATTTAGTCAACGCTACTCGACCTAGCTTGCGAAGGAGCAATACGATAGCATGCAGAGATTTGGGCTTAGAGGGGAAGAAGGGAGGAGTTATATGGGTCTCCGCTGCGAGATATATTGGCTAGCCTTGTGGTAGATCTTCTGTTATGATTCCTACGCAAGATAGGGCTAACTCCGCAGACCCGATCAACTTCGAATCCCGCGATTGACATGACATGTGATTGAAGACTGATGCAGATCATCGCATGGCTCGTCAATGCTGCGCTATATACGTCTTAGTTAATTATCATTTTCTACTGGACATCCAATCACGTGTCTATGTTGGTTTACTCAATATGGGAAGAATAGTTCGCTGTATTTAGGACTATGTGGTCAGTCATGTGTAGAATACGTTGTAGAAGCCTCCAGAGCAGGTATGACGAAGCACAAAGTGGCAACAATCAAGAAATCCCTGTCCGACGAAAATTCAAGGGAAGAGAAGGGGCCGGGCTCTGTAGGAGCTGACAACCCACCGCCTTTCCTCGCGGAGGGGGCTATAATGGTGGTTGCCAGAGCGGGAAATTGCGGGAATGGGAACAACGGAGTTGCCAAATAGGGAATTGATTGCCGAGGCTGGAATGGATGGAGTGGTGGTGGCTACCACTGTTTCTACTCTTTGTCCCGCGGCGATAAAACCTCCTGGAAATTCCTGGCAAGCAAAACGACGGTACCGAGTTCATTCGCAAGGTCAGGCCACGCCCCGCAGTCCGTGTCAAGTTGAACCCTCATCGCGTGGTGCTCCAGCTCGGTAGAGGAGTCTACCAATCCCATATCTTCGAATCTCATAATACAGTACCTCCGTTTCCGATGTTGAAATTGGCTAATTGAAAGCGCCTATTATACTCGGATTGGGTTTTGTAGGCCAAGACCTTCAATGTCTCCAAGATCTCACTCAATGCGGCTGAAAACCAGGTGTCCATTTTCTTCCCCTCTGCCGCGTCCCAGCCTTTGCGCAGTATCACTTGCTGATTACTTTCCATGGCTGATTGTACCGACAACGCGTGCTCCGAATCTGCAATCTCAAATTTGCCGTTCGGTGAAACGTAATTTCTTCTAGTTTTGCTGCGATGCAGCAAAATTGGGGGGATCGCACGTTTTGCATCTATGAGCTAGCTTCGCTTTGTAGCCGTGTCGTAGAATATCACGTGCCTGTCACGCAAAGCATGAAAGATGTCGCGATATTCTTTGATCAGCTAAGTAGATAGAGAAGTCTGCTTTCTTCCAACTTAGAAGTTTAGGCCCAGATCCTCCTGAAGGGGGTGTCACTATCTCGGGGGTTTCACACGAATCCGACTAACGGATGTGGGAACTGTCTATCTCATTCGTTGCTAAGAATCATATCAGTTCAATTGTGAATTTCACGCCACATACCCTTTGCAAAAGAGTCTTTTACTCACCCGCAATATTTATAACGTGCGGTGTCCGGCCAAGGAAAGCAGTTGTTGGATTGATCGCCTCGCTATCGAGCGTACTGCGTCGTAATAGTTTGAATCCTTCGTGCTCGATGTAATCATAGTCGATGATCTCCACCGCGCCCTACAAGGTACCACTGGACCCGATCACTCCTTCTCTCGACTGAGATGAATGCAATGGTTTCGCCTTTGAGAAGAAGCCGGATCCGATATCCACCGCGATAGAGACACCGCCGAGCGCTGCCATAACTTCCACGGGGATCTGTAGGCCCTTGTTGTCATAGGACCGTTCCGGGATTGGCAACCCAGTGGCCACCACAAAATCTCCGACCAAGGAATGCCAGCATGGCTTTATTTCGTCGCCGTCGAACAATACAACATCCGATCGCAAAGTAGTCTCCACCAGGATGCGCGCCCGATCGTTTGTGAGTCCACACGATATCGCAGTAACACAATCCGAATCTAGACGATCGGCAAACAGCGCCTAACTAGGCTAGTTGCTGGCCGATGGTGCAATGGAACTCAACTGAACCGATTGCGCTTACCGACACGTTGTCTTTCAGAAGAAACACTTTAGCGAAGTTTCTTTCGGGTTGAGATGGCCCTATGCAGAGTTAACAACTTCGCCTAGAGGCTGATTACGGAGTGGAGAACCATACCCGTATTTTGTTCTTTGGTAGAAACCCCTGAAATTGAAAGCTGAAGCTGGTCGATGAGAGCACTTGGATGCGCTGGCTAAGTCTGTTTCATATAATAATCAATTATTGTCATCTAAGCGTCATGACAGTTTCCAGTGATCGTTAAATGTGTCTTATATCTTGAAGCGCAGAGCCATACTGTTCGTGGATGAATTCGTGAAGGTTGCATCCTGCAAGAAAACTTGCTTTGGAAAAAGCTATAGATACTCCGAGGGCTCCAAGAATACTCGTCTCGGTCAACTTTATAGTGGTATCTGACGTAGTGAAAGATGCTGCAGGAGCTGTTTGTTCAGAAGCGCTATCTGGAGTCTCTTTTTAGTGATGGATAGGGATCTCTTTTGTTAGAGGTTTCTTTTGCTGTAAAATGCCTCCCCACACGACTACTAGCATTCCTCGACGAGGAAATACGACCTCTCCAGAACGACCTACCATAGCTTGAATACAGTGATTTCGCCCAATATATTCATGTGGTATAAAAAAGTGCTTGAAGAAACGTTTACTCCCTTGGCCAAAAACTTCGAGGTCGGCCGTACGAACCCAAAGGTGAGGGCCTAGATACACCGCTTTTCCGTTGTAAAACCCTAGAAACATCTTGACCTGGTTTGGCCTAAGATAGTGCAGTAATGTATAACCCGGCAGCGACCCCGCGTTTTGTTCCTCTGGTAAAGCTCCCTGGTCAGCTGTGGCGTGAGTCATTTCTCCACGCTGGAGGATTATTAGGTGTGTGGCCGACTTTGCGCCTTCGTACTCGAGCGCAATGTATTTCTTCGACTCGTCGGTTACGATGTTTCGAATACGGTCGTGGCCGTTGTCGAAAACGGGCATCTCCCCATCCGTCTGCCTGCGGAGCAGCCGTTTAGGCTTCAGCTCTTCAGGGAGCCAGTCGTCGATTTTGTCCTCAATGAGCTGGAACTGGTGTGACTCATTGTTTGTCAAGGATGGGAAGAACTTCCAGCAGTCATGGTTTGGAGTATCCTTCGTTCCGAAGAACTCCCAAGTCGACCCGGAATCACTGAGTCTCCAGATCTGGGCAGCATTCGGCGCGCTGATAATCAGGTGATATCCCGATGCACTGAATATCAGGTCTCGAAGAATCTGCCCTTCTCTTCCGGTCAGATTATGCTGCACGCTGGTACTGTCGATCGCTTCCACTGTATGGTACTCTTTCGATTCCGGGGCGGTCAACTTTGTCATTATGACCACCGAGTTCGAGTTTGCGCTGGCAAGCCAAGAATCCCCATTGAACGCGATATGGGTTACCTCGGTTTTGCTTTTGAAGTCGTACAATGTCTTAACGCAACTGCCCGTCCTCAGATTGTACAAATCAACCGTCCCTTCTCCTAGTCCAACAAAGGCATAATCGCAATTATTATGTATCGTTAGGGACGTGATTTCATTCGGGTCTTTGTACTCTGGAACTTCAGGAATCCCGGCCGTGGGGAGGATCGCTGATGCTTCCGACTTAGAAGAGTTGGAAGAGCGCTCTTCCTCGTCGTTCTCTCGAACCAGAGCAGCTGGCTCCCAAACAACAGAGTGCGTTTCGCGGATATCGAATAGCCTCAGACCATCCTTTCTGAATACGAGGTCTCTGACACCGTAAGAGTTATAGTTAATCTTGTATAAAGGTGTCAGGCTCTCGAAATCCCACAGTTGAATGCCACCATTGGCGTCTCCGGTTGCTAAAGTACGGCCATCTGGGGTTGCACTGAGCGCAACCGATTGCGCTTCAATAGACTTGACTTTTTTCAGGGTATCGCAGTTTATTAGAGACAATTCTCCATCGTGGTATTTGACTACCAGTAATTGCAAATCGGGATTCGGATTGAACAGAATACTGTCCGCAGTGAGGCTTCCGCCAATTGGTGAATTTTGGCTGTAGAACCCGAGAATGTTCCCATTTTTCACACTTCGGAAGCATAGAGGCTTCCCTTGGTATGCAAAACAGACTATCTGGCCATCGGGCGAAAAGCTCGTACACGTTGGAACAGATCGAATTTCGCCAACTGACTCATCGGGATAGTCATCAGGCTCATCCGGGAAATCGGATTCGGAGTCGAAGTCCTCTTCATCGGCCTGACCATCCGGCGCCTCATCGTCTTTATCATCCTCGTCGTCTTCAGTGTCTACATGGATGCGGACTTCACCGCTTTCCGTGATCACCCTGGTGGTAGATGTCCGGAACGACAAAATTTCGTTTCCCTTGGTTGCCACAATAAGATGCTCGTCGTCACTGCTGAAGTAGAACCCGATGCACGAGTCACTGATATTCTGAGTCCAGACCAGAGTTGGCGAAGACATTTTTTCGAGGTTCCATAGTTTTATAGCGTCCCTACCGGCCGCAGCGAGATGCACCCCAGAATTATCGAATAGCATCTTCCTCGGCGTTGAGCCATGCTCGAACGACAAGAGTTCTTGGCAAGTGTCTGAATCGAAGATGTGAATCCTGCGGGATGAATAACCAATTGCGAGATAGCGATCACTGGAAGCGATGCTGGTCGGCCTTGATTCTAGGTGCTCGATGTATGAAATTGCGTCCGCCCATCCTTCGTCCTTAATCCCTACAACTTCAAGATGGGGGTTAATGTCGTGAAACTGTGTATAAATAAGGGATTGCTTAGGGCAGAACGGTGGCACGAGATTGTGAACTTGTGCCGGAGACTCCAAAATGTTTCTCCCAAACTTAGAAACGAGCCGAATGAGGTCCACACTCCAGGTGCTAAGTCGGTCAAACTGGGCGACTCGTTCGGTGCGGACGATTTGTTCAAGCTGCGGTCCGATTACAGTCAGGTACTTTGAGCGTTTCTCGAGTACTCGGCGGAGGTTCGCACCAGCATCCTTGACATGGTCTAGGCTTTTGAACCTCTCGGCGACATATTCAATCCAGCAGAGGACATTCTGATTTGTCAAGAACTTATCTAGTAGTTCGAAGACTTCCTCGTCGTTTAAGGGACCGTTGACGAGGTGCACAGAAAAGGCGCTAGACGCATAGTCTGCAAATGCCGACGTTCTGTCAGTAATTTTATTCCTGGCATTCTTAGCATTCTTCGGCAGACTCAATCTCCTCCGTAGGCGACCTTGTACTTTCATCTCGTCGCCAAGAAGATATTCCAGACAAGTTTTCGCCATGGCCGAATTACTTGAGTCCCGCGCGATTCTATATCGCGGATCGGCGGATTTGAAAAGAAAATCGCGGACAGTCGTGTGAATAAGATGAACATAGTTGCGCTTATCAATCCGGAGTAGCTGGCCGCATAGGCCTTCGACCACTTCTTTCATCGACCTTTCCATCTCAATGCCAATGTGATTCGCTAAGGCAATTTCAAGTTCCTCTGTCGATAAATGGCGAATTCCACACACGGCCCAGGTAAGTGTGGTCTGGATGAGCAGTTGTTCGTGCTCGCCTTGTACGTTGTCAATCATCTGGCCCAATATTCTGTCGTAATGGAGTTTCATCTTCTCTGGGACTTGTTCTAAGATGATATTCCTCTGCTCCTTGGTCCATGCCGTCTGTATTTCCTTCATCACGATATCTGCCCATAGGAAAGATCCATGAGAATTCGCTACAATCTTGTCAATGAGTTCTAATCGCTCCTTTTCGTCTTTCACTTTTATTGATGCCTTATTGGCGTCCAGTAAGGCTCGGATGTCGTTGACAGTCTCTTCTGGGGAGATTGAGTGCTCTGTAAACTCTACATCTGTGCCCTCTAGTTCCGAGAAATGCCGTTTAAGAGTCGCAGTAAGCCTGCTTGTGATGAAAATCCGAATGATGAAGGCTGGATGCATGGCCCGCAGGAGTGGAAATAACTTTTTGGCATCGTAGCACTCATCGAGAGCGTCTATGATCCAGTACTGAGGTCGCTCGAGAACCACCCTGAAGATGCAGTTGACGAAAAGTTTCTTCCAGATAGACTTTTCATCGTCTTCATCCAGAAGTATTGACTCATGCTGCATCTTTTGGATTGTTTCTCGTATAATCCTGTGTCTCTGGGCTAGTTGAAACGCTAGAGAGCGGAGAAGTTCGGCAACAGTGCGTTGGTGCAGCGTGCCGTCGACGAAGAAGAAATATGATATATCGGACTCCCTGAGGATTTGGTTGACATGCGAGGATATGACTGATTTCCCAGATCCGGCGGCGGCGTGAAGCCAATAGAGCCACACCGGAGGGCCTTTGCCTCTTCTCCAGCTCGCAAAGTCGTCGTTCTCTTCAATCCACCGGCAAGTCCCGGCAATTTTCGATTCACAGATTGCTTCAAGTTCATCTTCTTGCATTTCTTCGCAGCCAAGATAGGCGCCCACGGGTTGTATATCTTCAGGTTCCGGGGGACCAGAATCTTGGGTTTTCCTGTTAGGACATGCTCTGTATATTTTTTGTTTTTGCAAGGTGCTCACCAAGCTGAAGAAGCTGGTCGACTACCCTTGCCAGATGGTTGCGAATCGTTCTATAGTTCGAATCGAGCTCGTTTTCGGGTTTGCATATACTGCGGTGATCTCCTTCGAGCATCTGCACGTTCTCATTTGTAGGGCCATCTGGAATCGTTGTTAGTAGAGTACTCGGAAGCCTGAGCTAAGGCAAGTATGTTCATACTGATAGCTGCATTATTCTTTTCTACAACGAGACCTAGGGGAGGTAAGGGTCGGTTTTCGTAGAATGAGTATAACAAATAGTTAGATGCAATGTATTTAAAGTCAGAGTTGATTGTCTCGTTAGACAAGGACGCGCTCTTAAGCTCGCCGACGAAGGTTTTCGAGCCTAGTGGACTCAGGCCTGAACGGAGGATACGGTCTAGTCTATTTGCCTGGTCCGAGCCACTGCATTTGCAGTGAGTCAGCATACCTACTTCTATTGATGTTGCCACGCGGTTGACGTACTGGTGAGGGGTCGCAAGAAACATGAGACACTTGATTCTCTTAGCGAGATCTGAATGATCAACATTCGCATTGTTCTCGTGATAGAATTGGAGGCATGCCTTGTGCATGTAAGCTTCGCGTTATCCCATGACAGGGAGTCCACGTACCTTTTTAATGACCAAGCCACCCATCGAGTGGCCGACGAGAATTATAAGTGTCTAGACCAAATTTGAGCTACTGTCAACTCGATGGATCTAGTACTCCCTACCTTTTCGCCTCTGCAGAGTTCCTCTGATCCTACCATCTCCCCATGCAGGTAGCTAGCGAAGTCGTTCATTCCCAACTGGCTAGATTGGAAATCCGACCAATCCGCCTTGTACCCGAAGGTATGTATCCGCACTGTGCTCTGAAAATCTGGATCTTTTGGTAACCATTCGCCTGGCCAGAAGTAGCCGCGCTGGTTCTCTTTTCTCCATGTCTTATACGAGCCGCCATGCAGGCCGTGTACGAATATCAAGTCGACAAGAGGTTCGGAAGGGCTGTAGATGCAATTAAGGCCATACGGACCGACACCTTCCTCAAATTTGAATGATTGGCGTCTTGAGGCCCGAGAATTGGGATTCTCAGCGGTCGACGAGCTGCGAAACGTTGACAAAGCCCTCAGCGGCTGCGTAAACCAGGATGGTGTTGATCTGAGTGACGTTTTTGGCGATTCCTCATCGACGACGGCGTGTTCGGTGCCTTCCTGTACGGACTAGGACACGTTAGCTGCTGGCGAGTTTCTAGAGCCTTACCCTCTTGACTCACGAATGTGATGCTCCTCTTAGGGTAGTGAATTGGTACACATTTCTGTTGATCTGCCATCGCTAAAGACTAAATAGCCTCAGGTTGCTCACTTGTCTGACATTCGTAAGCAGATTTGGTAGTTACCGCAATTTGGAAAAATGGTGGTGACGACATCCTTGAGGTCAGTTGAGTTTTGCTGACACATACCCGCCTCAGGCGGTAATTTACCTACTGTCCTTCAACATAGGAATGGGCTGAATACTGATGTCCACCTCTATTTGCCGAACCTCGAAGACGTTATCATGGGTAATAAATGTACAAGCCTGACTTGATTGGCTGGGGGGCGGCCGGATAGCGTCAACCGGAACGCCAAAACGCCAAAACGCCAGAATTCTGCCTGACTGGTCTTCGGGCCTCCACGTCACAACCCCCACGAACGTAGGGCGGGAAACGCTAAATCCGCGACAACAACGCCTAGCTGGAGTCGCATTGAGAGGTTCGCAAGTTCTACCCAACACTTAGCTTGACCAAACAGGGACTACTATCCATGCTTTGGTTGTGATAAGGTTGTTAATGAATTTAACCGCGCTGAATTTGAAAATGACGATTATGACGAAAAGACAATCGTGAATGTCACGTGAAATGGTAGCCGGCTTCTATTGCGGAGGAACGTCGTCTAAGCCATGCGAACATGCATGGGGTAGCCGTCCGCGTTAGTTCACCACTGGACGTGAGTGTTTGGTCTTCTACCTTCAGGGTCGATGTCAAAGACAATGGGCCGTACTTATAGAGGTACGTTCCTGCCTGTCTGTTGACGCGCTGTTTGATTTCTTTTGCTCTGAGGTCAATTTGGCAGTGGATGGCGGCTAAGCATTCGCCCTTGGAAAATTCATCGAGGACCTTGAACAGCATCAGAAAAGGTAGCCCACAGCCAGTAGCTTGGAAGCCGTTGCCGAGCAATCCTGGACGGTTCCTCATAGGCCTCCGCTACCGCGAGCTCTACAACGAGCTCCCTACGGTAAGGAAGTCATAAGCCACCATTACACCTACATCAGAATTCAGTCTCGCCCGATGGGAAAGATACCTATCGAGGGATGGTCCCTAATAAACGAACAAAGCGATTCAGCAGCTGGGAGAGGTTCTTCACCCGCCTAACAGCGAACATTATGGCGATGGACAGAAGAATTCAAGGAGATGATCCAGAAATTGAATCTCTACCTGGTATACTCTTCTCATACTATTGAGTTCATTTATTATTAATCAACCCGACTAGATTTCATTTAAGAAAAAGGGTCCAGGGCTGTGGGTAAATTATTTAGTAGCACAAATTGCAGAAAATGTGCAGAATATCAAGGAAAGCGAGGATCAAGCCCTGTATTGCACTAGCTCTTTCTGTCCTGTGTATCTGACGGTGATATAGAGTTTGATCGTGACGGGCGCTGAGCTGTTGCGTAACATCTTTGTCACAGAAGCGCTACGGAGGTATAAAGAATGCTGAGAAGGACTAGCTCGTGTGGTAGTATCATTGTGCAGAGCGTTCTTCTGTCCCTACTACTGACTCCTCTATGGTTTTGGGTCCTATTCCTCCCACTGAGCATCTCTGGAGCTATACGCTGACTTACCTATTGCCCTGGCGATCGTGCGCTTCGATGGCACATCTATTCTATCCCTCCACACTAGATATTCTCTAGATATAAAGGTCATGATGCCTAACTCACAATCATGTACAGCGACAAAACGCTACCTAGTAAGCTACATCATTACTACCTCACAAATCAAGAAGGGAAATGCTAACAACCGGCACCCCTGCAGCTCAACGAATCCACCCCCACCCTACAAGCACACTTGGAGAAAATGGCCCAAGGATCCTCTTTCGCAAACGTCTAGATGACTGTCATGATTAGCCGCGACTCCTGGTCTATCCCCGCTTCTGACCAACCCATGCGCTGGGACGACCACCCCGCCCACAAACCCGAGCACATAACAGTCTCATCCCCTTTGCTATTCCTCAGCAACAGCCAGGACCCTGTCGCCCCTTTAAAAAGCAGGTATCGAAATGGTGCAAAAGTTTGTCAATGCCGGGCTGGTTGAGCAGCATGGTGCTAGCTATTGCAGTCTCGCCGCAGCTAGTTTCTGTACCCTGATGAAGGTCAGGGCGTATTTAATGGAGGGGGAGGTCCCCGTGCCGCCCGAATGGGGTCCCAAGGGCAGAGAGATCGAAGATGGGAAATGGGACAGATGCGCAAGGGAGGATTGGCCATGGAAAAACAGAATGGCAACTTGGAAGGCGAAAGAGCCGTTGGAGAAGGATGCTTTGGAGGAGGAGCGTGTGATGCGCGCTTGGAGTTATATTAGGGATATGTCGGCTACGCATTTGAATTTTAGAGGTTTGAGGGATGGGGTGATGGATAGGGGCATTGAGATTGATTAGGAGAGGTTGGCGGAGTTGAGGGTTAAGGCGAGGCGCAAGAATGGAGATTGAACTAGCGTCCTAGATGGTGTATGATCTTTGTATGGGAAAAATTAGCAAGTTATGAAGTAGCACTAAGAACCATGTCATCAACTCCTGTTCTCCATCATAGCAAAAAGAATCCGCCCATTAAGGGTAAACATCAAAATCACTAAATATCTATCGACATATAATTTCACAACAACAATATAAAACCTACTTATATTGAAGATTTGAAATGAGATTTACTTAATTAGTCTCATTTATTAATTTCGCGCATGTTTGATTAATGCGTTCTTGGATGCGATTGTAATCATTGCTGGCAGGCTTCTTGCTTGAGGCAAAATGGGCGGATTCTTTTTGCCGGCGCACTCTACACAAGAGGCGCTAAGCCAAATACAGGGGTTACCACAAACTCTACATGCGGGCCGCCGCCCTTATCCCTCCCTCGCTGTTGCGGATAGATTTCGCTATCAAAGAAAGCTAGATTCTTCTGCTCCCAGCGCTTTTGGTGATCAAGACAGATATATACTCATGAGCAAGTAATAAATACTCTTAAAGCTTGTTAGTCGGTGTTACTAAGCGGGCATCTTGAGCCAACTACAGGCAACTACTCTGGAGCCTATTGTGCCTACAGAAGAGTCACTGAGTACTGACTCACCCAGGGTGTTGCCTGCTGAGAATAGGCAGCGATTAGGGGACTTTTAGTGTATAAATACTGGGCCTTAAGCCCAGTATAGTGATCTAATTCAACAGTCTTTTAGGGAGCATTCAATAGTCGTTACAACTTACATAATCCGCCTAACCTGCTAACAGGTTATGAGCCCGGCGCTCGACCACTGATCCCCCTGTTCCAACAGCATTACTTTAACGCTACTGCCGCTTTTGCTACTTGCTCGGCATTGCCATCTGCGCTGTCAATTGCACCTGCTTTAGCTACTTGGCACTGTGTTGGCGCTGCCGATAGCACCTATCACTTGCTTGGCATTGCCATCTGCGCTGTCAATTGCACCTACTTCAGCTACTTGGCACTGTGTTAGCGCTGCCGATAGCACCTATTTCAGCTACTTGGCACTGTGTTAGCGCTGCCGATAGCACCCATTAGCTGTTTAGTACTGCCTTTACGCTACTAACAGCCTTGTTTTTCGCAATGTCGGACTCTGAAGTCGACCGCCTTAGGTGCCTAAAGCTCACAGACGAGAACTGGAAGTCCTAGAGCGCCCTTGTTAAGGCACACTTGGAATCTGAAGACCTACTAGAAGCTATTACAACCCCACCCACTAACTCTAGTAAAGAGATCACCGCCAAAAAGGATGCTTTAGCACGCTCAATTATTATGCAGGCAGCCGGAATGGACCGAATAGGCTATATTTTAGGACTTGATAATGCCTACAAGCAGTAAGAAACCCTACAAAACGTCCACGAACCTGCTAGCTAGCACCAACTAGCTACCCTGCTACAGTCATTTTACAGGTACCAACTTGAGACTAAGCCTACTATAAATAAAACTGCTAGCAAGCTTATAGGCCTGCAAGCCGATATCTAGCTTATTAACAAGGATTAAGCCCCTACTAATCAGGCCAAGTTGGCAATGCCGAGCAAGTAATGGGTGCTATCGGCAGCGCCAACACAGTGCC
>Ga0335074_10004772_pt1 | contig 18698 bp, 16 predicted proteins | sample Lox_Sample_23_FD_206715 | JGI IMG/M metagenome (GOLD analysis project Ga0335074, IMG submission 206715) | Soil microbial communities from Loxahatchee National Wildlife Refuge, Florida, United States - Lox_Sample_2.3 | ecosystem: Environmental > Terrestrial > Soil > Wetlands | place: USA... | reverse complement strand
TGTTCCGAACTCCTGCATTCCGTCGGGAGATACCGTAACCGGTGTCTATTCGAGCTATGTCACGATAGGCCCAAACAATACGACCTGCGCCAGTTCGGGCTCGAATATTGAAGTCTCCGGCGGCAACGAGATCATTTTCTCCAATCCGACCGGTACGGGAGCTTCCTCCAGCGGCCAGGTTTCCCTGACCGTTTACACCGGCCTCTATCGGCTGATTGGCGCAGTATACTCGGGCAGCGGCAGCAGCCCGTCTCTTGTTAGCTTTACACAGGACAATGATACGTTCTACTTGAAGAGCCCCGTTGTCGACATCGATCCCGGGGCTGGCAAATGCGCTCCGGCCATCTCGGGCTCGCTATGCCCCTTGTCTGTCCCCCTGGGGATCAAGGTCGAAGCCTTCGGGCGCGTCGTGGGCGGGACTGCGACCAATCAAATCCTGCTCTCGAGCCCGGACCAGTCTACGCAGACACCGACGGTGTTTCCAGGTCCGCCAGGCTTCGCGACCGATAACCTTCTGACCACAACGTCATTTCCCTTTTCGCTTTACACCAATTCCAGCGGCGCCATCTTCGCTCAAGCTGCGTCGGAATCCGGCTTCATGGCGTTCGAGGATACCGACGGCTGGACGTGGAAGAGAAGCCAATAGGCGACCGCCCAGTGAACGAAGCAAAGCGATTGCTTCGTCAGCCGTATCAATTCGGCCCACGGTCAGGACAAGGGCCTCCGAAATTCGAGCACGGGTAAACGCAATCGTCAGGCAAAAGGTCGCGATCGCATCGGCATCCTGAGACGCCGCGTAGACGAAGGCCAACCGTTTCCGTGCCGTGAGTTACTTCCAAACATCGGCGCACTGCCGCCGATTCGGCAAGTGATTTGGTGCATGACATTGCACCGAAAGTGTTGGGCGATCATTCGTCCGTTTCGCGAAATACTTCGGGGCCGCTGGTATTACCGAACGCGCGGGTCAGAGCGGCGAACTGGCTGATATCGAGATCCTGCGGGCGCGATTGCGGATCGATGCCAGCAGCACGGATGCGGGGTTCGGCGTCGATCTGGTTCGCAGCCCGCGACGGCAGCGCGATACCCAACAGCCGCCGCGCCGTGCACCTGCGTCATGTATGCCTCCTGTTCGGCTCATGATCGACTTCAGTGAGCTTCCCGGGCCGTTGCCATGTCCGTTGCTGTCGGAAACGGAACCACCCGGGGGCTGGAGCGGGCCGGCGCCCGGGATTATACTTAAGTCCACATACATAGGGATAGGGCGGCGGAAGCTCGGGGAAAGCAATGACGATGAACGACTTGCCGGCGATCATGGGAACAGTCCTGATCGTTGCCGGGCTCGCCCTGGTAGGCATCAACACCTGGTTTCGTACCGATGGGAGCGAAAAGACCACTCAGACCGGGGCACTCATCATCGTGGTCGGCGCATTCCTCCTGGGGCTGTCGATATTCGGACCGCACGCAAAATAATTCGGGGGCTTTCCAATCCCGATGCTTGCGAGCGAGCCGAGACGAACCGGGACACCCGCTTGTAACTCATCGCGTGCTCCCCGACTGCAGTCGGGGGAGGAACTGTTCAAGCTCGCACTGCTCCCCGTGCCGGTGGCCGAAAGAGAGAGCGAGGCCGGAATATTGAGGGACGGCCAATGCACAGCCCCGCCGCAGACCGGGATATTGCATTTCATGTCATTCGATCAGCAGAAAATCTGCTACAAGGGACAAATTCTTTACCCGGCTTCGGGCCGAGGGGATCGAGTGTGAGGACCCTCGCGCAGGGGCGTTGATGGCTTCACCGGAATGGCGCGCGGTGGCTTGCCGGCCATGAAATATGAGGGAGAATTCCATTGGGCAAATTCGGGCGCGACGTGAGCGGTGCTTTCGCGGCGCTGCTGCTGACAGTGTCGACCGCGGCTTATGCGACGACCTATTACGTCAGCAATTCGGGGAATGATTCGAATTCCGGAACTTCGCCTTCCGCCCCGTGGAAGACGATCGCCAAGGTCAATTCGGAACAATATGCCCCGGGCGACGCGATCCTGTTCTTCGGCGGCCAGTTGTTCAACGGAAACATCGTCCTGACCTCGAGCGGCGGTACCGGCAGCCCCATCACCGTGGGTTCCTACGGAATACCCGACGCCACCATCAGCGCCGGCACGGGCAGCGGCATCTATTGGCACAACGCCGGCGACGCCACCGTGGAGGACCTGGTTTTTGAAGGATCCGGAAGCGGTTCGAACCAGGACAATGGCGTGAATTTCTACGCCCAGAGCGGCAGCTGGTCCGACATCACTGTGAGCAATGTTTCGGTCACCGGGTTCCGCGAGGGCGTCTATGTCGGCACGGCCGGCGGGACCTACAAGAATGTCACGATCGCCGATGTCACCGCTTACGACAATGGCGACACCGGAATATTCATCGACAATTCCTACGCCTGGCCGAAACCGGAAACGAGCAATCTCGCCATCCAGTCCAGCGTGAGCTCCGGGAACGGGCGCTGGGGAATCCAGATCGAAGGCGTCGAGGGCGGGACGGTCGCGAATTCGACCGCTTACAGCAATGGCGATATCGGCATGTGGTCCTGGGCGGCCGATCATATCCTGTTCGAGGAGGATGTCGCCACCGGCAACGGCGGCAAGGACGGCGGGTTCGATCTGGACGTCGGCACGACAAACTCGACGATCGAATATTCCTACAGCTACGACAACGGGGGCTCGGGTTTCCAGGTCTGCAACTATGCCTACAATCCCGTCACCGCCGACAACACGATCCGTTTCAACATCGGCGAGAACAATTACGGCAGCGCGGCCGCGCTCGAACTCGACGGCGACGGCAGCAGGATCCAGGGGCTTTATTATTACAACAATACGATCTATCAGAATCTGGGGACCGGGGATTATCTCGTCGGCGAGTACACGCCGGCGAGCGATTTCATCATCGCCAACAACATTATCGCCGCGGGAAGTGCAAACGGCGCGGCCTCGCTGTGGGCCGGAATTCCCATGACGCTCGATTACGACGACTGGTACGGCGCGTTGGGCGATTTCTGGTATAATGACAAAAACTACGGAAGCTACGCTTCCTTCCGCAGCGAGACGGGCCAGGAAGCGGATGGCCTCGACGCCACTCCCCGCTTCATCGGTCCGCCGGGAACCGAAAATCCCACCGCCTATCAACTCGCGCCGGACTCCGTGCTGGTCGGGGCCGGCGCCGACATGAGAAAAACCTACCATATCGATCCCGGCGCGCGGGACTATTACGGCAATCTGCTGCCTGTCAGCGGCCCGCTGAGCGTCGGCGCCGATGAGGGGCAAACAGGGTATCGGGGTCGAAGTTGAAAGCTCGCTAAGTTGGCGCGGACAATCGCCCCGGCGGTAAACAAAATTTTTCGGAATTTTTTCGAGCGGAATTTGGCGGCCTGCACGAACCTGTCGTCGCCGAACAAATCATTCGCTGCGCGTCGTGCCGGAGAAAGCGCGGGCAAGTGCGGCGAATTGACGGATATCCAGATCCTGCGGCCGGGACTGCGGATCGATTCCGGCGGCGCGGATGCGGGGTTCGGCGTCGGGCGCGAGTTGTTTCAGACTCTGGCGGAGCATCTTGCGGCGCTGGCCGAAAGCGGCGGCGGTCACGCGTTCGAGGTCTTCGAGGCGCGCGGGCGCGACCGGGTCGGCGAGGGGCTCGATGCGCAGCAGCGCCGATGTGACGCTGGGCGAGGGGGTGAAAGCGCGGCGGTCCACGTCGAACAGAATTTGCGGCCGCGTGCGCCACTGCGCGAGCACGGCAAGGCGTCCATATCCGGCGGAGCCGGGCGCGCCGACAATTCGCTCCGCCACTTCGCGCTGGAACATCAGCGTCAGGCTTGACCAGAAAGGCGGCCACACATTCGCGGTCAGCCATTTGACGAGCAGCGCCGTGCCCACATTATAGGGCAGGTTGGCGGCCACGCGCACGGGCGCGGTGATGTTCCGTTCACGGAATAATTCCATCTCGTCGAGGATCATCGCGTCGGCCGAAACGATTTCGAGACGTCCCGGGAAAGCCAGTGCGATTTCCTCCAACGCAGCCAGACAGCGCCTGTCCCGTTCGACGGCGACCACGCGCGCTGCGCCTTCGGCGAGCAGCGCCCGTGTGAGCCCGCCGGGACCGGGTCCCACTTCGTAGATCGTTGCGTTTTCGAGCGGTCCCGCGGCGCGCGCGATCTTGCGCGTGAGATTGAAATCAAAAAGGAAATTCTGGCCGAGCGATTTCTTCGCACTGAGCCCATGCGCGGCGATGACCTCGCGGAGCGGCGGCAGGCCGTCAGATATTTCTTGCATCGGCCATGTCCGCTGCGAGCCGGATCGCGGCAATCATGCTGCGCGGATCGGCGATGCCGCGGCCGGCAATATCGAAAGCGGTGCCGTGATCTGGCGAAGTACGTATGATAGGAAGTCCGAGCGTGACGTTGACGCCTTCCCAGAAAGCCAGCGTCTTGAGCGGTATCAGCGCCTGGTCGTGATACATGCAAAGCGCCGCGTCGTATTGCGCGCGCGCGGATTCGTGAAACATGGTGTCGCCGGGCAGCGGACCGAGTATCAAATGGCCGCGCGCCCGCAGCGTTTCGATGGCGGGCGCGATGATTTGTTGCTCTTCCTCGCCGAGTTTTCCGCTCTCGCCGGCATGCGGATTGAGGCCGGCAATGGCGAGGCGCGGTTGCGCGACCCGGAAGTCGCGTGCGAGCGAGCCGAGCACGATCTCCGCGGTTTCAACGATTGCAGATTCCGAAATCGCTGCCGGAACATCCGCGAGCGGGATATGGATCGTCAGCGGAACAACGCGCAGGTTCGCGCCCGCAAGCATCATGACAGCGCGCGGAGCGCCCGTGAGTTCGGCGAGATATTCCGTGTGCCCCGCGAAGGGAAAGCCTGCGTCGAGGAGCCTCGCCTTGTGGATCGGCGATGTAACAACCGCGGCGCCTTCTCCCGAAAGTGCCGCCTGAACCGCGGTCTCGATCGCGGCGATTATGCTCCGCGCGGGGCTGCCCGAACGCGCCGCGCTATCCGCCGGCCAAAACGCATCTTCCGGAAATTCGCCATGCGCGCGAAAAATCTCGGGATTGCCTACGAGTTTCAGCCGGCGCCGCCCGATACGGCCGCCAAAGCTATGCCAGGCTTTCGCCGCGACTTCCGGGCCGATCCCCGCGGGATCGCCCATGGTAATGAGAATGGGAGAAGTCCGGCGATCTTCAACGCGTCTCGACATCGGCGTCGCGCCGCAGATCGCGCAGGTAGCGGCGGGCAAGAACCGTCATTTGCTCCTCGTAAAGCTGGTCTTCGATCTGGTCCTTCGTCGGAATGACCATGACGGTTTCCTTGGGCGCAGCCTTGTCGCAGCGCACGATCAGTTCCACGCCGGCGGAGGAAACAAGCGGATCGGTTACGCCGCCCGGAGCGGTCTTGGCGATCGCGCTCTGCAATTCGGCGCTCAGGTCGGTGAGCTTCATGGTACCGAGATTCATGTACACGACGCCGGGCATCTTGGTCACCGCATCGCGCGCATGCTGGCAATCGCGGATTTGGCTGCGGACGACCGCGGCAACCTGAAGCGCGCGGTCGCTCAACGCCTTGTCCGGCTTGCTGCCGATCGGAAACAGGACGCGGACGAGCGGCAGCGTGCCCGGCGGTGTCGCGGGTTCCTGCGGCGCCTGCGCGATTTTCGTGCCGACCGCCTCCTCCTTGTCGTGCAGCACGATGATGTAGTAGCCCCCGGCAGAACGGATCGGCTCGCTCACATCGCCGATATTCATCGTCTTGAGCCGGTTCATCAGCTCGTCGGGTATCTGACCTTCCTGCACCCATCCCAGTTCGCCGCCTTGCGCCGCGGTGGGATTCTGGCTGAACTGCCGCGCGACGGAGGCAAAAGGCGCGCCCTGCTGGATCTGGGTGTCCAGATCGGTCATGTCCTTCAGGACCTTCGCGTCCTGCTCCGGCGTGTCGACGGCCTCGAAAATCTCGCCGACCAGATAGTGCGGCTTGTTCGAGCCCGCCTTTATCCGCGCGAGTTCCGCATTGACGTCCTCCGGCGTGATATGCACGCGATCGCCGAGCTGATCCTGGACCAGCTTCGACCAGACAATCTGGGTGCTGATCTGCGCGCGCAGGGTCGCGAATTCGACCCCGCCGCGCGCGAGAACGGCTTTCAGCTGGTCGAGCGAGATGTGATTGCTCTTGACGATGTCGTTGATCGCCTTGTCGACTTCGGCGGCCGAGACGGAAATGTTGTTCTTCTTGGCCTCGTTCAGCTGCATCTGCTCGGTTTCGAGCTGTTTGAGCACCTGATCGCGAATCGCATTCAGCGATTCGGTTGTCGGTCGCACGCCCGACGTCGCCAAGAAAAGCGCAATGCGCTGCTTCAAATCATAATCGGAGATCACTGTGTCGTTGACGATGGCGGCCACGCCGTCGCCGTGATGGACGACCGTTGCGGCGAGTTCGGCCGCGTTCATCTGCGATGTTGTCGTGTCTGGCGCGGGCGCCTCCGTGGAGGCTTCCTTTGTCTGCGAAGCCGGACTTTGCTGGGCTTGCGGAGCGGGGGATTGCGCGGTTTGCGAAAGAGCCCATGCCGCGGGAACCGCAGCCAACGCAAACGCACACACCCCGAACAGGACTGGCTTGGCGAAATAAGAGGTCAATTCCGGCTTTCGACGCTTTTGCTGCACGCGAGGGGCCAGTTCCCGCCGAACTCGAGGCGGGGGCCGGATCGCGACGGACAGAATAAGCATTTCTCGCCGCAGGTCAAAGTGAGGGCGGGTTCCAATTGTGCCCAATGGCGGAACTGTTTCGATTGCCGTTAGCTTTGGATAGCATTCGTGTTCATTGAAGTGGCTGGGCGGCGTAGAGGTGTTGCGGGAAGATGCCGGAGCGCTGCACGGGGACCTCGCTGGTCTTCAGCGTAAAGCCGAACAGGACCGAGCTTGAAGGCGGCAACTCGCGGAACTCGGTGAAATTGCGTTCATAGGAAAGCGAGATGCCGAAACACTCGTCGTCATAACCTATGCCGAATTCCTCCGAGATCATGTCGCTCGCCTCGAGATCGCGCTCGCCACCGGCAAAGGCGAGCCAGTTGCCCCAAAGCCCGAGCAGAAGCTGCGCTTTCACTTCCTCGCGCGCGCCAAGTCCGAGCGTGACTTCCTCGGAGGGCAGCTTGAGGTAACTCACCTGCAGCGAGGATCGCCCGTAGATGGCATCGATCGAAGCTTCGTTGCGTTCGAGCGTGCCGGTCGAGGAGTCGATGTCGATGCGGTCGCTCAGGGTGAGATTGGGCGGAAAATTCACAACCAGACTGCTGACGACGTCGGATGTCTTGCCGTCGTAACCGGAGTCCGGCGCGAAGATGGGGTCGGGCTTGAACCGGTAGGCCTGACCCAGCAGGAAATCGACCGAGGCTGCCGGAAACAGCGCCTCGCTGCGGAATCCCGCATTCGCATTCGGTCCGCTCTCAACGAGATCGTGCTCGTTCAGCCGGTCGAGATCGAAAATGTTCGTTCCATCGAGCTGGAAGTCTGTCGTGTAGGGACCGGTGGGCAGGACGCTGTAGCCCGTTTCGTTCGGTATGGATTGCGGATTGTCGCCATAGGGCGCGGCGATCACCTGGGCGATGGGTTCGAGGACGAAGCCGGTCATGCCGAAGGCCCCGGGTGAAACAAACGGCCAGCGCCAGTCGAGCGCGGCATAGGGCGCGCCGCGGGTGATGTATTGGCTCGGATATTGTATCGCGTCGTCGAACGCGTTGCCGTTGTCGATGTGATAGACATCGCCGCGTGCGTCCGCCTGGAAGGTAATGAGCTCGCCATTGTCGGTCACGAAAGGCAGACTCCATTTCATGTTGCCGGTCAGCCGCTGATCGTCGTTCCCCTCATCCCGGGAAATGGCGATGGTCGAGAGATCGAAACGGAAATCGCCGCCGAACACGTCGCGCTGCGGGATGTAATTATATTCAATCAGCGGCAATGCGACGGGAAAGAGATTGTTGTCGTCGGTCGAGCGCAGGCCCTGGAAGAAATAGCCGGTAATTGCAAAGCGGCTGCGGCCGTCCAGCGCCTCGATGAACAAATCGTTGTTCAGCCGGTCCATCTGGCTGATGTCGAATCGCTGGAGATAGCTCGCATAGGACGTGAGCTGCGCCTGGTAGCCGAGATGCCAGATCGTGTCGATCGGTATGGTGCCCTGGCCGAACAACGACGCGAAGGTCTGGCTGAGATTCTCCTTTGAGCCGGCATGCGGGTCGTTGGCGACGCTCGCCTGGAGCCACATGCCGCCATCGTCCCAGCGCTGGCGATATTCTCCCTGGAGCTGCTCGCCGCCGAAAGTCGTAAACGTGGGCGCGATCGTCATGTCCTGCGAATCGTTGAACGCGACGTAATAGGGAATGCGCGCGAATGTGCCGAGCGTGCTCCTGGTGCCGAGATCCGGCATCAGGAAGCCGGTTTCGTGCTTCACCGTGGGATCGGCGTTCGAGAAATACGGGGTGTAGACAACCGGAATTCCTTCCATCTTCACGACCGCGTCTTTGTATACGATGCGGTGGTGCAACTCGTCATAGACCACGTGCGGCGCGAGTATTTCCCAGTCCGGCGTGCGCTTTCCCGGCTGATTGCAGATTTTGCACGGCGTATAAGCTGCATTTGTGGCGATCGTCTGCACGCCGCCGATGCGCGTGGCGTGGGCGGCGACGAGGCGGCCATTCTCCCCGATCAGCGCGGAAAAGCTTTCCATGATGCCGTCGCGCATGCGATCGGTGAGCTGCGCCCGTTCGGCAAAGACGACATCGCCGTTAGGCGCCATCATTATGACATGGCCGGTTGCGGTGACCTTGTCGTTCTTCTTGTCGTCGACGACGCGATCCGCAAGCAGCGTACGACCGTTGTAGTCGATCTCGACATGACCGATCGCCGTCGCGACGTCCGTGTTCATGTCATAGTCGACGCGGTCGGCCTTGAGCAGCATCTCGCCATTGCCATTGCCAAGAAGGGCCCGGCTGGAAATGACGGACGACTGCTGCGCATTGTTAGCCGGCGTTTGCGCGGCCTGGACGGACGCTGTGGCGAGCAGCAATCCGCCCAGGGCAAACGCCCCCCCGCGATGCATCGTCAGCCATCCTCCTGGTGGAATACGAGCGTCATTCCCAGAAGGATTGCCACGGTGGCGGGTGCCGCGGCCGCAAGCGGAACAGGAAGTATCCCCGACTCACCCAGGGCTCTCGTCAGCGCGCTCAGAAAATAGACGCCAAATCCGGTCAGCGCGCCCATGATCACGATCCGGCCAAGGCCACCGAGCCGCGCGAGCCGCAACGAAAAACTTGCGGCGACCAGGACCATCGCCGCGAACATCGCCGGAAGCATCAGCAGTGAATCGTAGTAGAGAAGGTAACGTGTCGCCGAGAAACCGGCCTGGCGCGCCGTTTCGATGAATCCGGGCAATGCCCAGAACGACAGCGTGTCGGGTGCGGCAAAACTCTCCTGAATGCGCGTCGGCGTGAGTTTCGTCGGAAGATCATAGGTCGAGTAATGACGGAGCTGCGCGGCGGTGCCGCTCACCCACGCATCCTGAAGGACCCAATTGCCCTTGCCGAGCGTGGCCGACCGCGCGTCGATGCGGCCGAGAAAACGGTCGGACGCTCCGTAAAGAAAAATTGTTATGTCTTCGAGCCTCACGCCCTGGTCCGCCACGCGCAGCGCGTGGATCACGGATTGTGCCCTGGCGTCTCCCTGCCGCAGCCACAGGCCATTTTCCGAGATGGCAAGTTGCGAGGCCTGGCCGCGGATCAGCCGTGCTTCCATCTCGGAGTATTGAACGAGCAGGCCCGACGCGAGCGGGGTGAAGGCCACGACGGCTATCACCCCCAAAGCGAGTGCGACGCTCAAGGGCGCGACCAGAAGATTCCAGGCCGAAACACCGGCGGCACGAATCGCCTGCAGCTCGTGACTTCGCGAGAGCCGCACGAAAGCGAATATGCCCCCGAGCAGCACGGCAAAAGGCAGGAGCTTCAGGGCCAGGTCGGGCAGTTGCAGCAAAGCCATGGCAACGACTGCGATCGTGGCCACGTGCCTGTCGCCGGTCCGATCGAGAAGATCGACGAGATCGATCGAAAAGGACAGAAAGGCAAAGCCGGCAAACATGATGCCGATCGCCACCAGGAACTGGCGGGCCAGGTACTGGTAGAGAGTCCAGGACCAGCTCATGTAACGGGCTCGAGAATGCGGGGACGAAAACGGGCGCGAATCCAGGCGAGATCATAACCGGCGATCTCGGCGAACGCCGCAGCTCCGGCAAGTAACGGAATCAGATAGAAAAGCGAGCACAATATGGGGGAGCGCGCACCCAGTCCCTGCACGCCGTAACCCGCGATTCGCAATCCCGCTGCGAGCATCGATGCGGCCGCGAGCCGCAACGCATAAACGCCGCGTGCGCGCCGCCCGAGCGTCACGGCGGCAAAGGCGATGAGCGCAAAGGCCGGACAGTAGAGGGGCGCAGCAAGACGATTATTGGCTTCCGCGAAATAGACGCGCCGGGCCTCGGGCTTGAGAGGCTTTGCCGAACTGGGCCACAGCAATTCGCCGAGATAACGCTCGCTCGTGCGCAACTCGGCGTCCTCCTGGCGCCCGCCGAACTGATCGAGATCGAAAACATAGCGCTGGAATTTGAGGACCGACAATGTCGGCGGTGCGTGGCGCAATCCGGGGGCGCATTTCGGCATGCTCCCCTGCAGCTTGTTTGGTTCTTTCGGCTTGGCCGGAGCCGGCCCGCGGCAAGGTCCTTCGGGCGTGCTCTGCTCGATTGTTCCGTCCAGCATGATGAGCCGGGCGCCGGCGGGGGTCTGCGCAAGAACGCCGCTTTCGGCGAGATAGGTTGTCGGATGCAGCCTGTCGCGCTCGTCGTGGACGAGTACGCCGCGGAGTTGGCCGTCAGGCGATAGTTCTCGCATGAATACCGTGAGGCCGTCTGCCGGTGTGTTGAACTGTCCTTCGTTAAGAATCGCGGCGCCGATATCGGCCCGGATATCGATTTCCTTGTCCCGCATCAGGCGCTGGCAGAACGGCATGAGGTAGAGGCTGCAAAAATACGTCGCCACCATGACGGTGCCCGCGGCGATCAGTATGGGCGTCAGGAGCTGGCTGCGACTGAAACCGGCCGCCGACATGACAGTCAATTCGCTGTCGGCGTTCAGCTTGTGAAGGCCATAAAGCGTCCCCGCGAAATAGGCGATCGGCAGGATTACGACCAGGAGGCTCGGCAACATCAGCAGCGTCAGGTAGAAAAATGTCGGCGCCGACTGGCCGCGGTTGATGACGAGGTCGAGCAGCCGGAGCGACTGCGAGAGCCAGATCACGCAGGTCAGAAGAAAGATGAACAGGGCGACCGGGCCAATAAGCTGGCGCAGCACATAAAAAGAAAGACGCGGCATGAACCGACCCTTGGGCAAGGCTGCCGGCCCTCCTTCGCTGAAGCTTCGGTGGGTCAGGAGAACTTCCCGGTCCGCCGTAGCCCTGGCGCAGGCGGAAGGCCGCTCTTTCGCCCGATTTGCAATTGGCTCTAAACTAGCACCGTCCCGCCATTCGCCCGCAATCCCAACTTAGATCATCTCGCGAGGTCGTTCATGCAAATAAAGTTCGTGCCGCCGACGCTATCCGGCACCGGAGCCCTGGCGTTAGGGATGCCCGAAGGCGGCCAGCTTTCGGGCCAGGCACTGGAAGTCGACCGGCTTTCGGAGGGAGCGATCAAGAGAGCCCTTGGGGTCAGCCGGTTCTCCGGAAAACCGGGCCAGATTCTGGAAATCGTTGCGCCGGCCAGACTCAAAGCATCGCGGATTCTTCTTGTCGGTCTCGGAAAGCCGGAAAAATTCGATTCCATGGCGGCCGAGCGAACCGCGGCCGGCGCGGCAGGAAGAGTCTTCGCCAATGGAGAAACGGCGCTGACTTTTGCGGTCGATGCGCCCGATGAAGCGCCTTGCAAGGGCGCATCCTTGGCGTCGCATCTCGCCATGGGCGCTCGGCTGCGCTCTTACACCTTCAACAAATATCGCACGAAGGACCGCGATGAGCATGAACCCACTCTGAAAGAGGTCGCGATCTCCACCGGCGATGTGCAGGCTGCAAAACGGGCGTTTGCCGCGATGGACGCAGTGGCCGACGGCGTGTTTTTCGCGCGCGACCTCGTGAACGAACCCCCCAATGTTCTGTCGCCCGAAGAATTCGCCAAGCGCACGCAGTCGTTCTCCAAACTCGGTGTCAAGGTGAGCGTCCTTGGCGAAGCGGAGATGAAGAATCTCGGCATGGGCGCGCTTCTGGGCGTCGGCCAGGGCAGCGAGCGCGAGAGCAAACTCGTCGTGATGCATTGGAACGGCGCCAGGAAGGCCGAAACGCCGCCGGTGGCACTCGTTGGCAAGGGCGTATGTTTCGACTCCGGCGGCCTGTCGCTCAAGACCGGCGCGGGCATGATGGGCATGAAAGGCGATATGGGCGGTGCGGCCGCGGTTGCAGGAACAATCCATGCGCTTGCTGCCCGCAAGGCGCGCGCGAACGTAATCGGTGCCGTCGGCCTCGTCGAAAACATGCCGGACGGAAATGCGCAACGCCCCGACGACGTCGTGAAATCCATGTCGGGGCAGACGATCGAGGTTCTCAATACCGATGCCGAGGGGCGCCTCGTCCTCGCCGACGTGCTCTGGTACGTGCAGTCGCAATTCAAGCCGAAATGCGTGATCGATCTCGCGACGCTGACCGGCGCGATCATGGTCGCGCTTGGGCACGAGCACGCCGGGCTCTTTTCGAACGACGACGCGCTCGCGGAGCAGATTGCCAGAGCGGCGCGGTCGGTCGGCGAGCCCGTATGGCGCCTTCCGCTCGGCGATGGCTATGACAAGATGCTCAAATCGAAGATCGCCGATATGAAGAACATCGGGGGACCGCATGCAGGCTCCATTACGGCCGCGCAGTTCCTGCAGCGTTTCGTGAACAAGACGCCGTGGGCGCATCTCGATATCGCCGGAGTCGCCTGGCAGGACGGCGAGCACAAAGAACTGGCGCCGTCCTGGGGCACGGGCTGGGGCGTGCGCGTGCTGAACCGGCTGATCGCCGACAATTACGAGAAATAACCAGGCGGCCGGCGCCGATCAGGCAATTGTCAGCATTATGAGTGAAGTGCTGTTTTATCACCTCGAAAAGAAGTCTCTCGATGACGTTTTGCCGGAGCTCATCGAGCGCACGCTGGCGCGGAACTGGCGCGCACTCGTCCGCACGGAATCCGCCGAACGTGCGCAGGCGCTCGACAATCTGCTGTGGACATGGAGCGAAGAAAGCTTTCTGCCGCATGCCCAGGCGGGCGACGGCGATCCGTTGAAGCAACCGGTGTTGATAACGGTGGAGGAGGGCAATCTTAACCGCGCCGACGTACTCTTCCTTGTCGGCGGTCGAACGCCGCAATCCTGGGACGGCGAGACGGCTAATTTTACGCGGATTGTCGTCGTATTCGACGGCCGCGACGAACAGGCACTGCCAGGCGTGCGCGCGGCATGGACAGCAGCCCGGCAAAGCGGGCATGAAACAACTTATTGGCGGCAATCGGCCGGCGGCCGGTGGGAAAAACAGGCCTGAGAAAACGATGAGACCGGACTGACGGCATGCCCCTTTACGGATTTGGTCTCATCACCCTGCTGGTACAACTCGGCTGTGCGGCGCATGTGATACGCACGGATCGCCCCTGGATCTGGATCCTGCCGATCATGTTTGTGCCCTGGCTCGGGTGCGCCGCTTATTTGTTGTTTGCCGTAGTGCCCGACGCCGTGCGCGGACATGCGCCGGTCAGGCGAATCTTCGACGACGCGGCCGGCCTTGCGGAATCTGGCGCAAGCTACAGCCGCAAGAAACGCGATGTCGAAACCATTGGATCGGCGCAGTCGAAGCGCGTGTTCGCCGAGGAATGCATCAAGCGCGGCCGATATCAGGACGCGGTCGATCTTTATGCGAGCGCGATCGGTGGCGCGCATTCCGAAGACCCGGCGCTGCTGCACGGGCTTGCGCGCGCCAAACTGCTGGCCGGCGACGCTGCCGGGGCACAGGAGGCGTTCGAGGCCTTGAAAACCGTATCGCCGGCGGATTTTACGGTTGACGCGAGGCTCGACTATGCGCGCGCGGTTGCGCTGCAGGGCAACAACAACGCCGCAAAAGCCGAGTATCAGCAATTGCTGGCTGTGTATCCTGGCGAGGAGGCACGCTGCCGCTACGCGCTGCTGCTTCAGGATATGGGCGATCGCGCCGGTGCGGAAAAGCTCTTTCGCGAGATAGTCGATGCCATGCGCGACGCGCCGGGCTATTATCGCCGGCGCCAACGCGAGTGGGTCAACATTGCCAAACAGAATTTGCGCGGATGACATGCTGTCGGACATCGAATGCGCATTTCTGATGCGCCGCCGCATCGGCCACATGGCGACGGCGGGTCATTCGGGCAAACCTCATATCGTGCCGGTCTGCTTTGCTGCCGATAGACAAAATATTTACACACCGATCGACGAGAAGCCGAAAAGCGGCCGGCTTCTGAGGCGCGTGCAAAACATACTCGAGAATTCGGACGCGGCCTTTCTCGTCGATTACTACGATGAAGACTGGTCGCAGCTCGGCTGGCTGCGCATCGACGGAGCGGCAGAATTGCTGTCCGACGGGGCGGAGCGCGATCACGCGGACGATTTGCTGCGCGACCGCTACAAGCAGTATCAATCGATGGATTTGTCGGCAATCATCGCCATTCGCATTCTGCATGTACGGCGCTGGGGCAATCTCGCGTCATGACGCAGGCTGCCGATCAGCCTTTCGATGTCGCAGAGTGGCGAAAGCGGCAACGTGCGAGTCTGCTTGATCGTCGCAGAGCCACGCCGCCCGAAGAACATCGCGCCTCCAGCGAAAATATCATGCATGCCTTGCTTGTGCGCCTGCCGCCCGGCACCCACGAATTGATCGGCTGCTACTGGCCGTTCCGGCGCGAGTTCAACTGCGTGCCGTATATGCGCGAAGTACTTCGCTGCGGCGGTCGCGTCGCGCTGCCGGTTGTTATCGTGCGCGGCCGGCCGCTCGAATTTCGGTCCTGGACCGCGGACGCCGAAATGGAGCCGGGTGTGTGGAGCATCCCCCATCCGGCAAACGGGCCCGCTGTCATCCCGTCCGCGCTGGTGATTCCGCTTGTCGGCTTCGATGAAGCCGGCTTCCGCCTCGGCTACGGCGCGGGCTACTACGATATGACACTTGCGACTTACAGCACGCCGCCTTTGACCATCGGGATCGGCTTCGAGTTCTCCCGACTGCCGACCATCTATCCCCAACCTCATGATCGTCCCATGGACGTGATCATCACCGAGCGCGGTACACATGAAATCGGTGCAGCCGCTGGCGCGGGCGCCGTGAATTCGCTTAGTGTCCCGGCGGCAAAAGAGGATCGATCATGAACGACAGTGTGCGTGCGAAGACGGATTGGGAGATCGCGCAGGAAGCGAAGCTGCTTCCGATCGGCGACGTTGCGGCGAAGCTTGGCATCCCGTCCGGGAGCATTGAGCCCTTCGGGCATTTCAAGGCCAAGATCGGCATGGATTTCGTCGAGCACGCTTTCGCCGAGCGACCCGACGGCAAGCTCATCCTGGTGACGGCAATCAATCCGACGCCGGCGGGCGAAGGGAAGACGACCACGACCGTGGGCCTCGGCGATGCGCTGAACCGGCGGGGGGAGAAGACGGCAATCTGCCTCCGCGAACCGAGCCTCGGGCCCTGCTTCGGCATGAAGGGCGGTGCGGCAGGCGGCGGGTATTCGCAGGTCGTTCCCATGGACGAACTGAACCTGCATTTCACCGGCGATTTCCACGCCATCGGCGTCGCCAACAATCTTCTCGCCGCCATGCTCGACAATCACATCTATTGGGGCAATGCGCTCGACATCGACGCGCGGCGCATCACCTGGCGCCGGTGTCTCGACATGAACGACCGCGCGCTGCGTTCCATTGTTTCTTCGCTTGGCGGCGTCGCGAACGGATTTCCGCGCGAAGACGGGTTCGATATCACGGTCGCGTCGGAAGTCATGGCAATTCTCTGCCTCTCGACGTCCCTGCAGGATCTGGAACGGCGGCTGTCCAATATCATCGTGGCCACAAGCCGCGCGCGCACGCCGGTGCGCGCAAGCGACCTCAAGGCGCAGGGCGCAATGACCGCCGTCTTGAAAGATGCGATCAAGCCTAATCTCGTGCAGACACTCGAGAACAATCCCGTCTTCGTGCATGGCGGCCCCTTCGCCAACATCGCGCATGGTTGTAACTCGGTGCTGGCGACGAAACTGGGTCTGAAGCTCGCGGACTATGTCGTGACCGAAGCAGGCTTCGGCGCCGATCTTGGTGCCGAGAAATTTTTCGATATCAAATGCCGCAAGGCAAACCTTTCGCCCGCGCTTGCGGTGGTGGTGGCAACGGCGCGCGCTTTGAAATTTCACGGCGGCGTTCCGCGCAAGGAGGTTTCGACGGAGAATGTCGCGGCCGTCGCAAAGGGGCTCGTCAATCTCGAGCGCCACATCGAAAACATCCGCAAGTTTGGTGTCCCGCCTGTCGTGGCTGTTAATCACTTTGCGACAGATACGCGTGCCGAACTCGATACGATTGTCGAAGGCGCGAGGAAACTTGGCGTTCGGGCAGTGATCTGCCGGCATTGGGCGGAGGGAAGTTCAGGCGCACTGGATCTGGCCGATGCCGTGATCGCCGCGATCGATGAGGGCGCTGCGAATTTCCATACCCTCTATCCGGATTCGATGAAGCCGCTGCAGAAAGTCGAGACGATCGCTTTCCAGATTTATCACGCCGGCGAAGTGGTTCCGTCGAAACAGGCATCCGACCGGCTCGCCGAACTCGAGCGGCTCGGCTTCGGAAACCTGCCGGTCTGCATTGCAAAAACCCAATATTCCAATTCGGCGGATCCGGAAGCGTACGGTGCGCCGACGGGCCATGTGCTTCCGCTGCGCGAAATCCGGCTGAGCGCCGGCGCCGAATTCATCGTGGCGATTTGCGGAGATATCATGACGATGCCCGGTCTGCCGCGGCAACCTTCGGCCGAGTCGATATTTGTCGGCGCGGATGGCAACATTATCGGACTTTCATGAGACAGATGGACGGGCAATTCGTTATAAACACGGAGAGGCTTGTTCTTCGTCCGCCTGCGCTCACCGATTTCGATGAAATTACAGCCGTGTATAGCGATGCAGGCGTGGTTCGGTATCTCGGCGGCCGGCCCTTCACGCGTGAAGAAGCATGGGCCAGGCTTATACGCCATGTCGGGCATTGGCAGCTTTTCGGATTCGGATTCTGGGTGTTGCGCGACCGGCAAAGCGGGAGATATGCCGGTGATGTCGGATTGGCGTATTTCCGTCGCGAGATCGAGCCCGCTTATGAGGACGCACCTGAAGCGGGCTGGGTCCTTGCGCCATGGGCGCAGCGCCAGGGCTTTGCAACGGAGGCTGCGTGTGCGGCACATGACTGGCTTGACAGTCGGTTCCGACAGCGGCGGTCCGTTTGCATCATCGAGCCGGAAAATGCCGGTTCGATTCGTGTTGCCGAGAAATGCGGCTACAGGGAATACGCGCGTTCGATTTACAGGAATTCACCCATCGTTCTGTTCGAACGCCGCATGGACGAAGTCTGACGCTGCGGACGATCCGGTCGAGCGGATCGTGAAAGCGTCCGCGAATGTCTGAACCGGGCAATTGCAATGCCGCAGCGGTGCTGACAAAGGTTCCCGCCGTCACGCTCGGATTCTGGATCATCAAGATTGCGGCGACGACGCTTGGCGAAACCGGTGGCGACACGGTGACGATGACCTGGAACTTCGGTTATCTCGTCGGCACGCTGATTTTCGTCGGACCGTTACTGCTGCTGGCGGCGCTCCAGATCGCCGCGAAGAAGTTTCATCCTTTTCTCTACTGGGCCACGATCATCGCCTCGACAACGGCGGGCACCACGATGGCGGATTTCACCGACCGGTCGCTGGGTATCGGATATGCCGGCGGCAGTTCGATCCTTTTCGCCTGTGTGCTCGCTGCCCTGGCGCTGTGGTACCTGATACAGGGATCGGTCTCCGTTCGGACCGTCAGTACGCCCAGAGTCGAAGCGTTCTACTGGGCCACAATCACGTTCTCGCAGACGCTTGGCACCGCGCTTGGCGATTGGATCGCTGCCGGGCGTGGCGAATATCCACCGGGCATGGGATTTGGATACGAAATCGGCGCGCTGATTTTCGGCTGTGCACTGGCATTCATCGCGATCCTTTATCTCCAGACGAAATTATCGCGCGTGCTGCTGTTCTGGGCGGCTTTTATCCTGACGCGCCCGCTCGGCGCCACGCTTGGCGACCTCTTCGACAAGCCGGTTGCAAATGGCGGCCTGAATGTCAGTCGGCCGCTGGCGACCCTGATCATTGCGGGTTTCATCGTCGCCTGCATAGTGATCCTGCCGCAGCGGGCAGGTCGGCACCCTTCGACCTGCCTGCGCGAAGCTGAAGCTTCGCTTCGGCGAAGGCAGGCAAGCTCAGAGTGAGGAGTAATTAGTCGCCCGTGAAGAACTCTGATTTCGGGTTCAGGCGAGTTGTGGTTTGAGCGCGAAGTTCGAGACCAAGAGGTTCAAAAAACACCTGAGCCATCGGATCA
>Ga0335074_10004770_pt1 | contig 18701 bp, 12 predicted proteins | sample Lox_Sample_23_FD_206715 | JGI IMG/M metagenome (GOLD analysis project Ga0335074, IMG submission 206715) | Soil microbial communities from Loxahatchee National Wildlife Refuge, Florida, United States - Lox_Sample_2.3 | ecosystem: Environmental > Terrestrial > Soil > Wetlands | place: USA... | reverse complement strand
GATATCGCCCTTCAGCGCCAGGGCCGGCGTGAACTCGCGATCCTGGGCAATCAGCGTGTCCGCCGTCGCCATGGCCGCATCGAGGCCGGTCGCGCGCAGATCGATCAAGGCATAATTCAGCAGAAGCTGGTAGTTGCGCGGGTTGGCAGCTATCCCCGCCTTGAGCACGTCGCGCGCGGAGCCGTAATCGCCGGCATCGACCAGCAGCCCGACCAGCCGGGTACGGACTGGAATGTTGCCTGGGTCCTGCTTGACCAACTGGCTGTAGGTGTCGCGCGCGTGGTCCCGCTGTCCCAGCGCGAGTTGGGACGCTGCCTCGAGGTTGAGAATCGGATCGGAGAGCGCCGACGGGCCCTTGACCTGCTGCGCAAGGTCCAGTGCCTTCTGTGCATTCCCGGAGCGGATATACAGATCCCCGAGGCTCGCAACGAATTGCGGGTTATCCGGTTGCGCGGTATGCGCATTCTCCATCAGCTTGACTGCGTCCCGCAGGCGATTGCTCTGGGCATAATCGGCGGTCAGCATTCCCAGGGCCGGCTGCGCCGTGGGGTGCTTATCGAGCACGCCGGCCAGCACCTTTTCTGCCCCGGTGCCATCGCCTTCCAGAGCCAGGACCCGCGCCAGATTGATCTGCCCCGGAATGAAGTCGGGATGGGCAGCGGTGAGATCGAAGAAGGTCTTGCGTGCGTCGATGATATTGAAATTCGCAAGCTGCAGTACGCCGGTAAGGTTTTCGACAACCGGCGTGTCACCCTGTGCCGCCTTGATCTTCTCTAACGTGTCGGCGGCCTTTTTCATGTCACCCGTCGAGAGGGCGGCCAGGAACAGTTCCTCGCCGACGGCGGGTAATTTCGGGGCCAGCGCCAAGGTATGCTCGAGATCGCCCACGGCCGCGTTGGGTTCGCCCATGCTCATGCGCACCGACGCGAGCCTGGTTTGCACGCCGACATCCTGGGGAGCCAGCGATTGCGCCTTCTCTAGTGCCTTGACCGCCTGCTGGTCCTGGCCGGTCACGGCATACGCCCTGCCGAGCAGGTCATAAGTATCGGCATCGGCTTTGCCAGAATCAGCAATCTTGGAAAGCGTGTCGATCACCTTTTGTGGCTGCTGCTTGGCGAACTCGATGCGGGCCAGGGTTTTGTACGCCATCAGATCGTTGGGCGCGCGCGCCAAGTAGCGCTGGGCGGCGTCCTCGGCTTGCTCAATCTGGCCCAGTTGTTCCTTGACCACCGCGAGCAGGAGATAGGCCCGGGGAATGCGGGGGATGAAATTAGCGATGCGGCCAAGATCGTCGTCGGCTTCCTTGTAGTTCTTGGCCTGGGCCGCGATGACAGCCTTCAGGTAGACCGCCTGCACGTTGCCGGGTGTTGCCGCCGTGACGATCCCGATATCGGCTTCGGCCTCCTTCGTCTGGCTCAACGCGATCTCGAGGCTGGCCCGCTCCAGCCGGGCCTGAACGATGCTTGGCTGGTCCTTGATCAGCGCGTTGAGCACCGCCATGGCGCCGTGCATGTCGCCTTTGGCGCGCAGCAACTGCGATTTCGTGAGCAAGGCTTCGACCGATTTTGGCTGCACCTGAATGGCATGGTCGATGCGTGCCAAGGCCCCATCCAGGTCACCGCGCTCCGCCAGCAGCCGCGATTCGGCCATCAGCGGTTCAACCGCATTGGGGGCCTCCCTTTCCGCATCGGCAAAGGCTTTCTGTGCCAGATCCGGCTGATGCAGGCCGATTTCCGCATAACCGCGATACACCAGGATGGTGGCGTCAAGATTGGCATCCTTGCCGCCCGGTTGCAGCCTGGTCAGCAGGTCGTTGAACCTGTTCTGTGCCATTAATGATTGGGCCAACAGCCGGGTCGTAAGCTGCTTGTCGAAACCGCGGGCGCTTGCCGCGTCCGCCTCGCGTTCGGCGGCGACGGGGTCGCCAAGTTCAAACGATACGCGCCCCAGCCAATAATGCGCCTCGCCGTTCTGCGGGTCGGCACGCACAGCATTGCGCAGTTCGATCTGGGCGGCGCGCAGATCTCCCTTCTGCAGATCCGCCCGCGCATTGGAGAGATAGTCCGCGTGTGCCGCCAACGGCCAGGCGCCGATCCAGGCGCCGGCCAATAGCCACCCAAGCGTGCGGTACCGCATGACGTTCACCCTCGATCCAGTCGTTACCCATTGCCTTCAGATGCGAGCGGCACATGGTCCGATGCTGTGCCGGCTCCTGCCTTGGCTGCTGCCGGTTCGCCGCCCCTGGCCAATTCGATGTCGATCTCGTGCGCCTGCATCAGACTGTAGAGCGTCGGACGGCTGATGCCGAGAAGCCGTGCGGCCACGGAAAGGGTGTTACCGCTGCGGGCGAGGGCGCTTTGGATGACCTCCCGCTCGGCCCGCAGACGTGCTGCGCGCAAGTCAAGGTCGGGCAGCTTGTCCTCGGATGGCGCGAGTTCGAGGTCTGATGCGTCGATCAGCCGCCGCTCTGCCATCACCACGGCGCGCTTCAAGCGGTTTTCGAGCTCACGGACATTGCCCGGCCAGGAATGCCCGGTCATTGCCATCGTGGCGCTTTCGGTGAAGCCGCGGATGTTGCGGCCAAATTCCCGGTTGAACTTGTTCAGGAAGTAGTTGGCGAGCAATACCGCGTCGCCGCCGCGTTCGCGCAGTGGCGGGATCCGCACGGTGACGGCGTTCATGCGATAGAACAGATCGCCGCGGAAGACGCCTTCCTTCACGCGGTCTTCCAGATTGGCGTTGGTGGCGGAGACGATGCGGACATCCACCTGGATTTTCTGGCGTCCGCCGATGCGTTCGACAATCTGATCCTGCAGGAAGCGCAGCAGCTTCACCTGCAGGGGATGCGGCAGGTCACCGATTTCGTCCAAGAACAGAGTGCCCTTGTTGGCTTGCTCGATTTTGCCGATGGTTTGCTTTACGGCACCGGTGAAGGCGCCGCGTTCATGGCCGAACAATTCGGATTCCAGCAGGTTCTCCGGGATGGCGCCGCAGTTGATGGCGACGAACGTTTGCCTGGCGCGCGGGCCGAGTTCGTGCAGCGCCGTGGCCAGGGCTTCCTTGCCGGTGCCGCTCTCGCCCAGCAGCAGGACGGGAACGTTGGTGGTGGCGAGTTTCTCGACATCGCGGCAGACCTTCAGCATCGCCGGATGGCCGGTGATGATGCGGTCGATCGGGGATCGCGCCGGCATCGATGCGAGCCGGCGATTTTCGGCTTCCAGGCGGTGCAGGTTGAGGCCGCGTTCGATAATCGTACGCAGCACGTCGATCTCGACCGGCTTCTCGCAGAAATCGTAAGCGCCCGAGGCGACAGCCTTCAGCGCGTTCTTTCGCTCACCGTTGCCGGTGACAATGATCACCTTGGTCTCCGGAGCGACGTGGTGGAGCTCTTCCAAGGTGGCGAAGCCTTCACTCACGCCATCAGGGTCTGGTGGCAAGCCGAGGTCCATGATGGCGACCGGCGGCTGGTCTTTTTTTGCCAATGCGACGGCCTGGGGCCGGGCGTGCGCCATAAGCACGTCGCAGCCGGGAAAGGCCCAGCGATATTGCGAGCAAAGTCCCTCATCATCTTCGACGATCAGCAGCTTCGGCTTGGCCATTCGAATTGCTCTGTCAGGCTGGCAACGGGGCTGGTTCAGGCAGCGCTGCACTGACCGTCGGCAACAGCAGCCGTATCGTCGTGCCTTCGCGCGGGCGGCTGAGCACCAGAAGATCGCCGCCGGCCTCGCGCAGCAATTCGCGCGCCTGGAAGGCACCGATGCCGTGGCCGCCGCTTTTGGTGCTGGCGAATGGCTGAAACAGACGGTCGCGTATGAATTCCGGCGTCATCCCGGGTCCCTGGTCAACGATGTCAACCACCAGGGACAATGCCTCGCGGCGCATGCGTACGACGACCGGCTTGCCGCCGCCAGCTTCCACGGCGTTGTTCAGCACATGCGTCACGACGGTATCGAAGGACTCTGGATGGATCGCAGCGCTGGCCGCACGATCATTCAATTCCAGGATGATATCGGTGTTGCGGATTACGCGGCACTCCTCGGTCACCTGGCGCAACCGTTCGGCGACCGCCGTGAGTGCATGAGTCCGCTCCTGCCCCTCGGCCTGAAGGCGGGAGAGAAGGCGGCTGATCCTGCCGACCGAGGCGCGGACGGTTGCCAGCATGTCGCGCTGGAATTCGGGGTTGTCGGCGTGGATTGCGGCATTGGTAAGCAGCATCGAGAGCTGGCCGGAGACGTTCTTTATGTCGTGCAGGACGAAGGCGAAGCGCTGGCTGTATTCCCGCAGCTGCCGGGTTTGCGCCAGGACCTGGGCGGCGCGTTGTTCGGCAACGCGGCTTGCAACTTCGCGTCCCACGACACGTAGCAGGTCGTATGCCTCGCGGTCCAGCTTGAATTGCGCACGGGACTGCGCCAGCACGGCAAAGCCGATCAGCGTTCCCAGGTGGTTCAGCGGTACCGCGAGCCATACGCGCGGCAAGTCTTCGAACCACGCGGTTGCGGCCGGCATGCGGTCGATCTCCACGATCCAGTCGCCGTCACGGAATTCCGGCAGCAGGGCGTGGCCGGGCGGGATCGCGAGGGCGATGGCCGGCATGTTCCAGGAGCCGGCCCACTGGAACGCGACTTCGTCGGGCGCGCGTACGAACAGGGCGCCGGCGGGGCTGTCCACCACCGCGGCGACCGCACGGATCGCCCGGGTCGGCAGGCCGGTATGTGCGACGGGCGCCGTCAGGATTTCGATACAGCGCATCCATTCCTTGCGGTAATCGTAACGATGGCTGAAGAAATGATCCACCAGCATCGCGCGGATGCGCGAGCGGGCGGAGGTGGAGGTGATCGTGACGCCCACCGCCAGGATGCCGCCGAACAACAGCGAGACCTCGGCCACGGTGCCCCAATCGGCGCCGGTGCGGCGGGCAATTTCGCCGGTCACCGCCAGTCCGAGCAAGAAGATGCCGGACAGGATCAGGGTTGCGGAATGGAAGACGACGTCGCGTGAGACATGGATATCGACGGCCCAGCGCCGGTTGCGCACGGCACCCGCCGCGATCAGCGGCGCCGCGAGGACCGTGACCGGCGCCCGCGCGGCGAACAACGCGGCGCTGACACGGTGGAACAACAGCGCGTCAGCGTAGAGGACAAGGTCGTAGAGAAACATGCCGCCGAGCGCGATGCAGAGAAGATTGATGTGCCATCGCATATCGACCGGCGTGTTGAAGTACAGGTTTTCCAGCAGCAGGATGTTGGCAACCGCGAAGCCCAGCCGCAGGGCCGTGCCGGCGGACCAGAGTGCGGTATCAGGCCGATTGGCCAATGCATCGAGGATTGGCAGGCCGCCGATCAGCAGCAGTGCCAGCAGGGCCATGGTGACGAAGGTCTGGATAAGCTGGCGCCGGATGGTGACGGTACGGCGATAGAGATGGAAGATGAATCCGCACCAGGCCACCGAACGCACCAGCCCGAACCAGGCGGAGATGGCGTCGGAGGGCAAGGGGCGGATGGCGACGGCTACGCCCCATAGGGCGGTCATGAGGCAAGCCCCGGCGAGCCATAGTCCGGTCGCGCCGCGCTGTTGCCGCAGCAGGATGAGGCTGGCCAGGCCCCCATACAACAGCGCGCAGGCGCCATGCAGCAGGGCAATGACCGGGAGATGGAGAGCCATGGCGGTCGTTATACGTGAAAAACTTCATGCTGCGCCAAAAACCTGTCCCGCAAGCGGGGCGGGCGCCTGCTGTGGCTTCGATCCAAAGCCGGCGCCGGATGGGGTCGTGCCGCGTGGTGCAGCGGACGCTATCTTGCCCCTTCGCGGTAGAGAACGACGCGCACGGTGGCGAAGAGAATTAGCAGATCCAGCAGCAGGCTGCGGTTCTTTATATAGTAGAGATCATAGGCCAGCTTTTCGCGGGCATCCTCGACCGAGGCGCCGTATGGATAATTCACCTGGGCCCAGCCGGTGACGCCCGGCTTGACGTAGCTGCGCTGGCGATAGAGCGGGATGACGTCGGCCAGGTGCCTGACGAAGTGTGGGCGCTCCGGGCGGGGACCGATCATGCTCATTTCGCCCAGCAGGACGTTGATGAGCTGCGGCAGTTCGTCGATGCGCAATGGGCGGATGAACCGGCCCACGCGGGTGACGCGTGGGTCGCGGCGCTGCGCCCAGCGCGGATTTCCGCTGGCTTCGGCATCGACCCGCATGCTGCGGAACTTCAACAAGGTGAAGGGGGTGCCGTACAGCCCGACGCGCTGCTGGCGGTAAAGGACGGGCCCCGGGCTTTCCAGCTTGATCGCCAGCGCGGCTATCAGCATCACCGGCAGGGCCATCACCAGGAGCGTCAGGCTGACGGCAATATCGAGGCCACGCTTGACCAGGTCGGCCAGTTGGCCGTGGGCGAAGCCATCCGCGCGGAGCAACCATTGGGCATCAACGCCGTCCAGGTCGATGCGGCCCAGATGCTTTTCACAGAATGCGGCCGTGCTCAACACGCGCGCGCCCCGCAGTTTGCTGTCCAGCAGGGCCGGGGCATGCGTTTCGGTGTCATCGGGAGAGGTGACCACGACACCCCAGATGCCACGTTCACGCAGGGACTCTGGGGATAGCGAGGTCGTTGTTGGCGCGATCATCGGTTCGAACAGCCGCACACGAGGGGTGCGCAGCATGTCGGCAAACCGGGCGGCGTGGTGTCCGGAGCCGACAACGATGACGCGCCGCACCATGCGTTCCCGGCGCAACAGGACCCGGAAGGCGAGGTGGGTGAGCAGAATACCGGCCTGCCAGACGAGCAAAGCGATGCCGAGCCAGAGCACAACCCAGCCGGTCAGGCCGGTTTGAGAGCGGTCGATGACCATGAGCAGCAGCAGGACCGGGTAGGCAACGATGCCGGCGACGGCGGCGCTGGCGATGCGCTGCCTGGGTTCGAGGCAGACTTCGGGCCGGTACAGTCCGATGGAGGTGGCGATCCCGCCGGTCACCAGGGCAAACACCGCGGCGAACTCGGCCAGGCCGGTGACAGGCGGCAGCGCGGCGGTGGCAAACCCGGAGGGGCCGGTTGCCACATGGAGAAGTGTCTCAACGATAAGAAAGGACAGGACCAGTTCCACCAGACCGAGGGTAGCGGTCGCAAGTGAGATGTACTGGCCGAGGATACGTGTCATTCAGCCCCCCACCGGCGGCCGGGCCTGGAAATGTCGTGGGCCGGCCTGTCCTGCGTGCTTATACAAGATCCTGGCCGAAAACGTTGCGCGGACCTTGTCATTTCCTTGCTGACCCCGTATGATTATCCAGAAATTTAGCGCAACGATATGAGTGACGCAATCTTTCCGATAGGCGACAAATGATTTTTTAAACACGTTCTCGCGGCGTTCGCCGGCTTTTGGTTGCAATGCCTGCGGGAAACGTGGCATTCTGTGCCAGAAGGTGAGGCTCGTCGAAAAAACGATGCGATAGGCGTCTCACCGGACGCCGACGCAACGGTTCGCTGCGGGCCGCTAAGTTTGTTTGCCTTTCGCGGTATTGGGGTGCTAGTGACATTATGACGAAGGCGAGAGCCATTGCCATTACGGCCTATCGTCGCGCGATGGCAGACTGGAGGCGCGTAGCTCACCGGCAGAGCACTGCCTTTACACGGCAGCCGAGGAGGTTCGATTCCTTCCGCGCCTACCACGCTGCCGCTGGTTCTTCCCATGCTACCTGAGGTCCAAGTGCGTCCACTCCGGCGTTCCGTCCCACCCTGTGTCGCGCTCCTTGTCGCCCTCGGGGCCGCTGTTGCGTTGGCGGCATGCAGCCAACCCGGCGGCGAGGCGGCCGCTTCGGCGACTGTCACTACGGCGAGCCCGCCAAAGCCGGCAAACACGAACCCCGGTGAGTACGTGATCGGTGCCGGAGATTCGCTCAGCGTCTTCGTCTATCACAACCCTGATTTGAGCGAGCCGGGCGTCGCCGTGCGGCCCGACGGGCGCATCTCCACGCCGCTGATCAATGACCTGACCGCGGCCGGCAAGACCCCCACCCAACTTGCGCACGAGATCGAAGAGCGGCTGAAAAAATACATCCAGGACCCGATCGTCACGGTCATTGTCCGATCGTTCGTCGGCCCGGAGAACCGCCAGGTGAAGGTGATCGGCGAGGCCACCGACCCCGCCGCGATTCCCTACACCAACGGCATGACCCTGCTCGACGTGATGATCGCAACCAAAGGTCTGACAAAATATGCGGCTGGAAACCGTGCGGTAATCATTCGGCGCGAAGCTGACGGCAAGCAGGAGACCATCCACGTGCACCTGAATGATCTGCTGAAAGACGGCGACATCAGCCAGAACGTTGCCATGCAGCCCGGCGACACGCTGATCATCCCGCAGTCCTGGTTCTAGCGACCCGAGCGCGAGAGGAGAGCCGCCGTGGACAACGTGCGCATGCTGGTCGAGCAATACCTGCGGGCGGCATGGCGCCGGCGCTGGTTGGGGATCGTGTGCGCGTGGCTGATCTGCGGGGTTGGCTGGGTCGGCGTTTATATGATCCCCAACCAGTTTGAATCGAGCGCACGGCTGTTCGTTGACGCCGACGCCATCCTGACGCCGCTGCTGAGGGGGCTTGCGGCTGACACCTCTCCGATGACCCAACTCGAGGTCCTGCAGCGAACCTTGCTGAGCCGGCCGAACCTAGAGAAGCTGATCTCCAAAACCGACCTGGATCTGACGGTCAACACGCCGACCGACCGCGAGCGGCTGATCAGCCACCTTGGCAGCACCATCCGCGTCGTGTCGCAGACCAACAACCTTTTCACCATCACCTACCGCGACACCAACCCAAAGCTGGCACATGACGTGGTGCAGACGCTGCTGACGATCTTCATCGAGAGCGCCACGGGCAGCAACCGTTCCGACATGGACAATGCGCGGCGGTTCCTGGAAAGCCAGCTCGCCTCCTATCAGCAGCAGCTTCAGGCGGCGGAAAAGCGCCGGGCCGATTTCAGGGCGCGCTACATCGACATCCTGCCGAACCCCAACACGCCCGGTGTTCCTGCCCTTGAGGCCGCGCGCGGCAGCGTTGCCGCGCTCCAGGACCAGTTGCAGGACAAGACGGTCGCCCGCGACGCGCTGCAGAAGGAGCTGGACAACACCACCGCGATGCTGGTGACGGAAAACGCGCCGGAGATGGTGGCTGCGGCGGAGGCTGCGCGGCCGAAAACGCCGCTGCAGGAGGCCGAGGAAAAACTCAAGCTGCTGCTTTTGACGGATACCGAAGACCATCCTGATGTGATCGCGCAGCGGAAGCTGATCGACTTCCTGAAAAAACAGCAGGCCGCCGCGATCGCAGCGGCCGGCGGAACGGTGCCAAAAGCGGCGCCGGGTGGACCGGCGACGCTGAAGCGGTCGGTCCCCAACCCGGTGTATGACGAACTCAAGGTCAAGCTGATCGACGACGATTCGCAGATCGACGCGCTGAAGCGCCAGCTCGAGCAAGCGCAGCGGTATGGCGAAAAGCTGGCGAAGATCCAACGCGAACAGCCCGGCCTGATCGCGGAGTACGAGAATACAGACCGCGACTACGGTGCATTGCGTTCAGCCTACGAGCAATTGCTCGCCCGCCTGCAGTCGGCCAACATCGCACAGGCGGCCGACACGCAGGCAGACAAGGTGAAACTGCAGATCGTCGATCCACCGCAGGTGCCGCGTCTTCCCGTAGCTCCGAACCGAATGCTGCTGGTCAGTGGCGTTTTGCTGGTTGGTTTTGGCGCCGGCCTCGGGATCACGGTACTGATGGGCCAGCTCGACAGCTCATTCGCCACCGCCGAAGATTTGCGTGCCCTGGGCTTGCCTGTCCTGGGCGGGATATCCGTTCTCGGTCTTGCGCCGTTGCGGCAGCGCCTGACCACCGTGGCCCGGTTCGGCATCGCGGTTGTTCTTCTGGTCGGGATCTACGGCGGTTTGCTGGTGCACATCCTTCGCGCGGGGGCCTTGATCTGAATGGCCGATTCGAAATCCCACCTGATTGAACGTGTCGCCGAGCGGCTGCTGCAGTCCGGAGCGCTGGAAGAATCCGCGGCGCATTTGCTCGGCGCGGACGCCTCGGCGTTGCCGCGGGACGGCGGTGACCAGTCCCTGCAACGCGTGCGGCAGGCTGCCGAGTCTGCCGCCGACGTCGATGTACTGGATCCGCCGGTCGCGCCGATCCAGCGGCCGGCCGTCGAACTACCCGCAGCCACCGGCCGCGTCACCGACCTGCCGCCTGGCCCCAACTCCGTGGACGCTGTCGCACTGGAACGTGCCGGCATGGTTGACTGGTCGCGCACGCGCAGCCGCGTGTCGGAAGAATTCCGGCTCGTGCAGCGCCAGATCCTGCGCAATGCCTTCGCTCCCCCCAGCGCCGAGGCTGGCTTCACCAACCTGCTGATGGTCACCAGTGCGCGGCCCGGTGAGGGCAAGAGCTTCACCGCGGTCAATCTGGCCGGCAGCATTGCCCGCCAGGGCAACAATCATGTGTTGCTGGTCGATGCGGACTCCAAGCGCGATTCAATTTGCTATCCGATGGGACTGGCTGACGCGCCCGGGCTGCTGGACCTGGCGGCGAACTCCCGGCTCGATCCGGCGCCGATGATTGTTCGGACACCGATCGAGCAATTGTCGATCCTGCCAATCGGGCGCGAGCGCGAGCGCAGCCCGGTCCTGTTTTCGTCAAGCGAGATGATCCGGCTGATCAAGAGCCTGGGGCGACGCTATGCGGACCGGTTGCTGGTGCTGGACGCGCCGCCTTGCCTCTCGACCAGCGATCCGGCCGTGCTTGCTTCCGTGGTCGGGCAAATCCTTTTCGTGGTTGAAGCGGAACGGACGCAGCGCGATGAGATCGAGGCATCGCTCGATCTGCTGCAGGCCTGCCCGACCATAGCGATGGTGCTGAACAAGCAGCATATATCCTCGCGCTACACATTCGGCGCATACTCTTCTTATTACTCTTCCTGACGTCTGTCCGATTGCGTCATTTCGAGGCCGCCGCTTTGGCACCGTTCCGAACGATTGCAAGGTACGCCAGCCTGGTGGGGCTGCTTTGCTGCGCGCGCGCCGGTCTGGCGATGGCATTCCCGGACACCGATGAGAGCAATCCCCCGTTGGTACCGACCGGCGCCGATTTGACACAGCCGGACGTTCAGGATCTTTCGCATCAGATGGGACTGACATCCGGCTTTGCGTCGCTTGGGTCGGCGCAGGGGTGGATTATCGTGCCGCGGCTCAGCGCCGAGGAGGCGTTTACCGACAACGTTAACGAGGTCCCATCGCCGCGGCGCTGGGACCTGACCACCATTATTGGTCCGGGCGTCAGTGTGCTCGGAGACTCTGATCGCGCGCAGCTTCGTCTGGATTACGAGCCCGACCTGGAACTGCATCTCCGCACCGGACCGCAGAATGTTCTGGGCCAGCAGTTGAACACCGTCGGCACGCTTACGATCGTTCCCGACGTTTTCTATGTTGATGTCCGTGGGCTGGCCGGCGTGCAGGCCACGAACGGCGGCATTGGGGGCCTGGGCGGGCTTGGGCAGGGCGGGATCGGGGGCATCACCGCGAATTCGGTGACGCCTGCAACAACCGGCACGATCGGGCTGGCCAGACAAAACCGCAGTGAGACCTCGAGCTTTTCCGTGTCCCCCTACGCGCTGTTCCGATTTGGCGACCTTGCCACGGCGCGGCTCGCGGTTTCGCTCACGCGAAGCAACACCGAGCTGGTGACCGGATTTGCGCCGCTGCCGTTCGTGGACGAGGGAAGCGACAATCAGTCATTATCGACGATCGAGGAATCGGCGCAAATTCAGACCGGAGACCGGTTCAACCAGTTCCGCGATACCTTTTCGGCCGACGCATCACAGGGCACCGGCAGTGGCGCGGGCGTTAATTCTGCAACCCGCGACACCGTCAATAACCGCATCGACTATCAGATCAACACGTCGTTCGACATTTACGGCCAGCTCGGTTGGGAGGATTTCGATTACAGCGGCAGCAATGCGCTGGCCGTCCACGACGTGACGTGGCAGGCCGGAACCGTGTTCACCCCCAATCCGGATGTCTCGGTCACCGTCGGATACGGCCATCAGAACGACGCCAACACGGCAATTGCGAGCGGGCGCTACGCCCTGACCGCACGGACGATCCTGACCGGCAGCTATACCAACGGCATCGGAACACAGCTGGAACAAGTCGCGAACCAGCTCAACCTCGCGGCGGTCGGCAATAATGGCAATCTGGTGAATGCCCAGACCGGCGGCCAACTGTTCTCGGCCAACAATGCCCTGGGCGTGGAAGCGGGTGTCTACCGATATAACACGCTGACCGTAGGCCTGACGTCCGTCCTCGACCGCGACACCGTGACCGTGACGGTATCCCACAGCCAGCAGACACGCGTGGGGGCGGGCGCGCCGAGCACAACCACCAACGTCACGACGCCAAGCTTCTCCTGGACTCACTTGTTCAATCCCGATTTTTCGGGGAGCGTGGTCGCGTCATACAACCAAGGTAGCGCGATCGCCGGGGCCGATACGAATTCGGTCGTGGCGGCGCTGTCATTGCAGTATAATCTGAGCGAAACCGTCTCGGTGTTCGCCCGCTACAATTATTACAACGTTCAGTCGTCTGCGGCGGGTCAATCGTGGTATCAGGATCTCGTCCTGGTCGGCATCACCAAGCAGTTCTGATTGGTCATCCGTGTACGATAAATTCTACCACTTCGCCGGCATCCCCTTCCTGCTGACGCCGGACAGCCGCTTCTTCTTCGGCTCCAGCGGCCACAGCCGGGCGATCGCGCATCTGGTCTATGGCCTGGCGCAGGAGGAGGGGTTCATCGTCATCACCGGCGAGGTCGGTGCCGGCAAGACCACGCTGGTGGAGCAATTGTGGTCGCAACTCGACCGGCAGAACTATATCATTGCCCGCATCGTCACGACCCAGGTCTCGCCGGACGACTTGTTGCGCTTGGCGATGGCCAATTTCGGTCTCGCCGACACTCCCGGGTTGGACAAGGCGACGCTGCTGCGCCGCTTCGAGTTCATGGTGGAGGAGCAACGCCGGGCCGGCCGCCGCTGCCTGCTGGTGGTGGATGAAGTACAGAATCTGCCGCTCGGTGCGCTGGAAGAGCTGCGGATGCTGTCCAACATCACGGTGGACGGGAAGGCGTCGTTGCAGACCATTCTGCTGGGCCAGCCGCAGTTCCGCCCCATCCTGGCCAGCCGCGACGCCGAGCAATTGCGGCAGCGCGTTCTGGCTTCCTACCATCTCGGCCCGCTGACCGAAGCCGAAACGCGAGGCTATATCGAGCACCGGTTGAAGACGGTGAATTGGGAAGGCGACCCGCACTGGGACGCCGACGCGTTTGTCGCCGTACACCGCCACACCGGGGGCATTCCGCGGCGGATCAACACGCTCTGCTCGCGCGTCTTGCTCTATGGCGCTCTGGAAGAGCTGCATACGATCACCGCCGTCATGGTGGAGACGACGGCCGGCGAACTGAGCCAGGATTTGGGAGCCGGTCTGGCCCCGGTCTCGCCGCCCGGCCCGATCAATGCTGACTATCAAGAGCAGTACGGGATCCTGCACCGGATCGAGGCGCTGGAAGCGAGCTCGTTGCGGCAGGAGCGCATTTTCCGCCGCGTGCTCGATTTGCTGGAGACCGGGCGGGAGGGACCGCGATGAGCCAGGCGGTTCAGGTGGCCGCCGCGCCGGTCGTCAACGCGATGACGGTGGACGTCGAGGACTGGTTCCAGGTGCAGGCGTTTGCCCATTGCATCGGCCGTGACCAATGGGAGCACAAGGAATCACGCGTCGAGGCGAATATCGAACGCATCCTCGCCTTGTTCGCCTCGGCCGGCGTGCACGCGACGTTTTTCACCTTGGGCTGGATTGCCGAACGTCACCCGGGGATCGTGCGCCGCATCGTGGCGGCAGGGCATGAACTGGCGAGCCACGGCTGGGAGCATGTGCGCGCGGACACGCAGGATCCGGCCAGGTTTCGCGCCGATGTGGAGCGCACGCGGACGACGCTGGAGGATATTGGCGGCGTCCAGGTCGCGGGATATCGCGCGGCGACGTTTTCGATCGGGGCGCGGAACCTTTGGGCGTTCCGGGTGCTGGAGGAAGCGGGGTATCTATACAGTTCCAGCATCAATCCGATCCGGCACGACCTTTACGGCATGCCCGATGCGCCACGCACGCCGTTCCAACCCGAAGGCGGCGCATTGTGGGAAATCCCGATGACGACGGTCGCGGCGTTCGGCCGCAACTGGCCGTGCGCCGGCGGCGGGTATTTCCGCCTGCTGCCGTATGGGCTGTACCGCCGGGGCCTTCGCGCTGTGAATGCGCGGGAGCAATTGCCCGGGATCTTCTATTTTCATCCCTGGGAAGTTGATCCCGGCCAGCCGCGCGTCTCCGGGGCTGGATGGAAGTCGCGGCTGCGCCATTACACCAATCTCTCGCGGATGCGCGGCAAGCTGGAACGCGTGCTGCGCGACTTTGCCTGGGACCGGATGGATCGGGTGTTCGCGGGACCGATGACGCAGCGGGTGGCCCTGAATCTCAATTCTGCCAACGAACCCGCGGCAGCCGCGTAACCGCAAGCCATGCCGATCACCATCCGCACCCTCGACGACGCGAGCGCCCCGGCCTGGGATGCGTTCGTTGACACCATGCCGGACGGCACGTTCTGCCATCGCGCCACCTGGGCGCGCGTCATCGAACAAGCGTTCGGCCACCGCACGTTCTTTGTTTTCGCCGAGCAAGACGGTACGATCACCGGAATCCTGCCGTTGGCGCAGGTGAAGACGCGGCTGTTCGGCAACACGCTGATTTCCAGCCCGTTCTGCGTCTATGGCGGCTTGCTTGCCGCCGATGCGGAGAGTGCCGCGGCGCTGGAGGCGCATGCCGAAACCCTGCTGCGCAGCACGCGCGCCAAGGCGGTGGAGTTGCGTGACCGCCAGCCGGGGCCGGGCAATAACGGCTGGGTCGGCCGGCCCGACCTGTATGTAACCTTCCGCAAGCCGATCGAGGCCGACCACGAACGCAACTTGAAAGCCATCCCTCGCAAGCAGCGGGCGATGGTGCGCAAAGGCATCCAGTACGGTCTGACGTCGGTGTGCCACCGCGATACTGCCGTACTGCATCGCATCTACGCGGAAAGCGTTCGTAATCTCGGTACGCCGGTGTTCTCTCGCCGGTATTTCGACGTCCTGCTGGATGCTTTTGGCGACGCCGCCGACATCGTCACCATCCTGGACGATGGCGAACCGATCGCCTCGGTGATGAATTTTTACTTTCGCGAGGAAGTTCTGCCCTACTACGGCGGTGGTACAGCGAAGGCGCGGCACCGCGCGGGAAACGATTTCATGTACTGGGAAGTCATGCGGCGTGCGGCGGATCGCGGCTATCGTCTGTTCGATTTCGGCCGCAGCAAGATCGGCACGGGCGCGCACGCGTTCAAGCACAACTGGGGTTTCACGCCGGCCCCGCTGCACTACCGCTATCGCCTGGCCCCCGGCGCGACGATCCCCGACCACAATCCGCTGAACCCGAAATACCGGCTGTTTATTGACGGATGGAAACGACTGCCATTGCCGGTCGCGAACCTGATCGGCCCTCATATCGTGAGGGGGCTCGGATGACGATAAACCTCGCCCGCAAAGCGGGAGAGGTCGCCACGCGGAGCGTCGCGGGTGAGGGTGATCGGGCCGGCACGTTCTCCCAAATGCCGCGTACCGGCCCGATCACCCCCACCCGCCGCTGCGCGCCGCCCCCAAATCAAGTTCGGGCCAGGCTTTCTCCCGCGCGCAGCGCAGGAGAGGTTTAGACACATGAACGACCTCCTCTTCCTGGCGCATCGCGTGCCCTACCCGCCGGACAAGGGCGACAAAATCCGCGCGTGGCACATGTTCCGCCACCTCGCCCAATCCCACCGTATGCATCTCGGCTGCTTCATCGACGATCCCGCCGACTGGCAGCATCTCGCGGCGTTGCGCGGCATGTGCGCCGACCTCGCCTGTTTCCCGCTGCATCCGCGCACGGCCAAACTGAAAGCGCTGCTGCGCTGGCGGCCCGGCCAGCCTTTATCGCTCGGCTATTTTCACGACCCCCGGCTGCAACGCTGGGTGGATAACAAGCTGACGAACCCCGCGATCCAGCGCATTTTCGTCTTCTCGTCCGCCGTTGCGCACTACGCGATGCACGCGGCCGTTCCCCACCGCGTGCTCGATCTCGTCGATGTCGACTCCGAGAAATGGACCAGTTACGCCGCCAAGGCCCGTCTCCCGATGCGCGTCATCTGGGCACGCGAAGGCCGTACCTTGCTCGAATTCGAACGCCGTGCCGCCGCTGCCTACGACTTTTCCCTGTTTGTCTCTGAATCGGAATGGCGGCGGTTCGTCGAGTTGGCACCCGAATCAGTCGCCAATACCAGTTGGATCGCGAACGGCGTCGACCTGGACTCGTTCTCCCCTCATCTTCGCTTCCCGCCGCCATTCGAACCATGCGGCGCGGACATCGTGTTTACCGCGCGCATGGACTATCGGCCGAACATCGACGCGGCCCAATGGTTTGCCTGTGAAATCCTGCCGGTGCTGCAAACCCATCGCCCCGCCGCGCGGTTCTGGATCGTCGGCTCGGCGCCCACGCCAGAGGTGCGGCAACTCGCGACGCGAACTGGTGTGCACGTGACGGGGCGCGTGCCCGATACACGGCCCTATATCGCCCATGCCGACGTGGTCGTCGCGCCGCTGCGCATCGCCCGCGGCATCCAGAACAAGATCCTGGAGGCGATGGCGATGGCGCGTCCCGTCGTCGCCACGCCAGACGCGTTTGCCGGTGTGCAGGCGCAACCAGGACGCGATATCCTGCTTGCCAGTCGGGTGGACGACACCGTGCACCATATCAGTAACGTGCTGGATGGGCGCTACCCGGCGCTCGGCGCAGCGGCGCGGCGGGCGGTCGAGGCCGCACATCAGTGGCCGGTGAATCTGCATGCTCTGGATCGCTTGTTCGGCGACGCACCCGTTCTCACCCCGGCGGGACAGGCCGCATGAGCACCCCCGCCTTGCTCTCGCGCAACATCGCCACCGCATGGCGCAGCCAACGCGGCGTCGCGATCACGATCGGTGCCGGCGTGATCGCGCTCGGCCTGTTGTTCCACCAGGAAGTCGCCGCCGCCATCCAGACCTGGATCGACTCCACAGCGTACAACCATTGCTTTCTGGTGCTTCCTATCGCTGCCTATCTCGTGTGGGACCGGCGCGACACGCTGCGCGGTTTCACCGCACAACCAGTGTTATGGCCAGCACTCGCCGGGATCCCGATCGCACTCGTTTGGCTGCTGGCCGAACGGCTCGGCATCATGGAAGGCCGCCAGCTCATGGCGATGAGCTTTCTCGAACTGCTGCTACTGACCGTGCTGGGATGGCAGCTGTGGTGGCAGCTTGCCGGCCCGCTGTTGTATCTGTACTTCCTTGTCCCGTTCGGCGATTTTCTCACACCCAGGCTGCAGGACATCACCACGGCGTTCGTCCAGCACGGCCTCGACCTGCTGCATATTCCCGCCTACATCACCGGCTACACGATCGAGATTCCGGAAGGCGTGTTCTACATCGCCGAGGCCTGCGCCGGCCTGCGGTTCCTGGTCGCGTCCATCGCGTTCGGTGCGTTGTACGCATTGCTGATGTATCGCAGCCCACTGCGCCGGACGGCATTCATCGCTGCCTCGATCGTCGTGCCGATCATCGCCAACGGCATCCGTGCCCTGGGAATTGTCACGCTCGGCCACTTGCTTGGCAGCGCCAAGGCCGCCGCGACCGACCACGTGCTGTACGGCTGGGTATTCTTCTCGCTGGTCATTCTGCTGCTGATTGCGCTTGGCCTGCCATTCCGCGAGGACATCGCGCGTGAGGGTGCCGAGGCCGCACCGCCACGCCGCGTCACCATGCCTGCCAAGGATCATTGGCTTGGCGCATTGCGCGCGGCTGCCGCGGTGATATTGCTTGCCATGGCGGGCCCTGCCGTTGCCATGCAACTTGACAGGCTTGGGCAGCCAGCCTCGGCATCGGTCCGGGCCTTGAATTTCGGGCCGGGCTGCACCGACGTTGCCACTGACGAGCCCGTAGCGCTGGATATACCGGGACATCTCGCAGCGCAGCGCATTGCCTGCGGTGGACAGATCTTCGATGTGCAGATCGACGTATTCGGCAAGCACAGCACGTCGGCGCCAGTGCTGGCTGCGCAGCGGCGGTTGACCGCGATTCCAAACACCACTCATGCGGAATATTTTGAGATAGAAACTGTTACCCTGCCGGTGGCGGATGGCCCTGTCAATCTGTGGCGCCTGGTTCGCACCACAGCGCCGGGTCCCATGGCCGCCGTTGCGGTATGGGTGGATGGCAAGCCAGCCGGGAATGGGCTGCACATGCGAGCCCACATGGCATGGCAAAGCCTGGTAGGGGCTTCCATTGCCCCGGTCGTGGTCGCCGTGCGTCCGGTGTTGCAACAATATTGGCTGCCGCCGGCGGTCGCCCGCGCGGTCGAGGCGAAACTGGCCAGCGTCGTCTCGCAAGCCGATCTCACCGCGCAGATCGTGCGCGACGCAGGGCAATCGGGTGAAGCAAGCAAGATCAGGGCTCCGCCCTGAAACCCGCCAGGAGAGCTCTGCTCTCCTGGACCTCTCGGCAAAGGCTGGGCCTTTGCAATCCATCT
>Ga0335074_10004769_pt1 | contig 18702 bp, 19 predicted proteins | sample Lox_Sample_23_FD_206715 | JGI IMG/M metagenome (GOLD analysis project Ga0335074, IMG submission 206715) | Soil microbial communities from Loxahatchee National Wildlife Refuge, Florida, United States - Lox_Sample_2.3 | ecosystem: Environmental > Terrestrial > Soil > Wetlands | place: USA... | reverse complement strand
GCGCGCAGGTGGCGGGACCACAGGGCTCGAGCCAAGTTTTGCGGTCGTTGTCGGCATTGCCGGCTCGGGCTCGCTCTACGGCGACGGCTGGCGATTGCCTGTAGGCAGAGGTGTAACGATCGCTGTGCCGTGGTCCGCTGGGGTGACGGGAATTGACGGCGACGCGGACTTACTGCGTTGCCTGCCGCCGCTACCATCCGCGGCATCCACCGACGACCCGAGAGGTAGCTGACCCGAGCGCCACCAATTGCTGCCGAGACGCGCTCCGCTACTGACTGGTACCGGAGCCCGATGCCCTAGAGCCGGCGGAGGACCGTGACGACTTTGCCGAAGATGTCCACTTCACCGGCCGGGAAGACCAGCGGGCTCATCGACTGGTTGGCAGGTAGCAGCACAACCTCGTCTCCCCGGCGGGAGAACGTCTTGACCGTCGCCTCCCCTCCCGGGATGCCGGCCGCGATAATTTCGCCCGGAGTGGCGTCAGGCTGCTGGCGGACCACGACGTAATCGCCGTCGAGGATGCCCGCCTCCACCATCGAGTCGCCTCGCACCCGCAACATGAACAGGTTGCCCTTGCCCGTGAAGTCTTCGGGTAGCGGGAGGAGCTCCTCGATGTTTTGCGAGGCGATCACGTTTGTGCCGGCCGCTATGTCGCCCACAAGGGGGACGAGCCGGGCGCGCCCGCTCTCGATGGCCGCGCCGGAGGTGGCGTCGTAGCGGACCTCGAGAGCTCGTGGCTTTGTCGGGTCCCGCCGCAGGTACCCCTGCTTTTGGAGCGTATTGAGATGCGCCTGGACTGTCGACGTCGAAGCCAGGCCGACTGCCGCGCCGATCTCGCGGACAGAAGGTGGGTAGCCACGCTCGCGTACCTGGGTCGCGATGAAGTCCAGGATTTCCCGGCGCTTGCCGGTTAGGGGCCCGTCGCTCAAGGTTTGTGCCTCCGTTCTCCCAAAGGGCTCGCCTTCCCCTGATGGGTCAGGCGACCGCTCCGTCGCCTTCATCTTACAGATCGGGGCCCTCATAGTCAAACATATGTTCTAGTTGTCACAGGGCACCTGTATAGTGTCCCGCGGGAACAAACGTTCGCAAGGATCCGCCCAAGGCGGAGCGGTTTGCCAGTCGTGGGAGTCGCACGGACGAGGAGCAAGGCAGGGAGGCGCCAGCTCGTGGGCCGGTTCACCGGTGAGGAGGTTCGATAATGGTTGCAACATTGACTGCGTTGAAGGGGGGTCTCGACCTGGGAGCCGAGGTCCCCGGCTCCAGCGTCTCCAGGCCGCACCCGAGGCGCCGCAAGTCTCCGAGAGGGAGCGCACCTTGTGCTCTCAAAGTTCTCCGGGGGGCAGCGGGTTACGGCTCGCCGGCAGCGTACCCGGCCACCTCATACCCGCGGACCGAGCACGCGGCAACCGAGCACCCGGCCATGCAGCACCCGAGCGGGCAGCGCCCGGCCGGGCAGCAGGAGCTGTGGGCAGGCACCGCGGCCGCCGCCCGCGCCCGCGTGCGGCCGAGCGTGGCGGGTCTGACAGTCCTCCCCGAGCCGGAGGCTCTCCCCGCGGAGGCGCGACAGGTGGCTCTGCGTACCTCGCGCCGGCCGAGCCGGCGGACCCTGCTGTGGCGACGTGTGTTCGTGCTTTCGCTCCTCGTGGTCGTCGGCGCACTGGCCTGGGCAGTCCTAGGTGCTGCGCTGTCAGCCGCGCCCGCACCGGCCCGGGCCCTGGGCGCGCAGTTCACGTGTGGGCCGTCTGCGGCAGCTACGGGGGCATCCTGCGGCACCACCTACACAGTCCGGCCGGGTGACACGCTGTGGGGGATAGCCGTCAAGTACTCGCGCGGCTCGGACCCCCGCGCGCTGCTGAGCCGGCTCGAATCCGAGATCGGTGGGGGAGTGCTTCAGCCAGGCGAGGTGCTGCGGCTGCCGTAACCTCTGGGCGACTGCGCGCTGTATGGTCGGCTTGGTGCGTTGCCCTCGTTGTTCGAGCATGGAGGACAGGGTCATCGACTCGCGTACCGCCGAGGAGGGCGCTGCGATACGCCGGAGGCGAGAATGCCTAACCTGCGGGCGGCGATTCACCACCTACGAGAGGCTGGAGGAGGTTCCCTTCGTCGTGGTCAAGCGCTCAGGGCACCGTGAACCTTTCGATCGGGCCAAGGTCATATCAGGCATGCAGGCCGCCAGCAAAAACCGCCCTTTGTCGCCTTCGGATCTCGAACATATTGCTGTCGAGATCGAAGAAGCCTTGCGCCTCGAGGGGCCCGAGGTCCCTACCGAGCACGTCGGCCTGGCGGTCCTCGATGCTTTGCGGGCTCGAGACCATGTCGCGTACCTGCGGTTTGCCAGTGTTTACAAGGGGTTTACAGAGGCAGGCGACTTCCAGCGAGAGGCGGGGTTGCTCACGAAGTTGACTACGCCGAAGGCCGGGAGGGTGTCGCGCGACGAAAGCCCGGGCGGAGAGCAGATTTAGGCCCGCCGAACGACAAGGTCCGTAAACAAAGAAGTCTCGGACGCTTGTCCAGCGGGGTCGCCGCGATTGGGCCCGTGCGGCAACTGCCACTAGGTTTGGCGCCATTGGGCAACTTTCGTTGCGGTCCGCGAGAGGGGAAAGTGCGATGCGTATTGGGATGTTGACAGGTGGTGGGGACTGCCCCGGCCTCAACGCGGTGATCAGCGCCGTCGTGCGCAAGGGCGTTTCCAGTTACGGGGACGAGGTCGTCGGCTTCCTTGACGGTTGGCTCGGCGTGATCGAGGACCGCAGCGTGACACTTGACGAGGAGAAGTGCAGGGACATCCTCTTCGAGGGCGGCACGATCCTCGGTACCAGCCGGACCAACGTTTTCAAGGTGGAGGGCGGCCTGGACAAGGTGCGAGCGACGCTCGACGCGGAGCGCATCGACGCGCTGGTCGCCATCGGGGGCGACGACACCCTCGGGGTTGCCAACAAATTGACATCCGAAGGAGTCGCGGTCGTCGGCGTACCTAAGACAATCGACAACGACCTCTCGGCCACCGAGGTCACGTTTGGTTTCCACACCGCCGTCCAGATCGCCACCGACGCCATCGACCGGCTGAGGACGACGTCCGCCTCGCACAACAGGGTGATCGTGTGCGAGGTCATGGGCAGGCACGCCGGCTGGATCTCGCTGTACTCCGGGATCGCCGGCGGTGCTGTCGCCGTGCTCATACCCGAACAGGCCTTCGATATCGATGAGGTCTGCGAGTTGGTGCGGGCCCGGCGGGCTCGCCCCCGGTCCGCGCAGGTCGTCGTGGTGGCCGAGGGCGCTACCCCAAAGGAAGGTTCTTTTAGCACTGTTTCGGGTGAGGTGGACCAGTTCGGCCACGTCCGGCTGGGCGGGATCGCCAACCTGCTGGCTTCCGAGATCGAGGCGCGCACCGGCTTCGAGACACGGGCGGCCATCCTCGGCCACGTCCAGCGCGGCGGGTCCCCGACCGCTTTCGACCGGGTCCTGGCGACCCGCTTCGGCATCGCCGCCATCGACGCGGTGCACGACGGAGGTGCGGGGACAATGGTCGCTCTACAGGCCAACGAGATTGTGAGGGTCCCGCTCGAGGCCGCTGTCTCTGCACCCAAGCTCGTCCCCAAGGAGCTCTACGACCAAGTCGCCAAGCCGCTCTTCGGCTAGCGCCAACGCGCCCATCCCCGGTAACCATCCCAGCTCCGGCTCAGGTAACCGTCCCGGGTTGGCTCGTGTGCCCGCTGGCCTGCGTGCTCGAGATCAGCTCGCCGAGAGGCTTGCTCAGCGAGCGGGTTGAGGCAAGCAGGGTTTTCCCTGGCAACATGATGAGTTCCCCACCCGCCTCTTCGCAGACGAGCCCTCCTGCCGCCCAGTCCCAGGCGTTGAGCCCGGTCTCGTAGAAGGCGTCGTACAGGCCGCCCGCGACGCCGCAAAGATCGAGCGCCGCTGACCCGAGACGCCGGATGTCCCGGACAGCCGGGAGGAGCGTCGCCAGGACACGGGCCTGCTCGGCGCGGACCTCGGGGTGGTAGCTGAAACCCGTTGCCACCAGGGCAGTCGACAGGCTGCTCCGCCCTTCGGCGACCGCGCAGCGCTGGCCGTCGCGCCATGCCCCTCGGCCCCTGGCAGCCGACCATACCTCGCCGCTGGCAACGTCGACTACGGCCCCTACGACGGTCCGGTCGCCGACTTGGGCCGCCAGAGAAACAGAATAAATCGGCACCCCGAAGAAGAAATTGGTCGTGCCGTCAAGAGGGTCGGCGACCCAGGAAACGCCCGAGGTGCCCTCGTGCGAGGAACCCTCTTCGCCGACTACGCCGTCGTCGGGACGCGACGAGAGCAGCTGCGAGACGATGTAGGCCTCGGACGCCCTGTCGGCGTCGGAGACCATGTCCGTGGGGGAAGATTTGGTGCCCGGGTTGGCGGGCGAGGACGTGGCGTACCGGGCCACGATCTTGGCCGCGCCTGTGGCCGTGGCGACTGCGAGCTGGTAAAGCTCGTCGAGGAGATCGTCGGCTATCAGGTCGGCGGGCACTAGCGCACTATAGGACGGGGGCTCTCCGGTAGCGTTTGGCCGTGGAGAGCGCTCCCCGCGCCGGGAGCTTGGGGGCCGCCGGCGCGAGCACCCCGGCATTGGACGAGGTCCCGGCTAAGGCACTGGCGGTGTACGCCCACCCCGACGACCCAGATGTCTCGTGCGGTGGCACGCTCGCCGTGTGGGCGGCGGGCGGGACCGAGGTCCACGTGTGCGTGTGCTGCGACGGGGACAAAGGCTCGTTGGACAGCAAGGTGGACGGCAAGCAGCTTGCGGCCCTGCGCCGCCGCGAAGTGGCTCTGGCGGGCCGCGAGCTCGGCGTGGCCGCACACCACTGGCTCGGCTACCGCGACGGCGAGGTAGAGGATTCGCCCGAGCTGCGGGGGCGACTGGTCTCGCTCCTCAGGCAAGTGCGCCCTGAGGTAGTGGTGGCGCCCGACCCGACGGCAGTTTTCTTCGGCCAAAACTACATAAACCACCGCGACCACCGCGTGGTGGGGTGGGCGGCGATCGATGCCGTGCTGCCTGCGGCGGCCAACCCCCACTACTTCCCTGCCGCCGGCCCGATCTTCCAGGTGGGGGCGCTCTACCTTTCCGGGACGCTCGAGCCGGATACGTGGGTCGACATCACCGCCGCGATCGACAAGAAAGCTGCGGCTCTTGCTTGCCACACGTCTCAGTTGGGAGAGGGCGGCGAGTGGTTGCGAAGTGTCGTCCGCAGGCAGGCCGAGGAGGCCGGGGAAGCCGCCGGGGCCCGCTATGCCGAGGCGTTCAGGAAAGTGGTGCTCCAGTGAGCGAGCCGACGTGAGCCCCGAAATGGAGCACGCCCCGCCGGCGGTCGCCGGTGGCGGGCAGGAGCGCACGATCATGCACGTCGACATGGACGCCTTCTACGCCTCGGTCGAAGTGAGGGAACAGCCCGGGCTGCGGGGCCGGCCGGTGATAGTCGGCGGGACCGGCAACAGAGGCGTCGTGGCGTCGGCCAACTACGAGGCCCGGTCCTTTGGTGCCCGGTCCGCGATGCCGACGGCGCACGCGAGGAGGCTCTGCCCTCACGCGGTCTTCCTCCAGCCGAGGTTCGCCGTCTACCACCGTTACAGCACGGATCTCCACGCCATCTTCAATGCAGTGACACCGCTGGTGGAGGGGCTCGGCCTCGACGAAGCCTTTTTGGACGTGAGCGGGTCCGGCGCCTTGTTGGGGTCGCCCGTGCAGGTAGCCGAAGGCCTTCGTGGCCGGGTCGAGGCCGAGCTGGGGCTTGCCTGCTCGATCGGGATAGGGCCCAACAAACTGGTCGCCAAACTTGCCTCCAAGGCGGCCAAACCCCGCCCTTCCAAGCAGGGCCGCGCTCCGGTCCCGGGCCCCGGGATAGTCCTCGTGGGGGCACCCGAAGTGACCGGGTTCCTATGGCCGCTGCCGGTCGACTCGCTCTGGGGTGTCGGCCCGGCCAACCGGGACAGGCTGCGCAAGCTTGGCGTCGCATCGGTGGGCGAGCTCGCCGCGCTCCCAGAGGCGACCCTGGTGGCGGCATTGGGGAAATCGATGGGGCACCTGTTGTCCGAGCTTGCCTGGGGACGCGACGAGCGTCCCGTCACCCCGGAACGTGCCCCGAAGTCGATCGGCCACGAAGAGACCTACTCTGCCGATGTCGTCGACCGCGAAGAGCTTGACCGGCGGCTTGTCGTGATGGCTGACCTCGTCGCCACCAGGGTGCGCGAACACGGGATGGTGGCCCGGACGGTGGTGTTGAAGCTGCGCTACGCCGACTTCACGACCTTGACCAGGAGCCACACCTTCCCGAGCCCGCAGCGGACCGGCCCCGCGTTCTGGGGCGCAGCCCGGGCGCTGCTGGCGTCATTGGACCTGAGGGAAGGCGCCCGGCTCCTCGGAGTGAGCGCAACGGGCCTGCTGGCTGGCAACGAGTCGCCCGGGGAGCAACTGTCTCTCCAGTTCCAGGGTGGTCCAGCGGCGGGGCAAGGGGCACGAGAGCGGCCCGGGAGCCCGGGCCTGCAGCACGAGCAGGCGGCCTGGGACCGGGCCAGCCGGGCGGTCGACGCGGTGCGCGCCCGCTTCGGTGACCAGGCGGTTGGGCCGGCGGCGGCTGCACGAGCTGTTGGCGCCCCGCGGGGCCAGCGAGACGCCCTCCCAGAGCTATAGGTTTCCACGTTGATGATCTCCGGGCTGCGCAGTGCCCCCCGCCACGGCCGGCGGCTCTGCGTTGCCCTGGCGCTCCTTGTGCCGATGGCCGCGGCCGCCGTGGCCTCCGGCTCACCTCCGGCCGGCGCTCTGGCAGGAAGGGGAGCGACGGTGCCCGCCTCGCAGAGCGCGCCTCCGGCGCCGCCCCGCGACCAGACGCTCTACACGACGGGGACCTCCAGCGAGCCCCCCACCAACTTCAACCCGCTCGCCGCGACGAGCTACACGGGTACGCAGGGGCTCCTTTACGAGCCGCTTTTCCTCTACGACCCGCTCCACCAAAGGTTTGTCCCGTGGCTCGCGACCGACGGGACATGGACCACCCCGACCAGCTACCGGCTCGAGGTCCGCGACGGGGTGGACTGGGTGAGCAGTGCCACCGGAGCCGTCACCGGCCGGCTGAGCGCCGCAGACGTGGCCTATGGGATAAAGCTGGCAGCCTCGAGCGCGTCTGACCCGTACCACGCCGACCTTGCCGGAGTGCGATCTGTTGCGGTGTCCGGCAACGCAGTGACGGTCGATTTTGCCAAGCCCGTTGGGTACGCCCAATGGCAGGAGTTCCTCTGGCACGCACCCGTCCTTCCGTCGGAGATCTGGCAAAAGCTGCCCACCGGTGGCGATTTCGACAACCCCGTGAGGTCGCCCGTGTCGACCGGTCCCATGTTGCTTTATTCGACGGGCCAAAACGGCGCCTGTTACCGGGACAACCCGCACTGGTGGGCGACTGCTCAGCTGAGGCTGTCTTTCACGTTCGGCTACCTTTGCGACCTTGTCAGCAGCTCGAGCGGGACCGGGCTCTCCGACCTCCTCGCCGACAAGGTCGACTGGAGCAACCAATTGCTGCGGGGGATCATTAATCTCGCGGATTCGAAGGGCGGTGGTTACGACATAAAGACGTACTATGCCGGGCCGCCCTACATGATCCCGGCGACGACAGCATGGCTCCAGATGGACCTGGCCAAAGCCCCGATGGACAACCCGGATTTTCGCCTCGCCGCAGCCTACGCGCTCGATACCAAAACGATCGCGAGCACCGTTTACACGGGGGCCGTCGAGCCGGCAAACCCGACCGGTCTGTTGCCCGAACTTTCGTCCTACATCGACACGTCGGCCGTGCACAAATACGGCTTTTACTACTCGTTGTCGCTTGCCAAGCGCTACCTCGCGAAGTCCGGCTACAACGGGGCCCAGCTAAAGCTGCTGGTACCCTATGGTTTCCCCGACTTGTCCAGTGCCGCGACGCTCATCACGCAACAACTCGGCAAGGTCGGCATCCATGTATCGGTCAGCTCGGTGCCGGCCGCCGCACGCGCCAACGACGTCGCGACCGGGGACTACGACATGGTCATAAACGACCCGGTCGGGCTCGGTTCGACCCCGTGGAGTTACTTTGACACCGTCTACCAGCTCCCCATCGGCCCGGACGAGGCGAGCGGGGCAAACAGCGAGCGTTTCTCGTCGCCATCGGACTGGGCGCTGGTGCAAGAAGCAGGTGACACCCCGCTCACCGACACCGCGGCCCTCGATGGCATTTACGCCAACCTCGAGATCGACTTCCTCAAAGAGCTGCCGGAGATCCCGCTGTGGTACAACGGTGCCTGGTTCCAGGGCAATACCAAGCTGTGGCAGGGGTACCCGTCGAGCACGAGCAGCTCCGACAGCTACACGCCTGTGATGTGGCGAGGGTGGCTCGGGGCGACGACGACTGTGCTTGCTCTCGCCGCCATCAAGCTGAGCGTCTCGCACGGCCACTAGCCCCCGAGGGGGCGAGGGAAGAAGGCCCGCCGGCAGGTGTAGCTTGGAGGCAAGGCCCACCGGCCCAAGTGCAGCGATTTGGACATTCAGGACGAGACGGCTGACAGCTGGCACGGGTACAACGGAGGTACAGCGGGTGCCACTTTCAGAACATGAGCAGCGGGTACTGCGCCAGATCGAGCGCCAGTTCCAGGCGGAACGGGGCTTGGCGCGACCGCTGCGGATGCCGGCCGACCCCCGCGAAGCGACCCGCAACGCCAAACGGGCTGCGCTCGGCTTCGTCATAGGCCTCCTGGCCCTGCTCATCTCGTTTGCATCTTCCTGGTTCATCGGGCTGATCGGTTTCCTCGCCATGCTGGCTTCGGCGGTGGTGCTCGTGCAGAGCCTCCGCCGCCTCGTCCACGACCGTTGGGGCCACGACCCCGCTGCCAGCTCCGCCCAGCCTGAGGGGCAGCGGCCAGGGCCGGCCCGTTGGTGGCCGGGTCGGGGCGGAAGCCCGAGCAGCGGACGCGAGGACGATACGCTCTAGGGTTTTCCCACCCGGGAGCCAGGGCGTAGCCCGCTACGGTAGGCGGCAGTGAAGGTCTACGTGCTCCTGGCTGACAGAGGCATCCAAAACGTCCACAACGGCACGCTCAGCCTTCTCAACGCCGGCTGGTCGATCACGCAGCTACGGCGCGTGGCCGCTCCGGGCCCGCAACAGGACGCCCCGCCTCTCATGACCGCCCCGCAGGTCGTCGTGGTGTTCATGGAGGCAGAACTAGCGATGTGCAACCGGTCGCTCACCCTCCAGATCGAACTGATGACCGAAGACGGCGAGGTCGTGAGGATCCCGGGGCCCGCCGGGCCGCAACCGGTCCGCCTCGAGCAACAGCTCATGGTGCCGAGCCCCGCAGGTGTCCCCACCGGTTTCCCCGGCAGGGCGACCGCCATGATGGAGCTCCCCACGGGGCTCCCCCTCGGGCCGGGGATTTACCGCTGGCAGGCCAGGGTCAATGGTAAAGAGGAAGAAGAGTGGTCGGCGCAGTTCTACGTGGCAGCGCCGCCTCAGCCGCCAACCTTCGGGTTCAGCGCTCCATGAGCCTCATGCGCCGCGCAAGGCTGGGCCCTGGTGCCCTTGGAGCAGTCGTCAGGAGGCCGGCGCTTTGGGGGACGGCGCTCGCTCAGGCTCGCGCGTTCGTCCCCCGCAGGTGGTGGGCTCACTGGCCCCCGCTCCCTCTGCCCGCCGAGGGTTATATGGCGTTCCGTTCCGAGACCATGTTCGGCGCCGCCGACGGGTGCCTCGACGGGGAACAGCTGGTTGCGTACCTCGAATGGTGCCGCAGGATGCGCCTGTCTGCGCGCTAAGTTCGTGGTGTGCCTGCGTCGCCCGAGCCCTTGGCCCGCGCGAGCAAAGGCTGCCCCTGGCTGGGTTTCTTCTTCGTACACCGGATAGAGCAGTAGGCGGGCATGTCGCGAGCGCTCGTCCTTAACGCCACTTACGAGCCGCTCTGCGTCGTGCCAACCAGGAGGGCTCTCCTCTTGGTGCTCCAGTCCAAAGCCGAGCTCTTGTCGGGCACGGGGCGCGTCTACCATTCCTCCCGTGTCAGCCTCGCCGAGCCGTCGGTGGTGCGGCTTGCCTACTTCGTCCGCGTCCCCCATCAGGCCCACGTAGCCCTCAACCGGCGGGCCGTGTTTGCCCGCGACGGCCACCGTTGCCAGTACTGCGGTGCCCAGGCGGAGAACATCGACCACATCGTCCCGCGCTCAAAGGGCGGCCGGCACGTCTGGGACAACGTCGTTGCCGCCTGCAGGCGTTGCAACGCCCGCAAGCGCGACCACCTTCTCGAGGAGTCGGGCATGAAGCTGCGCCACCTCCCGTCCGCCCCCCGGGGCAGGCAGTGGGCGCTGGCGGCCCTCGGGACGGTCCTGCCGGACTGGGAGCCGTACCTCGGTCTGCCGGCACGAGTCGTACAGTTCACCGTGGCCGAGGAGGCCGCCGCAGCGCTGTCAGCCTGAAGTGGGCCCGGCTCCCCGCTGGGAGGTCGTCGACCTTTCAGGCACCGTTCGCGAGCTTCACGAGCGGTCCATTGGTCTGCTCGCCGCTCACGAGGCTGGGGGGCGGTCCGGGCGCGCCGTAGTCGTCCACCACCCGGTCGACCGGGCGCTGGTGCTCGGGAGCGCACAGAAAGACGATGTCGTCGACATGGAAGCCTGCAAGGCGGCCGGGGTCGATGTCGTACGCAGGCGCAGTGGGGGAGGAGCGGTGCTTGTCGACCCCGACCACATTGTGTGGATTGATCTTTTTGTCCCGGCGGGTGACCCGCTTTGGCAACACGACGTCGGACGCGCTGCGTGGTGGGTGGGGGAAGCGTGGGCGGCGGCGCTCCGGCCCGACCTTCCCTCTGTCTCGGTGTGGAAAGGCCCGATGCAACGGCGCCTGTGGTCCTCGCTCATATGCTTTGCAGGGCTCGGGCCAGGGGAGGTCACTCTCGGCGCGGGACCTGAAACACCGAAAGTGGTTGGCATTTCCCAGCGGCGTACCCGTGCAGGTGCCCTGTTCCAATGTGCCTGCATTCGTGAGTGGGATCCCGCGCTGCTGGTGTGGCTATTGGCCTTGTCATCAGAGGACCGCCATCTATGCGAAAAAGCGTTACACACTGCCGCGATTGGCCCTGATCCCGAGCTCACGGAAGTGACAAAACGCTTGTTTGGGGCACTTCCTTAGAACTCAAGTTCGTCGCAAGGGCCTGCCTCCGGCATAAAACATCGAGGAAGTATTGGTTTTGTCGTCGCCAATCGCAGTTCACACGAACTAGACACGCGCGGTGCGAAGATCCGCGTTGCGTTCTCGTAAGAACTGGGTAAGGTCTTCACGAGGCAGGCAAGTGACGGCGTGGGCCTTTGATGGCGAACTCCGTTATTGCTGACGCCTCGTGACTGACAAGCACTGGCGCGCGGCTGCTTGCCGAATCGAGTTCTATTTGGTCGTATGTTGTTGACTATCGACCTTGGAGTACCGCATTATGCCTGGCGCGCCCTGCAACCGGGCGGCCACTTCGACATCAACAATTCGAGGAACATAAGAAAGGGTGGCACAATTGCCTCAGGAAAGAGCGCGCCTCGAAGCCGGCGCACTTGTCGTTATGCCCACGTACCGCGAGGCTGACAACATTACGTCGTCACTCCTCGCTGTTCGCTCGGCACTGCCAGAGGCCTCTGTGCTGGTCGTAGACGACGACGGAGGTGACGGGACTGCGGACCTGGCGCAGGAGGCTGGAAAAGCAATGGGCAATATACGGGTGCTCCGGCGGCCAGGCAAGTCGGGGCTGGCGAGTGCCTATAAGCAAGGGTTTTTTTGGGGTATTGACCGGGGCTGGCGCGTTCTGGTCGGTATGGACGCCGACCTGTCCCACGATGCTCAGGCCTTGCCGGGAATGCTAAAGGCTCTCCAGGAGGGTGCTGACGTAGCCATCGGGTCCAGGTACGTCACGGGCGGCCGCGTCATCAACTGGCCATTGGCGCGTCGTGCGCTATCCCGCTGGGGCAATTGGTACGCAGGGCACGCGCTTCACACGCGTGTGTCGGACCTGACGTCTGCGTTCCGCGCTTACAGGGCCGAGGCGTTAGGGGCAATAAATTTCGAAATGCTCCGCGCCGACGGGTACGGGTTCTTGATCGAGCTTGCGTACAGCCTTGAGCGCGCGGGGGCAAAGGTGGCAGAGGTCCCGATCACCTTCGTCAACAGGTGCGCTGGCAAGTCCAAAATGTCCCCCAAAATAGCGTTTGAGTCGTTCTGGGTAGTGACCACTTTGGGCCTTTCCCGATACACCGCCGTGGCGGGTGGGACGGCGCGCCCTGCCGTAGCAGGAGGGCCGCGTGGTTAATGCGGCTTTATCGCTTTACGGTCTGATCACCTGCTGTTTGCTGGCCATCGTGAGCTCGACGGTTTGGTGGATGTTGTACGCATGGCGCCGGCCCGAGACGCGCTCGGTGGCGGATGGCCGACTTCAGGGCACGTCGACGGCAGCGGCCCCGTCGTTCTCACTGCTTGTCCCTGCGCGTCACGAGCAGGACGTGCTGGCTGCAACTTTGGAGCGCCTGGGAGAATTGGACTATCCCGACTTCGAAGTCATAGTGGTCGTGGGCCACGACGACCTTGCGACCCAGCAGGTTGCTTACCGCGCGAGCGCCTCGCCGCGGGCAAACATCACTGTCGTGATAGACAATTCCTGGCCGAAAAGCAAGCCGAAAGCCCTAAATTCCGGGCTGTCGTCGTGCACCAAAGAAATCGTCGGTGTATTCGATGCCGAAGACGAGGTGAGCCTGGATATCCTCCGCCAGGTTGGGCCAGCTTTTGCCGAGCACGGCGCGGATATTGTCCAGGCAGGCGTGCAGTTGGTGACTTTCCACGACCGGTGGTTTTCCCTGCGCAATTGCCTCGAGTACCTCTTTTGGTTCCGCAGCCGTATACATGCCCATGCACGCAAAGGAATAGTGCCTTTGGGTGGCAATACAGTGTTTTTCAGGAGAGAACTGCTGGAGCAATACGGAGGTTGGGACGGCGAGTGCCTGGCGGAGGACTGCGAGATCGGCATCCGTCTATGTAGCCGGGGCGCGCGAGCAGTGGTATCCTACGACCCTCGTTTCGCGACCAGGGAGGAGACCCCGGCCTCGCTGCGTGCATTCGTGCGCCAACGGACGCGCTGGAGCCAGGGCTATATCCAGGTGTTCCGCCGCGGCCACTGGAGAATGCTGCCTACGCGACGTCAGCGTATGACCACTGCGTACATTTTGTTGTTCCCGGTGCTCCAGGGCCTTGCGGGCCTTTTCATCCTGGCCTCGGTGGTTACCATCGCCGCCGTCAAGATGCCGCTCGAACTGGCGATGTTCACATCCCTACCTGCGTTGGCGCAAGTCATCGTGGTATGTCTCGAGGCAGCCGGGCTGGCCGAGCTCTGCCGCACCTTTTACTTGAGGTGCCGCTGGTACGACTACCTCTTACTCGTCGTAACGGCCATCCCGTACCAGCTCGTGCTGGCTTTCGCGGCGGCGCGGGCGACCTGGCGGGAGGTCTGCGGCGACGCCGGGTGGGAAAAGACCGTGCATGTCGGCGCCCACAGAGCCCCAGCAGCACAGGTCTTAACCGCTCCGGCTCGGTTGGAGGCTTGAATGGCCTTCGTTACGGTAGTCCCGGTGACCGTACCGGCAACGGCCGTCGCCGCAGGTGAACGCTCGTCATTAGCCGGCCGGCTATGGGCGCGGTTGGTTGCAAACTCCTCTACGCTGCTCACTCTGGGGCCTGTCATGGTTTTGGTTGGGGCGGTGCAAGCCGTAAACGCCGGCGATTGGCCGGCCTATACGAACGACGACCCCGGCACGTACCTTGCACGAGCGTGGGCGGTGCAGACGGGCCGCGGAGCACACCACAGCCTCGCTCCTTACACGTATTGGTATGACCACGTCCCTTTCGGCTGGATCCAGATCGTGCCAATCACTTGGCTCGGGCAGATGTTCCGCGACGGGTCGTCAGCAAACGTGGCGACACGAGAGATCGCAGTGGCTTACACATTGATAAGCGCGCTCCTCGTATTTGTAGTCGCGCGCCGTTTCGGCTGCTCGGTCGTCTGGTCCGCTATCGCGACGGGATTGTTCGGGCTAAGCCCGCTTGCTGTGACTTACCTCCGGCAGATGTACATCGATACGATCGGGTTGCCCTGGTTGCTCGCAGCGTTCGCGCTCGCCCTGTCGCCGAGGAGGCGGCTCTGGGCGTTCGCTGCCAGCGGCGCCGCCTTCGCGGGAGCTTGCCTCACCAAGGAGACCTTCATCCTGTGGCTGCCGGCGCTTGCGTGGTTGGTTTGGTTGCGGGCCGACCCCAAGGCCCGCCGGATGTACCTCTTCGCGTGGGGCGCGGTGGCGTTTGTACTCCTTGTGCTCTACCCGATGTACGCGGTCCTCAAAGGAGAGCTGTTGCCGGGCAAGGGCCATGTGAGCCTCATCGGGGCAATCGAATGGCAGCTGAGCCAGAGGCAGAGCACAGGTTCTGTGCTAACCCGTGACAGCAAGGGCTACGAACTGGTCGCGAGCTGGCTGGAAGGTGCTGAGTGGCTATGGCTGGCGTGCGCGGCAGCTATCCCTTTCACGCTTTTGAGACGTGAAACCCGTGTACTCTTAGCCGCACTCGGTGTCGCTGTCCTTTACGTCCTGCACCCAGGTTACTTGCCGGAAATGTTCGTGATCGGTGTGGTCCCGTTTGCCGCTTTAACCGTCGCCTGTGCCGGAGACGTCGTATGGAAGCTGTCCTTGTTCGGCCGAGGGTGGGGTCAACGGATATGGCGCCTCGGGTGCTGCGCCGGGCTCGTCATGGCCGGGGCACAGTTCGTACCTTCCTGGGCTAACGCAGACGAGGTCGCGATGACATCTAACGAAAGCGCTCAATTGTTCGAAACTGAAAACTGGTTGGAGCACCACGTCCCGCGCAGTGCAACTCTCCTTGTCGACGACAACGTTTGGATCCAGCTCGTGGACGACGGTTACACTCCAGACAAAGTCGTCTGGTTTTGGCAACTCGACAGCGACCCCGACGTGGAGCGTCGCTACCCTCTTCGTTGGCGCGATATCAATTATGTCGTCATTACTGACACAATGAGAGTCAACGTCTTGACTTCAGCTAGCAGCATCCCCTCTGTCGTCGAGGCCATTGGTCATTCCCAGCTCGTCGCCAGTTTCGGCCAAGGCCCGGATGCCTTCCAGATCAGGCGGGTGGGCAAGGCATTGGCCAAGGTTCCCCCGGTGTGGTTCCCGATGTCGGAAGTGACACGATCCCCTAAATCAAGTTCCGGACAAGGAGCACCTGAGTGAGCCTCCATGCCCTGCCGCGTGGCGCCAAACGCCGAAAAGCACGCGCTGAGGCTGAAAATGTCCAGCGCACCCGCTACGTAAAACTGCACTCAGTTCGCAATACCGGGACCTCCCCGCCGCCAAGCAACGAAGGGCCAGGCCAGGGCGAAGCGCCATGGGAGTACGCCGAGTCCGGCACCCGGACCTTTGCGTCAGCTCTGAGCGCGCCCGATAGGGGGGCTCCCGGTGCGATTGTCGTCCTCGAGCCCGCTGCAGCTCCTGAGTTCGGGCGCGCGGCCTTGGGCTATAACCGGCCTCAGGTAGACGCTTATGTTCAAGATTTGCGTGAGAGGCTTGCTGAGATGCGGGCCCGGGCCCGTCGGGCCGAGACGGAGCTCAGGAGGGTGCGCCCAGCTGAGCGGGACCGGGGAGCCCATCGAGTGTGGCAAGCCGAGGAAGCGTGATCGAACCGCTTGGGTAACCCACCAGCGGCGTTAACCGGAGCGTGCTGATATGAGCTTGGTAAATTGCGCCCCAAGGAGTTGGCTCGCCGTCGTAGTTGCTGACGAGGCTGTAAGGGCACCCCCAGACGTCCCAAGTCCACGCGAGGTACGAGATGTTGTGGATGTCCGCCCAGTCCAAAAAGCCGTCTGCGAAACCGCCACTGCAGCCGTTCTGGCCCACTTCGCCAGCGATCACCGGGATTGTTTTCGCGAGAGGAGCGTAGTTGGCGTTCCAGCAACTGGCCTGCGAGCAACCGGAAAAACTGTAGACGTGTATGCTTGCCACTTCTTGGTGTAGCGGGTCCCACGGGAGATCTGGGAGCCACCGAGAGACATCTCCAGCCCAGTCCACACCTTCGAGCACAATGGGTTGCGTTGCGCCGGTTGCTCGGACTGCATCGACAAGGGCCTGCATGCCGGCAGCGCGCCAAGCCGGTCCGGTTGAGCTCGCAGGGACCACGCAGCCGTCCAACCAGCACTGCCACGAAATATCGTGCGGCTCGTTGTACAGGTCGAACATTACCGCTGGGTCCGCTCGGAAAGCGGACGCTACCGAACGCCAAAAGGTGACCGAGTGGTCGGCATCGGCCATATTCTGTTGGCCAAGCGCGAGGGTACCGCCGGGGGCGGACCAATGCAGGTCCAGGATCGCGACGATGTGGTCCTCACCGAGCACTGACACGTATTGCTCGATCGCCCGCTGATACCGCTCGCCGCCCCATCGTCCCGAGACGCCGTTTATGCCCAACCAGCAGTCCTCGTTGAGAGGTACCCGCACGGCGTTTACGCCCCAGCTCGCCATGGCGGACACCGAGGTCGCGTCCGACGGCCCGTCGAAGATCCCCCAGCCTTCGGCGCATGCGTACTCGGTCCCACTTCGGTCGACTCCAACCAGTCGGACCGCTTGGCCCTCGTTGTTCACGAGGTCGTTACCCGAGACGTGGATGGCAAAATTTGGGGCGCCTGGGACTACTCCAGCTATCGCCCCGGTTGTTGCCTCGGTGCGAGGCGCCATATCCGCCCCGGTGCCAACCGCAGTTCCTTCCGCCGAGGCCGTTTTCGCAGTCACGACCAGGCCCATGAGGCCGGCTGCGAGCGCGCGACCTGATAGGCGAGCGAACCCTCTGCGACGTTGGCGTTCGCCATGGCTGTTCACCAGGTGTTGGCTCGTGACACCCCTCTCGCCACGCTCGCGGGACCTCCGCACCAACACTGTGTCGGCTCGAACGGGCTGTCCTTGAGGGCTTGCCAAGCACAATGGGAAATATCGACCTAAAGGAACTGTGGGAAACAGCCAACCGCGGCGCTCGCGGCACTCTGCGCGCCGCTTAAGTAATAGTGGTGCGCTAATTGCGGTTTCACCTATGTGTGTGCGACCCTATCTGGGTGCCACTAGACCCCGAGGTAGCCGTCGTCCTCGACAAGATGAACGCGCTTGGTAACCCCCCTTACGAGGAGCTCCCGATCGCCGGGGCACGGGCCTTGGCGATGACCGCATTCGACGACTATGTGGGCCCGGCGCCGGAAGTGGACCGCATCGTCAACAGGTTCGTCCCGGGGCCTACAGCGGACCTCCCTGTGCGCATTTATTGGCCGAAGGGCGTGGATCCCCTCGGAGTACTCGTGTACCTGCACGGGAGCGGCTGGGCGATCCACAACATCGACGTCACGGACGTGCCGGTGCGCGCCCTGGCAAACGCGACTGGCTGCGTGGTCGTGGCCGTCAACTACCAAAAAGCGCCCGAGCACAAGTTCCCCGTCCCCTTTGACGACGCATATGCAGCGGTGGCCTGGACGGCATCCCACCTTGCAGAGCTCGCGAAGGCCACATCTCCCCTCGGAGTTATCGGGGATAGTGCCGGTGGCAACCTCGCCGCTGCCGTCTGCCTCAGAGCTAGGGACGGCGAGGGCCCCCTGATAGCCCTTCAGGTGCTGATCTACCCGGCGACGGACTATGGCTGGGACACTGCGTCGGCGCATGAAAACGCCGTCGGCTACCTGCTGGAGCGCTCGGCCGTACGTTGGTTCTGGGGCCAGTACCTGGCGAGCGAGTCCGAGGCTGCCAACCCCTTTGTGTCCCCGCTCCGCGCGACGAGCCTCGCTGGCCTCCCGCCGGCCTTTGTCGTAACGGCCGAGTTCGACCCCTTGCGGGACGAGGGCGAGCTGTTCGCCGAGCGGCTGCGCCAGGCCGGGGTCCCTGTCAAGCTGCACCGTTACGAGGGCATGACTCATGCCTTTTTTTGGATGCTGGGGGCGGTAGGCCAGTCCAGAGCCCTCATGGCCGAGATCGGGGCCGAGGTGCGGTCAGCGTTCGGCGCTTCTTGAGCCGGCCTCTCGCAGGCTGCCCCCGGCCGGTCACGCCTAGCTCTGGTCGCCGCTCCTCCGGCGCCTAGCGCTCCGGGTGCCCCTCGTCCAGGGGAAGTGCGCCCTGCCCCGGGCGCGGGATATCGTTTACTCGACGCCGCGCGGGCTTGCCTGGGTTGATGCGTTCAGAGCTCTAGGAGGCTGTCGTGATGGAGGTACGCGGGCGCCCGGTCCATTTCGGCGTGCAGCTGCAGGGCCAGGCCACAGGTTGGGAGGACTACGCGGCTGCCGTCCATACCGTCGAAGAGATGGGGTTCGGGTCCATTTGGATCTTCGACCATCTGCTGGCACCGTTCGACAATGCCGAAGACCGGCCCTGTTTCGAAACGCTGACGACGCTCGGAGCACTTGCCCTCATGACGGAGCGCGTGCGGATCGGCGCCCTCGTCAACGGGGTCCTTTACCGGGATCCCGCCGTCCTTGCCAAGGCTTCGGCGCAGGTCGACGAGATGAGCCACGGCCGGCTCGACTTCTCCCTCGGCGCCGCGTGGGCAGAACGCGAGTTCCGGGCCTATGGCATGCCCTTCCCGCCCCTCGCAGAGCGTTACGCCCGCCTCG
>Ga0335074_10004768_pt1 | contig 18708 bp, 20 predicted proteins | sample Lox_Sample_23_FD_206715 | JGI IMG/M metagenome (GOLD analysis project Ga0335074, IMG submission 206715) | Soil microbial communities from Loxahatchee National Wildlife Refuge, Florida, United States - Lox_Sample_2.3 | ecosystem: Environmental > Terrestrial > Soil > Wetlands | place: USA... | reverse complement strand
TCCCTGTGTGCTATCCAAACTTATGTTCTGGCTTCGTTCTTGATGTGCTTCGTGCGTTTCGCGGGCTGGCCGTTCTCCTTCTTAACGGCTTTGTGGTATTGCTCACGAATCATCTCCAGATCGACCGTTGGTTTCGGCAGCTGCATGCCCATTGCCTCCATAGTGGCTGCCACGATTTGCGAGACGGCCAGATTACGAAACCACTTGTGATTCGACGGGATAATGTACCAGGGCGCATGTTTGGTGCTGGTGCGGGCGAACACGTCCTGGTACGCCTTCCTGTAGTCGTCCCAGGATTCGCGCTCTGCGTAATCGCTCTCGCTAATCTTCCAATTGCGGGTCGGGTCGTCCAGCCGCTGTTTGAAGCGCTCGAGTTGCTCTTCCGGGCTGATGTGCAAAAAGAATTTGATGATCTGAGTGTTGCTTTGCCGGTAAAGCAATTGTTCGAAATCGTTGATCAATTTGTATCGTTCCGACCACGTCTCCTTCGGAACCAGCTTATGGACTCGTTCTACCAATACGCTTTCGTAGTGAGAGCGATTGAAGATCGTGACCGTTCCTTTGGCGGGAGCGTGGGTGTGTTCGCGCCACAGAAAGTCATGTTGTAGTTCCAGGGCCGTGGGTTCCTTGAACGCGGCGACAAAGGTACCCTGCGGATTCATGGCGCTCATGACATGGCCGATGGTTCCGTCTTTCCCGCCGGCATCCATGGCTTGTAGAACGATCAGCAAGGCGTGCGTCTTCGACGCATAAAGCAGGTATTGCAACTCCCGAAGCCGTTGGCAGTGCTGGTCAGTTTCGGCCTGGGCGTCGTCTTCGGAAAGGTGCTTGCCGTTGTATGCGGGGTCAATTTTGCTCAGTTTGACCTTGGTTCCAGGCTCGACAATGAATTTCTTGCGATAGTCCATCTTTTTTGGAACAACGTTGGTTGTACTGCGCTGCCGGAGACGGCAGAGCCTGAGCATTGGTGGTTTTCTGTGACCTATGGTTGCGGTGGTGAGCCAGCGCGGCGCTCGCGGCGTCTACGCTCCCACCACCGCTGCCGCGGTCGTCGGCAGCTGAGCCTTCTCCCACGCGTCGAAGCCGCCCATCACGTTGATCACGTCGTACCCGGCGCGTTGCAGCAGGCTGGCGGCAATCATGCTGCGATAGCCGCTCTTGCAATGGACCGCAAGGGTCGCGCGGTGCTCCAGTTGAGGCAGCGCCGCCTTGAACCGGTCCAACGGATACCAGTCGGCGGTTGCAATGTGCGCCGCATCCCATTCACCTTGTCGTCGCACGTCGAGCACTCGTAAATGCCTATCGTCGAGCCGTTGGCTGAGCTCCTGCACCGTCATCTGCGGCAGGTGCGCCAGGTCGAGTCCAGCCCCCTGCCATCCTTCCACGCCGCCGTCGAGATATCCACGCAGGTCTTCAATGCCAACGCGGGCGAGCCGCATTCGGGCTTCCGTCAACTGATCTTTCGTATCGGCGATGAGCACCGGACGCGACCACAGTCCAAGCACCGCTCCCGCCCAGGAGGCGAACTGGCCGGATAACGCGATGTTGATGGACCCAGGTACGTGTGCGGCGGCAAATTGATCGCCCGGCCGAACGTCGAGTGCACTGGCGCCGTTGTCGAGCAGGTGCTTCAGCTCTGCAGGCGCGATTGGCTGCAACTCAGGGAGCGCGGTGAGAGGCGTAGCTCCTGCGCGGTTGATGGCTGCATCTTCCAGGAAGTAATCGGGTCGGGCGGGCAGGTTCGACGTCATCTGCCGGATGAATTCGGCGCGATCTTTGATCTGCAACGCATAATTGGTCAGCCGCTCTGTGCCGATCGTCGACGAGCGCTCGGCCCGCATGTTGCGCCCGCATAACGACCCCGCTCCATGCGCCGGATACACCACAACTTCATTTGGCAATGTCATCAGCTTCTGATGCAGGGAGTCATACATCATTCCGGCGAGCTCCTGCGGCGTGTGCGTCTCCGAGAGGTCCGGCCTTCCGATATCGCCAATAAACAAGGTGTCGCCAGTGAGTACCGCAAAAGGCGTGGGGGATTTTTCTTCGTCGGTGAGCAACAGGCAGGAGCTTTCAAGGGTGTGACCCGGGGTCGCAAGCAGGTTGACCCGACATCGGCCTACGCGTACTTCCGAACCGTCGGTCACGCCGATGTGAGGGAAGGTCGCCTGGGCCGCTTTGCCGATATAAATGGTTGCCCCGGTTCGCGCCGCCAGCTCTTTGTGTCCGGAGACAAAGTCGGCGTGCAGATGGGTTTCGAAAATGTGGCGAATTTTGAGGCCGTGCTTTGCGGCCGCTTCGATATAGATTTCGACGTCCCGTTGCGGATCGACCACTGCGGCTTCGCCGTCGGAGGCAAAGAGATACGAGGCATGCGCCAGACAGCCCAAGTAAAACTGTTCAAAGTACATGCTTCCTCCAATGCGGGAAACATCATACGCTTGCGTTTGCGAATCGCCTAGCTTCTGGATATTCACCACGGAGACGCGGAGGGCACGGCGTCCGCTTAGATGCGGATCGCATTTGCGATCAGCGGTGGGCCATAGGAAATCGGGGACTCGGCCACGAAGAGCAAATCCACAAGCTAGAACCTCGGTGCTTTTCGTGCCGCCGTGGTTAGCAGACGCTAGCGTTCGTAAGTCTCGGCCCACTCTTTCAGGCGCGCGCTGACCTCCGGCGTCAGGCTCCCTTGCTGGAAGCGCCAACGCCAGTTGCCCGATGAGCTGCCGGGAAGATTCATGCGGCCTTCGCTGCCAACGCCCAACACATCCTGCAAAGGGAAGAGCACTGTGTTGGCGACCGAAGCCATCAGCGTGCGGATCATCACCCAGTTGATGGCGCTGCCGTCGGTGTTGAGGTAACGACGGGCGTAGGCCATTTCTTTTTCCACATCAGCTTCGCTGCGAATGCTGCCGGCACCGGCTTTGCTGTTCCACCATCCGACCACGGTGTCGTTGTCGTGCGTACCGGTATACGCCACGAGATGATGACCGTAGTTGTGCGGCTTGAAGTCGGCAGCCTGGGGATCGTTGCCGAAGGCGAATTGCAGGATCGCCATACCGGGAAAGTAAAACTGCCTGCGCAGGGCCTCGACTGCGGGTGTGATGACGCCGAGGTTTTCGGCGACGATTGGTAACTCGCCCAGAGCCGCGGTGATTGCCTCAAAAAACACTGCTCCCGGACCCTTCACCCATGAACCGTTGACGGCGGTGACTTCGCCGGCTGGAACCTCGTAGTAAGCTTCGAAGCCCCGGAAATGGTCGAGCCGAATCATGTCCAGCAGCTCCAGGGCGCGGCGGAAGCGAGCCGTCCACCAACCATATTCAGTTTCGGCATGCTGTTCCCAGCGGTAGATGGGATTGCCCCATAGCTGACCGGTGGCGCTGAAGTAATCAGGCGGAACGCCGGCTACCACGCGCGGATGACCATCGTGGTTGAGTTCGAAGAGCTCGCGGTGCACCCAGACATCGGCGCTGTCGAGGGCTACATAGATCGGCAGATCGCCCAGGATGCGAATGTCATCGCGGGCGCCGTGCGCCTTCAGGTCGCACCACTGACGCTCGAATTCAAATTGAAGGAACTTGTGATATTCGATTTCTTCGCGTAATTGCTCACGTGCTCGTGCAAGAGTGGCCGGATCGCGCAGTGCCAGTTCGCGATCCCATTCCAGCCAGATCGCGAGATGGTGAGCCTGTTTGAGCGCCATGAACAGCGCGTAATCATCGAGCCAGTGAGCGTGGCGCTGGCAGAAGGCTTCAAACTCGTCTCGCTCCGCAGTTGCGCTGCGAAAAGCCTCCAAGGCCTTGTGGAGTAGAGGCAGTTTCCATGCGATTACCGCGCCGTAATCCACCTCCTCTGTTGGGAACGCCGGTGGCTGACCTACATCGCCCTCACTCAGATAACCGCGTTCCACCATGCGATCGATGCTGATCAGCAAAGGATTTCCCGCGAACGCCGAGAAGCATTGATACGGAGAATCCCCGTAGCCGGTTGGACCTAACGGAAGAACTTGCCAGATGCGCTGGCCGGAATCGCGCAGGAAATCGGCAAAGGCGTGCGCTTCAGGACCGAGCTCCCCGATGCCGAACCGGCCGGGCAGAGACGTAGGATGCAGAAGAATGCCGCTGGATCGTGGAAAATTCATGGGTGCAAAAGTCCAGACTAGGATGGTATCGCAAGACTGAACTGCTAATGATGTGTACAACTGTCTTATAATGCGTACAGGTCAGCACAATGTCATCGAGCACGCTGTCGATACGCTTGAATACGCGAACCAAGGCCAAACTTGACGCGCTGGCTAAAGTCTCGCGCCGTTCCAAATCCTTTCTGGCGGCAGAGGCAATCGAGGCGTTTGTGGCGGCTGAGAGCTGGCAGCTGGGAGAGATTGAAGCTGGTATCAAGGACTTGGATGCCAACCGGACAGTCGACCAGGGCGAAGTTCGACAGTGGCTTGAATACAGCCTTCCGCTTGAACTGAAGCGAAAAATGATTGCCTTACTGGGCGCGCAGATCTCGCGTCAGCTTAAGAGACGCGGGGTAACCGAAGAGGAAGTCTTAGCCGATTTCGAGGCGTGGCGAAAGAGCAAACGTGAAGCTCGCCGCCGACGCTAACGTCTTATTATCGGTCGTGCTTGGGGGACGTGCCGGACTTATCGCCACCCATCGCAAGATAGAGGGCATTTTCACCACGCACCAGACCTTCGCCGAAGTAGAGGAATATGCTCCGCTGTTGTCACGCAAGCGAAGACTCCCACTAGACAATGTACTGCTGGCCGTAACAGCGCTGCCGGTCTCGATCGTGGGGCGGGAAGTCTATTCGCGATCGATCGGACGGGCGACACGACTCATGGGCCGTCGCGACCCAGACGATGTGGGACTCCTGGCCCTCGCGCTTCACCTGAAAATCCCCGTCTGGTCCAACGACGATGACTTTCGAGTGACGGGAGTGGAATGGTACACAACCGCGCAGTTGCTCCGAACTCTCGGAGTAGGTCAACTGTGACGCCATGAAATCCCTAAATTTCCACTTCCTGCAACACCGGCTTGGGCGCGGGAATGGTGTTCAGCGCGTCGACCATGGCGTCGGCAAATTCCGTGGTGCCCGCCGTGCCGCCCACATCGCGCGTGATGTGCTTCTTCTCGCCGTAGACTTTTTCCAGTGCCAGGCGAATGTGGTTGGCGGCGTTGTCTTCGCCGAGATGGCGTAGCATCAGAATTCCCGAGCGCAGCACGGCGGTGGGATTGGCGATATCCTTGCCGGCAATGTCGGGCGCAGAGCCATGCACGGCTTCGAAGATTGCGCACTCGTGGCCGAAGTTCGCGCCCGGCACCAGTCCCAGGCCGCCAACAAACGCGGCGCACAGGTCGGAGATGATGTCGCCGTAGAGATTCTCCAGCAGCAGCATGTCGTACTGATACGGATTCATCACGAGCTGCATGCAGGTATTGTCGACGATGTGCTCGCCATAGGTGATCTCGGGGTATCCCTTCGAGACATTGCGCGAGCAGTGGATGAACAGCCCATCCGACAACTTCATGATGTTGGCTTTGTGGATGGCGTGAATCTTCTTGCGGTGATTCTTGCGCGCATACTCGAAAGCGAACTTGGCGATGCGGGTCGAAGCCTTCTCGGTGATGATCTTCAGGCTTTCGACCACGCCCGGCACGACTTCGTGCTCGATGCCGGAATACAAGCCTTCCGTGTTCTCGCGAATGACCACGAGGTCGACACCGGGATAGCGGGTGGGAACGGCGGGCAGATTGCGAATTGGGCGAAAGTTGGCAAACAGCTCGAACTGCTTGCGCAGCGCGACGTTGATGCTGGAGAAACCGCCGCCGATGGGTGTGGTGACCGGACCTTTCAGCCCGACGCAGGTGCGCTCGATCGACTCAATCAGCTCTTTCGGAATGTATTCGCGATATTTCTCGTAAGCTTCAGCGCCGGCGGCGAAGGACTCCCACTCGAATTTGACGCCGCTGGCTTCCAGGATGCGCACGGTGGCATTGACGACCTCGGGGCCGATTCCATCGCCGGGAATTAACGTGACTTGGTGTGCCATGAACTTTTTAGGATTTCCGTTCAGCCTTCGGCCTTTACCTTAGCTGGAGTATTTTCTTTGGTGTCCAGTAATTCCTTCAACTCTTCCATGAACTCACGAACGTCTTTGAAATCGAGATAGACCGACGCGAAACGCACATAGGCGACTTTGTCGATCCGGCGCAGGCGATTCATGATCAACTCGCCAACCTCACTGGTCTTGCGCTCGCGTTCAGGCGAGTCGACCACAAAACCTTCAGCATCGTTGACGATCTGCTCCAGCTTGCCCATTGAGACCGGCCGCTTTTCGCACGCCCGCAGCAGGCCATTGAGGACTTTCTGCCGCTCGAACTTTTCCCGCCGCCCGTCTTTTTTCACCACCATGTAGGGGATTTCGTCGATGCGTTCGTAGGTGGTGAAGCGCTTCTCGCACTTCAGGCACTCGCGCCGGCGGCGGATGGATTCGCCTTCCTTGCTTTCGCGCGAATCGACTACTTTGTCGTTTTCAAAGCCGCAAAACGGGCACTTCATGGAGGAGAAAGCGGGCGATGCGCCCGTACTTCGATTGTAACAGGGCACCGACTCGCGACGGTCGCGACCAGAGTGGCTTGTGCGCCATGAGCACAGGGTCCAATTTCAACGATCGGCGGGCGTCCCTGCCAGAGAGACGGCATTATCTCCAAATCCCCTCCTGAGGCCGTATACGACGGTATTCCGCAGACGCTCGTTGGGGAGGGTTACAGCCTTCTTGCCGGCGCGCCGCGCACAGGCTGGCGGCGATCGGTCGGCAGTCGCGAGATCGGGATCCCACGTCTCGAACTGCGCGAGACGTGGGGCACCCGCGCAAACGATCTTCACCACGGAGACACGGAGGGCACCGGTTCTATGAGGTCCTGCCACAGAAAAAACCGCTATTCCGCCATGGCAGCAGCCTTCTCTTCAGCTTCGGCGACGGCGCGGATGGAGACGTGCTCGTGGCGAGCGATCGCCAGGCCGGTCGGAATCACCGACATGAAGGTCACGGCCCAGAGCATCATGCCGCAGCTGACGGCCAGCTCGTGCTCGATGCCAAAGCCCGAGCTCAGCATGCTGATGGTCGCCAGCTGCGAGCCGCCGCCGACTGCGGGTAGCTGCAGCATCGATCCGGCCATGCTGGAGCCCATCAACACGATTTCGTGAGGCAGCGTGAGAGCCTGGAGCTGGCCTGGATAAGCGTGCGTGACAGCGTAATACGCGTAGGCAATCAGGACCCACATGAGCAGCGAGACGCCGATGAGTTGCAGCGCAGACCTGACGTCGTGGATGGTCTCCAATCCGTGGCTGAAGGAGCGAAGCTTGTCGCGGAGGTGATGTGCGACTCGTGGCGCGAAGCCCACCACGCGATCGTGCAACAGGTCGGCCACACGGTCGCCGGAGCGGCGCACGATGACAATGAACACAATCAGAGCCACGATCAGAACGATGAGCAGGATGGAGAATTCGCGCAGCTGCCGATAAAAGCGAAGGGCCCGCAGATCGGGCGAGAGGAAGCTGATCGCCAGCATTACAGCAAAGCTGCCCATATCGAAGATACGTTCCACGCCCCACACTGCGACTTGTGAGGTAAAGGTCAGGCGCTCTTTCTTGGCGATGATGTAGGGCCGCACCATCTCGCCGGCGCGTCCCAGCAGAGCCAATGCCGAGAAACCGACGAACTGCGGCGCAAGCAGGCGTGCGGTGGTGGTTTGGCGGACGGGCTTGAGGAAGATGCGCCAGCGCACGGCGCGCAACACGTAGGCGACATAGGTCAGCGCGAGGCCGTAAAAAATGTAAAGCCAGGTCACGTGTTCGGTGCGGTTCCAGAACATGGCCCAGTCGAAGGTCTTCCACGCCCGGAACTGCAGGTAGACGAGAAGGCAGAGCGCGACCAGAACGCCGCCCAGCACCAGAATGCGCTTCTTATTCATGAAGGAGAATCAGTCCGAATCGCCCGCGAGGTCTAACGGTCAAGGTAAATGAGCGCGCAGGCGAGGTCAAACCGGCTATTCGTTGCCGGCCGCGGAAGCGGATTTGCTCGCGGTTAGAGTTGATCTTTCCGGAGCCGTCTTGGCGGATCGGGTCTTGTGCGCCGGAGCCTGCTGCTGGCGTTCGGCCAGCTTCTTGCGGTTGTAATCGGTGATGACGCGAGCCACGTAGGCGCGGGTCTCGCGGTAAGGCGGCACGCCGTGATATTGCTGCACACGCTGCGGTCCGGCGTTATACGCTGCCAGCGCCTTCACCATGTCGTTGTTATAGAGCAGCAGCAACTCGCGCAGATAACGTACGCCGCCATCGACGTTGTCCGCAGGATCGAAACGATCTTTCACGCCCAGCTCGCCCGCGGTTCCCGGCATCAGCTGCATCAGCCCCTGCGCACCTTTGGCTGAAACCGCTCGCGGATTGTTGGCGCTTTCGGCGTGGATCACGCTGGCGATGAAGTCCGCGTCCACCTGATGCTGATTGCTGGCCGAGCTGACGATGGACTTCAGGTCCATCGGTTTGGTTGACACTGTGCTTTCGGATGGATCGGGCGGAGCCGGCTCAAAGCTCTCGATCTCGGCGGTGGGAACGTCCACGTAGCCGCCGGCGGGATCGGCGCTCATGTAGAGGCGCGTGATGTCGCCGACTACTTCGTGATGCTCATGACGGATGCTGAAGCCGTTGCGGAGATTGGCCATCTCGGCAGCGTGAAGCGGAAGCGCGAAAGCCAGCAGGAGGAAGAAAAAGCAGCTCCCTCGACTCGCTACGCTCGCTCGGGATGACACTTTGAGGGGGCTTCGGCAGCGACTCATGTCGGCCGGCAATGAAAATCCTAAGAAGTACTTACGCATTCACCCTCGTTGCATCCGCATTTAGCGCCTGCTCGATAGCAGCCGCAACTCCGCTTTCATCGTTGCGCAAGGTGATGGTCCAGCCGTCGCGCTTCAGATCGTCGGCTGCATTTCCCATGATCACCGGATGACCGGCAAAGGTCAACATCTCGATATCGTTGTAGTTATCGCCGATGGCCATCACTTCCGAGCGATCCATGCCGCGGTACGCCGCCCAGCGCTCCAGGGCATGTCCCTTGGAGCAGCCGGCGTTGAGAATATCCACGATAGTTAGATCGCGATGATCGTATTTGGTTTGCAGGATGGTGATTTCGTCGCTGAAGTCGCTTTCCAGAAGCCGCCGCTTGGCGCTTTCCATCAGCGCGATCGGGCCACAGAACATGCTCTGTATTGGATTTTCGGTAAGCGCCCTTTCGATGGGGGTGACATATTCAATATAGGGCGCATTTTTCTCCATCCAGCGCTGGATCACGCCGTACAGATGCTGGTGGTTTTCGCAGATGATCGCGCCCGTGCCCTCGCGATCGAAGGTGATCACCAGATAATTGTGGAACGCGTGCATGTGGCGGCAGATCTTCAGGGCGGTGGACTGCGGCATCAAGTCGCGGTGAAACAGCTCGCCGCCGGTGGAGCGCGTGACCGCGCCGTTGGAGCTGATGATCCAGAGATCGAAGCCAAGCGATTCGGCAATCGGAAGGGCGAAGCGATGACGGCGACCGGTGACCAGGAGAACCTCAACCCCGGCCGCGTGCGCGCGCTGCAACGCGTCCAGATTGGCCGCCGATATCTGGGAGGTTGAGTCGAGCAGGGTGCCATCGATGTCGATGGCGATGAGCCGGATAGAGGAACGCAACATGCATTATTGTAGCAGTCAGCACTCCGCAGTCAGCACTCAGTAAAGACCAACAATTCAAGACTACAAACCGTCGTGGTCGGCGCTTTGCTGCCTAACCGCAATCGACCGCCTTTCACTACTGAATCTGGCGGATAGAGCGGTTGCCAGCTCCTGCGTGCTGACGCTGCCGATTGCTGATTGCCGGTTGCAGATTCCGCACCGGCTCTGATTTGGGATTTCCTGGTTTGCGGGAGCGCGAATCAGCGCGACAAGCCTCTTCCCATCGCAGCGTCCATCGACGTAGAGTAGAAAAGATGGAGCTGCGCAAAGATCCCATCACCCGCTCGTGGGTGATCTGCGGCGACGAACCAGAGGCCGGTGCTTCGGCTGGGGGGTTCTGTCCATTTTGCCCTGAGTCGGGCCTGCCACTGCAGGTGGTGGCAACCTCGCCGACCGTGAATGGCAGCCCATGGTCGTCGCGCGTGGTGGTGCATCCGCATCCGCTTTATGGGATCGATGGCGATCCGGCGCGATCGGGCAACGGCCTATACGACACGATGCGGCCGGTGGGTGCGCACGAAGTTCTAGTGGAGAATGCGCGCCACGACCGCCACTTGTGGAATGCCGACGACCGCGAGATCGAAGAGTACCTGGCTCTGTGCGGCCAGCGCATCCAGGATCTGAAGGGCGATACCCGATTCAAATACATCAGCGTGTTCAAGAATTACGGCGCGATGTCGGGGCAGGAGTTCGATCATCCGACGTCGGAGATTGTGGCCACCACCTTCGTTCCGCGGCGCGTGCTGTATGAACTGCGAGCGGCTCGTGAGCACTATCGCGTGAAGGAGCGCTGCGTGTTTTGCGACATCCTCCACCAGGAGCAGGAGCAACGCCTGCGCGTGGTAGAAGTCCGCGGCGAGTATATAGCCGGCTGTCCGTATGCGCCGCGCGTGCCGTACGAGACCTGGATCGCGCCGCGCAATCACGAAGCCTACTTCGAGCGCAGCGCGCTGAGGTCGGGTGCGATGCGTGACTTTGCCGCGCTGCTGCGACGCACCCTGTTCCGCATTCGCACCATCGCCGATGGCTTCCACATGGTGCTGCATACTTCGCCCAATACGGTGCACCGCTCGGAGACGCTGGGTTTCTGGAAGACCATCGAGGACGACTACCATTGGCACCTGGAGATTCTGCCTATCCTGGGAAACAAGGCGAAGTCGTACACCTTCAAAGAGGTGTATTACTCGCCAGTCAGCTCGGAAACGTCGGCGGCGATTCTGCGGGAACGGCCGACGGAGTGAGGGAAGCGATTAGCAGCTAGCAACTAGCGATTAGCTAACCCTGCAGCATCGGACGTCGGGTCTTGAATAGCAGCAGGCTGGCTCGAGAGACATTTGAATCGTGCGCCGAAAGCAATTCCTTGAGCTAGTTGCTAATCGCTAATCGCTAATTGCTAGTCGCTAGCCGCTAGTCGCTTCTTTATGCCTGCTCGCCCGCTGAAGTCCTACACCGCGCAAACCGGCTACGTGTATCAGTACTATTTTGTCGGACAGCGGCCGGCGCTGCAGGACGATCCGGAGGCGCCGGCGACAGAGTACATCTTCGATGTGACCGCAGATCGCAAGACGACCTTCGCGGTCAGCATCTTTCTGCAGCCCGAAGCTGTGAAAGCCTGGTCCGCCAGCCGCGGTCGCGAGCTAAGCGAGCCGGAGCAATACGCTGCTGTCAAACTTCGCCTGATGCAAGGCTTCGACGAGGTTGTTGATATGCTGCATGAAGGACGACGGCTGCGGCTGGACGCGGAGTTGCTGGCAAGCCTGCTGGAATCGATTGGCGTGGATGAGTGAGGAATGCTGGCTTGAACTCCCGCGCCATCGATTTGATCGGAGCAACCATCTAATCCAAACACCGGGGATTTGGGACGAGTACCAGCTTGCTGGCTGTACAGAGCCGGCGATTTCGGCCGATAATCGTAGAGCTACGGGGTGAGTAGCCGATGTTTCAGCCGTTGCCGCAGCCGGAACGCAAGCGATGGAGCGCCTCCATGGTGCTTTCGTTTGCCGTGCAGCTGACGGTATTGGTCGCGTTGGGCTATGAGGCTGCTCCCATCTTCGTCACTCCTTCCGATGCACAGTTGGGAATTCCGGGATCGTCAGGATCGCTGTCGATCGTCTACGTCGCACCGATTGGGCCGGAACAGCCCAAGCCTGAAAATGACAAGTCGCGGCTGCGGTTACAAGCCGCAGTTGCGAAGAAGCCGAAGCCGCCCAAGCCGCAGCCTAAGCATGAAGAAGCGGCGATGGTTGCCGACAACGGAGCCGAGCAGACGGCGCGTGGTGGGTCGCCGTTTGGCCGAGTGCCCGGATCGCCGCTCACCTCCGATGAAGTTATACCGGCCTTTCCCGACGTTTATCCCGATCCGCCGGTCTCGCGGGCGGATTTACCGGTAGGCGTAACCGGCGACGTAATCGTTGAAGTGACGATCGACTCGCACGGCAATATCACGGATATGAAGCTGATTCAGGGAATCGGTTACGGGATCGAACAGAAAGTGCTGGAGGTTTTGCAGCGCTGGCACTTCCATCCCGCCATGCGCGACGGCGAGACCATCGCCTCGCAACACATTGTGCACTTCCATTACCCCAGCTAATGCGTGGCGCCGTCCCATCCATCGCCAGAGTTTTGTGCCACTTAGCCCATGTGACGCAGATCACAGGGGCTAGTGACATGCATACTCGGCTCCCGCCGCTATGCAGCTATACTTAACTTCAGTAGAACGGCGTGGGATGACCGTTCATGGGGTTTATGCCGCTAATCTGGCTTCGAGTTGCGGTGGTCTGCTACGGCGTGGGACTGATCTACTCGCTCCTGCTGCTGAGCAAACGGGGCAATCTGCTGGGCAAGATCGTCGAACCGGCGGTCGGGCTGGGCCTGATCTTCCATTTTGTTTCGCTGGTGGAATCCACCATTCTGATCGGCCACATCTCGCTGGCCTCCATCCAATATTCCGAGTCTCTGCTGGCCTTTTTGGCCATGGTCGTCTTCTTCGTTTTCTTTGTGGGATATCGGACGACCACTCCCGGCATTGTCATCTTCCCCATCGTCTTCGTGTTGACGTTCGCTTCCGCGCTGGGACAGAAGCCGGTGACCATTACCTCGCCGTTGCTGCGGAACGGCTGGATATTCGTTCACATCGTGCTGATCTTCACCGGCTATGCCGGTCTCTTCTTGAGCTTTGGAGCCAGTCTGCTGTACCTGGTGCAGGAACGCGCTTTGAAATCGAAGCGGCCGACACCACTCCTGACCTGGCTGCCGCCGCTGCAGACCATCGACGACATCTGCTATCACGCGCTGCTCTTTGGCTTTCCCTTTATGACCTTTGGGATTCTGACCGGATCGGTGCTGTTGATCGAGAAGTATGGGCCGATGTTTTTCGCCGATCCCAAGATTGTTTTGTCGTTTGCCATGTGGGTGGTGTACCTGCTGCTGCTGTACACCCGCTGGAGTTCGGGGTGGCGCGGGCGCAAGGCCGCGGTTCTGGCTACGGTGGCTTTCGTGATCGCAATTTGCGCGTGGGCAGCAAATAACTTCAGCCGCGTACACAGGTTTATTGCCTCATGAACGTTGTTCTCATCGGCGTGAACCACCGGACGGCGCCGGTCGAGGTGCGCGAGCAGTTCGCTATCCCCGAGGCGCGGCTGCCGGAGGCGGTGAAAGAGCTGGCGTCGTATCCCGGCGTGGAAGAAGGCATGATCGTTTCCACCTGCAACCGAGTGGAAATGCTGGCGCGCACGACCAATGGGACGGCCGACCTCAACGGGTTTCTCAAGCAGCTTTACGGCTTCGACCCCACTCCCTACCGCGAGCACCTGTACGAATATCGCGAGCGCGATGCGGTGCAGCATGTGTTTCGCGTGGCGTCCAGTCTGGATTCGATGGTGGTTGGCGAGCCGCAAATCCTGGGACAGGTGAAGGAAGCCTATGCCACGGCACGGGCCGTGGGAGCGATCAACTCGCAGCTGGATGCGCTGCTGACGCGAGCCTTTGCGGTCGCCAAGCGCGTGCGCAATGAAACTGCCGTCGCCACCTCAGCGGTGTCGGTGGCATCGGTTGCGGTGGATCTGGCGAAAAGGATCTTCGGTAATCTGCAGGGCAAGACGATTTACCTGGTGGGTGCCGGCAAGATGTGCGAGCTGTCGGCGCGGCATCTGCTGGCGCACGGCGCCAGGCAGATTTACGTCTCCAACCGGACCTATGACCGCGCTGCCGCGCTGGCAAAGAAGTTTAACGGCGAAGCTATTCCGTTCGACCAGCTGTACGAGACCATTCCACGGGCCGACATCGTCATCAGCTCGACTGGCGCCCCGCATACCATCTTCCGCAAGGAACACGGCGAACGCTTCCTGAGCAAGCGCCGCAATCGTCCCATGTTCTTCATCGATATCGCGGTGCCGCGCGACATCGATCCGGAGATGAACAAGCTGGACGGCATCTTCGTCTATGACATCGATGACTTGCAGCAGGTGGTCTCCTCGCATGTGGCCGACCGGCGTGTGGAAGCGGATCGCGCCGAAGCCATCGTGCAGATGGAGGTGGACAAATTCCAGGGACGGCTGCAAACCCTCGACGTGGTGCCGACGATCGTGTCCCTGCAGGAGCATTTGGAGACCGTTCGTCAGGCCGAGATTGACCGCGTGCGCGGCCGGCTGGGAACGCTCACTCCTGAGCAGGAACTTGCTGTCGAGGCGCTCAGCCGAGGCATCATCAACAAGATCATGCATACACCTATCACCACATTGAAGAGTGCTGCCCGCGAGTCGGCGGAGGTCACGACGGTCATCGATCTGGTGCGCAAACTGTTTGGTTTGCGCGATGCGCGTGCCGCCGCCGCCGGTCAGGAAGAAGACGCGGTAACCAGCGAAAATACAGGAGTGCGCCGCTGATGGCCCGGTTGAAAATCGGTTCTCGCGGATCGCAACTGGCGCTGTGGCAGGCCAACCACATCTCGGCCTTGTTGCGCGAGCAGGGCCACGAGGTCGAGATCGAGATCATCAAGACCACCGGCGACAAAATCACCGATGTCGCCCTGGCGCAGGTCGGCACCAAGGGCATGTTTACCAAAGAGATTGAAGAGGCATTGGCTGAAGGGCGCGTCGACCTGGCAGTGCACAGCCTGAAAGATCTGCCGACCGAGCTGCCGCCTGGATTCGAGCTGGTGGCGATTACTACAAGAGTCAATCCGCGCGATGTGTTTTTGTCGGTAAAGTACGACAGCATTGCGGCGCTGCCGAAAGGGGCGCGTGTGGGTACCAGCAGCCTTCGCCGGCAGGCGCAGTTGAAAGTTGCGCGTCCCGATCTGATGATTCACGCGCTGCGCGGGAATGTCGACACGCGGGTGCGCAAGCTGGAAGAAGGCGAATACGACGCCATCATTCTGGCTGCGGCGGGGCTGACTCGCCTGGGAAAGACGCAGCTGGTGAAGGAAGTTTTGTCGGAAGAGTTCATGTGTCCGGCGGCAGGGCAGGGGGCGCTAGGGATTGAAATTCGCGCCGGTGATGAGGAAATGCGGAGGCATCTGGCGTTTCTCGACGACCCAGCTGCGCGGGCAACGACAACCTGCGAGCGCGCTCTGCTGAACAAACTTGGTGGTGGATGCCAGGTGCCGATCGGGGCATTTGCGGAATCGCGCGATGGCGGGCTGCATTTGACGGCGGTTGTGGCGCGCGCCGATGGATCGGTCATTCTCCGCGAGACGCAGAACGGCAACGATCCGGTTGCTCTGGGCGAGTTGGTGGGCGAGACGCTATTGCAGCGTGGAGCGGAGCAGATACTGGAAGACGTATATGGAGCGGCGGTAACCGCACCGCAACAGCCGTAAGAACCAGTGGTCAGTGGCCAGTAGCCAGTGGCCAGTGGCCAGTGAATGCGAGTCGGGCAGGATCGTTCGTTCCTAAGTTGCGGCGTTTCCCGCCGAATGAAACAGCCCGAAGGGCGGTATAACTTAGCCCAGGACGTAAGTCCTGGGTAGGCGATTTATACAAATTCTGAGTCCCGTAGGGACGGCAGATTACTGAGATATCTGTTCACCTGTCCTTAACCGCTCTCGATGAAATCCACCCGGAAATCCGGCGCAAATGGGCAGCCACTCTGCGGCTGTCGCGTGCTGGTATCTCGGGCGAAGAAGCAGGCGGACGCGCTGTCGTCGGAGCTGCGGGATCTCGGCTGCAATGTGATCGAAATTCCTTTCATCGAGATTCGCAACCCAAAATCGTTTCGGCCGCTCGATAGCGCTTTCGAAAATCTTAAAGGCTACGATTGGCTGATCTTGACCAGCGTCAACGGCGTGCAAGCGCTGTTCGAACGCATGGCAAGGAAGAAGCTGGAGGCGTCTGAATTGGGGCACTTGAAGCTTGCGGCGATTGGGCCAGCGACAAAGGCCGCGATTGAAAAGCACGGCTTATCGGTAGCCGTTATGCCGAAGGAATATGTTGCGGAATCGGTAGTGAGCGCACTGCGCCAGCGCGTGAACGGGAAGCGGGTGCTGCTGGTGCGAGCGAAAGTGGCAAGGGATGTGATTCCGCGCGAGTTGCGAAAAGTGGCGGCGACGGTTGATGTGATTGAAGCTTATGAGACGGTTGCGCCCAAGTCGTCGGCTACAAAACTGCGATCAGTTCTCAAGAGCCCGAGGCGGAAGCCACACGCCATCACCTTCACCAGTTCTTCAACGGTAAGAAATTTTGTGGGGCTGCTCGGCTTGCGCGCTGCGCGTGCGGCATTGAAGAAGACGGCTGCAAATCATGGAGTTCACAGCGCCTCGATTGGGCCGGTTACGTCGGCGACACTGCGGGAATTTGGATTGCCAGTCGACATTGAAGCGGCCGAATACACCATTCCGGGCCTGATAAAGGCGATCGTGGCGCGGGCGAGTGAGATGCGGATGACAACAAATAAAGGTGTACCGCCGGCGCTGCTAAGCTAGGCCCTTTTTCCGAACAATAAACGGCAGCCTGTGAAGAGGTGCTCCACTTACTTGCGGCAACCGGCGCAGTAGCCGCCGATCTCGAAGCGTGCAAGGAGGATGTGGAAGTGGCAGTCACGCTCCACCTGCCCTTTGACGCGGTCGAACAGGTCGCTCTCGAACTCCTGCACTTTGCCGCAACGCAGACAGGTCATATGCATGTGATCGCGCTGCGGTCGCCGCTCGTAGAAATGTCCCTCGCCCTTAACGTGCAGCAGGTCGAGCTCGTCGACCAGGCCATGGCGCTTCAGCAGGCCCAGCGTGCGATACACGGTAACGCGATTAATGTTGGGATCGACGCGAACGGCCTTGCGCAGGATTTGAGCGGCGTCGAGGTGCTGGGTTGCGGTCTCGATGATCTCCAAGATCACGCGACGCTGGCGGGTCATGCGAATCCCACGGGTCAGCAGGGCAGTCTGTAAAGCGCCGGGAGCTTCAGTTTGAGGAAGCGGCATGGATTTGTCACCAACGCAACAAAATATGCAACTAAGTTGCAACAGAGCGGGTTAACGTGCTTAATCTGAGAGTACAGATGCTATCTTGTGGGGCCAGACTAGATGCAACTTGGTTGCATATTTAGTCCATTCGCAAGTATAGCCTCATTTTCCGCCTTTGGTCAAACCGAAGCTTCACTGCTACCTGTAAAATGATTCTGCGGAGGAGGATCTCTTTTGCGAAGCTGGGACTCGTATTGGATTGCGTCTGCCACGGTGTTTCTGCTGATCGTCCTATCCATCATCCCATCGATTGCTCAACAAGCAGCCTTTCGCAACGCACCGGCGTCAGCCGCGGCCGAGAAGAATCCCTATGCGGGCAGCACCGCAGCCGCTGCGGCCGGTAAGCAGCTTTTCGCGAGGAATTGCGCCCAGTGCCACGGCGCCAACCGGCAAGGAATGGGACCAGCGCCAGCGCTGGACACGGCGCTGGTGCGAAGGGCGAAGCCGGGCGAGCTGTTCTGGTTCATCAGCACCGGGAAGCTGAGCTCGGGTATGCCGTCCTGGTCGATGCTTCCTAAACAGCAACGCTGGCAGATCGTGACCTTTCTGCAATCGGCAGAGGGGGCCAAGAGCGCGCGCAAGTAGATGGTTGATATTTCCTTAAACGATCCCTGCGGAGATTCACTCCGCACTGCCGCAAGCTGTCGAAATCCGCTATAACAAAACAGTGAGTGCAAGCAATCCTTTTCTGGCTCCCCGAACGGCGTTGATCACCGGCGCCTCCAGTGGCATCGGGCTGGAGCTGGCGCATTTGTTCGCCCGCGATGGCTACCGGCTGGTGCTGGTGGCACGCAGCCGCGGCGCGCTACGCGAGCTCGGCGATGAGCTGCAGGCGCGTCATTCCATCACGGTGCGAATCTCGCCCAAGGACCTGGCCCATCCGGCGTCGCCGGGCGAGCTCTATCAGGAGCTGCAGGAAGCGGGCATCGTGCTCGATGTGCTGGTGAATAATGCCGGCTTCGGCGGCAGCGGATCGTTTCTCAACAGCGATTGGAACCACGAAGCCGAGATGATCCATGTGAACATCGCCGCGCTGACCCACCTGACCAAGCTTTTTCTGCCGCAGATCCGCGCGCGTGAAGGCAAGCTGCTGAATGTCGCCAGTGTGGCCGCGTTTCTGCCCGGACCCTTCATGGCGGTCTATTACGCCAGCAAGGCGTATGTGTTGAGCTTTACCGAGGCGCTGGCCGAAGAGCTCGGCGGGACGGGAACCACGGTGACGTGCCTTTGTCCGGGGCCGGTGGCGACCGGTTTCCAGAAGCGCGCCGGAACCAGCTCCAGCCAGATGATGAAAAGCCCCTTAGTCGTGGATGTGCGCGAAGTTGCGCGCGCGGGATACGAAGGCATGCAGCAGGGCAAGCGGCTGGTAATTCCGGGATGGAAGAACGCCCTGTTGGTGCAAGGATTACGAGCCTCTCCGCGCAATATGGCGACGAAGATTGTGAGCCGGATGCACGAGAAGAAAAAAAGCA
>Ga0335074_10004767_pt1 | contig 18708 bp, 14 predicted proteins | sample Lox_Sample_23_FD_206715 | JGI IMG/M metagenome (GOLD analysis project Ga0335074, IMG submission 206715) | Soil microbial communities from Loxahatchee National Wildlife Refuge, Florida, United States - Lox_Sample_2.3 | ecosystem: Environmental > Terrestrial > Soil > Wetlands | place: USA... | reverse complement strand
CATTTGCCCTGCGATGTTTCGGCGATGATCACGCTGCCGCCGGAGGTGCCGGTGCTCAGCAGGAGGCTTACCGCGTACCAGCCGATAGCGGGCAGCAGGCCACCAAGCGCGGTCCGCATGCCGTGCGCGCCGAGCATGCAGGTGACCAGGATCGCCAGCGCGAACAGGATCGCTACCAGGATCCCGGGGCCGTTGCTGTAGTGAAACGTCCCGACCAGGCCCTCGAGCATGCCAAGCAGGGTCAGGACAACATACGCGCTCACCGTTACCGGCAACGCGTCCCCGGGGCCAGGCCCGGGGCCGCCAGCGCTGTCGCCCCGCGTGCTGTTGCCCCGCGCGCTCTCCACGCTCGCAAGGCTAGCCGAGCCACACGAGCTGCCGGGCGTCACGCGCCTCGCAGCCTGAGTTCAGCGGGAGAAGCCGATTGATGCTGCTACGGCAGCATCAATCGGCATGTCATGCGGTTTGGCTCCGGCTCAGGCCAGCGAAAAGATCTTGCTCATGGTTCGACGGCCCGTAGCCAGGCTCCATCGGCCCCGCCAGCAGCGTGTAGTACTCCACGCCGAGCGCTCGCTGGGCCAGGTTGTTGGACAGCGCAAAGAAGGGGCTGTCGACTGAGATCTGGGTCGCGTGCGCATGCATCGCGGCTAGCTTCGCGTCCAGGTAGTCCCTGGCGTCGATCGCCGTCGTCACCTTCTCGTCGTCAGTGCCGAACGGCAGGTCATCGACCGACTCGACCCTGCTGAAGTCGGCGCCCCCGACCTGCTGACCGCCTTCCCCCTCCGGCAGCATCGCCATTGCCTCGGCCAGCACCGACCGCGGCACGGCCGTCGCGTAGAACTTGCTGACTAGCCCTCCGGCCAGCTCGAACGCGCGCCAGGCCACGCGGTGCGCCTGAATGTGGTCGGGATGACCGTAGAAGCCGTTGTCGTCGTAGGTCACCAGCACCTGCGGCCGCACCTGCTCGATGATCTTCACTAGCTCCCGGGCCGCCTCGTCCACGTCTGCCCGCCAGAAGCAGCCTGGCCAGTCGTTCGAGGGCACGCCCATCATGCCCGAGTCGCGCCATTGCCCCGCGCCACCGAGGAAACGATGGTCACGCACACCCAGTGCCCTGCACGCGGCGGCCAGCTCGCCGATCCGGAACTGCCCGAGGCCGCCACCGGCGTCCCAGGCCAGGTGCGCCTGCTCGGGTGGGATGACCTCGCCGAGCTCCCCCAGGGTGCAGGTGACCAGAGTCACCTCGGCGCCTTCAGCTGCGTACTTCGCCATCGTCGCGCCCGTGCCGATGGACTCGTCGTCCGGATGAGCGTGCACCAGCAGCAGCCGCTGCGCCCGCCGATCCGACGCCGGCCCGCCTGCTGCTCCACTGCCCGACGCGCCGCCGGCCAGCCCGCCGCCGGCCAGCCCGACGCCGGTCAGCCCGCCGCCCGATCCGCCGTCCGATTTGGTCATATCCGCGAGCCTACTGACCTCCGCCGCCCCGACGGCTGGCAGGATCAGACGGGTGACAGACTCATTCCCGCGCCAGGCCGCACGCACGGCCGGCTTCACCCTCGGCGCCCCGCGCTCCTTCCGGCTCTCCCCCGACGGCCAGACCGTCGTTTTCCTGCGGTCGAAAGGCGGCACCGACTCCGTCACGTGCCTGTGGGCGCTCGATGTCGGGACTGGCGCTGAGCGGCTGATCGCCGACCCGGCGCAGCTCGGCATGGCAGGCGCCGAGGACGACCCGGTGGAGAAGGCGCGCCGCGAGCGGGTTCGCGAGCACGCCGGCGGCATCGTCGCCTACAGCACGGACGCTGCCTGCACCAAGGCCGCCTTCACCCTGGCCGGCCGGGTCTATCTAGCCGACATCGCCGCGACGGCTGGCCAGCCCGGCCAGCCGGGTGCAGGCACCGTCCGCGAGCTGGCCACCAGCACGCCAGCGGCCGATGCGCGTCCCGACCCGGCTGGCCGGCTGGTCGCCTACGTCAGCGCCGGCGTGCTCCGCGTGCACGACATCGCCACCGGCGAGGACCGGGCGATCGCCGACCCGCAGGGGGCCGAGGGGATCAGCTACGGCCTCGCGGAGTTCATCGCCGCGGAGGAGATGGACCGTAACCGCGGCTACTGGTGGGCCCCGGACGGATCGGCGATCCTTACCGCGCGCGTCGACGAGACACCGGTACAGGTCTGGCACATCGCCGACCCGGCAAATCCCGGCACCGAGCCCCGCGCCGTCCGCTACCCGGCGGCCGGCACGCCCAATGCCGTCGTCTCGGCCCACATCGCCTCGCTCGACGGCGGCCTGATAGCGATCGACTGGGACGCCGCGTCGTTCCCCTACCTCGTCACCGCGAGCTGGGATCAGCCTGCCGACGATAAGGGCAGGGAACGTGGCGCCTCGGGGCAACCGTTGCTCGTCGTCAGCAGCCGTTCCCAGCGCGAGATGCGCATCCTCGCGGTCGACCCGGCCACCGGCGCCACGAGCCTGGTTCGGGCGGACACCGACCCGTCCTGGGTCGACATCGTGACCGGCGTGCCGGCCACCACTGCCGACGGCAAGCTTGTCTGGACGGCCGACGCTGGCGGGGCCAAGCGCCTGATCACCGGTTCGCCGGCGGAGCATGCTGCCGGAACGGCCGAGATCCGCACGCCCGAGTCGCTGAATGTCCGGGCCGTTCTCGGCGTGGACGGCGAGGAAATCCTGATCAGCGCCTACGGTGACGACCCGGCCTCGATCTGCCTCTGGACCGTCGGGCCGGCGGGCCTGGCGCGGGTGAGCCCGGCCGACGGTGCCTATGACGGCCAGCTCGCCGGTAGCACGCTGCTGCTCGCCGGCCGGACGCTGACGACGGCAGGTGTCACCGTCCGCGTCCTGCGAGCCGGGGCAGGCGACCAGAAAATCTGGGCCGAGATGGCGGACATCGCCTCGCTGGCCGAGGTGCCGGACCTGCCGCCGCCCAAGCCGATGCTCACCTGGTCAGCCGGGCCGAGCCGGGTCAGGACCGCGATCGTGCTGCCGTCCTGGCACGAGCCAGGCTCTGGCAAGCTGCCGGTGCTGTGCGACCCATACGGTGGCCCGCACGGCAAGCGGGTCATCGCCGCGCGCGGCGCCTACCTCAGCCCGCAGTGGTTTGCCGAGCAGGGCTTCGCCGTGGTGATCGGGGACGGCCGCGGCACGCCCGGCCGCGGGCCGGCCTGGGACCGCGCGGTGACCGCCGATCTGGCTGAGCCGGTCCTTGAGGATCAGGTCGAGGCGCTCCAGTCGGCCGCTGATCAGGTCCCCGACCTGGACCTAAGCCGGGTCGGCATCCGGGGCTGGTCGTTCGGCGGATACCTCGCGGCGCTGGCAGTCCTGCGCCGGCCGGACGTCTTCCACGCCGCCGTCGCCGGCGCGCCGCCGACCGACTGGCGGCTCTATGACACCTGCTATACCGAGCGCTACCTCGGGCTGCCGGACGAGCAGCCGGAAGTGTACGCGCGGAGCTCGCTGCTGGCTGACGCACCGAAGTTGACCAGGCCGCTGATGCTCATTCACGGGCTGGCTGACGACAACGTAGCGGTCGCGCACACGCTGCGGCTGTCGTCGGCGCTGCTCGCCGCCGGCCGACCGCACACGGTGCTCCCGCTCTCCGGTGTCACGCACATGGCCTCGCAGGAGGAAGTTGCGGAGAACCTGCTGCTGCTCCAGGTGGACTTCCTCCGCTCAGCGCTGGGCCTGCCAGCCACGGGTATCCAGCAGCCATGACAATGCTGATCGGCGGTTACACCGGAGATAAGGGCGATGGCACGGGCATCACGGTGCTGGACGGCGACCACGTGGTCGGCGTCATCCCGGCGGACTCACCGTCCTGGATCGCCAGGCACCCGGACCTGCCTGTGCTGTACGGCGTGGCCGAAGTCGACAACGGCCGGGTGCATGCCTGGTCGCTGGCCGACGGCTCGTTCGGACGGGAGCTTGCCTGCGGCGAGACCGCCGGCGCCGAGCCGGCCCACCTTGCGGTGGACAGGTCCGGCCGCTTCCTGATCACTGCCAACTACAGCGGCGGAAACATCAGTGTCCACCGGCTTTCGGAGGACGGCAGCATCGGCGAGCGGACAGACGTGGTCGAGCACACCGCGCACGGTGACCTGCCACGGCAGGAGTCGGCACACCCCCACATGGTGCGCCCGGTCGACGACGGGCTGGTCGTCATCGACCTGGGCGGCGACGCCGCGTACCAGTACCGCCTCAATGACGACGGCAAGCTCGTGCTTGATGACGTCATCACCGCACCGGCCGGATCCGGTCCGCGGCACATTCTGGAGGTCGGCGGCCGCTACTACCTGACCGCCGAGCTGAGCGGCGAAGTGCTGAGCTACGACACGGACCGGCAGTTCGCCGGGGCGGTGCCGGCCAGCACGAAGGATGGCCTTAACCAGCCATCCGAGCTCGCCAGCGACGGCCGCTACCTCTACGTCGCCAACCGCGGACCGAACACGGTCTCGGTCTTCAGGCTGGGCGACGGTGCGCCGCAGTACATCACCGAGGTGCCGGTCGGCGACTGGCCGCGGCACATCGCTGTCGACGGCGACCGGCTGTATGTGGCCAACGAGCGATCGCACGAGGTCATGCTGCTCCGCATCGACGCGGCGACCGGTATCCCGGCGCACGAGCGGACGGTCTCCATCCCCAGCCCCACGGTTGTTCTCCCGTGACCAGCACCTGTTCTCCCGCGACCAGCACCTGTTCTCCCGCGACCAGCACCTGTCCTCCCGCGACCAGCACCGTCATCTTGCCGTGACGAGGGCACGCGAGCTGGGGCTGGCGCCCGGCTCGCTGCCGCCCGGACGGTACAACGCGATCACCGACGTGCCCGGCATCCGGGTCGGGCACGCGACCGTCATCGAGGGCAGCGACATCAGGACCGGGGTCACCGCCATCGTCCACGACACGCTGCTGGCCGGAGGAACACTGCCGGCCGGGCTGTCGGTCTTCAACGGCTTCGGCAAAATGACAGGCAGCACCCAGCTGACCGAGCTCGGCACCATCGAGACACCGGTCCTGCTCACCGCTACCTTGTCGGTCTTCCGGGTCGCCGATGCGCTGCTGAGCTATCTGCATGAGCGCTACCAGAGCCAGCAACCGTCAGCCGCTGAGCCTGGCACGCTGAACCCGGTCGTTGCCGAGACCAACGACGGCTACCTCTCCGACATCTGGGCGCGCCCGATCACCGCGGCGCATGTCCGGGCAGCACTGGACGAGGCGGCCTCAGGCCCGGTCGCCGAAGGCTGCGTCGGCGCCGGCACCGGGACGTCGGCCTTCGGGTTCAAGGCCGGGATCGGCACTTCCTCGCGGGTCGCGCCGACCTCCGGTGGGCCGATCACCCTCGGCGTCCTCGTGCAGGCAAACTTCGGAACGGAGCTGACAGTGCGCGGCGTGCCGATCCCGGCCCCGCAGGGCGACGAACAGCCGGGCAACTCCTGCGTGATCGTGCTGGCGACAGACGCCTCTCTCGACGCCCGGGCGCTGCAGCGGGTGGCGAGCCGGGGGTTCGCCGGGATGGCCAGGACCGGCTCGGACTTCTCCGGCCGGAGCGGGGATTACGCCCTGGCAATCAGCACGGCCAGCGGGCGGACGGCCGCGATGCCGGACGGCCACGTTCCCGGTAAAGATCTTGACTTGCTTTTCTCAGCCGCAATCGAGGCGACCGAGGAGGCCATTCTCAATTCCCTTTTCATGGCCGTGACCACTACCGGCTATCGGGGCCACGTCCGGCGCGCGGTGCCGCTGGACTACCTGATGGCCCAGGTTAAGGACGCAGCAGCACGCTACAGCGGGTCGTGACGCCGGGAGACGTGCCGCCTGGGGGCTAGCGGCATCGGCGCCGAGACCGCCGCGCCGAACCTGGCGCGCACCACATGTAGCGAGTCTCACACAGTCCGAAGCGCTCCCTTTGGCCTGCGAGTGGTATTCAGTGGAATAGGGTTTCCACGCAACGCGAGCCCGCTGTGACCCCCGGTCGTGCCCGACGAAATTAACTGCTCTGGGCTGCTGCCGGACCCCGCCCCAGCGGACCCGGAGCGATTCCAGTGAGCTCCAAGGGCGGAGACGTCAACGAATGACGCAGATTACGACCGAGACGCCGGCTAAGACCAGGGCGCAGATCAGCCAGAAGACCCTGCGCACCGACCGCTGGTGGGAGCAGCCTGCGCTGGTCGCCACGCTGCTGACCATCTGGGTTACGTATGCCACGGTGCACGTATTCATCGGCAAGTGGTACTACGTACCGCAGTACCACTACCTGACCCCGTTCTACTCGCCCTGCGTCAGCGGCGAGTGCGTGCCCGGCGCATCCAGCCTGGGCCACTGGATCGGCAGCCTGCCGCCGATCATCCCGTACGCGTTCGTGTCCCTGCCGTTCGTGCTCGGGTTCCGGCTGAGCTGCTATTACTACCGGCGGGCTTACTACCGGGCGTTCTGGCGGGCGCCCGCCGCGTGCGCGGTGCGCGAGCCGCACGAGAAGTACACCGGCGAGACACGGTTCCCGCTGATCATGCAGAACCTGCACCGGTACTTCTTCTACATGGTGATCCTGATCTCGATCCTGAACACCTACGACGTCACGCAGGCGTTCCGAGGGCCGAACGGCAGCTTCGGCTTCGGCCTGGGCTCGCTGATCATGCTGGCGAACGTGATCTTGCTATGGGCGTACACGGTGTCCTGCCACTCCTGCCGGCACATCACCGGCGGCAGGCTGAAGCACTTCTCCAAGCACCCGGTCCGGTACTGGATCTGGACCAGGGTCTCCAAGCTGAACGCCAAGCACATGCAGCTGGCCTGGACCACGCTGGGCACCCTGATGCTGACCGACCTGTACATCTGGCTGGTCGCGGCCCACGTGTTCAGCGACCTGAGGTTCGTCAACTAATGCGGGGGTTCCAAGGGGGTCGTCCCCCAGGGACAACACGGCGGGGGTTCCAAGGGGGTCGTCCCCCAGGGACAACACGGCGGGGGTTCCAGGGGGTCGTCCCCCAGGGCAACACTAAGAAGGCGCGACCATGACTGACATCGAGCGGATCCCCTACGACGTCGTGGTGATCGGCGCCGGCGGCTCGGGCCTGCGGGCAGCGATCGAGGCGCGGCTGGCCGGGAAGCGGACCGCCATCATCTCGAAGTCGCTGTTCGGCAAGGCGCACACCGTGATGGCGGAGGGCGGCTGCGCCGCCGCCATGGGCAACGTCAACCCGAACGACAACTGGATGGTGCACTTCCGGGACACCATGCGGGGCGGCAAGTTCCTCAACAACCCGCGGATGGCCGAACTGCACGCCAAGGAGGCCCCGGACCGGGTCTACGAGCTCGAGGCGTGGGGTGCGCTGTTCGACCGCACCAAGGACGGCAAGATCAGCCAGCGTAACTTCGGCGGGCACGAGTACCCGCGGCTTGCTCACGTGGGTGACCGCACCGGCCTCGAGATGATCCGCACCCTGCAGCAGAAGGTGGTCGCGCTGCAGCAGGAGGACGCGGAGACGCTGGGCGATCCGGAGGCGATGCTCAAGGTCTACGCCGAGACCACGATCACCCGGCTGATCAAGGACGGCGAGGGCCGGATGGCCGGCGCGTTCGGCTACATCCGCGAGAGCGGGCAGTTCGTCGTGTTCGAGGCGCCGGCGGTCATCCTCGCCACCGGGGGCATCGGCAAGACCTTCAAGGTCAGCTCCAACTCCTGGGAGTACACCGGCGACGGTCACGCGCTTGCGCTGCTCGCCGGTGCGAAGCTGCTGAACATGGAGTTCGTCCAGTTCCACCCGACGCACATGGTCTGGCCGATCTCGGTCCGCGGCCTGCTGGTGACCGAGTCGGTGCGCGGTGACGGCGGCGTCCTGCGCAACTCCGAGGGCAAGCGGTACATGTTCAACTACGTGCCGGACGTGTTCCGGGCGCAGTACGCCGAAACCGAGGAAGAAGCAGACCGCTGGTACAGCGACCCCGACCACAACCGCCGGCCGCCAGAGCTGCTGCCGCGCGACGAGGTGGCCAGGGCGAATAACGCCGAGGTCAAGGCCGGACGCGGCTCACCGCACGGCGGGGTGTTCCTCGACATCGCCTCCCGGCTGCCGGCCGAGGAGATCCTGCGACGGCTGCCGTCTATGTACCACCAGTTCAAGGAGCTGGCCGACGTCGACATCACCAAGGAGCCGATGGAGGTCGGCCCGGCCCAGCACTACGTGATGGGCGGCGTCGAAGTAGACCCGGATACCGGCGAGTCGTGCGTGCCCGGTCTGTTCGCGGCCGGTGAGGTGTCCGGTGGCATGCACGGGTCGAACCGGCTCGGCGGCAACTCGCTCTCCGACCTGCTGGTCTTCGGCAGGCGTGCGGGTCTCGGCGCAGCCGACTACATCGGGCGCCTCGGCGCCAAGATGCCGGTGGCCGACGAGGGTGAGATTGCGGCGGCCCAGGCGGAGGCGCTGGCGCCGCTCGACCGTCCGGCCGGGGAGAACCCGTACGCGGTGCACGCCGAGGTCCAGGAGACGATGAGCGACCTGGTCGGCATCATCCGGACCGAGACCGAGATCAAGAAGGCGCTGGCAGAGCTCGAAATCCTGGGCACTCGCGCTGATGAGGTGTCCGCAGCGGGTGGCTCCGCCTATAACCCGGGCTGGCACCTGGCGCTCGACCTGCGCAACATCATGCTCATGGCCAGGTGCGTGGCCAGCGCAGCGCTGGAGCGGCAGGAGAGCCGCGGCGGGCACACCCGGGACGACTACCCAGGCATGCGGCCGGAGTGGCGCAAGGTCAACCTGGTGTGCTCCCTGGACGGCGACAAGATCGCGATCACCCGGCAGCCGACGCCTCCGATGCGTGACGACCTGATCGACCTGTTCGACCGGGCCGAGCTGAAGAAGTACCTGAGCGAGGAGGAGATGGCAGCGCTGCCGGAAGTGCCCGCCGTCCAGGCGCCGGAGGCCCTTGCCACCCCGTCCGCTGCTAGCGAGGAGACGCACTGATGAGTTACGAGGCAGCGCTGCGGGTCTGGCGCGGCGACCACGGCCAGGGCGATCTCGCCGATTACACGGTCGAGGTCAACGAGGGCGAGGTCGTCCTCGACGTCCTGCACCGGCTGCAGGCGACCCAGGCGGGCGACCTCGCGATCCGGTGGAACTGCAAGGCCGGCAAGTGCGGCTCGTGCTCGATGGAGATCAACGGGCGGCCGAGGCTGGCGTGCATGACCCGGATGTCCACCTTCGCCGAGGACGAGGTGCTGACGATCACGCCGCTGCGGACGTTCCCGGTGATCAGGGACCTGGTCACGGACGTCTCCTTCAACTACGAGAAAGCGCGGCAGATCCCGTCGTTCACGCCTGACCCGTCCGTCGGGCTAGGCGAGTTCCGGATGCAGCAGGTCGACGTGCAGCGCTCGCAGGAGTTCCGCAAGTGCATCGAGTGCTACCTGTGCCAGAACACCTGCCACGTCATCCGCGACCACGCCGACAACGAGAACGAGTTCGCCGGACCCCGGTTCCTGATGCGGATTGCCGAGCTGGAAATGCACCCGGCTGACACCGCGGACCGGCGCAACATCGCGCAGGACGACTTCGGCCTGGGCTACTGCAACATCACTAAGTGCTGCACCGAGGTCTGCCCGGAGAACATCAAGATCACCGACAACGCGCTGATCCCCATGAAGGAGCGGGTGGCAGGCCGCAAGTACGACCCGCTGGTCTGGCTGGGCGACAAGATCACCCGGCGGCCGCGCTCGGCCGGCACGCCGAAGGTCCCCGGCAAGCGGAGCTGACACCCGTCCGGCCTGTACCAGGCGTCGCGCGCGTCAAGATCGTCCATGGGTGCCGAGTTGCCGGCGGTACGACCCCGGTCAATCGGCACCCACGTCGGTCGCGCGGCCTGGTTTATGGGACGTACTCCAGAATGACGCCCCTGGCTGCCTTTCCGGTCCCAAGGTCCGCATCGGCCCAGACTCTGGTCGTGCGCGGTACGCTCGCCAATGCGTCGACGTTCGCGGTCTTGCCGTCGGCCCGGGGCACCGGGTAGCTCGTCTGCCGCCCGCCGCGGGCGTCCACGAAGACAAGCTTGCTGCCGCTCTCCGTGGCGAGCCAGAGGCCGCCGCGGCCGTCCGCGACCGGACCGGCGACGCCTTTGTCGTTGCGGAGCTCGGTCACCTTCCATCGACGGCCGTTCCAGTGCTCGAGCAGCAGGCCGGCCGGCTCCGTGCCGCAGCCGCACGGACTGACAGTGGGCGTGCCGATCGCCCAGACGTCGGCGGGTCCGAGCGCGACGAAGTTGAGCGCCTCGGTGGCATGGCCACCGCGCAGCCTGGCGGTCGGGAGCCTGATCGTCCCCCACTTGCCGCCATGCCAGCGCATGAGAATCATGTGCCAGTGGTTGATAGTGGCGCCCGCGGTCTTCCTGCTGTTGGCAAGGGCCCAGATGTCGTTACTGGCTAGCGCGGTCACACTGATGACGATGCCGGGCGTGGCCATGCCAGCCCAGCGCCCGCCCACGAGGTGCTCGGCCCAGGGGCCGCTGTGCTTCGCGCCTGACGCCGAGCCGAAGACCCACGCGCCGCCATGGGCGGGTGCCGCGATGACACCGCCGGAGTCGGCGACCAGACCAGGCACGGTGTGCTGCTTCCAGGCTGAGCCTGTCCACTGATCTGCCTCCAGACCGGTGGACGTCGCGAGCAGCCACATGTTGTCAGCGGACGAGCCAGCTAGTGCGTCAATCGTGGCGCCGCCTTGCAGGTTGGCCGGCACCGGCTCGGCGGTCCACCGGCGGCCGTTGTACCTCGCCACGGCCAGAGTGCCCTCGACCTTGCCGGAAGTCACGATCCAGGCATTGTCCGGGCCGGTGGCGGCGATCGCCAGGTTCTCGACGTGCTCCCCGGCCGGCAGGTAGTGCTCAATGCGCCAGGCCGGAGAGGCCGATGCCAGCGCCGGAGCCAGTCCCGCGGCCAGCGAGCCGGCGGTCAGTCCGAGCGTAAGCAGAAGGACGGCCAGCGGCCGCCGACGGCACACAGAACGGGGCGATCGGGTCACGGTCGCGCTCCTCACGAAAGCCTCGACGCCAAAAACTACAAGGCAGTAGACGAAGACGGCTGATCGGCAGGTAGCCTTCAATGCGGACCGGCCCGCGCATAGGATGGCAGCCCGCTCAGCACACCGCAAGCGCGAAGTGCCGCTCCGGCGGTGCCCGTCCTCGTTAGTCTGGCTGGGCGAATCCCGCCATCGCGCCGAGATCAACCGTCTCGCACCACGAGAGGCTGTCCATGTCCCACATGACGTACCCCGAGGCCATCGTGGTCGGGTTCATTCAGGGCGTCACCGAGCTGTTCCCGGTTTCGAGCCTCGGTCACAACGTGCTGATCCCGGCCCTGATCGGGGGTAGCTGGGCGGCCGATCTTAGCGTCTCCAAGCCTGAGTCGCCGTACCTGGCGTTCATCGTCGGCCTGCATGTAGCGACCGCAATCGGCATCATGATCTATTTCTGGCGCGACTGGGTCCGGATCATCATCGGGTTCTGCACCTCGATCAGAGACCGGGACATCCGCACGGCCGACCAGAAGCTGGCCTGGATGCTGATCGTGGCCACGATCCCGGTCGGGCTAGCCGGACTGCTGTTCGAGCACGAGTTCCGGGTGGTCTTCGGCAAGCCGGTCAGAGCGGCTATCTTCCTGGTCATCAACGGGCTGATCCTCTACGCCGGAGAGCGCTTCCGGACACGGCGATCGAAGCAGGCGGATGCCGAGATAGAGCGGCAGCGAGAGGAAGCGGCACAGGCGGGCACCCGGCCTCGCACCGTCGCGGCGGCGGCTGCCGGCGCGGGTATGGCTGCCGTCGGCCCCGAGGCTGCAATCCCTGGCGATACGGTCGCTGGCGATTCGGTCGCTGGCACCACAGGGCTGGCCGCCAGCCAGCGGCCACCGCACACCCCTGGCCAGCGGGCGGCGCACGCGTCCGGGCAGCGGGCCATCAGGATGGGGGAGATCGAGCAGGCCGTGCAGGCCGACGAGCGGCTGACGCAGCGCAGCTACCTGGCGGCCGTGCTGATCGGCGCGGCGCAGATCCTCGCCCTGCTGGCAGGCATCAGCCGGGATGGCGTCACGATGGTGGCGGGCATGTTCGGCGGGCTGTCCCGCGAGGACGCCGCCCGGTTCGCGTTCCTGCTCGCCACGCCGGTCATCCTCGCGGCCGGGGTACTCAAGGTGGGCGATCTCATCACCCTGGGCAAGGGCATCTATGGCCCGATCCTCGCGGGCAGCATCCTGTCCGGTATCGGCGCCTATATCTCAGTGCGGTTCCTGGTCCGGTACTTCCGCACCAGGACGCTGACGCCGTTCGCGATCTACTGTGTGGCGTTCGGCGTCTTCGCCATCATCTACCTGCACCATTAGCTGCGCTGGGTCAGCCACCGTACCGGTAGATGACTGCGTCATAACCGTCGGTGACGAACGATCCGACAGCCCATACTGAGGCAGTGCCCGGGATCCGCCCGATACCGGACATCAGCACGGCTGGGCTGGCCACTGGCGAGGAGGGCACCGGGACGGTAGTGAGCTGGAATTTCCCGTCCGCGAAGTGCACGAAGCTTTCCGGCGAGCCGGATGTGAAGTCTGTCATCCAGACACCACCGCTGCCATCTGGCGTGACCGCACCGAGTGACACTGGGCTGCTGTAAACCTGCCAGGTTCTGCCCGTCCAGTGCAGCAGCTTGTGATGCAAGATCTGCTCGGCACCGGTCGACCGCATCACGTCCCCGGTAATCCAGACACCGCTCGCCCTGGTCGCAGTGATACCCGCCGGCGCAAAGAGCTCCGTCTTCGTCAGCTTCAGGCCTGGCAGCCGGATCGACCGCCACGACCTGCCGTTCCAATGCATCAGCACGTCACTGGCCGAGCCCAGCGAATTCGTGACCGGAGTCTTTGGTCCGACCGCGTAGATGTCATTCGGGCCCACGGCGGTCTGCGCCATCGGCACCGCAGGCAGGCTGACAGCGCGCCACCGGGTGCCGTTGAAGTGCCGGGCGAATGGCCCAGAACCTCCTCCCAGGCCGAACACCCAGACGTCCGTGCGCGACTCGACCGCGATGCTGTCGTCGGTCAGATACTGATGGAACGAGTACTTGGTCCAGCTCTTGCCATTCCATCGCATCGCATAGCCGTTGGTTCCACTGCTGACGCTGGCCCAGACGTTGGTGCCGGACGACGCCCCGATCCCGTCGACCCTGGTGTTAGCCGTCTGGAACGCGCGTCCGGTCGGCGTCACGTTGGACCACGAACTGCCGTTCCAGTGCTCGATGAGCGGCAAGTACCCGCTGGTGCCGCCGGCCCACGCGTTATCCCGCGAGGTGGCGAAGACGCTGACGAGCTGCCCTATACCGCTGGGCTGCGGCTGGTCGGCGACTAACTGCCAGGTCGAGTCGGTCGCTGTCAGTTGCTGATGCGCCGTTGACTGTGCCGATGCGACACCTGGGATAGCCAGCAGGCTGGCGAGGCCGCAGCAGACGACCGCACGCTTCACAGCGATGGTTGTCAAGAGTTTCCCCCGAGCAGGCCAGGAGCGCGGACAGGACAGAGTTATTGTGCGGCCGCGCACTGCTCAGGGCAACGTGTGCCTGTTTATCGGCACCGATTTATCGGCACCGAGCAGCCCGGCTACTGCGACTCGCGGGCGCGCCGTCCGCGGAGGCGGCCACGTTCCTTGGCATCGAGGATTGTCTTGCGCATCCGCACGGCGATCGGCGTCACTTCCACGCACTCGTCGTCGGCGCAGAACTCGAGGGCCTGCTCCAGGCTGAGTAGCCGCGGCGGGATCAGCCGCTCCAGTTCCTCGCCCGCCGACTGGCGGATGTTGGTGAGCTTCTTCTCCTTGGAGATGTTCACGTCCATGTCGTCGGAGCGTGAGTTCTCGCCGACGATCATGCCCTCGTAGACCTCGGTGCCCGGCTCTACGAACAGGCTGCCGCGCTCCTGCAGCGCAAACATCGCATACGCGGTGGCGCTGCCGGACCGGTCGGCGACCAGCGAGCCAGTCGGCCGCGTCCGCATCTCGCCGGACCACGGCTCGAAGCCCTCGAACACGTGGTGCGCGATGCCGGTGCCGCGGGTCTCGGTCAGGAACTGGGTGCGGAAGCCGATCAGGCCGCGCGCGGGCACGGAGAAGTCGAGCCGCACCCAGCCGGTGCCGTGGTTGGACATGTTGTCCATCCGGCCCTTGCGCTGCGCCAGCAGCGAGGTGACGGTGCCGAGGTACTCCTCCGGGCAGTCGACAGTCAGCCGCTCGGCAGGCTCGTACACCTTGCCGTCCACCAGCCTGGTGACCACCTGAGGGCGGCCAACGGTCAGCTCGTAGCCCTCCCGGCGCATCTGCTCGACCAGCACTGCGAGCGCCAGTTCGCCGCGGCCCTGCACTTCCCAGGTGTCCGGGCGTTCGGTGGGCTGGACGAGCAGCGACACGTTGCCGACGAGCTCGCGGTCGAGCCGGTCCTTGACCATCCGTGCGGTGACCTTCGAGCCCTTGGCCTGGCCCACTAGCGGCGAGGTGTTGACGCCGATGGTCATCGAGATCGCCGGCTCCTCGACGGTGATCAGCGGCAGCGGCCGCGGATCCTCAGGGTCGGCGAGCGTCTCGCCGATCATGATGTCGGCGATGCCGGCCACCGCGATGATGTCGCCAGGACCGGCTGACTGGGTCGGCACCCGGTCGAGCGCCTCGGTGAGGTAGAGCTCGGTGATCTTCACCCGCTCGACGGAGCCATCGCGGCGGCACCACGCGACCTGCTGGCCCTTGCGGATCTCGCCACTGAACATCCGGCAGAGCGCGATCCTGCCCAGGTAGGAGGAGGCGTCCAGGTTGGTCACCCAGGCCCGCAGCGGCGCAGCCGGATCGTAGGTCGGCGCCGGCACGGTGTCGCGCAGTACCTCGAACAGCGGCTCGAGGTCAGGCGAGTCGGGCAGCTCACCGTCCTGCGGGCGGTTCAGCGAGGCTCGTCCGGTCTTAGCCGAGGCGTACACGATCGGGAACTCGATCTGGTCCTCGCTCGCGTCCAGGTCCAGGAAGAGCTCGTAGCACGCATCCACGACGTCGGCGATCCGCGCGTCCGGGCGATCGACCTTGTTGATCACCAGGATGACCGGGAGCCTGGCCTCCAGCGTCTTGCGCAGCACGAACCTGGTCTGCGGCAGCGGCCCCTCGCTCGCGTCGACGAGCAGGAGGACACCGTCAACCATGGACAGGCCGCGCTCCACCTCGCCGCCGAAGTCAGCGTGGCCGGGTGTGTCGATGATGTTGATGGTGATCCCGCCATGCCGGACGGCAGTGTTCTTGGCCAGGATCGTGATGCCCTTTTCTCGCTCCAGGTCGCCTGAGTCCATAACCCGCTCAGCTACCTGTGCGCCCACCCGGAAGGCGCCGGACTGCCAGAGCATGGCATCCACCAGCGTGGTCTTGCCATGGTCGACGTGCGCGACGATCGCGACGTTACGCAGGTCGTCGCGGGTCGCGAGCTCGCCTGACTCGGGCCGCGTGGCGGCAGCGGCGGAAACTGGGCTGGCAGGCATGACGAAAACGGCTCCGGTGACTGTGGGAAGCGCCGGGATTACGGCTTGATGCCAATTCTAGTCGGTCCGCCGCATGATGGATCATGGCGGCTGCCGGGGGCGGGCCGCAACTGAAAGTTTATAGAATCTATGTTCGAATCTGCCTTATACTGTTGTCGTGACGGCAGCAGGATACGTTCCCACCGGGTGGCCGGAAGGCGTCCATCCGCCGGGCAGTCCCGGGTTCGAGCAGACAGCGGTGAGCTGGCTGCTCGATGTGGTACCGCCCGACTACCGGCTGTATGGCGTGCTGGTGCGGCACCCGGTTGCGCTGGCGACGCTGGCAAGGCATCACCTGACGGCCTGCGTCGAGGGCGCCCGGCAGGGCTACCGGACCGCGCGAGCCGAGCTTGGCAAGGACCTGCCGCCGGGCGGACTCACCGCTGTACTGGCTGCCTATCAGGCAGAGGGACAGCGTCTGGTCAGCACGGGACGCGCCGTAGAACTGGTCGAGCGTGCACTCCGCGGCGAGACATTCGTGCCGCAGCTCGCAGGCTCGCGAGCCGGCCAGCAGGAGACGAGCGCCGCGGCATCCGCGAGAGCTACCCCGCCCGCAGCCGCTCGATGACCGGCGCGAACTCGCGCATGTACGGCTCGTGCACGGTGATGTAGGAGTAACCCCACCGCTCCCGGCTCCGCCGTAGCTGGTCCGCGATCTCGGCGGGCGTCCCGAGGAGCAGGAACGGTGTCTCAAGCAGATCCTCGACGCTCAGGATGGCCCGGTCGTCAGTGGCGCCTAGCGCCTCGTAATGGCTCCGGTTCTCGGCAATCAGCTTCTCGGCGGCGGCGCGCCGATCGTCCGTGATCACCACCGACTGCGCGAGCAGGTGCCACTCGATGTCGTCGGCTCGCGAGCCGGCGCAGGCACGGGCGAAGCCCACCCGTTCATCTGCCTCGGCTGCGGTCGCCAGCCGCAGCGTGCCGGGCGGCTGCCCCTTCACCTGCTGTGCACCGGCCGCTCCGATGATCTGGGCATGCTCCGCGGCGATCCTGAGCACAGCATCGCTGGTGCCGCCGACCAGCAGCGGGGGACCGAATCCGCCGAATCCGGCCCGCTGCAGCGGCTTCGGTGCCGACCGTCCGGCCCGCAGCTGGAGCGGGTCGGTACTGAAGTACCGCTGCAGCTCGCCGATCATCCGCTCCAGGGCCGCCGCGCGCCGGGTCGGCCCTTGCCAGCCGATACCCGCCTCGTCGAACTCCCACTTCATATGACCGCTGCCAAGGCCGAGTTCGAGGCGGCCGTCGGTCAGGATGTCGGTAGTGGCAATCTCCCTGGCCAGCAGCGCCGGGTTCCAGAAGCCTGCGTTGAGCACGAGCGTGCCGACGCGCAGCCGGTACGTTGCCTCCGCCGCCGCGACCAGCAGCGGGAACGGAGCTGGAATGCCCAGGTGGTCGACGGCGAAGACGGTGTCGTAGCCATACTGCTCCGCCTCGCGGCACTCGTCGACGAACGCCCGCCGGCTCGTGATTCCGAAGATGTTGAACGAGAACCGGAACTCGCGCATGCCTCAACCATCTCGCGGCAGCGCCGCCGTAGCCAGCATGTTCGCGGACTGACGCAAGGCCCGGTCGTTCTGCCCGGCAGCGGTTCTCCCGGTCTGGCAAGCTACCGCGGGTGCGATCACGATCCGGGTCCGGCCGGGAGGCGCGCCTAACGTTGCGGCGCGACCCAGCCCGAGCCGGCCACGTACTCGCGGATGACCTTGGCCGGAACGCCGCCCACGACCGCGTGGTCCGGCACCTTGCCCCGGACGACGGCACCGGCGGCGACGACCACGTTCCTGCCGATAACACTGCCCGGCAAGACCACCGCGCCGGTGCCGAGCCAGGTCCCGGCCCCGATCTGGACCCCGCTGTTCACTGGCCACTGCCGCCCGACTGGCGTCTCCGGGTCCGAGTAGCTGTGGTTCTGGTCGGTGATGTAGACGTACGGACCGGTGAAGACGTCTGACCCGATCTCGATCGAGTGGTGGGCCACGATGTGACTGCCCCGCCCGATAACGCACCGGTCCCCCACCCTCAGGACGGGAACGGGCCCGAGATCATGACCGGGCGCCATCCCGGCGCAGAGCGTCACCAGCTCAGCGATCATGCACTCGTCACCGATGTCGATCCAGGGTTCGCCGTAGACGGCGCCGGTCGGGAACGCCATCATCGAGTGCGGGCCGAAGGCGGCGAACCGGCGGCCCGCCGCGGTGTCAGCTGTGATGATCCCGGCCTGCTGGAAGCGCCGCCAGGCGGCCTGGACGGCTCCCGCGATCAGCACGCGGCGGCGCTGCGCGAGCTGCTGCCTCCATGCCATGGCGGCTACCGTACCGTGCGCGGAACTGCGCAGCCAGTTCCATGAAGGCTGGTCAGGCCCGGGCGGTCGCCGCGAGCTGGCCGCACGCCCCGTCGATCTCCCGGCCCCTGGTGTCTCGCACTGTCACCGGAACGCCACGGAACGCGAGCCGATCCTCGAACTCCTGCGCTACGGCCGGGTCCGATGCGGTCCACCGCGAGCCGGGCGTGGGGTTCAGCGGGATCAAGTTCACGTGCGCGAGCCGCCCGGAGAGCAGGCTGGCCAGCAGATCGGCCCGCCAGGCGTGATCGTTGACGTCGCGGATCATCGCGTATTCGATCGACACGCGCCGACCGGTCGCTGCCGCGTACTCCCAGGCAGCATCCAGCACGTCCGCCACCTTCCAGCGGCGGTTGACCGGAACCAGCTCGTCTCGCAACTCGTCGTCCGGCGCGTGCAGCGACACCGCCAGCCGGACGGACAGCCCTTCCCCGGCGAGGCGCCGGATCGCGGGGACGAGCCCGACCGTGGAGACGGTGACGCCGCGCTGCGAGATGCCAAGGCCAGCCGGCGCCGGATCGGTGATACGGCGAACGGCCGTGAGCACGCCCGGGTAATTGGCCAGCGGCTCGCCCATGCCCATGAAGACGACGTTGGACACCCGCCCGGCCCCGCCGGGAACCAACCCGGACGCCATTGCCCTGGCTCCGGCGAATACCTGGGCCACGATCTCCGCGGTCGACAGGTTCCTGGTCAGACCGGCCTGGCCGGTGGCGCAGAACGGGCAGGCCATGCCGCAGCCAGCCTGGGAGGACACGCACATGGTGGCCCGGTCCGGATACCGCATCA
>Ga0335074_10004766_pt1 | contig 18709 bp, 13 predicted proteins | sample Lox_Sample_23_FD_206715 | JGI IMG/M metagenome (GOLD analysis project Ga0335074, IMG submission 206715) | Soil microbial communities from Loxahatchee National Wildlife Refuge, Florida, United States - Lox_Sample_2.3 | ecosystem: Environmental > Terrestrial > Soil > Wetlands | place: USA... | reverse complement strand
GGGGCGAGCACGAGCGCACACTTTCGCGATCTCACAGGCCTTTCGAGCCCCGGTTCGTGGTTGAAACCACCCGGGGAGGCCCCACTTTGCTTGGTATTCAGACTATATTCGGGTTGTATCCGGGGGGTCTCGCCGAGCATTCGGCGGCGACCGCATTGAACTGCAAAAAGCCAGCGAGGGCTTGAACGTGTCCGACCCAGCTCCCACCCACTCGAAATCCACCGCCGTCGAGAACGTGCCGGTGCTGCCGCTGCGGGATGTCGTGGTGTACCCACACATGGTGATTCCGCTGTTCGTCGGGCGCGAGAAGTCGATCCAGGCCCTCGACGTCGCCATGCGCGGTGACAAGCGCATCATGCTCATCGCGCAGAAGCAGGCGGACGTGGACGACCCCAAGGTCGACGACCTGTACCGCATCGGGACGATCGCAGCGATCCTGCAGCTCCTGAAGCTCCCCGACGGCACCGTGAAGGTGCTGGTCGAGGGCGTCGATCGCGCGCGCATCGATCGGCTGCACACCGGGGATCACTATTCGGCCGATGTCACGTCACTCCCCGACGCCGAGGCCTACGACGAGCGGGAGATGGACGTGCTCGGCCGCTCCGTGATCTCCCAGTTCGAGCAGTACGTCAAGCTCAACAAGAAGGTGCCCCCGGAGGTGCTCACCGCGCTGCAGGGCATCGAGCACGCCGGGCGTCTCGCCGACACCGTCGCCGCGCACATGTCGCTCAAGCTCGGGGAGAAGCAGAAGGTCCTCGAGATCCTCGACGTGCGCAAGCGCCTCGAGCACATCCTCGTCGCGATCGAGGGTGAGATGGACGTGCTGCAGATCGAGAAGCGCATTCGCGGCCGCGTCAAGGCGCAGATGGAGAAGAGCCAGCGCGAGTACTACCTCAACGAGCAGATGAAGGCGATCCAGAAAGAGCTCGGCGAGATGGACGAGGGCGGCAACGAGATCTCGGAGCTCGAGCAGAAGATCGCGAAGGCCGGGATGCCGAAGGAGGCGCGCGAGAAGGCGAGCAACGAGCTCAACAAGCTCAAGATGATGTCGCCCATGTCGGCCGAGGCGACCGTCGTGCGCAACTACATCGACTGGCTCGTGAAGGTGCCGTGGAAGAAGCGCACCAAGATCCTGAAGGACATCACCCGCGCCGAGCAGGTGCTCGACGAGGATCACTACGGGCTCGACAAGGTGAAGGAGCGCATCGTCGAGTATCTCGCCGTGCAGTTGCGCGTCGAGAAGCTCAAGGGTCCGATTCTATGCCTCGTCGGGCCGCCCGGCGTCGGCAAGACCTCGCTCGGCCAGAGCATGGCGCGCGCGACCAACCGCAAGTTCGTGCGCATGTCGCTCGGCGGCGTGCGCGACGAGGCCGAGATCCGCGGCCACCGGCGCACCTACATCGGCTCGATGCCGGGCAAGATCGTGCAGAACCTCGCCAAGTCCGGGGTGCACAATCCGCTCTTCCTGCTCGATGAGGTCGACAAGATGTCGATGGACTTCCGCGGCGATCCGTCCGCGGCGCTGCTCGAGGTGCTCGACCCCGAGCAGAACTCGACCTTCAACGATCACTACCTCGAGGTCGATCTCGATCTCTCGGAGGTGATGTTCATCTGTACGGCGAACAGCCTCAATATTCCGGGGCCGCTGCTCGATCGCATGGAGGTGATCCGGCTGCCCGGCTACACGGAAGACGAGAAGATGAACATCGGGCGGCGCTATCTCGTGCCGAAGCAGATGAAGGCGAACGGCCTGAAGCCCGATGAGCTCAAAGTCTCCGACGGTGCGCTGCTCGACATCGTGCGCTACTACACGCGCGAGGCCGGCGTGCGCAACTTCGAGCGCGAGATCGCCAAGATCAGCCGCAAGGCCGTGAAGCAACTGCTCCACGAGAAGGAGCACAAGACCGTCTCCGTCACGCCGCGCAGTCTCGACAAGTTCCTGGGCGTGCGCCGCTTCCGCTACGGGAAGGCCGAGGATCTCGATCGCGTCGGCCAGGTGACGGGTCTCGCCTGGACCGAGGTCGGCGGCGAGCTGCTCACCATCGAGGCCGCGATCGTGCCGGGCAAGGGCAAGCTGTTGCACACCGGCCAGCTCGGCGAGGTGATGCAGGAGTCGATCCACGCCGCCATGACGGTGGTGCGCAGCCGCGCGCAGATGCTCGGGCTCGAGCCCGAGTTCTATCAGAAGCACGACATGCACCTGCACATGCCCGAGGGCGCGACGCCGAAGGACGGTCCGAGCGCCGGCATCGGCATGTGCACCGCGATCGTCTCCGCACTCACGAAGGTTCCCGTGCGCTCCGACGTTGCGATGACGGGCGAGATCACGCTGCGCGGGGAAGTGCTCCCCATCGGCGGGCTCAAGGAGAAGCTGCTCGCGGCGCATCGCGGCGGCATCAAGACCGTGCTCATCCCGAACGAGAACGTGAAGGACCTCGCGGAGATCCCGGACAACATCAAAGGGCGGCTCGAGATCAAGCCGGTGAAATGGATCGATGAGGTGCTGCAGCTCGCGCTGGTGCATCAACCGGGACCGGCCGTCTCGGATGTTCAGAGTGCGACGGCCGCGGCGCCGATTCCCGCGGCGGCGGCCGCCGTCGAGGCCAAGCGAGCGCGCCGCAACGGACGCCGAACGCTCAAGCCCGTGCCGGCACATTGAGGCGGCGCAGGCGTCGTTCGGCGCAGGCGGCCAAAGTCGCGCCTTGGCCGCCGGAAAGGAACACGCGTCCGCAAAACGGCCGAAGGCCAGTTTTGCCAATAAATGAGGGTGCTTAGCTCAGCTGGTAGAGCGTCGCTCTTACACGGCGAATGTCGGGGGTTCGAGTCCCTCAGCACCCATACACACTCCCGGTTCGGCCCTGTACAATCCGGTCCCCCAACCGGAGCGGTAGTTCAGCTGGTTAGAATACCGGCCTGTCACGCCGGGGGTCGCGGGTTCGAGTCCCGTCCGCTCCGCCAGATCATGTACAGCCTTGTGAACTCAAGGGGTTAGCGCCGCGTCCAATCACCATGCTGCAGAGAATTCACGACGCGGTTAAGACCCGGAGGTGGCTCACGTACACGCTGTTCGGGGCGTTGGCGGTCATCTTTGCCGCCTGGGGCGCCTATGGCATCGCGACGCTACAGTTCACGAGCAGCACGAATGCGGCGAAGGTCAACGGCGAGACCATTCCGTACGACCAGGTTCGTCAGGCATGGCTGCAGCAGCAGGCGCAGTGGCAGCAGCGCTTCGGCGGCGACATGCCGCAAGCCGTGAAGTCGCGACTCGAGGATCAGCTGCTCGAGCAGTTCGTGCGCACCACGCTGATTGCACAGCACACGCGCGAGCTCGGCTATCGAGTGACCGAGGAGCAGCTCGCCGACGCGGTGCGCACCGAGCCGGCCTTCCAGCTCGATGGACGCTACTCCGCGGACGTGGCGCGGATGCGCCTGCAGCAGGCCGGCATCAGCGAGGAGGCCTTCGAGGACGATCTGCGGCAAGAGCTCCGCAGCGCGCAGGTGGAGAATGGCATCCGCGACTCGGATTTCCTGACGCCCGGGGAAGTCGATCGCATCCAGGCGCTGCAGAGCGAGCAGCGCAAGGTCGAGTATGTCGAGCTGCCCGCGGCGCGGTTCACGAGCACCGCGCCGTTCGACGACAAGCGCGTGCAGGCGTATTACGCCGAGCATCAGGCGCAGTTCATGACACCGGAGTTCGTGCACCTGAAATACGCCGAGCTGCGGCTGGCCGACGTCGCGGCGGGCATTCAGCTGAGCGATGCGGACCTGCGCGACTACTACGACAAGCACAAGGATCGTTACGTCGAGCCCGAGCGGCGGCGCGTGCGCCACATTCTCATCGCCGTCAGCAAGAGCAGGGGCGACACCGATGCGCTCAAGCGGGCCGAGGAGGTCCTCGCCAAGGCGAAGGCGGGCGGGGATTTCGCCGCGCTCGCCAAGCAGTATTCGGATGATTCCGGGTCTGCCCCCGAGGGGGGCGAGCTCGGCTGGTCCGAGCGCGGCAGCTTCGTCGCGCCGTTCGCCGATGCCGTCTTCGCCATGAAGCCGAACGAGATTCGCGGGCCGGTCAAGACACAGTTCGGCTATCACATCATCCAGCTCGAGGGGATCGAGCCCGGCAAAACCAAGACCTTCGAGGCGGCGCGCCCGGAGATCGAAGCGGAGCTGCGTCGCGATCGCGCGGCCGATCGTTTCGGGGACGTTCAAGAGCAGATCCAGCAGCAGCTCGATGAGGGCGCACCGGCCCTCGAGGGCCTCGCGAAGCAGTTCGGCATGCAAACCGGCGAGGTGGCGCAGTTCGTGCGCGGCGTGGGCGGCGGATCGCTTGGAAATTCGCGCGAGCTTCAGGATGCGGCATTCAGCGATTCAGTGCTCGCGGAGCATCGCATCGGGGGCCCGGTGTTGATCGGCGATGACCGGCTGGTGCTCGTGCAGGCGCTCGACCATCACCGCCCCGCACCCAAGCCTCTCGCCGAGGTCCGGGACACGATCGTCACGGCGCTGCGCGCCGAGCGTGCTAGCCAAGCAGCGCTCAGCGCCGCGCAGGCGGCGGTGAAGCGGCTCGATGCCGGCACGCCGTTCGACCAGGTGGCGCACGATCTCGGCGTCGCGGCCGAGCCAGCGCACTTCGTCGGCCGGAACGATCCGTCCGTTCCGGCGGCGATCCGCGATGCGTTGTTCATGAGCCCAAAGCCCGCCCCGGGCAAGGCGGTCTTTCGCGCGTTCCCGCTCGATTCTGGCGCCGGCGGGGCGGCCCTGATCGCGGTCACCGAGGTGCGAACGGACACCACGCCGAACCCTGCGGCATTCGCCGAGGTGCGCGGCCAGCAAGCCGCCCAGTACGGCACGCAGGCCGCCGACGACTACCTCGAGCAGCTGCGCCTCACTGCGAAGGTGCAGAAGAATCCGCAGGTGTTCGAGCAGTAGTCCTCGACTTGCGTGGCGCGCCCACGGCCCCGCTGTGCCGCGCAAGCTGCGCATCGATCAGGCCGCGAAGATAGGCGACCTCTTGCGGCGCCTCGTGCGCGACGTTCGTGCGCTCGGCAGGATCGGCCGCCAGATCGTACAGCTCGTCCTGCAGCCTCGGCATGAGCGGATAGTGCAGGGCGCCCATGTAGTGCACGAGCTTCCAGCGCCCCTCGATGACCGCGACGGAGCCGGTGGTGAGCGCCGCGAGCCGCGGGTTCTCCTCGAAATTCATGCTGAACGCGGCTTTCTCCGGCTCGTGCAGCACGCTGTCCGGCACGGCGCACGCCCCGAGCAGCGAGCGGCCCTCCCACGACGCCGGAGGCGCGAGGCCCGCGACCTCGGCGAGCGTGGGGGCGATGTCCACCTGCTCGGCGATGACGGAGCTGCGCCGTCCCACGTTCTGGCCCGGGAGCTTGATGATCAGTGGGACGTGAATGACCTCGTCATAGAGCCCCGGCCCGGTGTGACCGCCGTACCCGTGCGCGAAACTCTCGCCATGGTCCGCCGTGACGATCACGACCGTGTTCTCACCGAGCAGCTGCTGCGCGCGCCGGAGGAACTCACCCGCGAAGTGGTCCACGTACGCGACCGATTCGTCGTACCGCGCCTCGAGCGTGCGCACCTGCGCGCCGGGAACGGCGGACTGCAGGTACCCCCAGTGGGGCTCCGTGCTGGCGATGTCACGAGCGTTCGGCGAGGCATCGAACCGGCCGAGCCACGGCTCGGGGGCGGCATAGGGCGAATGCGGTGGAAACAGGTGCACCCAGAGGAACACGGGCTTGCGCTTGTCCACTTTGCGCAGCCAAGCGAGCGCCGGCAGCGTCGCCAGGCGCGGATCGTAGTGCCGGTTGTCCGGGCCGCCGCGCAGGCGATCGGCGAGGCTTTCGCTCGCCGAGATGAGTGGAACCTCCGTTGCCGCACAGACGTACCGCAGGAGCGAGGAGAGGCCGTCCGTGCACAGGCTCAGGTCCCGGGTGCGATCGGTGCGTGAGAACTGGAAGTAGCCTGCGAATCCCTGCGCCGCAGCCCCCGCGTGAGCGTTCGTGGACACGTAGCCCATCTGGTAGCCACTGCGGTCGAGCAGAGCCGGCAGGGAGGCGCGGCGCGTGCTGTCGCGAGGCCAGACGGGCAGCTGCAGCGCCCGGTGCGTCCACGGCCGCGTGCTCGTCAGAATCGAGGCGATGCCCGGGGTGGTGAAATTGCCGTTCGCATACGCACGGTCGAAGGTCGTTGCGCCGGCCGCGAACTTTGCGAGCGCCGGTGTCGTTGGACGCGCGGCGCCGTACATCGACATGTGCGGGGCGGAGAGCGCATCGATCGTGAGCAGGACGATGTTGGGGCGCGAGGCCGGCGCGACCGCGGCGGAGCTGTCGGAGGGGTCGGTGAGCGTCGATGGGTATCGCCAGGCGAACACGGGGAGGCTCAACAGCGTGAGCGCGCCGAGCGCGGTGCAGCTCGACGCGACGACGCTCAGCTTCGCGATCGCGGCGCGGCCGGGGCGCAGCAGCGCCAGAGCGAGTCCCAACGCTGCCGCGAGCAACATCCAGCCCGTTCCCGCGGGATCACCGGTGTGCACGCCGAATGTCCGGAGCCACGTGAGCCAACTGTAGAGGAGCGTTGCAATCGCGATGGCAGCGGCCGTCGCGGCAAGCGCAACGTGCAGTGTGTGGCGGGTGAGGCTCAAACGGGGCCCGCGGGCGGCGTCGAGGCCTTGCAACGCGAGGGCGACCAGCAACCAGACGGGCAAGGACAGCGCCGCCAGGATCACCCAGGCGGTCGCATAGATGGGCAGCAGGTCGAGCGGACGAAAGTAGTAGAGGTACTGGTCGAGCACGCTCGGGAAGGTGAGCGGCAGGACGATGCCGAGAACGGCGAACGCCGGCAACGCGGCCACACGCCACGGGGAGTCGGCGCCGATCCTGCTATCAGCCCTCGCCATGGCAGCCTTCCTCGGTACGGCGGCCATGCGAGCCGAGCGCGGCTACGGTCCCGCGCGCTGTCCGCGCACCGCGGACACGATCGCGTTGATGAGGCGATTCCACGCGCTCGCGATCGTGCGTCTCAGCACGGCGAGCGCGGAGCCGATCGCGATCAGCAACGGAAAGAGAAACTGATAGAGCGGTCCGGCGGAATTCGGATCGATGTACGCGTGCGCGGGCCGCAGCGGCAGGGCGGTGAGCAGGGTTGTCCACAGGAGCACTCCGACGATACTGGTGCGTTTCATCTCAAGTGCGAACCTCTGTCACGCCATTGGATTCCGTCGTCGCCGCACGGTGACGCAACGGGCCTGCCACCTCATCCAGACATCATACGAGTGAACGGCTCATCCTGGCAAAGGTTGCGCCCTCGAGGAGATCGCGGGCTAGCCGAACCGCTGCCGCGCCGCCGCCATGGCCCGCTCGAGCGCCGCGACGTGCGGATCATCGGGGAGGCCCGCCCGTGAGCCGGAATGTATCGGAATGTTCGCAAGCGCCTCGTCCACGCCTCGTGTGCCGGCGCCATCAGCAGCACGCGAATCGGCGCCGAGGAAGCTGAGGACGCGCAGCAACGTCTCGCGCGGATGCAGACGCAGCTGCTCGAACTCCAGCCACAGCAGGCGATCGCGCGGCGTCTCCTCCAGGCACCGACCGAGCGCCGCCGCGCCCGCGCGCACCATGTCCTGCAAGAAACCCTCGAGCGCACCCGGAGGACATTCCCAGAGCCCGTACAGGTCCATCATGGCGCGCCACATCTTCGCGTTCGATGCGAGCACCTCGCCGGTGTGGCGGCCGATCCAGACGAACCGCGCGTCCGGGAAGAGCGCGCGCAGCCGCGGCAGGCGAAAGGTGTGATTGGGAGACTTGAGCAGCATGCGCGCGCCCGGAGCCGTCGCGGCGAGCCCGCGGAGGAAGTCCTGCCAGCGCCTGAGCGGCCCCTCCTCCCCGCACCACAGACGCTCGCCGCAGTCGCGCAAGCGCCGCGGATCGATGAAGCCCCGATACGCCGAAGGCTCACCGAGCAGCAGCAGCGCGAATTCGTCTTCCTGGGGGCTCGAGGTCTCGATCCGGCCGCGGTCCATCGGACGGTAGGCGACCGTCCCCTGCGATGGCGCGCGCGTGAGAAAGCAGGTCGAGGGTCGAAAGCATTGCCAGGTTCGTGGCGTCGTCCACGGAGCGCATGCGGTGAGCAGCTCGTGCAGCACGGTGGTTCCGGAGCGCCACAACCCGAGGATGAAGACGGGATCGGGGGGCAGCGCACTCTCGGCGAGCTGCTGCTCCTCGGTCCGCCAGTTGAGCTCGAACCAGTAGGCGTGCCATCGCAGCCGCAGGGAGCACCGGAGATGGCGGCGCGGGAGCCGCCCACCGCCCAGTATCCAATCCGCCAGCGCTCGACTGCCGAGGAGCAGCTGAGTGCCTGATCTCACGGCGCGGCAACGCGTGAACACATGGGGACGCTCACGCGTTCTCAGCTCTCCGGCTCCTGTGGGAAGCTCATGCCAACCGTGCTGAACCCGCCGTCCACGTACAGGATCTCGCCGGTGATTCCTGCGGCGAGATCCGAGCAGAGGAACGCCGCGGCGTTGCCCACGTCCTCGAGGGTGACATTGCGCCGCAGGGGTGCCGCTTCGGCGACCCGCGCGTGCATCTTCCGAAAGCCCGCAATGCCTGCAGCGGCGAGGGTTCTCACGGGACCGGCCGACACCGCGTTCACGCGAATGCCGAGGGGCCCGAGATCCGCGGCCAGGAAGCGCACGTTCGCCTCCAGACTCGCCTTGGCGAGACCCATCACGTTGTAGTTCGGGATGGAGCGCATGGCCCCGAGATACGTGAGGGTGAGCAACGCGCCCGCGCGCCCCTGCATGAGCGGCCGCGCGGCGCGCGCGAGCGCCGTGAAGCTGTAACTCGACACATCGTGAGCGATGCGAAAGGCCTCGCGCGAGGTGTTGTCCACGAAGCTGCCGGTGATCGCTTCGCGCGGCGCATAGGCGACCGCGTGCACGACGATGTCGAGCTGCCCCCACGCGCTCTTGAGAGACTCGAACGCCTGGTCGATCTGCTCATCCCGATCGACGTCGAGCGGCAGCGTGAGGCGGGAGTCCAGGGACTCGGCGAGCGGCCGGACGCGCTCCTGCAGCCTCTCGTTCTGGTACGAGAAAGCGAGCTCCGCGCCCTCCCGATGCATCGCCTGCGCGATGCCCCACGCAATGGAACGGTCCGTCGCGACGCCCACGATGAGCGCACGCTTGCCGGCGAGAAAGCCCATGATGGTCCCCTTGTGTCGAAACCGCGCGAACGGGCTAGGGTTCGGTGTCCGCGGCGATCTTGCCCGCGACTATTCTCGTGCCAGGCGGATGAGCAATCGCTGTCCTGGCGAGAGCGCGGTGTGCGCAAGGCGGTTCCAGCTGACGATCTCGGCGACCGTCACCTGGAACACACGCGCAATTCGGTAGAGGGTATCTCCCGCGCGTACGATGTAGGTGAGCCTGCGCGTGGAGTGCGAATGGGTGGTGGGCACGGCTGCGCGACCTTCGCGCACCACTGCCGCCGTGAGCATCAGTCGCTGTCCGGCATGCAGCGTATCGCCCGGCTGCATGCCGTTGAGCAGGGCGAGCGTGTGAACATCGACGCCGTGACGCCGTGCGATGGCCCACAGCGAGTCGCCGCGGTGGACCACGACGCGCATATGCGGACGCAGCATGCGGCGCTCGCGCCCATCGGCAAGTGCCGCGGCCTGCAGCACCTTCGCCGGCAGTGTCGTCACATCGTCGGGGACACGGAGCTCCGTGCCGACGACGAGCGCACCGCTCGGCAGATCGTTGAGCTCGCGGATCACTTTGGGTGTGCTACGGAAGTGCCGGGCAATACCGGCCATGCTATCCCCGCGATGCACGTCATAGTGCCGGACCCGCATGCGCTCATCGGCGCTCAGCTGACCGATGTTGGCGCGGAACACCTCCGCAGCATCGGTGGGCAGCAGCAAGTAGTACGGGCCCGAAGGATCGGTCGCCCAGCGATGAAAGGCGGGGTTGAGCTCGTAGAGGACATCCGACGACACGCCCGCGATCTCCGCAGCGACCCGCAGATCGATCTGACCGAAGGTGTCCACGCGCGCGAAGTACGGACGGTTGGGGATGTGCGAGAAGGTGAGGCCGTAGCTTTCCGGAGCGGCGACGAGACGCTTCATCGCGAGCAGCTTCGGCACGTACGCACGCGTCTCGGCCGGGAGCCGCAGGCTCCAAAAATCGATCGGACGGCCCTTCGCCTGATTCACCTGGATCGCCTGGACGATGGCGGCTTCGCCGCAGTTGTAGCCCGCGATGGCGAGCAGCCAGTCGCCGTTGAACTCGTCGTGCAAGTACTGCAGGTAGTCGAGCGCGGCGCGGGTCGATTCGACGACATCGCGCCGCCCGTCGTACCACCAGTTTTGCTTCAAGCCGAAGCGCGAGCCGGTTCCCGGCACGAACTGCCACAGTCCCATGGCGCGGGCGCGCGAGTAGGCATAGGGCTCATAGGCGCTCTCGATGACCGGGAGCAGCGCGAGCTCGAGGGGCATGCCGCGCGCCTCGAGCTGCTTGACGATGCTGTAGAGGTAGAGCTCGGCGCGCTCGAAGGAACGCTGGACATAATCCGGGTTGTTGACGAACCACTGCAGCTGCTGCGCGACCGCAGGCCGATCGACATCGGCGAGCTTGAATCCACCGCGCAAGCGGTCGAAGAGGTCGGCGTAGTCATCGGGATTGATCCCCGCGACCGGCTCGGGCTCCTCGGCGGCATTGGCCCGGGAAGCGTCGTCGGCGCCACCCGATTGCGCCGTTGCGCTCGAGCTCGAGGACGCTGCCGGTTCGGAACCGGCGTCCGGGGCCGTGGAGGCGGCGGTCGAGGATGATGCCGACGCGGTCGTTGCGGGGGCCGTGCGGGTCGCCGTGACCGTCACGGCCATGGGCGGGCTCGCTTGCCGGCCGGGGGGTGCGTGCGCGCATGCGCCGAGCGCCAGCAGCACGCCCATCACCATCGGCGAATGCGTCCGCCGCAGCTGAACCGTGGTCAAAATCCGCACCCTCGACTGGCGGCTTGCTGGTGAGCAGCAAAGTACTTGTTTGTGGCAGGGAATTTACCCGGTCGCTTCACAGAATTGCTACTCTTTTGTCGTGACCTCTCCCAATTTTAATTTGGCGCTCACCGCCTCGGCCGGGTCACTCGACCGCCACGTTGCGCTGCGAGCGTGGTGGCGAAGTCCCCTGGGGCACGCCGTCGTCGCTGCAGAGTCGGAGCTCCTGGGCGAGGCGCTGGATGATGTTTTCGGCTGGGAATTCCTGCAGATCGGCGCCTGGGGGGCCGCCCGCGAGCTGCTCGCCGGCGCGCGCACCCGCCGCCAGACCGTGGTCGCCCCGGGGACGCTCGCCGCCGGCGCCGACATCATCGGACGACCCGCCCAGCTCCCGCTCGTCAGCGATTCGGTCGACGCCGTCCTGCTTCCGCATACGCTCGAGTTTGCCGCGGACCCTTACGCGATCGTGCGCGAGGTCGATCGAGTGCTCACGGGCGAGGGACAGCTGCTCGTGCTCGGCTTTCGACCGCTCAGCCTCTGGGGCCTGCGCGCACGCAGCGCGCGCCGCGGGTTTCCACCCGGCCTGCGGCGCGTTCTGTCCGAGCGGCGCGTCCGAGAATGGCTCGTGCTGCTCGGCTACGAGGTCGTCGCGACCCGGCGCTACCTCTACGGCAATCCGTGGCGGGCGAGTCGCGAGGCGCAGGAGACCCACGCGAGGCTCCTCCGTCGCGGGTTGCTCAACCCGTTCCCCGCGGGAGCGTACCTGCTCAAAGCGCGCAAGCGCGTGTACACGCTGACGCCGGTACGGCCACGCTTCAAGGAGAAGCCCGCGGTGCTCGGCGGGCTCGTCAAGCCGACGACACGGCAGCCGTCTTGACGGGGGTCGTCGAGATCTACACCGACGGCGCCTGCCGCGGAAACCCGGGTCCCGGGGGCTGGGCTGCCTTGCTCGGCTGCGGGGATCGCGAGCGAGAGATCTCCGGCGCCGAGACGCTCACGACCAACAACCGCATGGAGCTCACGGCCGTCATCCGGGCGCTCGAGGCCCTCAAACGGCCGGTGCGGGCGCGAGTCTTCACCGATTCCGAGTACGTCCGCCGGGGAATCACCGAGTGGCTGCCGGCGTGGAAGGCGCGCGGCTGGCGTACGGCCGATCGACGCCCCGTGAAGAACCAGGATCTGTGGGAGCAGCTCGATCGGCTCGCCGCCGCTCACCAGCTCGAGTGGCATTGGGTGCCGGGCCACGCGGGGGTTCCGGGGAACGAGCGGGTCGATCGGCTCGCGAATGAGGCCATCGACTCGCTCCGGACCCGGTAGAATCGCGAGCCCATGCGGCAGATCGTCCTCGACACGGAGACCACCGGCCTCGAGCCGAGTCTCGGTCACCGGATCATCGAGATCGGATGCATCGAGCTCGTCAACCGCCGCGCGACGGGCCGGCGCTTCCACCGCTATCTCAATCCCGAGCGGGAGATCGACGAGGGCGCACTTGCCGTGCACGGACTCACGCGCGCCGAGCTCGAGCGTGAGCCGCGTTTCATCGACATCGCCGAGGAGCTCGTCACCTTCCTCGCGGGCGCCGAGCTCGTCATCCACAACGCCGCATTCGACGTAGCCTTCCTCGACTTCGAGCTCGCGCGCCTGCCGGGCGAGCCGCGGACGATCGCCGCGATCTGTCAGGTGCTCGATTCGCTTGCGCTCGCCCGCGAGATGCATCCGGGCCAGCGCAACAGCCTCGATGCGCTGTGCAGGCGCTACGACGTCGATAACTCGCGGCGCGAGCTGCACGGCGCGCTGCTCGATGCGCAGTTGCTCGCGGAAGTGTATCTGGCGATGACCGGCGGCCAGGGCATGCTCGAGCTTGGGCAGGACGCGAGCGCCGCGCGAGCGAGCGAAGCGCGCACCGTCCGTGCGCTCGTGCGCCCGGCCGTGCCGCTGCGTGTCGTCCTCGCGACGGACGATGAACGGCGCGCGCACGAGAAGTTCCTCGATCTCATCGCCAAGGCGTGCCCCTCGAGCCGCTGCGTGTGGCGGGCGCTCGAGGCGGTGACGGCTGCGGAGTCGATCCCGGCGGGTGCGCCGGTTGCGGCGGCCGGCGGATCACCGTGAAGATCCTCGTCACCGGCGCGGCGGGGTTCATCGGATTTCACACCGCGAAGCGTCTGCTCGCGCGGGGCGATCGGGTCGTCGGGCTCGACAATCTCAACGACTACTACGATGTGACGCTGAAGCAGGCCCGGCTCGCGCAGCTGCAGCGCGAGCCGGGCTTCGGCTTCGTGCAGCACGACGTCGCGGACGACTCGGCCATGGCGAGCCTGTTCGCCCGCGAGCGCTTCCAGCGCGTGGTTCACCTCGCCGCGCAGGCGGGCGTGCGCTACTCGCTGCAGGACCCTCACAGCTACCTGCGCAGCAACGTGACGGGAACGCTCAACGTGCTCGAAGGCTGCCGGCACCAGGGCATCGAGCACCTCGTCTATGCCTCCACGAGCTCGGTGTACGGCGCCAACACGCGGATGCCCTTCACGGTGCACCGGCCCGCAGATCATCCGCTATCGCTCTACGCCGCGACCAAGCGTGCAACCGAGCTCATGGCCCACAACTACTCCTCGCTCTTCGCCATCCCGACGACGGGGCTGCGGTTCTTCACGGTGTACGGACCGTGGGGACGCCCGGACATGGCGCTCTTCCTCTTCACAAGCCGCATCCTGAAGGGCGAGCCCATCGATGTCTTCAACCACGGGCATCACAGGCGCGACTTCACCTACGTGGACGATATCGTCGAGGGCGTCGTGCGCACCCTGGACAGGCCGGCGCAACCCGACCCCGACTGGAACGGCGACGACCCCGATCCGGCGACGAGCCGCGCTCCCTTTCGGATTTACAATATCGGTAACAACCGCCCCGTCGAGCTCATGCGCTACATCGAGGTGATCGAGGAGTGCCTCGGGCGCAAGGCGCAGAAGAACTACCTGCCGATGCAGCTCGGGGACGTTCCGGAGACCTCCGCGGACATCGAGGACCTCGTGCGCGACGTGGGATACCGCCCCGCGACGACCGTCGAGGTGGGTGTGCGCCGCTTCATCGACTGGTTCTGCGCGTATTACGGACAGCGGGGCTGAGACTGAAGGATACGCCATGGCGCTCGCCGAGCCGCAACGACACGCCCGGATGCAGGTGCCGCTGCTCGATCTGAAGCCCCAGTATCAGGCGCTTCGGGGGCAGATCGAGGCCGCGCTCGAGCGCGTGTGCGAGAGCCAACAATTCATCCTCGGCCCCGCGGTGAAGGAGCTGGAGCGGCGCATCGCCGAGTACAGCGGCTGCCGGCACGGCATCGGCGTCTCCTCGGGCACGGATGCGCTGCTCGTCGCCCTGATGGCGCTCGAGATCGGCACCGGGGACGAGGTGATCACGAGCCCGTACACGTTCTTTGCGACGGCCGGCACGATCGCGCGCGTCGGTGCGCGACCCCTCTTCTGCGATATCGACCCCCGCACCTACAATCTCGCCCCCGACGCCGTACGCGCCTTCGTCGCAGAGCGGTGCGAGCTGCAGAACGGCCAGCTGCGCAATAGAGGCACCGGGGGGCGCGTGCGGGCGCTCATGCCCGTTCATCTGTACGGCCAAGTCGCGGACATGCCGGCGCTCATGCAGATCGCGCGCCGCTACGGCCTCAAGGTGATCGAGGATGCCGCCCAGTCGATCGGCGCGCGCGATGCCGAGGGGCGCGCTGCCTGCACGTTCGGCGACATCGGCTGCCTCTCGTTCTTTCCGACGAAGAACCTCGGTGCGTTCGGCGATGCCGGCATGTGCGTGACGAGCGACGCCGGCCTTGCCGAACGGCTGGAGGTGCTGCGCGTACACGGAGGGAAGCCCAAGTACCACCACGCGCTCATCGGCGGCAACTTTCGCCTCGATGAGCTGCAGGCCGCGGTGCTCAACGTCAAGCTGCCGCACCTCGACGCCTGGAGCGCCGCCCGGCAGCACAACGCGGCGTATTACGACCGGACCTTTGCCGCGCAAAGTCTGGGGGATGCCGTCGAGATACCCCGGGCGCAGCCCCGGGCGCGCCACGTCTACAACCAGTACGTGGTGCGGGTGCGCGAGCGGGATCGCCTGCGCGCGCATCTCGCGGAACAAGGCGTCGGAACGGAGATCTATTACCCGGTGCCGCTGCATCTGCAACCGTGCTTTGCGTACCTCGGACACCGCATCGGTGAGTTCCCGCAGGCCGAGCGCGCCGCGCGCGAGACGCTGGCGCTGCCGATCTATCCGGAGCTCACCGAGGAGCAGCTGCAGTATGTGGTGGAGGCGATCGCGAGCTTCTACCGGGGGTCTCGCGCGCGGGACTGAAGTGCTCCTGTTGCAAAATGTTGGCTTTACGAATACCCCGTATTCGCGCAAAGTGTCGGCCACGCAAGCACCGTCCACACAGAAGGTGACTATTTGAATTGGAGTGTTCGCCTTTGGGCCGTGGCCTGCGCGGCCGCGATGCTGTGCGCGGCCGGGGGCGCCGAAGCCAGTCAAGTCTGGGCGGAGGTGGGGGACGGTCGGTTCCGGTCGGACGTGGAGCTGCTCGCGGACTCGGGGGTCATCGACCTGCCGCTCAACGACTGGCCCATTCCGATGGCGGACATCGCACGGGTCATGGACAAGGTCGATCCGGGCAAGCTCACTGCCCCGGCGCTGAAGGCCGCCTACGACCGGATCGAGACCACGATTCGACCGACGAGCGAGGATCATCTGCATGTGGACGCCGTGAGCCTCGCGGGGGGGCATCCTAGCCTGCTGCGCGACTACGACACTCCTGCGCGGGAGGACGGTGATCTCTCCACCGAGATCGTGGACTACGGCTACCGGTGGGCCGCGGAGCTGAACGTCACGTACGCGATCTCCCCGCGCGACGGCCAACCCGTCCGTCTGGATGGCTCGAACATCACGGCGCGGTTCGGCAACTGGCTCCTGAGTCTCAACACGCTCGATAAGTGGTGGGGACCGAGCTACGAGACCAGCCTCATTCTCTCGAACAATGCCCGCCCGATGCCGGCGATCGAGCTCGATCGGGCCACCTCCGCGCCGCTCGACGTCCCGGTCTTGCGCTGGCTCGGGCCGTGGCGCTTCATCATGTACTTCGCGACGCAGGAGGGACACCGTCCCGACCTCGACGACTCGTTATTCTTCGGGAACAGACTCTCCTGGCGTCCGCTGCGATTCCTCGAGATCGGTCTGGAGCGCACGACCCAGTGGTGCGGGAGTTTCGCAAATCCAGGGGCGGCCGAATCGACCCTGGGTCCGCAGGCCGCCGACCGTGCCTGCAATCTCACGATGCTGAAGAACGTCATCGTCGGCAACGACACGTCGCAGTACGCCGGCACGGCCGAGAAGCCCGGGCATGCGGAGGCCGGGTACGAGGCGCGACTGAACTCGCCCTGGACCTTCATTCCGCTCGCCCTGTATACGCAGATCATCGGCAACGATGAGATCGGCCGACTGCCGGCGCGATTGATGAAGCAGCAAGGACTCGAGGGCTGGCTCAATCTCGCCAACGGAGACACGATCAAGGGGTTTGCAGAGTACACGGACTCGACTTGCGGTGCCGAGCGGAATCCGCCAGAGTTTTACATCGGTCAATATCACTGCGCCTACGCGAACGCGGTCTTTTTCGCCGGTTACCGCTACCGGGGACTCAACATCGCCGATACCGCCGATGCGGACTCGCTCCTGCGCACCGTCGGATTGCGGTGGGATCGCGCGGCGGGCGATGAATGGCAGCTGAAGGTTCAGAGCGGCCATTTCAACCGGGGTGACAGCGTTGACGTTTACGACCTCGTGAGCCCGCTCGGCAGCAGCCTGTACGATTCCGCGCAGGTGCAGTATCGCCGCGCGCTGTTCGGGGGAGAGCTGTCCGCGCAGCTCGGCGTGGAGCGGCAGAAACCCGCCGAAGTGATCGGCAACGGACGGGGATTCGGTTATATCACCTGGAGCAAGGCCCTGTAGAGGGGGCCCCGGATCAGCAACGATGCCTTCGCTGGGGAATCTGATGAGATCGATGGGACGCGCGTTTCGCTCGTTGGGGTACCTGGCGCTCGGGTGCCTGCTAGTGATGGCTCTCGTTCACGCCCAGGAAAATTCCAATACGGACGTGATGCAGATGTTTCGCTCGATGAGTCAGGACCAGCAGCAGCAGATCATGCAGCAGCTCGGGGTCGCTGGCGGGACCGGCGCCAGCGGCGTAAGCGCGGGAATGGAGTCCGAGCAGCTCGCACGGCAACAGGACCTCGAGGCCATGCGCTACCGACAGCTGCTCCAGCAACAGCAGCAGCTCGAGGAGCGCCTACCAATCCTGCGGTCCGAGGATTGGATCGTCGTGGAGGTGAACACCCTGCCCCTGCCCCCTCGGCCGACCGACACCTCGGAGGCACTGTATCGGTCGCTCACCTTTGGCACACTCAGCGGATTGTCGCAACCCGCCGGCCCCTCGACGGGAGCGAGCTCCGCTTCGGTGGTGAATCCCTCGGCGGCGCTTGCGCAGCTGTCGGGTGCGCAGAATCTCCCCCAGCTCGCTTCCCAGGTTCCCGGAGGCCAGCTGCAGCAGTACCAGCAACTGCTGCAACAGCAAGCGAACGGACAATCCGGTGAGGCCTCCGGGCAGCAGTCGCAGGTGGCCGGCCAGTCGTCCGAGCAGGCAACCCAGGCATTGACCGGGGGTTGGCAGTTCGGGCCGCCGGACCTGATGACGCCGCCCGACCCGCAGCAACTCGCCGAGCTCGTGGCGCTGATTCGCTCGAAGAACCCCTATCAGCTGACGCGCGAGGGCGTGCTCGATCTGCCGGGCTTTGCCGGGATCCGGATGGCGGGTCTCAGCGATGTGCAGGCCACGTTGCGGCTCGAGGTCGAGCCCGCGCTGCGAGGCCTTTACTTTCGCGTGACGAAATTGACACTCACGAAGTCCGGCACCGCGGGCCTGAAGCCCTTTGGCTACGACCTGTTCGAGAATCCGCCGTCGACGTTCGCGCCAGTGACGAACGTGCCGGTTCCGGCAGACTATGTCGTCGGGCCGGGCGACGTCCTGGACGTTGAGCTGTACGGCAACCAGAACCGCTCCTACGCACTTCAGGTCGGTCACGACGGGCGCGTGAACTTCCCGGAGCTCGGACCGATCAGCGTCGCCGGCCAGCGCTTCATCAGCGTCAAGCAGGAGCTCGAGTCGCGGATCACGCGGCAGATGATCGGCGTTAGGGGGAGTGTTTCCATGGCCCAGACGCGCGCGATCCGCATGTTCGTGCTGGGCGAGTCCCAGGAGCCCGGCTCGTATGCCGTGAGCGGGTTTGCGACGATTACCTCGGCGCTGTATGCCTCGGGCGGGATCAAGCTCACCGGATCACTGCGGGACATTCAGCTCAAGCGTGACGGGCAGATCATCCGCCATTTGGACCTGTACGACCTGCTGATGCGCGGCGATACGACCAACGACGCGAAGCTGCTCCCCGGCGATGCGGTCTTCATTCCACCGATCGGGCCCACGGCGGCCGTGGAAGGGGAGGTCCATCGGCCGGCCATCTACGAGATCAGGCACGAAACCACGTTGGGAGATTTGGTGCAGCTCGCGGGTGGGCTGACCAACGATGCCGAGCCGACTGCCTGGCTCACACGCATCGATGTGCATGGGCTACGGACCGTGCTTCGGGTGGACCTGTCCTCAGTGGTCGGCCGCAAT
>Ga0335074_10004764_pt1 | contig 18710 bp, 16 predicted proteins | sample Lox_Sample_23_FD_206715 | JGI IMG/M metagenome (GOLD analysis project Ga0335074, IMG submission 206715) | Soil microbial communities from Loxahatchee National Wildlife Refuge, Florida, United States - Lox_Sample_2.3 | ecosystem: Environmental > Terrestrial > Soil > Wetlands | place: USA... | reverse complement strand
CTCGTCGGCGAACGCGTCGAGGAACGCATCGGCGATCTGCGCCGCGCTCATCTCGGGCTTGAGGTCATAGGTCGGGATGTCGCGCTGGGAAGCAACCAACGCTCTGCGCTCTCCCTCGTAGGGAGTCTCGCGGCCGCCGTTGAAGAAGTAGGTGACGTGGGCGTACTTCTCGGTCTCGGCCACGTGCAGCTGGCGCTCCCCGGCTGCGGCAATGACAGCGCCGAGTGTCGTCGCGGGATGGGCGGAGGAGAACGCGACCGGATAAGGCCAGCCGCGCTGGTACTCCGTCATCGTGGCCAGTCGCTTGACCGGCGCGGCGCCGGCGCGCCCGCGCCAGCCCGGCAGGTTCTCGGAGCCGTCGCCGAATGCGGGTTCGGCCAGGGCGCGCACGAGCTCGCGCATGCGGTCGGGACGGAAGTTGAAGCACAGCACGCTGTCGTCGGCGCGAATCCGTCCTTCGCGCCCGACCGCGGTCGCGGCGATGAACTCGTCCGTCTCTCCGCGCGCGTAGGCGGCTCGGGCGGCCGCCGCCGCATCCTGCGCCTGGTGGGGTGCCCATCCGTGGACGAGCAGGTCGTAGGCGGCCTGCGTGCGCTCCCACCTGCGATCACGGTCCATGCCCCAGTAGCGGCCGATGACGCTGGCCACGCGCCCGACGCCGGCCTGGCGGCACCAGCCCTCGAGCGTCTCCAGGTAGCCCGCACCAGATATGGGGGAGGTGTCGCGGCCGTCGGTGAAGCAGTGGAGCACGACGTCGCCGGCGCGGACCTCGGCGGCCAGCTCGATCAGGGCGTGCAGGTGCGCGAAGCCGGAGTGGACGCCCCCGTCTGAGACCATCCCCACCAGGTGCACGCGTGCGCTCGCGGTCAGCGCGTCCCGGAGTACCTCGTTGCGTGCAAGCGCGCCGCTGGCCACGGCGTCGTCGATCAAGGTCAGCGTCTGGGGAACGGCGGCGCCGGCGCCGAGCGTCAGGTGGCCCACCTCGGAGTTGCCCATCTGCCCGGCCGGAAGCCCGACGCTTTCGCCGCTGGCACTGAGGGCCGAATGAGCGCAGCCATTCCACAGCTCGTCGAACACTGGCTTGTCGGCCTGGCTGATCGCGTTCTCCGGGCCCGCAGGAGCGATACCCCAGCCATCCAGGACGATCAGGCACACGCTCCGCGTCTCCGGGAGCCGGGGGCCGGGCGGAAGGCTGATCATGCGGTCACCGGGCTGCCCATCAAGACCTGCACCCCCGGCAGCTCGCGCCCCTCCAACAGCTCGAGCGTGGCGCCGCCGCCGGTCGACAGATGAGTGATGCAACCGTCGAGTTGGAACGAGCGCACCGCTTCAACCGTTTCGCCGCCGCCAACCACAGTCGTGGACAGCGTGGCGGCCATGGCGTTCGCGACGGCGCGCGTGCCGGTGGCGAACCTCTCGAGCTCAAACCGACCCATCGGGCCGTTCCAGAAGACCGTGCCGGCCGCGGCGATCTCCGCGGCGTAGCGCTCGGCCGTACGCGGCCCGATATCGAGACCCGCCCAGCCGTCGGGCACGTCGACGCCCGGGAGTGCCCGTGGCGTCGGGTTCAACGAGTTCGACCCATCGGCGAGCACCAGATCTTCCGGCAACTCAAGTCGGCAGCGCGACGTCGCGGACTTCTCGAGCGCGCGGTGCGCCGGCTCGAGGTCGCCCTCGGGACACAGCGAGTCGCCGATGCTGTGGCCCTGGGCCGCCAGGAACGGGAACGCCATCGCGCCGCCGATGCACAACACGTCGGCCAGGTCCAGGAAGCGCTCGACCACGCCGATCTTGTCGCTCACCTTGGCCCCGCCGAGGATGGCCACCAGGGGACGTTCCGGGCGCTCAACGACCGCCCCGAGCTCACGCAGCTCGCGTTCCATCAGGCGACCGGCCGCCGACGGGAGCAGGTGCGCGACGCCCTCCGTGCTGGCGTGCGCTCGGTGCGCGGTGCCGAACGCATCGTTGACGTACACGTCGGCGAGCTCGGCCAGAGCGGCGGCCAGCGCGGGGTCGTTCTTGGTCTCGCCCGGCTCGAACCGGACGTTCTCGAGCATCAGCATCTCGCCCGGAGTGAGCCGCTCGGTCAGTTCGAACACGCGGGGGCCGATGACCGCGGGCGCCAGTGTCACCGGCGCGTCGAGCAAGGCGGCCAGATGGTCGGCCACCGGTCGCATCGACAACGCGGGGTCGAAGCCCTTTGGGCGCCCGAGGTGCGAGACGAGTACCAGTCGAGCCTGTCGCAGCCGGAGCTCCTGGACCGTCTCGAGTGCCGCCCGGATCCGCGTGTCATCCGCCACGCGGGGCGGTCCGTGGGCCTCGGACCGCTGAAGCGGCACGTTGAGGTCCGCACGGACCAGGACGCGTCGGCCGACGATCTCGAGGTCGTCGATCGTTCTCAGTTGGTTGGTCATTTGGATCACCTCCGTCACGAGTCGGTGGATCGCCGGCGCGCCCCTTCGAGCACCAGGCGCGCCTCGGCGGCGGCAATCAGCCGTCTGGTTCGGTCGACGGCATCGGGCGTGACCGAGATGGCGTCGATGCCGGCCCGGACGAGCAGCTCGGCGTACATTGGGTGGACCGACGGCGCCTGTCCGCATATCGACGTCTGCAGTCCCGCGGCTTTTGCGCGGGGGATCAGCTGACGCAGGTATTCGGTCACCGCCGGATCGCGCTCGTCGAAGGTGTCCGACAGCCGCTCGGAGTCGCGGTCCGCGCCCAGCAGGAGCTGCGTGAGGTCGTTGGAACCGATCGAGATGCCGGCGATGCCAAGCTCGGCGTAGCGGTCGAGGTTGAACAGGACCGACGGGACCTCGGCCATCACCCACAGCTCGAAACCGGGCCGGTCGAGCAGCTCTGCCCGGGCAACCAAGTCACGGCACCGCTCGAGCTCCCGAGTGGTGCGCACGAACGGAAGCATCACGTGGAAGTTCGTGTGCCCGGCGTCCCAGACGCGGGCGATCGCCTTGAGCTCAAGCTCGAACACATCGGGCTCCTGCGTGTAGCGGAGCGCGCCTCGGAACCCGATCATCGGGTTGGCCTCCTCGGGCTCGAACTCCCGGCCTCCGTCCAGGCCCCGGAACTCGTTGGTCCGGAAGTCCGTCGTACGGTAGGTCACGGGGCGCGGTGCGAAACCGGCGGCAAAGGTGATCAGAGCTCCGGACAGGCGCTCGATGAACTCCTCGCCGCGGCCGTCGGCCAGCAGCTTGCGCGGATGGACGCCGCCGAGCGCCTCGACGAGCATCAGCTCGGCGCGGACCAGCCCGACACCGTCGACATCAAGGAGGGCCGCGCGCTCAACCTGCGAGGGCTCGGAGAGGTTTACCAGAAGCCGTGTGCCTGTCACAACCGGTGCGGGTGGGACGGCTCGGCCGTTGCCGGGGATCAGCGAGAAAGCCGTCGCCGGGGCGTTGACGTTGCCCGCGCGGCTGGTCGCCGAGGTGCCCTCCGTGACCGTGCCTTGGGTGGCATCGACGGTCACGAGCTCGCCGTCGCGCAGTCGCTTGGTTGCGTCGCCCGTACCGACCACACATGGGATGCTCAGCTCGCGCGAGACGATCGCGGCGTGGCACGTCATGCCGCCGGAGTCGGTGACGATGGCCGCCGCCTTTCGCATCAGTGGCACCCAGTCAGGCGAGGTCATGTGGGTTACCAGCACGTCGCCGGCACCGAGCTTCGATGCCTCTTCCAGCGAGCGGAGCAGCCGGACCGCGCCGGCGGCGCGGCCCGGCGCTGCTCCGAGCCCCCGCACGAGCACGGATCCGGCGTCGGCCGGCGTCTCGCTGACCGGCGTCGCCGTCTGCGCGCCGTCGGGAGGGGATGGCGGGGCGATCGTCGTGATCGGCCGGCTCTGGAGCATCCAGATGTTGCCGTCCGGATCAAACGCCCACTCGGTGTCCTGTGGAGAGTGATACTCACGTTCGATCGCGACGCCGAGCTCTGCGAGGCGAAGCACCTCTTCGTCGCTCAGAACGGGTCTACGGCTCTCCTCCGGGGTCAATGCGCGCGTCGCGGTACCGCCGTCGGCGGCTGCCTCGACCGTCAGCTCCTTGGGCCGGACCGACCGGGTCAGAATAACCATCGTTGGCTTCTCGACCACGTACCGGTCCGGGGAGACCTGGCCCGAAACGACCGACTCACCGAGGCCGAACGACCCCTCGATCACCAAGTGGCCGCGCTCGCCCGTCGCCGGGTCGATCGTGAACATCACGCCGGCCCGGGTGGACGGGATCTGGCGCTGGATCACGACCGCGATGTCCATGTCGGTTTGGCCGAACCCGCGCTGGCCGCGGTAGTAGATCGTCCGCGCACCGAATAGCGACTCCCAGCAGCGCTTGACCGCGTCGATCACAGCATCGCGGCCCCGTACGTTGAGGAAGGTCTCGTTCATGCCGGCGAAAGATGCGGAGGCCGTGTCCTCAGCGGTCGCCGATGAGCGCACCGCGACTGGCACGTCGGGCTCCTCGCCGCTCAGTCCCTCGTAGGCGCCGCCGATCGCGTCCGCCAACCATGCCGGCATGTCGGTGTCGGCGATCGCCTGGCGCGCTTGCTCGGAGGCCGCCCGCAGCGCCGCCGTGTCCTCCACGTCGAGCTTTCCGAGGATTGCCTCTAGCCGGTCTGACAGCCCACTTTGATGCCTAAATTCGGCGTACGCCGGCGCGCCGACGACGAAACCCGGCGGCACCGGTAGGCCGAGCCGGGTCAACTGGCCCAGGTTGGCGCCTTTGCCGCCGGCATAGCCGACTTCGGCGGTGGTGAGTTCAGAGAAGCGCCTGACGGGAACGAGACCCTGCGGCGTGGCGGTAGGACTGTTGGCGGTCGTAGTCATGCCTCGAACCTACGCCGCGTGCTCGTCGTCCGAATCCGGGTGCAGCTCCCGTTCCCATCCGTAGTGCTTGCGGATGGCCGCGGGTTTTCCCACAGTGCGCGCGTACTCGCTCCGGATGGCGCGCGCGTCCCGTCGATCGATCATCGGGGTCTCGTCTAACCAAGAGAAGGAGACCTACATGACCACCACTGTTCCGGAGCACACCATTCCCGACCTCACCACGACCGCGCCGGAGCTCGCGAGCTACCGCGCCGCGGTTGTGCATGAGTTCAATGCACCGCTCACGGTCGACCACGTGACCGCAAAGCCGCTCGAGGCCGGCCAGATCCGGGTCAGAGTCGAGGCGTGCGGGCTCTGCCACACCGACATTCATGCCGCCCACGGCGACTGGCCAATCAAGCCTTCGCCGCCGTTCGTCCCCGGTCATGAGGGTGTCGGCATCGTTCAGGAACTCGGCCCGGGTGTGACCGAGGTCGCGCTCGGCGATCGCGTCGCGATGCCGTGGCTCGGCTACGCATGCGGTACCTGCGATTACTGCGTATCCGGCTGGGAGACGCTGTGCGACTCCCAGGAAAACATGGGCTACTCGATCGACGGCGGCTTCGGCGAGTACGCCACCGCCTACGCGCGTTACGTCGTTAGAGTGCCGGACGGCGTCGACGCCTTCGATGCGGCGCCGCTGACCTGCGCCGGCGTTACCACGTATAAGGCGGTCAAGGTAGCGGGTACCCGCTCGTCGGACCTGGTCGCGGTGTTCGGCGTCGGCGGCCTCGGCCATCTCGCGATTCAGTACGCAAACATCGCGGGGGGTCGGGTGATCGCCGTCGACCTGGTCGACGAGAAGCTCGAGCTGGCCCGCGAGCTCGGTGCCGAGTTCACCGTCAATGCCTCCAAGCAGGATCCGGTGCAGGCGATCCAGGCGCTCGGCGGCGCCGACCAGGCGATCGCTCTGGCCGTCTCGCCGCGCGCGTTCGAGCAGGCCTATGGGACGCTGCGGCGTGGCGGCAAGCTCGTGTTCGTCGCGTTGCCGGCGGATAACGACGTGACGCTTCCGATCTTCGAGACCGTACTGAACGGGATCACGATCGTCGGCTCAATCGTCGGCACCCGTACTGACCTGCGCGAGGTGTTCGAGCTGCACGCCGCCGGCAAGACGCGGGTCATCCGCGAGATACGTCCCCTGTGTCGAGTGAACGAGTCGATTGCCGATGTCGAAGCTGGACGCGTCGCGGCAAGAGTCGTGTTCGTGCCATGACGGCGTGATCGACGAAGTCACCTGCTCAGACGCGGCCGGGGCGCTTCCTATGAGGCGCCCCGGCCGTTTTGCATTTGTTACGGGAGCAGGAACGGCGCCGTGGTGACAATCGTCCGCGACTGATGTCGAAGGCTGCGCCGCAGTCGCCCCGCCGTACCGCCTTGCAGAAGACGCTGCCAGGTGCGGCGGGGCACTAGTTCGGGAACGATGACGGTGAGTGTCACGTCCGGCCGCTGACCGTGGAGCTCCTCGAGGTAGCGGGCCAGCGGCCCGACGATTGCGCGGTACGGGGAAACGACGACCTCGAGCGGAAGGTGGTCTCCCCAAGCGTGCCAGTACGCCTCGAATCTGGCCGCCTCCGACTCGTTTGGGCTGATGTGAACGGCGAGCACCGGCTGTCCCAGCGACGCGGCGTACGCGAGCGCGCGCATACTGGCAAGATTGAGGCCCACGATCGGCACCACCGCGAGGTTATGGACTTCCTCGGGGCTCTCTTCGACCGGCGCCTGAATGCCTTTCAATGCGGCGTCAAGTCGCGGCCCGAGCCGCCGCTGGCTGGACGGCTCCCCGGCTGCAAGGTCGAATGGCCGGAGAGCGACGGCACTGTGGACCATCTCGTAGTAGCCGTGAATCCGCTTGAACAGGATCACGAGCAACGGCACGGCCACGAGTACAGCCCACGCGCCCTCGGTGAACTTCGTCACCGCGCTGATTGCCAGAACGATGGCGGAAAGCGCGCACCCGACGCCGTTGAACGCAATGCTCTTGCGCCAATGAGGGTCACGACGCCGCCACCAGTGCATCACCATCCCGGCTTGCGACAGCGTGAACGCCAGAAACACCCCGACCGCGTACAGTGGAATCAGCGACTCCGTATTCCCGCCGAGCACCGCAAACGCGAATCCGGACACCACAGCGAGTGCCACGATCCCGTTGTAGAACGCGAGCCTGTCGCCCATCCGGAGGAAGACGATCGGCGCGCGGCGGTCGCGAGCCATGAAGTACAGCAGGCGGGGAAAGTCGTTGAAAGCGGTGTTGGCCGCGAGCAGCAGCACGAGCGCGGTGGCCGCCTGCACGTACGCGTAGAGTGCCCCACCGCCGAGCGTCGAATGCGCGAGCTCCGAGAGCACCGTTTCCCCGGCTCGCGGCGCGATCCCATCGAAATGGATCAGGGCCACGATTCCGGCGAACATTGTGATCAGCAGCCCGATCATCCAGCTAAGCGTGGTACGCGCGTTGCGCCACTCGACGGGTTTGAACGCCGGTATCGCGTTCGAGATCGCCTCAATGCCTGTCATCGCCGTCGATCCGGAAGCGAACGCGCGGAGCACGAGCAGCAACCCGAGCCCTTCGGTGACGCCGAGCCGCGGCGGCCGCACGGTCGTAAAGCCGCGGCCGGCCACGCCGATCATTCCAACCCCGACAACCAGGGCGATCGCCGCGATGAAGGCATATGTGGGCCACGCGAACGCCGCGCCGGCCTTTCGGACGCCACGAAGGTTGCCCACCAGCAGGATCGCGATCACGGCCAGCCCGAGCGGCACCGTCGCGCCGCGCAGACTGGGGACCGCGGAGGTCACCGCCGCCACTCCGGCGGCGACCGAGACCGACACCGTAAGCACATAGTCGATCATCAGTCCCGCAGCGGCCAACAGGCCCGGCAACTCGCCCAGGTTGTCGCTCGCCACGATGTACGAGCCACCTCCACCCGGATACGCGCGCACCGTCTGCCGGTACGACAGGCCCACCGCCAGCATCAGCACCACGATCCCCGCCGAGATCGGGATCGCATAGCCAAGCGCCCCGGCCCCGGCCAGCGCGAGAACCGTGATCATCGCCTCCGGGCCGTACGCCACTGACGATAGGGCGTCGGAGGATAGGACGGCCAGGCCGACGAGCTTCCGCATCCGCTCCTGTGCGACCGCCGCGCTACGTAACGGCGCTCCGAGTAAAAGGCGGCGAGTCGCGTACACGCGGCGAGCCATTGCCGTCTCCGGTTGCAGCACGTCGGCGGTCGCAAGCACCCGTCCAGGCTCGTCGCCGCGCGCAAAACCTCCATTTGTGAGCTTTGCGTCCGCTCGAACGTCGACCGGTACCAGATCGGTCCTCACAGGGAGCGCCTGCTGCCACACGGGCGGTCGGCGAACCGTCCGCGTCCAGTGATCGCCGACCTCCCCGAGCAGCCTCACCTGCTCCGGGTCAAGCTCAGGGATGATCGCGGCCGGGTCAAACGCCGGAGACCCGGCATTCATGCCCCTGACAGCATCGCCATGTCCACCGCTCGCCGTGATGTCACCAGACGGCGGCACGACCGTTGCTGGGTCGACCGGGTTCACCACGAGCCCAAAGCTACGCAGGCGGTTGTCTGAGGTCACCCGCCAGCATCCTCACCATGTGCTCGGAATTACGACGGTTCGGCTGCGTGTTTCTACGGACTCCTTGGGGTCGTTCCCCGGATTTCTGCGCCCCCTGTCCGCTACTAGGCTGCCGTCGTGGCACATCCGGCCGATCTGATCGAATCGCTCGAGGACACCCGTGAGCGGCTTCTCGAGGCGGCGGAAGGGTGGCGCCCATGGAGCGATGCCGGCACCTCTGACCGGGACGCGAGCGCCCGCAACCTTCTGCAGTATCTGGCCTTGCGCCGGCAAGATCTGCGAGAGCTCCAAGACCCGCTGGTCGAGCTCGGGCTGTCGTCCCTGGGCCGATGCGAGGGCCACGTGCAGGCCAGCGTGGACGCCGTTCTAACCGCGCTGGATGCTCTCGCGAATCATCAGTCCGCGACGAGGAATGGTCCGCCACCACCGATCGACTTCGCGGCCAGCCGCCGGCTACTGACGCTCAGGACCGACGCATTGCTGGGACCAGCCCCCGGGGGTCGGCCGACCCGGATCATGGTCACAATGCCCAGCGACGCCGCCCGTGACGCCGCGGCGGTGCGGGACATGCTTCACGCGGGCATGAACTGCATGCGGATCAACTGCGCCCACGACACGCCGTCGGAGTGGCGAGCGATGGTCGAGAACCTGCGTGCGGCCGAGCACGACACGCGTCGCCGGGCGCGTGCCGTGGTCGACCTTCCGGGACCGAAGCTACGCACCGGCGCGTTGGCTCGCGAAGGCGGGAGCGACCACAGCGGCGGGTACCTGCGTCTCCGGATCGGGGATCGGTTGGTTCTCGCACGCGAGACCAATGCAGACGCGAGCGGTGAGCCATCGCTGCCTCGCATCACCTGCTCCATCGAGGAGGCGTTCACTGCCACACGCCCCGGGCATCACGTCTGGTTCGACGACGGCAAGCTCGGAGGCGTTGTCGAGTCGGTTGACCCGAACGCCATCGAGCTGCGCATCACCTCGGCGAAGCCGAGCGGGTCCAAGCTACGCGCCGGCAAGGGCATCAACCTTCCCGATGCGAGTCTGGACATCGATCTACTCGGAGCCCACAGCCACGATGCGCTCGAGTTCGCCGCCGACTGCGCGGACATCGTGGGACTGTCGTTCGTGAGCCGCGCGCGCGAGGTCGAGCGAGTCCACCGGCAGCTGGACCAACGCGGCCGGCCCGACATCGGGATCGTGCTGAAGATCGAGACACGACGCGCCTTCGCACACCTGCCTGGGCTCCTCCTCGCCGCACTCTCCGGTGAGCGACCCGCCGGCGTGATGATCGCCCGCGGCGACCTCGCCGTCGAATGCGGCTACGAGCGGCTCGCCGAGGTCCAAGAGGAGATCCTATGGCTTTGCCAGGCGGCTCACCTGCCCGTGATCTGGGCCACCCAGGTGCTCGACCAGCTCGCCCGCACCGGCCGGCCATCACGCGCCGAGATCACCGATGCCGCGATGGCCGTCCGCGCCGAGTGCGTGATGCTGAACAAAGGCCCCCGTATCGTCGAGGCGATCGCGGTGCTCGACGACATCCTGCGCCGGATGGAAAAGCATCAGCGCAAGAAGCGACCGCTTCTACCGCGCCTGTCCGTGTCGGATTACGAGCACGCCCTCCCGTGACGTCGGCGTCCGCAGCGCCGGCTAGGCGGGATCAAGAGGTGTCCCCGTGAATCACCTCGGCCCGAAAGGTCTGCGGGGATGGTGGCGATCACCCTCCCGACACGGCATGGCACGCCTGCTCGCGCCGTTCGAGTACCGCCACCTCCGCTTCTTCGGGGCCGTACGTCTTGTCGGTGGCGGTATCGCCATCGTTCCGGCGGTGATCTGCCTCGCGTACAACGTCTATGGGTGGGCCGCGTTCTTCCTGGCTGTTGCGGCGCTGAATCTCGGGGGTGGTTACTGGGAGCTAAGGCTCGCTCGCTCGACGTCGGCCCGCACCTGATCTTGGCTCCAAAGCGCGGCGCCTCGACGAGCCGGCTTTCGCGGGAAGCAGGTCAACGGCCGTCACCAGATCAACCAGCGCCGGTGTTGCCCGAGCCCGTGCTGCCGGTATTGCCCGAGCCGGTGTAAGCCGGGTTGCCGGCAGTGCACATGACCAGTACCCAGGTCCCCGGGGCGACGCTCTCACTGATCGAGTAGCCCGGGCCCGAACTCGACCCGGCCATCTGCACCCACTCGCCCTTCCACCCCGGCGGGATCGACGAACAGTTTGGGATCGACGACAAGTCCTCACCGGCGGCCATGGCCCGCTTGCCGATCCTTTCGATCCCCATTGCGGCGAGCTTGCGGTTCACGTCAGCGATCGATGTGGTGCGGTTGATCTTCAGCGAAACCGACCCGTCATGGTGGCGGGTCACGGCAAACGCGGGCGGCGTATCGGTCGTCGCACCGACCGCGAGCACGGCCGCGGTGGCGATCGCGGCCAGCCCCGTGGTGCTGGTCGCTACGAGTCGGAAGGTGCGACGGCGGGATCGGCGTGGCGTTGGGGAGAGATCGTGGGCGGCGGCGGTGAGCTGCCGGCCGACGCGTTCGAGGTGCGGGGGAAGGCTCGTGTCGGTCATCGGGCGACTCCTAGTCGGGTGGAAAGGGTTTTCAGGGCGCGCGACACGCGGATTCGAGCGTTGTGCTCGGTAGTGCCCATCAGGGCGGCTGCCTCGTCGTAGTCCATCTCGTCGACCACGCGCAGCTGCAGGGCTTGGCGTTGGGTGTCGGGCAGGGTGTTCAGCGCCTGCATCAGCTCGGGCGTCCGGATCGCAGCGTCAATCTGGGACTCGATCTCAGCGAGCTCATCGGGATCGTGGTCGAGCTGGATACCGAGCTTCTGGCAGGTCGCGAGCTCGACCCGTCCGCGGCGGTGGTATCGGCGCACCAGGTTGCGGGCGATCCCGTACAGCCAGCCGCGCGCTGACTCGTCGGTCGCGCCACGGAACCGGTTGAGGCTGACCAGTGCCTGCGCGAAGGTCTCGGCGGTGAGATCGGCCGCGGTGGCCATGTCGGGCGTCTGAGCGCGGATCCAGCGCTCGACCGCAATGGCGTGGCGACGGTAGAAGTAGCCGAACGCGTCGGGATCGGTGCGCGCCGCGTGCAGCAGCTCGATGTCGCTCGCGACCAGCTCGAAATCGTTCATCACAAAGGGAGTGCCAGCTGGCGCAAAACTGTGACACACATCTACGCCGAGAGCCGGAGGTTCTGCCGTGCCATGCCATCCTCCCGCGCCGGGCTGCACCGGGCCCACCTGCTTATGTTCCCGAAGCAGGTCAAGCGCGTGGGATCGGTGCCGAGCGCGTAGTCCGCGCGATGGCGGACGCGCCCGCCTCGGACGGGCAGACCGCAGAGTCAAAGACGGTGACGACGGGCACGCCGGAGACGGGCAGACGGTTGCGCGAAAGGGATCTCAGGACCGACGAGAAACGCCCGGACCTCCGCGCGCCGACGACGATGGCATCGGCGGCGATTTCGCCCGCGATTCGAGCGATCGTGTCGCCGGGCCGTCCGGGCATCAGCTCCGGAAGGTACGTGGTCGTTGGGAGGCGCCTTGCGATCCCGCCCACTGCCCCGCCACGATGACGGCCTCGCGCCCGAGAGACGTACCATCGAAGCCGGCCACGATCACGGGCTTCGGGGGCATCTGTTGTAGGTGTCCTTTCGTAACCCAGCCATGACCACCCGGGAGCCGGCGACCGTCCCTCCTACACTCGGTCGACCGGATGCGTACATGGAGGTCGCTGCGCAGATGCGTGCGGCCCGCGTGCTGCTCGTAGCGGTGTCCCATCGGATACCTACTTACCACGCGCCGCCGGGAAAGCCGGGCCGACGGGCCGGATTCGCCTGCTCGGCTCGCCGGGTGGATGCCTGCTCAGGCAAACGACCGATGGCGGGCAGCCCATCGCGCGACGAGGCTAGCCGGAAGCAAGCCCGCGGCGACGATGGCAGGCGGGCCGGCCAAGACGACCAGAACGATCCCGATTGTGTGCGCCCAGCCCTGGGTGAAGATGATCAAAACCACGCCGGGGAGCGCAATGAAAGCGGCGAGGGCCAAAAACCACCATCCTGGCCGCCCAAGCCGCCGACCTTGCCTTTCCAACTCGGGGTCCGGAACCGATGTGTGATCGTTCATCAATGCGATTCTGCCCGTAGCGAACACGACCGACTCGCGTTTAGGCGAAATCGCGTCATCGCGCGAACCAAGTCGGCGTACGTTTCAGGCAGCGCGATGTCTCGCCACTGACAATAGAGTGACACTTGGGGGGCTACGGGGTATCACACAGGCGTGGCAGTCACGTGTGCCAAGCTCCGATTTGACGCCGAGGTATGAGCCAACCGGCTGCCACAACCGGCGCAAGAGATGCCATTCCGGAATTGCGGCAGCTCCGCCGAGCGTTCGCAACAATGGTCTCGTCAGCCGCGGCGCCGTACGGATACACACTGACGGTGTGGAGCTCGGGCGCCCTGCTCATCCATTCTCGCGGGTCTCCGGCGGTGTGGGAGGTTTTTCTCTTCCTCACCGGGGCGGTCGTTGCGTTCGCGGTATTGTGGCTGCTCGGCCGCGGCACGATCGAGCACGCGAGGCCCGTCTCACACCAGTCCGCGCGCGCAATGGCGGGCGCGCTCGATTTGTTCGCAGTCGGTGTGGCCGTGGGGGCCTCTGCGCTCCTGGCGATGATTCAGAGCTGGGCGGCTTGGCCGTTGACCTCCCTTGGGGCCACGATGCTCTACATGGTCGCTGGGAGCATCCAGCTCGCGATCGCCGAGCAACGCGAAGCGCAAGAGTAGAGGACCGCAGGGGCTCGCAGCCGAACCGGGAAGATCTCCGAGATCATCGACCAGAACTCGGACCGAGGCCGACCGCGAATGAGGCGATGAGGGCGATTAGGCGCACGAGGACCGCGCCTCCGATCCCGAGCACGACCGGATACCGAACGCCCCGGCCGCCGGCAAGGGTCGCGAGTGCGGAGGCCGCTGCGAGCAGGCCGAGGACCAGTGCCATGTTGGGCATTTCTCGAAAAGCTGCTGCGCCTCGAGGCCGGCGCCAGCGAGCGAGCGGACACACAGCATGTGTTCGCGCGCTAACAACCGCCGGTCTCGCCTGCATACCGAGGGTAGTTCCCGGCTGAAGTGATGACACGTCAGAGAGGAATGGGCATGGCTCGCACCCGCACTGCCTCCGATCAACTCGTTGAACGGCTAATCGAGTGGGGAATAGACACCGTCTTTGGGTTGCCGGGGGATGGGATCAACGGCGTGATGGAGGCCCTGCGGACCCACGCCGACCGGGTTCGGTTTGTTCACGTCCGCCACGAGGAGACGGCCTCACTAGCCGCCTGTGCCTACGGAAAGTTCACCGGTCGGCCCGCGGCCTGCCTCTCGACCGCCGCTCCAGGTGCGGTCCATCTGATGAACGGGCTATACGACGCCCGGATTGACCAATCCCCGGTCGTGGCGATCACCGGAATGACCTATCACGACGTGATCGGTACGCATTACCTTCAGGACATCAACCACGACTTCGCGCTGAACGACCCGTGTGTCTACAGCCAGCGAGTCATGGGCGAGGCCCACGTGCTACCGGTCGTTGACATGGCGGTTCGGTCGGCCATCGCGCAGCGCGGGCCGGCCGCGATCGCGATTCCGATCGACATCCAGTCCGGTGATGCGGTCACCGGTGACCGGTCGATCAAGAACATCGAGGGCCACACCGCGGTGACGGCACTGGACGGGCGGCGGCTCCCCCCGCGGGAACGCTTGGAGCAGGCGGCGCGCATCCTGTCGGGGGTCTCGCGCACGGTGATCTTCATCGGCGCCGGCGCGCGACGGGCGGGAGACGAGGTCGAGCAGTTGGCCGAGCGGCTGGGGGCCCCGATCGTCAAGGCGATGCTCGGCAAGGACGCCGTGCCCGACGACAGCCCGTACTGCCTCGGCGGCTACGCGATGGTCGGAACCCGCCCGGCACAGAACGCCCTGAAGAGCTGCGACTCGATCCTGATCGTGGGCAGCTCGAGCCCGTACATCGAGTTTCTTCCCTCACCTGGATCGGCCGTTGGCGTGCAGATCGATGACCGACCGGAGCGGCTCGGTCTCCGCTATCCGGTCCAAGTGGGCCTCGCCGGCGACGCGAAATTGACTCTGTCGGAACTGTTGCCACTAGTCGAACACCGGACGGACCGCTCGTTCCTGGAGCGCGCGCAGGCGGAGATGAGCGACTGGCGAGCCCTGCAGGCCGAACGAGCCGAGCCGCGCGACCCTCCGATCGCCCCCGACGCCATCTCTTTCCATCTTGGCCGCGTCCTGCCTGAGCGCGCGATCCTCTGCGGCGACTCCGGGACGGTGACCACGTGGGCGGCAAGGACCGAATTGCGCCGCGGCCAGCTCTTCTCGTTCAGCGGCACGATGTGCTCGATGATGGCGGCCCTGCCGTACGCGATCGGAGCCCAGGTGGCGTACCCGGACCGCCCGGTGGTTGCGCTCACGGGGGATGGCTCGCTGACGATGATGATGGGCGAGCTCGCCACGCTTGCCCAGTACGGCCTTCCGGTGAAGGTCGTGGTCATGCGCAACGACGTGCTCGGGCTGATCAAGTGGGAGCAGATGGCCTTCCTGGGCAATCCGCAATACGGGGTCGAGCTGGCGCCCGTCGACTTCGTCAAGGTGGCCGAGGCCTGCGGTATCCGCGGGGTCCGGATCGATGATCCCGCTACGGTCGGCGAGCAGCTCGGCGACGCGTTGGCGGCAGATGGCCCAGCGTTGATCGAGGCGATCGTCGACCCGAACGAGATGCCCATGACCCCGACGATCAACCCCGAGCATGCCAAGGGGGTGGCTTGGGGGCTTGCCCAAGGTGAGCCCAACCGAGAGCGCATCGCGCTGACCATGTCGCGAGTGCTGATGCGCGAGATGTCGTACGAGTCGAGTCCCGCCGGGGTGCTCGCACGAGCCAGGGATCGCCTCGCCGAAAACCTCCCCGGCGGTGATGGTCGCTCCAACGGCGGGGAGTGACATGCGCTGCGCGCGGAGGAGCTGAGCCATGGCTCTAGCGACGAGCACCGCGTCATCCCACGCCAATCGGACCGACCTCGATGTCCGCGGTATCGCCCGCCAGCTTGCGCGCGAGCTCCGGGGCGAGGTGCGGTTCTCGCCCGGGAGCCGGGCCTTATACGCGAACGACTCATCTGTATACCGCCAGCTACCGCTTGGCGTGGTGGTTCCGCGTGACGCCGCGGATGTGGTGAGCGCGGTGCAGATCTGCCATCAGCACGGGGCGCCCCTGGGGGCGCGCGGCTGCGGGACAGGGCTGGCAGGGCAGACGGTGAACGAGGTTGTGCTGTTCGACTTCTCCAAGTACATGAACGAGATCGTCGAGCTCAATCACGAACGGCGGTTCGCCCGGGTGCAGCCTGGAGTGGTGCTCGACTGGCTGAGGAACGCTGCCGAGGAGCACGCTCTGACGTTCGGTCCCGACCCCGCCACGCATAGCCGCTGCACGCTGGGCGGGATGATCGGCAACAACTCGTGCGGCACCCACTCGATCATGGCGGGAGTAACCGCCGACAACATCGAGGCGCTCGACGTGGTGCTCAGCGACGGCACGCGGCTTACTCTCCCGAACTTCGTCGACGAAGACGAGCTGGTGCGGACGATCGAGGCAGGTGGTCGGGTCGGCCAGTTATACGCCCGGCTGCGTGATCTCCGGGATCGCGACGGCGAGCTGATTCGGGAGCGCTACCCGCAGATCCCGCGCAGAATCTCTGGCTACAACCTCGATCGGCTGTTGCCCGAGCATGGCTTCAATCTCGCCGGAGCGGTGGTGGGCAGTGAGGCGACATGCGTCCTAGTCCTCGAGGCGCGCTGCAAGCTGATCGACAGCCCACAGCACCGATCGCTGGTTCTGGCCGGCTACGACGACTGCCCGACGGCCGCCGATCAGGTGCCCGCGGTGATGGAGTTCGATCCGATCGGGCTTGAGACGTTCGATCGGCAGTTAGTCGCCAACGAGCTGCGGAAGGGTTTCAAACGTCATCCAGACTTGTTACCGGAAGGCGGTGGCTGGCTGCTCGTAGAGTTCGGCGGGGATTGCGAGGCCGAAGCCCAGGAGCAAGCCGAGCGTTTCGCGGATGCCGTTGGGCGTGGTGCGGCCGGTGACCATCGTGACGTGCGGGTATACGCGGATCCAGAAAAGATCAAGCAAGTGTGGGAGATGCGCGAGGGCGGCGTCGGCCACAGCAAGATCCCTGGCGAGCATCCCGGCTGGCCGTCCTGGGAAGACGCCGCGGTTCCTCCGGAGCGAACCGGTGACTACCTGCGTGACCTGGAGCGCCTGTGCGACAAGCATGGGCGGAAGATCGCCTGCTACTACGGACACATAGGCCACGGATGCGTGCACACCCGGATCGATTGGGATTTCCTGACGGACGCCGGGGTACGCAACTACCGGGCCTTCATGGAGGACGCGGGCGATCTCGTCGCCGACTACGGCGGTTCGCTGTCGGGCGAGCACGGTGACGGACAGGCGCGAGCCGAGCTCCTGCCGAAGATGTTCGGCGCAGAGCTCGTTCAGGCGTTCCGGGAGTTCAAGCAGATCTGGGATCCCGACTGGCGGATGAACCCGGGCAAGGTCGTCGACCCGTATCCGCTCGACACCAACCTCAGGATGGACCCCTCGTACCACACGCACACGGTCCGCACCGAGTTCCGCTATGCCGACGACGGTGGGAGCTTCGCCGCCGCGGCTGAGCGGTGCTTCGGGGTGGGAGCCTGTCGCGATCAGAACTCGGTCATGTGTCCGAGCTATCAGGTGACGCTCGAGGAGAAGCACTCGACCCGCGGGCGAGCAAGGTTGCTATTCGAGATGATGCGCGAGGACTCACCCGTCCGTGACGGATGGCGCAACAAGGAGGTCCGCGAAGCGCTCGACCTGTGCCTTGCCTGCAAGGGCTGCCTCCACGAGTGCCCGGTGCGAGTCGACATGGCCACCTACAAGGCCGAGTTCCTGTCGCACTACTATGCGCGGCGACTCCGGCCGCGCCAGGCGTACGCACTCGGATTGATCCGCTGGGAGGCGCAGCTTGCCGCCAGAGCTCCGCGACTGGCCAACGCGCTCACCCAGCACGAGCCGTTCGCAATGATCGGCAAGCGCCTGGCCGGCATCGCGCCCGATCGGACGATGCCCGCGTTTGCTCCGGTCACGTTCAGGCGGTGGTTCCGCGAACGCGACGCGGCTGGGAGCGGCCCGAGCGGCCGCGGCGACCCGGCCCATGGGTCATCCAAACGGCGGGTGCTGCTGTGGCCGGACACGTTCAACGATCACTTTCATCCCGAGGTCGCGATTGCCGCGACCGAGGTCCTGGAAGCTGCCGGGTTCGAGGTGATCGTGCCGAAACGATCGCTGTGCTGCGGTCGCCCGCTCTACGACTACGGCATGCTGACGTTGGCGAGGAGACTTCTCGAGGATGTACTCGACGGGATCCGCGATCACATTCGCGCGGGTACGCCGGTCGTGACCCTCGAGCCCAGCTGCGGCGCGGTGTTTCGCAACGAGTTGCTCAACATGCTGCCCGACGACGAGGACGCCAAGCGCCTGGCCCGGCAGACGGCGACGTTTGGGGAGTTCCTGCGCAATCATGCCGATCATTGGAAGATGCCGCGTCTGGAGCGCCACGCCCTGGTGCACTTTCACTGTCACCAGCGGGCCACGAGTGACATCGACGCCGACCGTGCGGTTCTGGACGGCATGGGGCTGGACTACGATGTTCTGGAAGACGGCTGCTGCGGGCTGGCCGGATCGTTCGGCTACGAGCGCGGTGAGCATTACGAGGTTTCGATCAAGGCTGCAGAGCGCGTTCTCCTGCCGGCGGCCCGGAAAGCCTCGCCGCACACACTGCTGCTCACCGACGGCTTCAGCTGTCGCTCGCAGATTAGCCATGGCAGCGACCGCGGTGCGCTGCACCTCGCCCAGCTCGTGAACATGGCGCTGCGCGAGGGACCCAACGGGCCCTCGGCCGATCACCCCGAGCGCCTGTATGCACACCCGCCTAAGGATGTGAAAAATGGAGGGTCGCACGGAGCTCTCGCCGCGGCTGCATCGGCCGTCTTGGCAGGAGGCTTCGCGCTTTCCCGGGGCAGACGCGTCGGCGACCGATTCAGGTCCTGACGGCGGTGCTCGCAGGATGCGGAAGGGGCGACACCGGGGCCTGCCTACCGCTACACGATGTGGTAGGTAGGGAACTGTCTGCTCGTTCGACGGACTGTCATCGCA
>Ga0335074_10004763_pt1 | contig 18715 bp, 16 predicted proteins | sample Lox_Sample_23_FD_206715 | JGI IMG/M metagenome (GOLD analysis project Ga0335074, IMG submission 206715) | Soil microbial communities from Loxahatchee National Wildlife Refuge, Florida, United States - Lox_Sample_2.3 | ecosystem: Environmental > Terrestrial > Soil > Wetlands | place: USA... | reverse complement strand
CGGTGGGCAGTGTGCGCAAACCGCTAAAGAGGGTTCTGTCTTCCAATACACAGCCGCAAGCAACGAACTCTCCGAGGCTCTGCGGGTCAATTTTGCGAAGCTCGGGACGAACGGCGAGGATTGCTTTGGCTTCTGCGGCGAAAAAGAAGGCGTCCGAAGCTTCGTGGTAATAGACTCGATGCATGCCGTAGCGGTCATTAAAGAGCGCAGCTGAGCCAGTCGAGCGGTCTACGAGGAGACCTTGGAATCGTCCATTCAGGGACTTGGGAAACGCCTGGTCCTCTTCGGCAATCTCCACGAGGTACGCCGCAGGATTACCATACGTCTCGTGATTTCTTTGGCGAAGCTCTGTGGCCACCCCCGGGTCGGCGAACTCCTCGCCAGAGAACACCAGGAGCCGATCACCTCGCTCGCTTATAAGCGGCATCTGGCTCGAAAAGGATTTGTTTCGGGCAACCCAGCCGACGTAGACGCCTAGCGATTCCTCGCCCCAGGTGCCCGTCACATATGAAGGCTCGTGCCGAAGCACCGCTACCATTCTCTGTAGCTGCTCCTCAGCCCATCGGCGAGGCCGCTTTGTAATGATTCCGAAGATCCCTGGCATGTGGCGACTTAAGCGCTTTCGTTGAAATTTGGAAATCTACGTTTGTACCAGCTCTCGCGAACCTCACGAAGCCTCATCGCGAGAGACTCTGGAACCCGCTCCGACAACCGGCGATGTAACCCCAAGCGGAGAGCGGCCTGGCCCGTCATTGTGAGAGGAACATGATAACGAGGAACCTCGACACGCTGGAACGCGTTACGCTCCTTAAAGTCGCTCAGGGTGTCGCGTTGCTTTGAACCATACGAGAAATTAGAGTAGGTTAGAAAAGGGATGCTTCGCCGCGCACAGGCTTTAACGGCGGCCGCCACCAGCGCATTTGTGGGCGCTTTATCTCGCTCTGAAATCAACGAGACGATGTTCAACAATCCTGCCTGCACGGCATTCTCGTCGACCAACAACTTGACGAATCCGATGAGTCGCTCCTCGATAAACGCACCAATGAAGACGCTACTGTCGAGATATGTTGCTGCCTCACGATATACTGTCTCAAAGTCCTTACCGTAGTGCGGAAAGCGCCGCCCCTGCCGTATTGGACACTCGTTGTAGATCTTCCAGATCCCCTGCACGAAGCCTTCGCTGAACGGAACTTCACGGATGACAACTCCCTTTTTTTCTGCCTGCTTTGCTTTGTTGCGTGCCTTGAATCCAATCTGCTTAGTCCACCAGTTCTCAAAACTCGACACCGATATCGCCGCCAGGTTGTCCCATTCCATCGGGTAGGTAAACCTGGGCTTTGTGTCTGACAATCGCTGGATGAACGTGAATATGTCGACTCGGGCATGAGATTGCTTGAGGGACTCCAGAATTGGCTTCGGATCATCTACAAAGCGGAATTTCTCACCGTCCAGACGTGCAATGCGGACGAATCGGCCACTAATCTTCAGTTCTCTATCGCAAACAACCACTGAGCACCGCCTCACTTCGTTTGGCAAGAGTATGGCGGAGAGGGGAAGGATTCGAACCTCCGGGTGGCGTGAACCACCGCAGCCAGCAACCTGACTGCTGCTTTAGCCAACGGCGACCTCTCCGTCTGGTGAATTCAGGGAATGCTTTGCAAGGACATTTGTTTCCGCTGGGATGATTGCTCTGTCGCCAGCTGGGAGAAGATCGAATCCATAATTCTCGCTGTGAGCAGAATCTCTCGATAGGGTATCGGTAGCGGCGCGCCGTCCTCGATGGATCGATAGAAGGAATCAATCAGATCCTTCATTCCCGCTTTCATCTGAAACTCTCTCGCCCAAAATTGGCCGAGATTGGCTCGCAGATTTGCAAGATACTGCTTCGCGAAAGTGACCGGAGGCACAAACTTTTCGGCATAACTCTTATATCTTGCTCCGCGAAGTTTGATTAAAGTCTCTTGGTCCTGATCGAGGATCGCACCGTTGCGGTTTCCGTAGATCCGAAACAGATGCAACGACGGACGCATTTGTGAGGAGAAGACGAAGTAAGCTGTAACGCCACTCTTGTCCGTGATCAGCACGCGGAGTTCGTCGATGAACTCACTTTCGCCCCTGTCTTGCAGAAACTGGCTCGGGAACCCTTGTGCCACTACCTGCGGATGGTCGTCGATGAGGTATTCGGCTATGCGCGCGATCCCGTGACTAATGATGTTGTGCAGAAGCTTGCCGGGAAGCTTGCGCACCCAATGATTCTTGTCGCTCAGAAGAGCCCCTGGGTAGCCACTCTCGGAGAACTCGTAGCCGTAGTAACTCTCCATGTGAACAATCTTGTCACCGAGGAAGCCACTCTGAACCGTTGCGCGAAGGCGCTGGGCCACATGGCTGAATTGATCGTCGTGGCCGGCAGTGAGCTTAAGGCCGCGCTCGTTGGCGAGATTGATGAGCGCCTGAACCTCGGGCTCGTTGATGGCGAAGGGCTTCTCGACATAGACATGCGATCCCGCCTCAAGGCAGATCTTGGCAAGATTGAAATGTTTCTCCGGCGGCGTAGCGATGTGAACGACATCGGGCTGCGCCTCGGCTAATAGGGTCTGAAGGTCAGTGTAACATCTCTTAATCCGAAAACGATCTGCTAGCTGACGAGCCATCAGTGGTTCGCGATCACAGACGCCAACGATCTCGCACGCCGAGATGCGCTGGATCTGCGCCGCATGCGCATCGGCGATTTTACCGCAACCGACAATGCCAACCTTAAGCATGCTTGCGCGCCTCCTTGGCGGCGTCAAAATATCGCCGCAATCCCTCGCTGGTGCTGACGGCTGGCTGCCATTGAAGCAGACTTTTCAGCTTGGCGTTGGAGTACCGCGTACGCCTCCAGGCCGCGTTCCAACGGCTACGATTAAATGCGGGGGGAAGCTGCCCTTTGGACCACGCGCTGTACTTCTCCCATAGGGCGCAGAGTATATAGCTGAGCACTTTTGGAACGTAGAGTGAGCGGAAACGCCGGACGTACCGCTTGTATTGCCGTAGAAACTGACGGCTAGTGGGCAGATCATCGTCGACCACGTTGAAGACTTCGCCTTCGATCGCGGGCTTTAGCGCGGCTAGCGCGATGGCGTCTGCGCAGTTGTCGACGTAGGTAAACGGGATGCGATTGGATCCGCCGAGATGCAGGAAGATTCCAAAGGTATCGATGCCAACGCGGCCGTGAATCGCAATGTTACCCGGCCCATAGACGACGCCAGGGCGAATGAGGACATACGGCACACCACGGTCGCGGCCGTATTGCATCACGATGTCATCTTGCCGGCTCTTTGCGAAAGTGTAAGCATCGCCGCGAACCTCGGGGTGGCTTTCAATGGGGCACGATTCGTCCAGGAGGCTGCCGTGCCGTTTATGCGTGTTCGAATACACAGCGAAGGAACTGACATTCACGAATCGCTTTATGCCGCCGCGATGGAGGCAGGCCTCAAGCAGATTCCGCGTGGTGACAACGGAATTCAGAACCGCATCAGGAAACGACTTTTCTCCCCGACCCGCTGCTAGATGGATCACTACCGATGCGTCCTCTGTGGCCGCACGACAATCATCGGGTGAAAGCAGATTGCCGCGAAATATATCGACCTCGGTGACGCCAGCCTGGGCGCGCAAATCGTCAAGCTTCGACAAAGGCGTTGAATTTCGTACAAAGCAGCGAATCCTGCCTACGCCGCGGTCCAGGAGGCTGCGCACCACTCGTTTACCGATGAAGCCTGCCGCGCCGGTGACCAGCACAATGTCATCAGGCCCAACAATGAATTCATTCTGATCGATAGCGCTCATGCCGGGTTCTCCGCGACATAGGCTCCCTTGACGAGATTGAATCCCATCACGGCGGAGAGTTTCCCCACGTGGTCGCACAACTTTACCAGGAGAGTCATAAACCTGTGCTGTCCCAGGAACAAAGCCAACGGCAGTAAAATCGCATAGATTGGAACGGCCAGAGCGGATTTGAGAATGCTCGCGGCGGTGCAACTCGGTTGGAGCGCCGCCGATGCGCCCCGCAAGAGCCCCTTCTTCATAAGGTATATTCGCTTCCACCGGTCCGGCGGGATGACTTCGAATGCCTCTGCCTCAGCACACCAGACAAAAGCGCATCCCGCTTCCATTCTTCTCCTGAAGAAGTCTTGGTCCTCGCCGACCCGGAATTCCGGCTTGAAGAGTACTGAATCAGCGAATAGAACTTTTCTCTTAATGAGCACGTTGCCGGTTCGCGCCTCAGTCCATTCCACACGCATGCCGGTCGGATTCACCCGGCGATCGTAGAAACGGCTCTTCTCCAACCAAGCCGGCGGCCGCTGGTCGAAGTGTCGCCTGACTGGCCCAAACACTCCGTCGACTTTATAAGCAATGCAAGTCTCAAATAGAATCAGGAGCCACCTTCGAATTGGGAACTCATCATCGTCAATGAACGCGACATAGTCGCCGTCCGTGTTGGCAATAGCCCGGTTTCGCGTTGGCGCTATGCCCGGCGTCGGCTCGACGCAATAACTGACTGAGAGAGGCATAGTGCCTTGTATTTCGCCTACTGTGGCTTCGCCCGAGCGCGCCGGATCGTTGTCTGCCACGACGACGGAGAAAGTGAAGCTCCCATCGGTTTCCTGCCGACTTACTTCCGTAAGCAGGCGCTTGAGCATCGCCGCCCGCTTATAAGTGCAGATACATACGGTAATGTGTGGCAGTTGTTGATTCACTCGAGATCGAGCTCCAGTCTGAAGATGGGTCCCCGTTATGCACCGACGCCTTTACCGGCGAGGAATTTCTCAATGGCGGCGAGACTACGAAAGTTTTCCGGCACCATTTCATCGACATCGACAAAGACTCCATAGCACGACTCGAGCGCGGAGACGAGCGCAGTCAAGTCGAGGGAATCCAGGACGCCCTCTTCAAAAAAGTTGTCGGCGCGCACGAAGTCCTTGCCGGGTCGAATTTCACTGAGTATCGCGATGAGTTCCATCATGAGTTCTTTGGCTGCCAACCAGCAGCCATCATCCTTCTTTTATCGAGATTTGGTCGGGAATTATCACCCGGTCAGGATCGAGCAAAGTCTGCGCGCTGTTGGAGAATTTGCCAGCAAAGAACTGTTTGGCCGGTCCATTGCGCGGTCCATCAACAGGCTCGGCCAAGACCTTCGCGGCGCCTCGAGTGCGCGCGCGCTTCATGGTGTATCCCAGCAGAGCGTCTTCCACCTGTTTGCCCATCACGCGGCAGCTCATGACAAAGTCGACGATCCGCGCTTCCGATCCCCTTACGTTGAAGCTGGTCAGGCCGACAAGGCCAAAGTCTCCAAAACGATCAGACACGTGAAATGTGTAAGCGGCATGGCTTGGCTGCTGCGCCCATTCCCAAAAGCTCTTTTCATCCATGCGGCGAAGGCTGAGATTGAACTGATTGGTCTTGTTAAGGAGCTGGGTAGCACGCGGCACAGATTCGCGGCAGAGCGGTGTGGCGTGAACTTCGATCTGCAGCGAGCGCAGCCAGCTCTCGAAATCGCTTGCGACATCGCGAGTCTGGCTCCGGTCCCGCTCTGCCTGGTAGAAGTGGGTGCGCTCGAAGTCTTCCTTTTCGAGCGAAGGCGTCTCAAAGCAGCTCAGTGCTGTGAGAAACGGACCATATTCAGACGGCGATGCGGGAAGTTCGGGAACGTCGACCTCGGGCAGCGCCTTGCGGATCCGGTCCCGCTCCTGCGGGCTGTCGTCAAGAAACAAGAAGGAATCGAGACCCAGATTCAGCTCCTGGGCGATCTCGACCAAGTTCGCGGCCTTGTCCTTCCAGTTGATGCGCCATGCCACAAAGTCGCTCTTGCGCAGGACCATGGCGGGATGCTCATCGATCACCTTCAAGGCCAACTGCTCGTCGTTCTTGCTGGCGATCGCCAGCAGGATACCGCGCAAGCGCAAGGCTTTCAGCGCGGACTGGAAAGCCTGATAGCACTCGCCGACGGGATCGGGAGCCCCGAGCTTGAGGTTCTCCGGGCCGTCATCGCCTACTACTCCGCCCCAGAGCGTGTTGTCGAGGTCGCAAACAACCACCTTGCGTGTTTGCCCGAGGGAACCGCGCAGGATGCTTTTGATTTCTCCGGCCGCTCTCGCGAGGAGGGCGTTCGAGTAGAGAATCTTCGCGACCGCATACATTCGCAAATCGTAGGCGGATCGCCCAAGGCTGATCTGCCAGAATTGCGAATCCAGCAGCACGATGTTCTGCTGAGAGGCGAATCGCTCGGCAAGCCGCAGATTGGCCTTGGCTACCAGATGTGCCGGGCCAAGACCTTGCCGCCATCCAAGCGTCTGAATCCAGCGCTCATGCGCAGGCAGGATCCAAGTAGGAATAATAACGAGGCCGACACGCGGGGCTGCCTGAAGCACGGAGTCGGCGAACTGATCGACATCAGCAAGCGCCGCTTCGTACGCTGCGGCCGCTGACGGAAAGTCAAAGCGAAGAAGCTTTTCAACCGAGGGCAACGTCAGATGCGGTGCGGTCCAGACCACGAGACAATCGGGCTTCTCAGCCCATACTGGATGCGCCGGGTTGAGGAGAGTCTGGTAGACCTGACCGTAAGGTGCAGCGAAAGCCTCCACCGTTGGCAGTTCCGCGCTCTGCTCAAGCATGCGCGCCAATAGATCGAGGGTCGTGTCGCCGACGAGCAACACGCGATGAATTACCGGCTCTTTCATTGCCTTTCCCGCACCATCTCGGCCCGTCACTTCGCCGAAGCGACGGAATTCCTGTTGCCGGCTACTTTGCCGTAGATCGTAATGCCGCGTCGCGCAGCCTCAATGAGCCGCCGCGTCAACGCACCGGCTTCGGGGATGACGAACATGGGAACACCGTGGAAGCGCCACTCCACAAGCTCTTCGCGGGGAAGCACCGATCCCACGACCGAAAGATCGAGCTTCTTCGTGCGGTCGGGAAGGCCGACCGAAATCTCGTGTTCTGCGCAATCGAAGTCAATAACTCTCACCTGTGTGGTACGGTCGATGAATTTGATGGGAAATTCATCGCCCATGGTCTGGGTGGCGTTGTGCACGTGTGTCAGGCAGCGGAAATATTCGACGCCGAGCCCAAGGATCGTGCAGTGCCGCCGTGTCATGACTCCGAAAGGGCTGTCCGGCCCCAAGCCCGTTTTGGCGAGATGATGGCCTATCGTCACCTCATTCGCGAGAGGCCCAAGAGCGCAGACGCTGCAGGTGGGGTGCAAGCTGCGGCGCACGTTCGGAATGCGGCGGAAGATTTCGGCGATCATCCCCATCTCGGAAGGCGTCGTCCGGATGTCGAAAGGCCTTGACTTGAAGTAGGCCGCGGCATCGTAGTCTCTGCCACCCATTACGAAGGAGGGCATCACCAGCGTGCGCTTAGGTCCACAAAAGTCGACCAACGCCCGCACCAGATCCTTTGCGTTGCCCTTGTACATGGGGAGGAAGGAATCAAAGGAGCTGTGCACCATCAGGATCTCGAAGTTCGTTGGCAAGCGGCGTTCGAGCTCTGACACGAGATCCTCGGTCGTAAAGCTTCCATGCACCAGCATGAGAAACGGGGCAAGTTGCTTTCGCGCCTGCCCCTGTATGCGCTTGAGCTCTGTCCTACGCCTCTGGCTCAGAAGGCGTTTGAGCATCGCTCGAACACCGGCTCGCAGAGAACTCACCATCCGTGACGCCGATTTCACAATACAACTCCCAAGTACATAACTGAGGTTGTAGGCAATTCGCCACTTACAGTCACTTCGCGGCAATCAGACCGTGAGCTGCTTCTTGCCGACCACAAACCTCTTTAAGCGTTGCATTTGTTCCCGCCGCGCAAACGTCACCAAATCTCTTGAGAGAAGGAATCTCCGACGCCGAATCAGTGACCAACCATATCCCAAACCCAGCATTATGCCTCCGAGTATAATCGGGCGCCGGGTCATCTGGTAGAACATCCTGAATAATTCCCAAAGGGGATGGTTGCCGACGGAATAGTCTTTTACGCCAAACTTGAATTTTGCGGCAAGACCGCCCTGCAGGGCGGTGCCCATGGGGCGATGATGCGCACACACTTTTTCAACAAAGGTTCGGGTTTTCCATCCATGCATTCGCGCTGAAATGACTGCCGCGTGGTCAATGCAACCACCTTTCAAAGGCAGGTAGCCGCCGATGTCCTCAAAGCACGCACGCCGAAACAGCTGACATCCACCCCATACATTCTCAATGTTCGTAAACCGGTAGTCGTACTGAAAGCTGCCTTCTCGAAAGGGCGCCCCAGCAACACCGATGTCCGGGCTTTCAGCCATTTTGCCCATGAGGAACTCGAAGTGGTCCAGTTCAAACGAAACATCTCCATCCAAGTTCCCCACAATATCGAACTGGAGGCCTTTTGCCTGTTCGTATCCAGCGTTGAAGGCATAAACCTTCCCGGCGAAGTGCCGTTCCTTGCGTTCAGGCATGCGCAGCAGCTCGATCCACGGATGATCGGCAAGATATCTCCCGACGATGTCGTCCGTTCCATCGGTTGATCCATCGCTCACGATTACCCAACGGAGCGGCGGATGTGTCTGCGCGATCATCGAGCGAATCGTCCGTTCGATGAACGGTGCCTCATTCCGGGCCGGGGTCACGAGGATATATTTCAAGGTTTCAAACATCGCCGAGGCTTGCTTCTCTGATGGCAGGTGGGAAGTTGCTTGATAGGGCCGAGGTCGGATTGAGAGGGGCTTGAGTGCAGGCTACGCGGATTGCTGAGAAAGACTCATGCTGATTTCATCTTCGCGCACAGGAGCGAAGCGACCAGCAAAGTTGCAAATCTCCTCGGCTACCCGGAGCTGCTGCGCCGCTGTCAGTTGCGGGAACATCGGTAGGGAGAGGATCCCCGCTGCAACGCGACGCGCGACGGAGAAGTCGGTCGAACTGTAATGAAGCCAGGAATAGGCCCTCTGCATGTGCAGCGGGATGGGATAGTGTATCGCGGTACCGATGCCGACACCATTCAGTTGCTTCATCATCCCGTCACGGTTTTTCGTGCGAATCACATACAGGTGGTACACGGAACGCGACCAGGAGGGCTCATAGGGGCAGACGATCGCGTCATTGCCCGCCAGCAAACGGTTGTACTCGGCTGCCCGTTCCCGGCGTTGCGCATTCCACTCCGCCAGATGTGCAAGCTTGGCTTTGAGAAGGCCGGCTTGGATCGCATCTAAACGCCCGTTATAGCCCTCCACCTCGTGGTAGTATTTATGCGCTTGGCCGTGGTCACGCAGCATCCGCATCTTGGCCGCAGCTTTGCTGTCATTGGTAACAGCCGCACCCGCCTCCCCACATGCTCCCAGGTTCTTGCCCGGGTAAAAGCTGAAGGCTGCGGCGCGCCCCATCGAACCCGCCTTCATCCAGCGATTCAGTCGCCGCGAAAAGTATTCCGCCCCGTGCGCCTGGCACGCATCTTCAATTACCACGAGGCCGTACTCCTCGGCAAGCTCGGCAATGCCATCCATGTCCGCCATCTGCCCGTAAAGGTGCACCGGCACTACCGCGGTCACGCGGCGATTGCTGCGAAGGCTGATCAGCGCTCCAGACTCGTTCCGCGTGCATCCCTCCTCCAGATACTCCCGCAGTCTTTCAACGGACATGCTATAGGTCCGCTCATCGATATCGACGAACTCCGGCAAGGCTCCAGCCTGAGAGATAGCTTCAGTGGTGGCGATGAACGTGTGCGGCACTGTCACGACCACGTCGCCGCGCAGAATTCCGCACGCGATGAGAGCGAAGCGCAGCGCATCTGTTCCGCTGCTTACGGCGATCGCCTGATCGACTCCGCAGAATTCAGCAAAGGAGGTTTCGAATTCCTCGACCATGGGGCCGCCAATAAAGCCTGCCGTGTGCAGCACCTTGCGAAATACCCCTGTAAGTTCCTGCTCCATTTCCATATGCGGCGTTACGAGATCGAGAAAAGGAATATTGCTAGCAGTGGACATCTGAATCCTCCAAACCTGCCTGGATGTAGCGCAGGACTCTGGCCGGATTCCCGGCCACGATTGCGTTGGGTGGAACATCCCTGGTGACTACGCTGCCGGCGCCCACAATCGCGTTTTCACCGACGCTGATATTGCAGAGGAGCGTAACGCCGGAGCCGATCGACGCCCCTTTGCGAACGACCGTCGGCTCGACCTTCCAGTCCGCTTCTGTTTGAAGAGTTCCAACGGTGGCAACGGCACGTGGGTACACGTCATTGGTGAAGGTGACACCGTGCCCTATAAAGACGTTGTCTTCGATCACCACGCCTTCACAAATGAACGTATGGCTCGAGATCTTGCATCGACATCCCACGCTCGCGTTCTTCTGAATCTCGACAAACGCACCGATTTTGGTCTCGTCGCCCACTTCGCAACCGTAGAGATTGATGAACTTAGCCAGCCGTACGTCTTTCCCGAGTTTCACGTCCTCGGCGATGCAGTTCCACGAATTCATAGATAGACGAGAGCACCTTTCTTCTTCAGAGACTCGTTCGCAGCTTCAAGCATCCTGACTACCCGCAGTCCGGCGCAGCCGTCGTTGAATGGTTCATGTCTCCCGGATACGCAGTCCACGAAGTAAGACAGTTCCTGGCGCAGAGCCTCGCCCTGCTCGATTTGGGGAGCCCACATGTCGCCCGAACGGTAGCTCACAAGCAGTTCGTAAACACCTTCCCGATTGGTGATGTTGACGCCCTTGTCGTACACCTTGATCTTCTCGTCGGCCTCCAGATCGTTCCACACCAGCATGCGCTTCTCACCGCCCAGCAGTGTGGTTCTCACCTTCACCGGGGACAGCCAGTTCACGTTGATGTGCGCAATCACCTTGTCCGGGAAATAGAGCGTCATAAACGCGACGTCCTCGTGACAGTTCAGGTGATTCTGGCCGGTGGCTACCACAGCTTCCGGACTGGCCTTCATCAGGTAGTCCATGATCGAGAGGTCGTGCGGCGCCAGGTCCCACAGAACGTTGATGTCGTGCTGGAAAAGACCCAGATTGACCCGCGTCGAGTCGTAGTAATAGAGCCTGCCCAGTGTGCCTTCTTCGAGGAGTTGAGAGATCTTTTTCACCGCTCCGGTAAAGAGGAAGGTGTGATCTACCATGATGGTCAGATTCTTTCGGGCGGCCAGTTCAATCAGTTCCTCGCCCTGCGCCGTAGTGCTGGTGAACGGTTTTTCAACGAAGACGTGCTTACCGTTTTCCAGTGCAGCCTTGGCTAACTCATAGTGCGTCCACACCGGCGTTATCACAGCCACGGCGTCAACTTCGGAAGACATCAACAATTCGTGCGCGTCTGAAGCCACGTGAACTTCGGGATAAGCCTTTTGAGCACGCTGCCGCGCCCCTGCGCTCATCTCTGCAATGGAAACAACGCGAGATCCGTCCAAGCTGGCAAGGTTCCTTACAACATTCGGACCCCAGTAACCGTAGCCGATTACGCCAAAGTTCATGGCTGGCTCACCACTCTTTCATCCTTGCTGTTGACTGGAAGTGCGCCGGGGAGATAGTGATTCGTAGTAACAGACGACCGGGAGAAGCATCCACTGCTCGGCGTACCCACCTAATATGCCCCTTTGATCACCGCTGCGGGCGTTCGTATCAGTATCTTGAGGTCGAGCAGGGGGGTCCAGGAGGTAGCGTATTGCAGATCGAGACGAACCATGTCATCGAAAGGAATGCGGTTTCGACCCTCAACTTGCCACAGTCCAGTGATCCCCGGCTTCACCTGCAGGAGTCGGCGGCGGTGCCACGTTTCGTAGGCGGCCAACTCGTAAGGAATTGGAGGCCTGGGCCCCACCAGCGACATATCTCCCCACAGCACATTGAGAAACTGCGGAAGCTCATCGAGACTGGTTCTCCTCAGGAATCTTCCTATCGGGGTAATCCTCCGGTCGTTCGCTAACTTGTATACCCCTTCAGTACGGCCGTTGCGCGATATACGCTCGGCATTGCCTGCAATCAGCTTGGTAACGTACTCTTTGTGTTCGCTATGATCGTTGTTTGCATACATCGACCGGAATTTGAGAAACATGAAGCGCTTACCATACTGCCCCACCCGCTGCTGCTTGAAAAACACCGGGCCCCGCGAGGTGACCTTGATGACTACAGCGATAGCCGCGAACAGGGGAGCGCAGGAGGCGAGCAGCAGTGCGCTTCCCGTAACGTCGATAGTCCGTTTCAAACCGAACACCAAGCGTTTGCTCTCTTTCGAGCTCTGCAAATCCGGATATAGTGCCAAATTGCTTGGGCGATCGGAATTGTCATGATCCCACTCGTCGGGAAAGAAATGAAAGGAAATGCTGATTTGACTGAATTGGTCAAAGGTCAGTTCATTGCGTAATGCGGTGCTGACTCTAGTCAGAATAGTGCTCAGAACGGTGCTCTTGTCGCAAGGGGCGAGCCCTGTAAACATCACCCCGACTATGGCCTGATCTTTGTACCACCCGATGACGTCTGTTTCCCTGGTGGCCGGCAGAAGCGCACATACGACATTGTCGAGGTTTTTGCCGCCTCTTCTGGCACCCGAGTGAGCGTCAGCCTCGAGCAGCATTAACAGGAACGGGTCCTTACAACGCTCGGTCCTTTTACGTTCGACGGCGATCTTCCGCTTGAACGCCTCCTCGTTGAGGACATCACGTAGGCCTTGGGGTGCTGACGAGGACAGCGGGTCTTCCATACCTAGAGCGCGATTTACACGAAGCTGATTCACAACTCGCTCCTCCCTGGGCAATCCGTTTCTGATTGTCCGGTGCGGGCCCGTCCAAATATGTTCAGCCGCACGCAGCTGCTATTGACCAGACTGCTCGCACAGCGCTGCCCGTCATTCGAAAAACTTGCGTATTGCGGCGCAACCGCAATGGCCGTATCGAGACTTCTTTTGGAACTGTGAGCCATCACTTGCCTTTCCGGTTCTCTTGGTATGAGTAATCGGGCGCGTTGAGATCAATTCTGGTGAAGTGTTGTCCGGGCTCTTAAGGCGTGGCACACCCAGACGCCTTCCTCAATCGGGTCGCAAACCATATACCCGCGAAAAATATGCGCATCCTGCATGCGCGACGACTTCTTTCGGCGGCGAACGCAACTGCTACCGCGCCGAGCTCTCTTGCCATTGGCAGCGCGATGACGGCACTGCGGCTAATTTCGGAAGCAGACAGACCGAAGGGTAAGTCTCCCACAGCGCTCAAAGCCTCCACTTGGCGGCAAAAGGCGTGAATATAGCCATAATCGTTGCCGATCGCCATCAGAAATGGACGCGATAGTGGTCAGAGCGATTGCCGCCAATCGACGAGCTCGCGCTGGAATCACCCGGCCAATTCCTCCGCAAGATGCTGTCTATCGGCCGCACCGCTGCGGCTTTCGCATCACAGGATCTTCCCGCCGGCGAGGATCGTTCCGGACGTGCTCGCGGCGATCTATCACAGCAGCGGTAGCTGAACAAACAGGCCGTCAGTCACCGACAGACGGTCAGCAAGGGCCTCTTAAAAGCGTTAGCGGTCATCGAAGATGGAAATATATGGTGAGGACCTCACATTGCGCTTTAAGTTGATACGCAATGCCCTACTACACGGTCTGTGAGGGCCGTGGCTTAGGTTTCGAAAATGCGACAACAAATAGAATCAGTTCAGACTACCCTTCGTTTGCTCTGATGCTTCCGACTCGTGACGATAATAGTAATAATCCTTGTCGTTCGCACTATTGGAGGAATTCAGAAGCGCGCCAACTATTTTGTTCGATTCAAATGCCTCCAGTCCCTTCTTTAACTTTTTCTTTTCAGTGACGCCCCGGCGAGTCACCAGAAGTATCCCATCTGCGAGCCGTGCCAACGCGGTTGTGTCGGCCAAAGGAAGCATCGGCGGAGAATCGATGATGATCCAATCAAACCACTCGCCCAACTGTCCCATCAATAACTGGAATCTCGTTGATTGGATGAGCTCTAACGGATCATCCTGCCCTCTGCCCGCTGGGAGGAACCATATGCCCGGACCTTCGAGGTGATAGATGTGCGACGTCAAGCTGCGCTCACCTCGCAAGTAATCGCAAATCCCTAAATTCACGGTCACCCCGAATAATTCTGGCAGCGAGGGGCGCCTCAAGTCTCCCCCTAGCAACAACACACTCTCCTGCAAACCCGACGCGAGAGTACAAGCCAGATTCGCAGCCGCAAAGCTCTTTCCCTCCTGGGGAACTGTGCTGGTAATTAGCAGTTTCTTCAATGGCCTGTCCTTGCGAAGATGCCGTAGCCGTACTTTGAGAAGGCGAAAGGCCTCTGCAGCGGGACTCCCCTTGCCCACGAGGCATACCAGACGGCTCCCGGGAAGACGTGAAGCCTCAGCAGTCTGGAATTGACGGAAAACTATTGCGCGCCTTTCGATCCGCGAAGCCTCGGAAATGTCGGGAGTCTCTCTCCCCAGAGGATCCAGTTGGATGCCCTCTGGCGCGATCCGTGGCCCGGCCTCAGAGAATCCCAATCTCGTGATATCGTCAGACGCCGTGCCCGCTTCCCACTGCAGCAATGCCTGACGCTCAGCTCGCTCCAGCAATTCGGTCGCATTCGCCGCTGCAGCGGGTTTCACGCCGCCACGCTCGGCCTCCGAGCGCTGCAGAGCATCAAATATTTGGCTCATCGATACTCGATTCCGCGACGACTGACTCGCTTACTGTAGTCCCACTGGTAACGGTTTTTCGGAGGCCGGCGAACATGTCCAACAGCGCGCCAGCAGCTTGCTGATTCCTCGCTTCGTTGCGTGCTTCGCTTCCGTCGCTGTCCTCCGAAGAAACCACCTCCAGACGGAATTGCCGAGCCACCTCATCAACGATGTCTGGGCTTACGGTCTCTGCGTGCCTGGCATAGGCGGCAATGAGTCCGTTTTCGCAGATTGTGTTAACTAAGCGCGGCAGCCCCTGCGAATGCCGGTGAACACTGGCAATTGCATCTAGGGAAAAGATCGGCTCGCGGCTCGCATCGGCTCCTGCGATCTGCAGACGCTGCGTGATGTAATCTCTTGTTTCGTCAGGCTCGAGGGGCCCGAGTTTGGCGCGAAGTGCGATCCGTTGCTTCAACTGTCGAAGACCCAGGGAATCCAGCTTTTCGTCGAGCTCGGGCTGGCCGACCAATACAATTTGAAGAAGCTTGTCGTCGGTGGTCTCCAGATTAGACAGCAGGCGCACCTCTTCCAGCAAGTCTTCCGATAAATGATGCGCTTCATCGATGATGAGCACCGTAGTGAGCCGCTTCGATCCCCGCGAAAGAAGAAACTGCCCCAGATCCAGTAGCAGCTCGCTTTTGTTCTTACCGGATGTGGGGAGTCCAAAGTCTGAGAGAATGTATTGCAGGAACTCGGTCGCAGATAGTCTGCTGTTGAAGACGTACGCATAGGCAATGTCCCCGCTGCCTTTCACCAATCTCAGCAGGCAGCGCAGAAGCAAGGTCTTGCCGGTCCCAACTTCTCCCGTCACGACGACAAAGCCCTTGTGCCACCTGATCCCATAGTACAGCGCCGCCAGGGCCTCATTGTGCCGTTTTGTAGAGACAAAACAAGTGGGATCCGGCGTAAGGTCGAACGGGTTTCGCGTGAGGCCGAAAAATGCCTTGTACATAGCAATCAACTTCTTACGCCCTCAGATAACTGAATGCAGCACCTGCAAGAATTATGAGTATTATTGTGATGGCCATTGCCCAGCCGAAAAACGCCTTTCTTCGACTGCGCTTTTCATCTTCCGCGCCGAGTATCTCGGGAATCTCGGAGATCACAGCAGTTGGCAGCAGTTTTTCAATTTCTCTGTCGCTGTACAGACGGTCGTCCAAGAATTCCAATAGAGCGACTGCAAGGACGCCAAGCCCAAGGCCCGCGCCAAGGCCCGCGCCACACATCTTCATGCGATTGGGAAAATCCGGCTTGAGCGGCAGGCTTGGAGGGTCGATCATAGTGAATCGTTCACCTTCTTGCATCTGCTCCATGTTTGTAGCCATTTGAGAGTCGCTTACCTTTTTCAGCAGGTCATCGTAATTTGTCTGCGACTGCGTGTAGCCACGGGTCAAATCTGCCAACTGCTGCGCTACAACAGGTTCTTCACTCAAGCGCGCTTGATATTCATTAATCCTTGATTTCAAATTGGCGATTGCTTGCCCACGATTGGCGATCTCGGCGTCGTCCGCCTTCAGTTGGCTCTGAACCTGGAGCAAGGGCGCGTTGAGCGCGGGATCCACTACATCTTGCGCTTCCGCGCCAGGGCTTTGGCCTCTTGAATTAGTCCCTCTTCTCAAGCTGGCGACAAGTTGCTCTCTCGCCCTCTCTGTTTTCGCGATCTCCGATTTTACCTCCTGGACCTCTGGATAGCGATCCGTGTACCGGCTGCTAAGATCCGCAAGTCTCGACCTTAATGTGCTGAGTTGTTGATCAAGCGCCGCTAGTCCAGTGGGAGCACCACCGGCCGTTCGCGGAGTAGCTTCCAGAGCCCGGTATTGATCGATCATTGACTCATGGTAGACGCGCTGTTGCCGCGCGGTATTCAGGGCATCCTGCTCGTTCTGCAACTCGGCCTGCAGCCCGTTCAAAATCTGAAGATTGCTTGTTTCCTGGGTGGGCAGACTCCCCTCGTGTGCAGTCTGGAAAGCTCGCACTTTCGCGTCCTGTTCGGCCAAGTTCGACCGCGCAATATCAAGTTGGCCCTGGAGAAACTGCGTCGTGTCTTGTGACTGCTGCTGGCGCACGCTGAGATTTTCATCGATAAACAGATTGGTTAACTCGCTTGTTACCCGCTGCGCGACTTGCGGATTCGGTGCGGTATAAGAAACTCGAAATGCGTTGATCGTTTCATTTTGGGGATCGCGGACCAATTCGATCTCGATATCCTTGCGCATTCGCGCCACTTTCTGATCCGGAGTCAGGACGTGGCGCTTATCATCGTACAGGTCCACTTTATCAATGATCCGAAGGAGCCTGGTCCTGCTGGTTATCTGCTGCGTAATGCTCTGTAGCTGGTCTTGCAGGTTGTCGCTCACGTTTGGCAGGACGTAATTCTTTGGCATCGAAGGCGGCTCCACGAGAATTAGGGTGTTCGATTTGTATCGCGGCGAAAGAAGCCAACCGGCGCCCCAGACTATCCCCCAACCCAGAAGCAATAACGTAAAAAACAACACATGGCGCCGGCGCGCTATATCAAAATAGCGCCCGATGTCCAGTTGCTGCGCTGCTTGTTCCTCAAATTCTTCGGGCACGGTTATTGTCCTAATGGCCGCGTGAACTGCCAGGAAACAGATACGGTGGCTCGATCGCTGTCCGGGCTGCTGGGTCGCGTCGCGATGACGCCATAGCTTTCATGAAGGCGGTCGTATTCGAAGGTCAAGTTTAGCTGTTGGTTGATGGCACGTGTAACGGTGGACGACGCCGAGACGCTGCGTACGTTCGGAACCCCGGTAAATATAAGCGGGCTCACAGTTCTGCTGATCGCGTAGTCAGCACCCGCTCCAATTACCCACGCACGTGAAATCTGCCAGCGTACTGTGGCATTTGCATTCTTCGAATGAAAAGCTCCAACCAGCCCGCCGCCGCCAGTGACAGACTGTGAATAGCTGGCCGCTAAACTCGTGTGAAGGCCCTGCCAGCCGATGCTTGTCGATATTGAAGGGTCCCAGGCGGAAAAGGTTGACAAACCTGTTTCCTTCACTTGGTAGTTCTGAGGACCGCCCGAGACAGAAAGTGAGAGTTTTTGCCTTGGATATATCGTGTAAAAGCCCGAGATACCTTGGAGTTGGGTGTCGCTCTCTGCATTCGGTGGATAGGCGAAAACATCAGTGTAGTTGAACGTTGCACCCAAGTATTGGCTCTCCGAAATACGGCGATTGTAAAAGCCGGAGCCACCGTGAGAACTCGAATCGTACAGCCCGGTCACCTCGGACGGGTTTGGGTAGTGAAGTGTCGTCGCCGTCCCGGAGGCGCCAATCATACTGCTTCGGCTCATCTGCAACACGAACTCTCCGTCGGCGATGTTTGTGAGCTGTTTTGCAAATGGAGCGATGATCCCGGGTGTTATAGGCTGGGCCGAGCCCGAGACCGCCCCGCCGATCTCCGAGGCCACGGAACTGAAGGATGTTGAACTGTACCGAAAGCCGTCGTTAACGCGGATCGACGAATGAGGTGTCAGTTGAACCTGGTAAGCGAGGCTGGCATTCTCGTCTACCTCATTCAGTTGACTGGAAGGCTGGTAGAAAGTAAAACCTGGGCTGAAGGTTATCGCCGCGTGTCGAATTGGCGTAGTCTGATCGAAATCGATACTTGGCAGGATCGAAAAGGTCGTTTCAGCTGTTGGACTCCCATTACCCGGATAGATATTATCGATGTAGGCAGTCACAAGAGTCATCCCGCCCCGCAGATAATTGGACCGCACGTCCGCGCCCAGCGCGGTTGGATATGCTACTCCACTTACCGGCGGTGGTGTTGCCATTTGATCGTTGTTTTGAGCGGGAGCAGGATTTACCGGGGAGATCGCCTGCGGAAAAATTGGGGCGGCTATAAGCAGAGCTACGTAAATACAGACTCTCGTCAACATGAGCAGCCCTTCACGGCACTACAATCGTGTCGTTCGGCTCGATCTTGATGTTTTGTTCGCGATTCTTTCCCCTGATTACATCCTTGTAATTAAAGCGAAAACGGCTCTCGCCCCCATTGGGATTCTCGCGTAATATGTAGATGTTT
>Ga0335074_10004762_pt1 | contig 18719 bp, 11 predicted proteins | sample Lox_Sample_23_FD_206715 | JGI IMG/M metagenome (GOLD analysis project Ga0335074, IMG submission 206715) | Soil microbial communities from Loxahatchee National Wildlife Refuge, Florida, United States - Lox_Sample_2.3 | ecosystem: Environmental > Terrestrial > Soil > Wetlands | place: USA... | reverse complement strand
CGCAGGCTCTTCCAGGATCTGGCTTGTGATGCGTTGATGGAGAAGTAGGCTCCTGCTTCTACGGCAATCTCGGTTTCCTCTGGCGAGCCCAGCCACCAGTGCAGGATCGCGGCGTGCGGACGGAATTTCCGTAGTTCCCTTACGACGAGGTCGGTGGCCCGGTAGCTGTGGAGAGACAGCAGCCGGGGGGTGTCCGAGGCCACTTCCAGGATTGCGCGGAGGGCTGCGAGCTGGGACTCCATTGGCGTGCGGGCGGCGCCGTCGAGCCCGACCTCCCCGATGACGGGCGTCGTCGCGATGGCATCCCGCATCCGGGACGCGGAGAAGCCCTTGACTTCCCTGGCCAGCCCCGGATGGCATCCGGCGCCCCAGACGACACAGCGGTCGGGCCGGTCCCGCGTCTGCGCGTACTCGTCGAGGGTCCGGGTGACCGCGATGACGCATGAGCGTAGCGCGGCGAGCTCCGTCGGCGCGATGCCGGGCTCGATGTGGGCGTGGGCGTCGAGCGGGAGGATCACCGGACGGCCCGCAGGTCTGGCTCGGCATCGACGACTGCGGCCAGTTCCGCGAGCCCGCGCCGGGCCACGCTGAGGGCGTCGTCGACGGGCACGTCATCGGGCAGGCCGACTGAGAGAATGCCCGCGGCGCTGATGCCGCGCTGCCCGGCGTACCGTACCGTGCGGACCTCGGACTGGGCCGTTTCCCGCAGATGGGGCGGCTGCTGGTCGGCGGCGATGGCCTTGTGCAGGTAGGTGGTGGTGTCGGTCATGCCGGAGGCGTGGAAGGCCGATCGGCGGACGAGGCAGCCGAAGCAGACGCCGCATTGCGTTTCGGGCGGGTACCCGGTTCCCACGGCGTAGCGTACGTGCGAGCACGAGTGCGACATGGCAAGGATCTTCTCGGCGTCCTGCTTGCCGAGAGCCGCGGCGGCTTCGGTGTACATCTCGCCCTTGGTCATGGCGGTGAACGGATTCGCAGACTCCACGTGCCCGCCCAGGGCGTGCAGAGCCTCACGGACGCGGCTGAGGACGAGCGGGTGGGTCGTGCGCGTTGACAGGGCGCCGCGGCGTTCGCCGGCCAGCGGCGGGTTGAGTGCGGCGTAGCCGTTCTCGGCGATCCACAGCGGCGCAGCCGGCTCAGCCGACGCGACCGCCAAGCCAAGGCTCTGGAACAGGAGGCTGCGCGTGCGCCGGGTCTTCTCGTCGCCGAACGCGCCGCCCCCGATCTGGGTGCTGCGGCGGGACAGGTGGATCCGGCGGTGGGTAACCTGCCCGGCGAAGCGGGCGTCAAGCTCGGAAGCGAGCCGCTCCTGCACGGCGGAATGCCCGCTCCAGTCCCAGTGCGATACGAGCAGGAGCCGCTCCCCCGCCGCGAGCGAGCGGGTCGCGCCGCACAGGGAGTCCGCGCCGCCGCTGAACAGCAGGACCCGGTCAACCTCGGGATGTTCTTGCGCCGTGTCTTCTTCCGGCTCAGGCCGCTGTGCGAAGGTGAGCTGCCAGGAGTCTGATGAGAGGATCTCCAGCGTCTGCGCCCAGTGATCTGCGAGTTCCGTCCATCCGGTGGCGTCGTAGACGGGAACCTCCAGCTCGATCGGGCGCCGCCAGCTTTTCGGGCGGGCGACGGTGCGGTCGGCGAGGAAGACTGCCGTGGCGAAGGCGGCGAAGTCGCGGTACGGGTGTGGGACGTCGCCGAGGCTGCGCAGCCCGGGGTCTAGGTCGGTGAGGAACGATGACTCACCGTCGCGGAGCCAGGCGAAGGTGTCGGTACCTAGCCCGCCGGGGCCAGGCTGGAAGACGAGCCGCCGGAATGTCATGCTGCGCTCCCGGCGATCCGTCGCAGGCTACCCAGTGCGCTGTCGATCGCGGCGGTGAAGTCTGTCGTGGTCAGGGTACGGCCTTCCGGCAGGGCATGGACGGAGACGGTGGCCTCAAGCGCGGCGCGCATCTCCTGTTCCAGCCGGACCCGGTCGCTGCCGTCCGCCGAGTGCTCCTGCAGGAGCGGCCCCGACTCGGTGATCCACACTTCCCACACGTACTCGACCACCCACCGGTTGGCCAGGTCGGCGGGCGTCGGCTCGACTTCCTCTGTCAGCGCCCACAGCACAACCGAGGCGTTGGCCTGGCGCAGCTCGCTGTCCAGGACATCGCCTCGCGGCCCGATGGCGGCCTCGACAATTCGCCGTGCCTGCTGGTAGCGGGTAAGCCCGGTGAGCTCGCCCAGGTCCAGCCCCAGCTCGCCAAGGGTCGCGGCGTTACCTGTACGGGCGCCGTAGGCGCCGCCGAGGGCACGACCGCCCGCAGTGGAAGCGCGTGTCGTGTTCCGCCCGCCGCCGGTGAGAGTCCCGGCGCCCCCGCGGCCGCCTCCCCCTCCCGCGAGGGCGGCACCGAGCGCTGCGATGATCCTTGCTAGCGCTGGGCCGACCGGCGGTGCCCCCGGGACCGGAGGGGGCGACACGGGGGGACCGGGAGGCAGCTCCGGCGGCCCCGGCATGCCGTCGCCCCCGCCGCCTCCGCTGCCTGCCGCGCCGGCGCCGAGCCACTGCTGTGTCTGGTCCCTGACGGGCTTGAAGCCGGGCGACCCGCCGTACGCGCCGGAGGTGCCCATCAGCGCGGCCCCAGCGCTTCGGCGCACGCCCTGCGTGCCGTTTCCGGTACCTCGGGGCTGTCGCGCCAGCCCTCGATCAGCACCCGGAACTCCTGCGGCCGGCTGTGCACGAACAGCGAGATCGGGACCGGCGCCGTGATCATGGCGTGCCGCAGGCGCTGCAGTTCCTCGGCGGCTGTCGCCGCAGCGCCCGGCGCCCCGGCGAGGGTCGAGATGGACTCGGCTAGCGCCTTCTGCGCATCGGGGGCTCCCTGCTGCCGCAGCGAGGACGCCAGGTACCGGATGACGGCGACCTGCTTGGCCGCCTCCAGCTTGACGGCCTCCCGGCGGGCCTCGTTGCGCGTGCCCTGGGAGACGCTGGCGAGCCGGGTGGCGAGGTCGCGGAGATCCGGCGGGAGTGCCGCTTCCTCGATGGTCTCGCCCCGCAGCGAAGCCGCCAGGAAAAGGTATTTCGGCAGGTCGCCGGCGGGCAGTCTGGGCGGCAGTTCTCCCCAGTCGCGCACTCCCGCGGAGTGGTCGCCGGCGCCTGCCTCGATCTCGGCCACCTTATCCGCGACCACCCCCGCCGCGAGCCAGGCGAGTAGCTGGCCGAACAGGTCCGGCATGTGCAGCTCTGCGAGCATGAGTTTCGCCAGCGCGTCCGGCTGCAGATCGACACCGCGGGCCGACGCGAAGGACATTCGCAGCCAGTAGGCGTTCAGGAAGCGCTTGAGACGGCGGGGGTTGCCCAGGGTGTGACGGTGCAGCAGGGGCGTCAGCGCCTCGGCCAGCTCCACCTCGCCGTGCCGGTCCGCGGGCAGGGTCTCGCCGAGCCGCTGCACGAGTTGGCCCGGTTTCGCGGGGCGGGAGCCTTTGACCCTGGCGACGGCCTCGTCGATGCGCTCCAGGTCTGCGAGCATCAGCAGCGCGAGGTACTCTTCGGTCTGGTCCCTGCCCAGCGCCGGGATCCGCACCGGTACCTGGACGATCTTCTCTAGGTACAGCCGCGAGGTTATGGGCTGCCCCGTTGTCGCGAGCCGGCGCCCGATGGCGCTGGCGACGTTCTCCTCGTCGGCCGCGATGACGAAGGCCATCTTCTTCACCGACAGGAACAGCTTGATGGCCTCTAGCGTCTCGACCACGGTATCGGGCAGCGAGCGGTCAAGGTCGTCCACGAGCACAACGACTCGTTGGAGCGGCTTGAGGTCCTTTGATTCCATGATCTCGGCGAACTGCCTGCGGAAGCCCTGCAGCGTCGGATCGGGCGGCACCCCGGCGTCGTCACTGGGCTTGTCGGTGTCGAACAGGTCGATGAGCGCGCCGGCGCCAGGCAGCGTGACCGTGAGTGCCGTTGACGCGGCGAGCTTCACTGCCTTTGCGAAGTTAACGCGGCGGCGCAAGTTCTTCAGCGCGTCTTTCACCGCCCCCTTGACCTTGTCCCCGAAGGTTTTGGACTCCTCGAGCTTCGCCACCAGTCCCCCGAGGACCTCGTCGATGAGGGCGGTCGTCGGATCGGTCTTGTTGTCGTACTCCCAGGGGCTGACCAGCAGGCAGAAGATGTCCTCCCGGGTGTCCAGGCGCTGCTTAAGGAGTTGCAAGACAGTGGTCTTCCCGCCGCCCCATGGCGCGTTGACGCCGACCGTGACCGGGTCCAGGTCAGTGCGAGTGACGATCGACTCCAAGACATCGACGACGTCCTCGAAGCCGAGCAGGTCAACTTCGCTCGGGTTGTCGTCGCGCAGCGGCATGGCCGCATGGGCGACACCAGTGCCGCTCAACAGTTCTCCTAACGGATCGCAAGGGGCAACCAGTGCGCCCGCATGCCGCCGCGCGCGTTACCGCAGACCCTGTCACAGCCCAGCCCGACCGAAATCTGCACCCCGCGTGCCCAGACTGGTGTACGAAGGATACTCCTCGCGACCGTCGGCCACGAACGCATCGCCGAGCTTCATTTATCCGTGTCGCAGGCCGCGGATGTAGACGATCCGGCAAAAGCCACTAGCGAAGAGGCCCGCACCAGGCCCGGAAATCGAGGAGCAAGGTGCACGCGCCGCGTCCGACGCGATGCTGCCTCGCTCGCCGGCTCAGGAGGCGGGGTCGTAATTTGAGCTGTCGAATCCTGCGCGTCGCGCGACGCCGGGGATAATTAGGAGGTCTCTGGCAATGGTGGAGCGGGTGGTCAGTGATTACGAGTACAGGCAGCTGGTCCGCCGGTACAAGCCGAGCTCCCTGGTGCCGCTGATCGCCGCGGCCGCCGCCCGCTACTGGCAGCATCAGGACTGGCTGAACAGCCCGTACCGCAAGTACATGCCGTGGGCGCTGGCGGACGCCGCCCGGGTCTCGCTCGCGTCAGGCAACGAGTACCGGTCGGATGCCACCGACCAGGACCTGCTGCAGGTCCTGAATGCCTTCAGCCGGTTCGATGACCCGTTCCTGAGGGACAAGGACGTGCACGGGTTCCTGCTGCGGATGGCAGGTCAGCAGATGACCTGGCAGGTTCCGGAGTACGAGACGATCGCCCGGACGGCGGCGATCTTCGAGCAGACCCCGCCGCTCCAGCCGATGGAGTGCATGCGGCCCGGCTGGGACGCCGAGCTGTTCGGCTGCACGCTCCGGGAGTACGTGGGGACCGCCCAGCTGGCCTGGGCCAGCGCGATCAGCTGCGCGGGGCGGTTCGACCCGGCGGTGTTCGATACCCCGGACGGCAAGCTGATCGCCCGGCACGTCGGCCGGGATACCGTCACCCAGGTGCTCGATGCGCATTTCGCGACCAGTGTCACCGGATTCCGCGCCGACGACCAGGAGGCGACGGCCAGGGCCGACCGGGACGGCCGGCTCCGGAGGTTCACGTCCAACCCGCTGCGCGGCCGTCCCCTGCTGACCGGCTTCGGGCCGGGGTACCTGTGCCCGGTCCCCTACCTGGCCCTGGCCAAGGCCACCCCGTGGGGCGTGTACTTCACCGGCCTGAAGCGCTACAAGGAGGGGTTCGCCCGCGACCTGGGCCACCTTTTCGAGCAGTACATCGGTCGGCAGCTGCGGCTCCTGCCCGGCGCCCAGGTGCTCGGCGAGGTAACCTACGGCCCCAAGAACGACCGCCGCAAGACCGTCGACTGGATCGTCATCCTGCCCGAGGTGGTACTGCTGGTCGAAGTGAAGTCCGCGATCCCCACCGAGCCTGTCCGGCTCGGCACGCCCGAGGCCGCCGGAGCGGCCCTGGCCAAACTCGGCAAGGCGTTCAAGCAGATCGACGTAACCGCGCAGCTGATCGCGGACCGGGAGGCGGTGCTCGCCGCGGTGCCGGCCGGGAGGCCGGTCCTCGGCCTGGCGGTCACGCTCGAGCCGTTCCACGTCGCCAACGCGGGGTTCGATCCGTTCCCCGTCACCCGCACTCCGGTCACCGTGGCGGACGCGGCCGAGATCGAGAACCTGGCCACGGTCACCGGCATCTCCGCCGGCCGGCTGCTGCTCGACCGCGCCGCAGACAACGTGCGCTCCACCTGGTCGCTGGACACCGCGTTCGAGGGCCGCGCCCGCGACCGAAACCCGGTCCTCGACCAAGCCTGGGACTCCTACCCCTGGGCGTCAGCCGCCCGCGCATACCGCGAGACATCCCGATGAGCCCGGCAAGCCGGGAAGGACAACCCTCGCACTGTTTGTGCCTGAAGCGCCGGCCCGCGTCGGGCCAGGTTCCGGCCGATTCGCGGTACCCGGCCCCGGCTGGCATCCTCAACCAGGTGAGCGGAACGAACCAGCACTACCAGCCCGCCGCCCTGATCGGCAGCATCGGCAGTCCCGCGCCTAGCGGGGAAGCTCCGCGAAGCCAGGGTGGCGGTACGCCGGAAGGCGACCGGAGCAGTGGATAACGGATTTCCGAAGGCCGAGAAGCTCGCTTACCGGCCGGGCATGTACCGGCTCGCCTCCCCGCCGCCCGGCGTTGACCCAGATGTCGTGGACAGGCTCTGGGACCCGGTCGAGACCAGCCTGCGCGACCTCGCCCGCCGGCTCGCGGCCCGGCGCCTACAGGCGGGAGACGACCGGTTGCTGTTCGACTTTGCGGCGACCGCCGGGGTGCGCCATCCCTCGTTCGAGGCCATCGCAGCCGACTACCAGGCGCGGCAGGGCCTGCCCGCGCTCCAGGGCGACGACCTGCAGTACGCCCGCGTGCTGGCGCTCGGCAACCAGCGCCCGGTAATGCCGACATGGCGCTGGCGGGTCCTGCACAGCCCCGGCGACGCGCCCAGATTCATGCTGACCGACCGGGGATGGATGTACGTCGGCATGGAGGACTGGACGACCCACGGGCTGCTCCTGCCGATGGGACCGCGAGTCGCGATCCTCGGCTACCTCGACGACCCCGGCCTGCCGCCCGCCCGGCCCCCGTTCGAGGAGCACCTCGACCTGTGCCCCAGCACGGTCACCTGGATCAACGCCGCCGCCTGGGCCGACCCCTACATCAACCTCCTCATCGCCCATCCCGACGACCGCGACCGCCTCGCAGCCCTGCCCGACCACCAGAACCTCCGCATCAACACCCTCGGCCCCTACCGCAACCGCAGGTCCGTCGGCCTGCTCGACTAGCACCCGTGATCCCTACACAGGTATTGGTCCAGACCACCACCCCTCGGGTGAGGTGCCCCAGATTTTCTGGACAGGAATCCAATAGGATTCTTATTTGGAAAAGGAATTATCCCGGCTGGGCGTGCTGTGCGACCACTCGAGGTGACGGCCGGTACCGATGCCGAGGCCGCATGCGCTCCCGTCACGAGGCTGAGAAAAGTCTTAGAGCGGCGACCTGGTCGTCGATTAGGTCCAGCGGGCTACGCTGGCGGGCCGGGAAGATCCTGGAGGCCTCCCAGTACTGCTTCCGCACGCTCGTGGCCACGCCGATCTTGATGCCAAGCTGCTGCAGTTGAGGAATCAGCCGACGTGAGTCGAACAGGTAGACCGATTCGATCACCCACGGCCGCACTCGGGTTTGTCCGGGCGGCCCGGTCAGGACCAGGTAATAGTCACAGGGATGCTTGCCAATGTCCAGGATCCACTCGTTACGGCTGTACGTCTTGATGTTCACGGTCTGCCCCACGAGTGGCGGCGCGCAGAAGACGCCGTCGTATCCCGCGTGGGACCCTGATGGCATCAAGTCGATGCCGAAGACGCGGGCTGCGACGAACTCGCCGATGTTCCCGGATAGCGCGGGACGCCCGAGCAGTTGCGCGATCGACAGGTCAGCTTCGTTCTTGGCCCTGATCAGCTCGGCTAGATGCTCAAGTTCCCCGGTCAACGGCGTCTCCTGTTAGCGGTTAGGTGAATGACGCGCCCGGTGGGCACGGGGATGGCGGGTCTGACAGCCCGCATCCGGCTGTCGTCAGGGCCTCGATAGCGGCCGGGAACTGCTGGCCGATAGGCCCGTTGCGGATGCGGGCGCGGTTCGCGAGGTCGCGTTCCCGCGAGAGCCTGGTAGGGGTGACGAGGTTCCCGAGCCTGTACTGCTGCCAGGTGAGCTCGCCTTGCGGGTTCTTCTCCCCATGGATGAGGGTCCCGTCGTGCCGGATCGCGATCGTCCAGCCCTCCGTGGTGCCGGTCGCGAATACGGCGGCCGTTCGCGTCGTATCCGGGATGGCGTCGAGGGCCTCGGCGGCCAGCAGGAACGTATTGCGAGCGTTGCCGTCCACGTGCAGCACCGCGTCGCTGTGCTTGTGGGCTCGCCAGTCAGGATGCCTGGCTTCCAGGGCGTCGATGGCCTGCGTCAGCGGATCGTCCTGGACGATGACCGCGATGACGTGGACGACCGCGTCGGGGTCGACGGGGTATCCGTTGTTGTTCGTGAACGGCTCTGCGTAGTCCGCGATCAGCAGATGATCGGCAGCCGGGAACAGGTGCGACACCGCACGGGTGGCCTTCTCGTAGGCGAGGACCTCGGCGGGGCGTCCCGTGACCGGCCGGTGGTCGTGCATGAAGTACGCGGCCAGGGCGGCCCAGCTTGCCAGCGGGGCGGTCAGCTGGTCGGGAATATCGTCCTGGTCGAGGTTCTCCAGGGCCGTGCTCAGCACCGCGATCCAGCCCCGCTCGCCAAGCGGGCTGTCCCAGATGCCTGCCTGCACGGCGATCAGCACGGCAGTGAGGAGGGCGAGCCGCTGGGCGGCGGGGTAGTCCGGCATCGCGGCCGTCACGGCGCTTGCCAGGAGGCGTCGGATTTTCCGGCGCCCGGCCTCTGTCTGACCGCGGGAGAGCTCAGCCTCGTCGGGTGGGCCGGGGACAGCCGGGGAACCGTCTCCCCCGGTGCCGTCATCGTTGACGGCATCCGCGTCGTCGTCGGTCTCCAGTCCCAGGCTGCGCTCTTCGACGACCCTGTCCGTTGGCGCCAGAAGCCCGCCGTCGTCCTCCTGTGCGACAAGGGACCGGAGCTTGGGAAAGCCGCCCATGATGAAGCGGAACATCGCAGGTCCCAGGGACGCTTTCGCGTCGTCGGTGTATGCCAGCCAGTCTTCTTCGGCGGTATCGAGCCGCAGGGTGCTGGCCGGCGCCGCGGAGTCCTCACCACGCGGGATGGGCGTCCGGGCCGCGCGGCCGTATGCCGGGCTGGGCGGCACGCTGGCCAGCTGGCTGAGCGATTCCAGGAACTTCTCCAGCAGGCCCGGGTCGGAGATGAGGTCGACCGGACCGGAGGCCGTCACACCACCACGCGGTGCGCTCTCTCCGGGGACGGCCATCACCAGGCGCGGGTCTGTTACGAAGACGATCCCGCCGAGGGCGTTTCCGGCCTCTGCCTGCACGGGACGGACCCGGGATCCTCCCGGCACGTGCACTCCTGCCAGCACGTGGCTCGCCGCACCCGGTGGCACGACCCCGATCTCTGACCAGTTGTCGAACTCGTCGTGGACCGAGGCCAGTACCCGTGCCTCCTCAGTAAGCGCCTTGCTGAAGACCAGCTCGATGCCGTCGTCCGTCCGGACGGCGGCCAGCAGCACCGTGCCGCCAGCTGTCCGGCCGTCCGCGGCGCCACCGATGCGGACGGCCGGCACCTCGCTCAGCTCGACCGCGTTCGCCTCGGAGAAGGTGAAGATGCTGTCGGATGGCTCGGTGACCACCCCGACCTCGATGTTGCCGCCCTCGGACGCGGACAGCAGCAGCGCGCGGGCCGACAGGTTCGGGCTGCCGGTCAGCGTCCACCGGCTGCCGTCAGGCCGGACGGCCTCGATGAGCTTGCCATGCCGGTATCGCTTCCCGGCGTCCTCAAGGACATCGAACGGGACGTTCAGGCTGGCGAGGACGAGCCGGAGGGCGTCCGGCTGGATCACGGTCCGCCCGTCCGACTGCACCGCGAGCGTCACCCGGCTAGGCCGCAGGCGCTCGATGAGCTGCCGTACGGCGGCCCCTTTCTCGTCGTGAAACGGCGCGTACAGGAGCAGCCGGTCAATGTCGCCGCCCGGCAACTGGCCGATGATCGGCGCGGTGCTCGTGTGCACGATGCGGTGCCCGGTCTCGACGACGGCGGCCGTCGCGGCAAGCCTCTCCAGCAGCGTCGCGGTGCGGCCGATGCCCTTAGCGGCCTGCGGCGCGATCACGCTGGCGCCGGCCAGCGTGCGGAGCCATGCGGCCACCTGAGGCACGATCGCGGGGCAGTGCTCCCGGCTGGCGGTCGCGATGGTCCAGGTCTCCTGGTTGAGGTGCCAGCCACCCGGCGACAGGTTCCCTGATCCGACAGCGACCACGGCCCGTTCCGGCCCTGCTATGACCGTGACCTTCGGGTGGAAGGCCGCGCCCGCCTTGGTCACGGCGAGCCCGTGGACGTAACGAGTGCCCGCGTTGCGGGCGGCACGCGGATCGGGATCGGAGATCCGGCCGTCGCCGACTACCGTGACGCGCGCGCCGGCCGATTGGGTCACGCCGAGGACGGTCCGCTCGAAGTACCCCAGGTCGGCATTGAAGGTGCAGAACAGTGCCTCCCGCGCCTGCCTGTCTCCGTGCTTGTCCTCCGCGAAGATGAAGGGCAGCGGTGAGGCAATAGAGTCAGGCAAGGAGATCACCCCGGGGCCCGGCCGTCCACTGGCCGTCCTCCACGGCCAGCAGGCCCGCTCCGGCGAGGACCCCGGCGAGCTGGTCCAGCCGCAGCGAGGTTGCCCCGCCAGTCTCGTCAGAATCCCGGATAACGAACCCGTCGCGCAGGTGCACCCGAGTGGGGATCTTGACCTCCCCGGTCTTCCTGTCGGGCCGCGCCTTGCGCCATGCCAGGCGCTGCGACCTGTTCAGCATGACCTCTGCCAGCCACCGCGCGAAGTCCCGGATGGGCCGGTCGCGCCATTCCTCCACACGGCCCGCCAGCCACGCGGGAGACAGCTCCTCACACACATCTTCCCGATCGTGGCCATGGAACCCGTCAAGCTGGACTCCCGTCAGCTCACCGGATCGCCGGGCTCCGAGCAGGAGAATGCCCAGGCTCCAGACGGGCAAGGCTGCTTGCCACAGGCCCGGATCCAGCTCAGCGGGCAGGGGATCGCCGCCTGGCCCAGTCGTCGCGGGGAGTTGGCCGCCGAAGGCGCGGACTGACTGCGGCTCAAGGGCGTCGGCGAACTTGTCGCCGAGCTCCGCACGCGCGGTGAGGCCGTTGATGCCCTCGTTGACCAGCCAGGCCCATAGCTCTCGCCAGGCCCAGACCGAGTAGTTGCGGAGAATCAGCCCGCGCCAGTGGGCGACGGCCGGGATCACGGCGAGGACGGCGTCCTCGGTGGCCGCGCTGCCATACGCGAGGAACCTGGATACGTCATCGCTGGCGTGCTCCACCCGGGTGAGCTGGGTGCAGCGAGCGACCATGCGCAACGTCTGCCGCCGAGTCCCTGCCCGGGTCTGCCGCTCCTGCGAGAGGCCCGGTTGGGCGAGCAGCCGTGCGAGCCAGGCCCCGTCGGGCGATGCGGCGGACTGGCAGATGCACAGGTGCGCGCCGGCGTCGAGGTCATCCCTGCTGAGGGTGCTACGGGAGGCGAGATGGAGTGCGTCGCCGAGTCCGGCCGCGACGGCGGCATGGTCGAGTTGCTCTCCCGGTTCCAGTCCGCGGGGCCTGATGATCTGCAGCACGGCCTCTGATGCGCGGTACGCGGCGGAGAATCCCCACTTGGGCTGGGCGTATGCCTTTGGGGCCGCGAGTGCGCCGATGTCGATGCCATCGTCGATCTTCGGCGCGATCAGCTCCATGCCATGCGGTCGGCGAAGCGCCCGGTGGGCATTCTCGTCGAGGCGAAGGTGGCGGGCAGACACGGCGCCGATCACGACTTCCGCGCGCCGCATGAGGTCTACCGCCTCGGGCTCGGATAGGTCGTTGCGCCGGGCCTCGGCGGCAACCAGTCCGTGGAGCGTGTAGTAGCGGGCGTTGAGCGTGACGGTCGTGATTCCTGGAACGAGGTTGTTCACCATGCTCATGACATGCCGCTCGACCGACAGCGGGAACCTACCGGGATACGTGGTCGACCCGGCGCCAGACCACGTCGGCCCGCTTACCAGGAGGGACGTTGCCGCTGCCATCCTCGCCTCCCGATAACGCCTGACTTGGCCTCCTTGGATAATGCCCTAGCTACCGGTAGCTAGGGACCCACGCTGGCATGGTGCTGACTGTTGCCCATAGCCCCGTCGAGTGCGGCAGGACGATTACTGAGGACAGCACTGGATCTGGCGGCGCGGGTAGCGACTCCCGATCAGGTGCTCCCACCTCCCCTCGCGGGGTGACGTGGACCCTGACCTGGCGGCAGCGCGAGTGGGGACTCATACGGAACGCCTGCGGTATCTGCGGCAGCCATGCGGTCGTACTCAGCTAGGACGAGGCGCTTGGTGCGGTACTCGCCGTGGTCTCTGATCTCGTTGTGCTTCAGGCCGCCAGTCTCGGTTTGGAATGTCTCCAGGATGTAGTCCACGTCATCACGGTCGTCGATGCCGTACAGGCGGAAGAAGAACGCGTCGAGCTCGGCGCGGAGTTGGGCGCGGCGGTCCTCGTCCCAGCAGAATGGCTCACTCTCGTCGCCCAGGTCATGGGCGAGTGGCGCCATGTCGTCCGCGGTGAAGACCAGCTCAAGGACGCGGGGGACGATGAAGGGCAGGTACGGTTCGAGCATTGCCGGGGCAGGGACGGGAAGTTGTTTCCAGATAAAAAGACCCATCGCTACACTGCCGATCTTCTGCCGACTGACGAAGTCGAAGACCAGTGAACTTTGCGTTGCGACAAGGGCTGCCACGAAAGGCTCGGATACGCTTGACAGCATCAAATGAAACTTGTTTCCAACCGCAGCTCGCGGAATAAAGGCCGGGATCGCAGTGCGTTCGTCGGTAGCGCGGCACACGTCACGCCAACCGCATAGCCAGCCACGCTCCCATTTGCTCTCAGCAAGGAGATCAGATGCACCGGGCAGCTTGACGTCCCGCCCTTTCCGCTCGACTAGAATTGGCCCTTCCTCAGCGACCCAATATCGAGGCTCTACCTGATTTGACGGGTCCTTCTTTTCAGAAATACTCAGGCGACGCGGGTCATCTGAATCCGCCCCGCGGAAGGAGGCCCAGCGATGGTCGAAATGGTGAGTCATTTTCGCTTCATAGAGGGGCAGCATACGCTTGCCATTGCGAGTGAATATGTTGCCTGCGAGGCGCCAGCCGTCGCGCTCGAGTTCTCCACGATTGTGAAACAAATCTGAGTCATCGGTCATGTTGTAGAGATGCTTAAAGGTAATACCCCATGGATTCCCGCCCTGTTTCCCGTCAGTCCAGAGCACTTTAATTCGCCCGTAGATCGAAGTCGCCAGAGCGGCGTCGCGGCGATTCTTAAAGATAGGGAGCGTCAAGGTGTTCGGGTTGATCAGCGCGATGTCGTCTGGACTAAGTTCAAACACCCGGCCGAAGTCGTCAAGTTCAGCCACATCGAGCAGGTAGAATGCATATCGCGCTGCAGGCTCGCGCACTGATTTGCCGACCAGCGAGATCAGGCAGAACTTGTAACTTGCGTGGACGCCCGGGAAAAAACGGCTCCCTCGGTTTTCAAAATCATATAGTGAAGCCACCGCACCACGTCTGACGAAGTTAGCGAATAGGTACTGGGCTCCGGCATTCGTTGCGATGGTAGTCGGAATAATGCAACCGACGCGTCCATCGCGGGCGGCCAGCGCGGCAAACCGTTCCGCGAAAAGATGATCTGTCTGCAGCGAGACCACACCTGGCGACGTCAGTCCTTCCGCGCACTTCGGGTATAGGCGCGAACTTCCTGCGAATGTGAAGGTAGCCTTGACTCTGCGCCGTGCAGCACGATAGCGCCCAGCCTCATTAGGATTCTGCTGCTCCCACTTGGTGATCCGATTGCGCCGCGTCTGACCCGCGAGGGCCGCGATCGCCGGCTCGACCGTGCTAAAGTATTCTTTCTCCTTGAATTCGAGCTTGTCCCACGGCGGGTTGCCCAGCAGGACATCGAACCCTCCGGCGCAGCCGGTCTCTGGATCGACGGCTATTCCTCCTGCGTCCGCAACTCGGAAGATGTCCGGGAACTCCAAGTGCCAGTGAAAGAAGCTGTACTCATCTCGTAGCCGCTCGACCTCGGTCATGGTAGGTGGCGGGAGCGCATTTCGCCCCTTCTCCTTCAGCGCGGCGAAGACTCGGTTAACGATCGCTGGCGGCGCGGTGGGGTGTTTTCGGCAAACAAACGCTGCACACCACGCATCTGCGACAAGAACCTTGACGCGCCGGTCTTCCGAGTCGGCCCACGCCTGGTACTCGTCTGCCTGGCGGTGAACGTCACGCAGCGACCCGTCTGGCGCATGCGCGATCCGAGCAAGATTGGCGGCCATGTCAGTATTTGCCTGAGAAAAGATCGCTTCGTCACTGAACAGCTCAAACTGGCCGGGAGCGGCGACCTCGTTGGCGCGACAGAGCGAAGCGGCAAACTTCTTGTCGTCACCCCAGATGGGATCATCCGCCTCGACGGGCTTGAACGCAGCATCGGGGATGCCGTCATCTATAAGTTTCGGGGTCGCCCCGATCAGTGCGTTGCCGCATTTGACGTGGGCGTCGAGGAACGAAAGGGGCTTTCCTGGGTGAGTGCTTCTAGCCAGAGCGATACCTTCGCAAGCTCCACTGCCATCGGGTTAACATCCACGCCGTAGATGCAGCGGGCGATGACATCGCGAAGCGCCGTGCGCAGCGATTCCAGGGTGGGTTCCGGGTTGTGTTCGCGGACAGCGGCGACGCGCTTTGCAATACGCCTCGCAGCCGCGACGAGGAAGTGGCCGGATCCGCAAGCCGGATCGCAAACCGTCACCGACAAAAGCGCCTCAGTGATTGCCGCCGACGCATCCGTCCCGGCTGCGGTTGCAGCGACCTCGGCTCTCTTAGTGCTCTCGTCGAGCACGGAGTCCAGGGTGGAGTCGAGCAGGCAATCGATAAGGGACGTCGGTGTGTAGTAGGAGCCTGTCGACTTGCGTTCGTTGCCGACCGCGTCGCGCAGCACGAACGTGTATGGCCCGTCTCGGTCGGGGACTAGTTCAAGAAGAGACTCGTAGATCGCGCCGAGTTCTTCCGCGCCAAGGTTGCGGTAGTCGATACGCCGCCAGCGGTCGGTCGACTTGTCTCGCACCCCGGACAGCGACTTCACGGCGGTGAGCAGCTGCTCGTTGGACAGCTCCAGTTCGGCGAGCACTGCATCGATGGGGGTGTCATCGTAGATACCGCCAAGCCCTGGCAGGCCAAGGTGCGGCAGCCCTTCCTCGTCGCCGAGTTTGTCGAGGACGAGACGAACCACCTGCCACAGGTCACCGTGGGCCGTGCCCACCCCGCGCAGCGAGGCATCGCGGAGTCGGCGGGCGGAGAAGTATGCCGCGTACCGTTGCCGGGTCTTGTCGTCGGTGCCCGGTGCGTGCAGGGCGTCGCGGTCTTCGGCGACGAACCAGAAGAGCAGGCGGTACACCAGGCGGAGCAGGGCGCGTTTGGCCTGGTCCTTTTCGAAGTCCTCGCGGAAGGCGGCGTTGGCCGGGTGCTTGAGGAAGCCGGTTCCGAGCGCGATGATCGCGTCTTTGACGCCGTCGCGGAGCTGGTCGAGGGCGCGGGTTCCGGCCTCGATGGCCTCGGTGCGCCAGCGTTCCATCCGGCATGTTGAGACGGGCGCGCCGTCGGCGATCTCGAAGCGGGAGACGTGCAGGAGGCGGTAGAGCAGGACGAAGTCCTCGAACAGCTCTCCGTCGAACATGGCCGCGAGGTCGACCTCCAGGTACGCCGCGCCGGTGAGTGAGGTGGTATCGCGGAGCAGGCGGAGCACGGAACCGTTCGAGATGATCCCCCACAGGTGACCGGCGGTCCGGTTCAGGCAGTCCTGCAGCATCGACTGCGGGGGTAGTTCCCCGGCGGCGGGGCGCTTGTCGAGGTCCTGGCCCCAGGGGACGAGGTGGACGGGCAGGTTCTGCCAGGCGTGGCTGACCGGGAAGACCTTGGTGCCGTCGTCGGCGGTGATGCCGGCGTGCAGCCGGCTGAGGCGGCCGTAGCCGTGCTCGTCGAACAGCGGGAGCAACCAGTTTTCGGTGGCGAGGCCACGCGGGTCGCTGCCGTGGCCGATCGTGTCGCGCAGGACGCGCCAGGCGCCCTTGAGGTAGTCCCAGTGCCGTTCGGCGGCGTCCTTGACGGAGCGGACGCCGATGACGTGGTAGTCGGCGGGTGTGGACGCGGAGACGTCCTTGCCGGTCATGATGCGGGTGATCATGTCGGCGGGGAGCAGGCCGCCGACGACGCGGATCGACGCGGTGACCTGGGTTGTGGTGGCGGCGGGCATTACTGGCCGGCTCCCTGGGGCTGGGCGGGCAGGTAGACGTAGACGCCGAGGATGTCGCCGTCGCCTGCCGGGGTCACGGTCATGCCGCGGACTGCCTGGTCGACGGTGCGGCGGACGCGGCGGTGGGCGTCGCGGAGCTCGGCGGCGAACTCCCCGGCGCGGCGGTTGACCTCGGGCCGCACCTCGCCGAGGCCGGCCAGGATGGTGGTGATGGCGCTGCCGGTGAACTCGGGGAGCGTGTTCTGGTCTGGCGTGGCGGTGAGCAGGACGGTCGCCGCGTGGTCGGGGAGCCAGCGGGCCCTAGCCGGCGCGCCTTCAAAGCCGAGCACACGGGCGTCCTCGGCGATGAGTGCCGCGTTACCGTACCGGCCCGGGAGGGTGAGCTGGTAACGGTAGCGGACGAGCAGCAGGGTGGTCCTGGTCGTGACCGCGCTGGTGCGGATGACGCCGCAGCGGCGGGCGGGTTTGAGGCTGTCCGGCGCGTGCCGGTCGAGGGCGTTCGCCAGGACGTAGGCGGCGACCGCGCCAACCACCGGATCGGTACGGGTCAGCGATGCCTCGCCGCGGGGCACGGCAGGGGTGACCGAGAAGGGGATGCGGCGGCGCTCGCCGATCAGCGCGCCGATCGCGTCCCGCAGGCCGGGAGGGAGGGTACTGGCGGTGACCGTGAACCCGTCGCCGTCTGGCCCGGTGGCGATGTCGGCGTTCAGGGCTCTGAGCGCTGTTCTGGCGAAGGCGCGGACCTCGTCGTCGGGGCCGAGGGTGGCGCGGATCGCGGCGGTCTCGGCCGCGACCTCGTCGGGGTGGATGGATCCCTGGGCGAACCGCGACCTGGACCGGTCCTCGCGGTCGGCCATCGAGCGCCACTGGACATCCAGCTCTCCGCCGGTTTTGCCGATTACCTCGTCGAGCTCGAAGAGTGCCTGCTGATCGGTGCTGGCCTGGCCGCGCAGGAGCAGCCATTCCATGATTGCGTCGGTGACCTGGCTGGAGGTCTCATCGGGGATGGGCACGGAGATGCCGGTGAGCTTGCGGATCTCGCGGTGCTTGCGGATCAGGACTTCGAGGACCTTGCCGTCGATGCCGTTGTCGCCGCCGTAGATGGTCACGACGCGGACGTCTTTCGACCGCTGGCCGAAGCGGTCGACGCGGCCTTCGCGCTGCTCGTGCCGGGTGGGGTTCCAGGCGAGGTCGTAGTGGATGACGGCGTTGAAGTGGTGCTGCAGGTTGACGCCCTCGGACAGGCAGTCGGTGGCGACCAGGACGCGGCGGGCGCCGTCTTCCCGTTCGGCTGCCTCGGCGAGCTGCTCGATGCGGTCGATCCGCTGGGACGGGGAGAGTGTGCCGTTGACGCAGGCGACGACGGTCTTCCGGCCGAGCTTGCCGTCCAGCTGCCCGACGAGGTACTCGCTGGTGGGGATGTAGCGGCAGAAGACGATCGGGTGGTAGCCGTCGGCGAGGAGTTGCTTGACGGTCTTGATGAGCAGGGCGAGCTTCTTGTCCTGCTCGGGACTCTCCAGGGCGGCGGCGCGTTCGGCGAGCGCGGCCAGGCGTGCGTCGCGGGGCATGGCCGCCGCGGTGCCCGCGGTCGGTGCCGTGCCGCCGTCGTCGGCGCCGGGTGAGGCGTCGATGCCGTCGAAGCTGTCGTCGGCCATGTCGGCGGTGACCGGGCGGCCGAGGGCGTCCGCCTCGTCGGCGGTGGCGGCGGCCGCGGTCTGGGAGCGGGTGAGCAGGGTCTGGGCGGCGGCGCGCGGGGAGGAGACCAGGGAGCGGAGCAGCGCGATCGCCGACCACCAGGCCACCCGCTGCTCGCGGCGTCCGACGGTGCCGGCTGTGGTGACCCGTTCGCTGGCGTAGGCGATCGCGTCGTCGAGGAGCGCCCGGTATCCGGGCGAGAGCGTGTAGGGGATGTCTCCGAAGATCCGGTCGCCGGGGAACGCGCCTGCCTCATCTGGGTACTGGCGGCGGATGTCGAGGCGGCGGCGTTGCACGTAGTAGCTGGCGAGCCGGGCGCGGCCGGCGTCGGAGGTGAGGTCGGCGGCGGCCAGTTCCGGGTTGAGCAGGCCGAGCAGGGACCGGAACGACTCTTCCTTGCCCGAGTGCGGGGTGGCTGTGACAAGCAGCAGGTGCCTGCTGGAGTTCCTGGCGATGCGGGTGAGCAGCTCGTAGCGGAGCTGCGCCGAGCGGGAAGAGGTACCCGCCCCGTCGGCGGGCACGCAGGTGTGTGCCTCGTCGACGATGACCAGGTCTGGGCAGTGGTCGATGAAGTCGTCGCGGTGCCGGGGGGACTTGATGAAGTCGGTGGAGATCACCACGGTCTGGTGCGTGCTGAACAGCGACTCGCCGTAGGCGA
>Ga0335074_10004761_pt1 | contig 18720 bp, 16 predicted proteins | sample Lox_Sample_23_FD_206715 | JGI IMG/M metagenome (GOLD analysis project Ga0335074, IMG submission 206715) | Soil microbial communities from Loxahatchee National Wildlife Refuge, Florida, United States - Lox_Sample_2.3 | ecosystem: Environmental > Terrestrial > Soil > Wetlands | place: USA... | reverse complement strand
GTACCTTTCTGGCCCGCCAGGCGGCTCAGGAGCCGGCCGGCGTCGCGATCTTGAAGAGGTTCCACAGTGAAGTATTGCCCAGCAGCGGCGGCAAACTTCGCCGGATCGAAGCCCGCCAAGCCGTGCACCACGCGATGCGTCGGCAGGATCACCAGGCCGTCGGAGTCCATGTTGACGAAGGTCATCATGACAGCGGCTTCAGGTGCTTCTGGATTTCCCAGTTGCTGGCTGCGGGATTCGCATTGGGCCGTTTCGCCGGCCCCATGCTTTTTCCCGTAGGCCAGGGCTGTCTCATAACGGTGATGCCCGTCGGCAATGATCAGCTTCTTGTCCGCCATGGCTGTCGCCAGCAGGCGAATGGCTGCGGGTTTGTCGATGCGCCATAGCCGGTGCACCACGCCATATTCGTCGGTCACTTCCGCGTCGGCCGCGCCGGCTCCTTCGTAGAGAATCTTCTCCACAGTGCCCGCTGGATCGGAGTACAGCATGAAGATCTGTCCAAAATGCGCCCGCGTGGCTTCAAGCAGATTCAACCGGTCGCTCTTGGGTTTTGAAAGCGTTTGCTCGTGGCGAAAGACCACCTGGTCGGCATATTCGTGGAGCTTGCCCAGCGCAATGAATCCGCGCCGCTCCTTAAAAATTTCGCTTCCGGGCACTTTGAATCTCTGCGCATAAGCAAAAACGCAGGGTTCATGTTCCTGTATCAACACGCCCTGTTCGCGCCACGCGCGAAAGTCGCGAGCCGCCCGGGTATAGACGTTTTCGCCCTTTTCCGCGTCAAAGAGTTCAGGCAGTCCGAGAATGATCCGGACCAGGTTGAAGGGGCTCCGCTGGTAGTAACCTTGCTGCATCGACGGAGAAATCTTGTCATAGGGTTGTGTGACGACGTCTTGCAGGTTGACGGCCGAGGAATTGTATCGCCAGGCGCGAAAAGGGTAAATGCGAGCCATGAGGAAGGTCTTGCTCTCCGTGGGGAGGATTGATGGGGCGCCTGCCATTTTGGCAGAGAATTTTGAGGCTCCCAGTGACGATTGTATCCCAGTGTGCGCAGAGGGGTGACGAAGCCGGTGCGCCAGTCCGTGAATCGGAATTACAATCTGCTTACACCATAGATTCACGAAAGGTGCTAATATCGCGGTCTACCCCAGGGTGCAGCATGACGTCGCTTCCCCATAAGCGTAAGAACCAGAACGGGGAGAGGAACAGTGCGTGGCTCCGCCGGATGTGGATTTGCGTCTTTGCCGTCTTCTTTTGCCTGACTTGGGCAAATGCGCAGGAAGATCCGTTGAACAAAGTGCATGTGGCGCCACCGGGCAGTTCGCAGCCGGCTGCCGGCGAACCTGCTGGGGCTGAAGCGCCGCCCGACATTGGCCCCTCGTCGCTGAAAATCCACCCTGGTTCGTTCATCCGGATGAACGTTGACATGGTGCTGGTTCCGGTCACCGTCACCGATCCGCTGAACCGGCTCGTCACCGGCCTCGAAAAAGAGGATTTCCAGATCTTCGAGAACAACAATCAACAGCAGATCCAGAGCTTCGCCTGCGAAGACGCTCCGGTTTCCATCGGAATCATCTTTGACCTTTCCGGGTCCATGACCTCCAAGCTGGTACGCGCCAAGGAAGCGATTCTGCAGTTCATCAAAACTGCCAATCCGCAGGATGAGTTCTTTGTGATCGGTTTCAATGACCGCCCTGAGCTGATTGAGGACTTCACCAGTTCGGTTGAGGACATTGAAGCCCGCCTGGCCAACGTGCACGCCGCTCACCGCACGGCGCTGCTTGATGCGATCTATTACGGCGTCGCCAAAATGAAGTATGCCCATCACGAGCGCAAGGCTTTGCTCGTGGTTTCAGACGGCGGCGACAACCGCTCGCGTTTCACCGAGGGCGAGGTGCGGGCTGCCGTGCGGGAAGCCGACGTGGAGATTTATTCCATCGGCATCTTCGACCCCTACGCGCCGACACCCGAGGAGCGCACCGGCCCGCAGCTTCTCGATGACATCAGCTCCTCCACCGGCGGCCGCCTCTTCCGCGTCGATGACGTGGATGAGATGAGTGACATCGCGGAAAAAATCTCCACCGAGCTGCGCAATCAGTATGTGATTGGCTACAAGCCCAAGGATCTGAGCAGAGACGGCAAGTGGCGTAAAGTGAGGGTAAAGGTCAATCCTCCTCCGGGACTGCCTCCGCTTACGGTTTATGCTCGCACCGGGTACTATGCGCCTTTGCAATAACGCGGTTCTCGCCGCTCTCCTCATCGCGTCCGCGCTCTTTCTCCGCGCGCAATCACCCCCCGCGCCATCCTCCCCTGCGCAGCAGGGTTCTGCGCCGCCTCTCACCGTCGACACCGACCCCGTCCGCTCGCCTGACACTTTGGCGCCCGCTCCGGCCAACGGCCCGCTTCGCAAAGAGGGCCAGGGCTACCTGCTCCGCACTGACGTGGAGGAGGTCGTGCTCAATGCCACCGTCCTCGACGGAACGCAACTGGTCCAGAATCTGACCAAGAACGACTTCACGGTCCTGGAGGACGGCGTCAAGCAGAACATCATCAGCTTCCAGCACACCGATCTTCCCGTTTCCATGGGCCTGGTGATTGACAACTCCGGGTCCATGTATCGCAAGCGCCCCTCGGTCAACAAGAGCGCCCTCGATCTTATCCTGGCCTCGAACCCTGACGATCAGGCCTTTGTGGTGAACTTCTCTGACGAAGCTTTTATCGACTGCGACCTCACGTCGAATATCAACAAGCTGCGCGAAGGCTTGTCGCACATCGATTCGCGTGGCGGCACCGCGCTCTACGACGCCGTGGTCGCCTCGGCAGACAAGCTTGCAGCCGACTCCAAGCGGCCGAAACAGGTTCTTATCCTCATCACCGACGGCGAAGATAACGCCTCAAGCCTGAACCTGGAGCAGACCATCCATCGCGTGCAGGAGCTTTCCGGGCCGGAGATCTACTCGATCGGCTTGCTGTTTGGCGACGAGATGAGCCGCGCCGAAGTGCGCCACGCGCGGCGTGCCCTCGAAATGCTCTCCACAGAAACCGGGGGAATGGCATTCTTCCCTAAATCCATCGAAGAAGTTGACCAGATTGCCGCCGAAGTGGCACGCGACATTCGCAGCCAGTACACCATCGGGTATCACTCAACCAAGCCCACCACGGAGCCCGGTTTTCGCAGGGTCGAGGTGACCGCCGAAGCCAAGGGGCTGGGCAAGCTCACTGTCCGCACGCGCACCGGGTATTTCCCCAGCGTGCGCCAGACGAAGCAGACGGCGGAAGTGACGAAGTAGCGCGCCCGCGTGTGCGGTGGCCGATGTGATCCTGCGACACTCTCCCTGCTCGTCGCGATAAGCTAGAAGCCAGGAGCCAGCAGCTAATCTCATGTCTCAGTACAAATACTCGACCCTTGCCGTTCACGCAGGCCAGCACTGTGACCCTCAGACGGGCGCGGTGAATGTGCCCGTTTATCTATCTTCTACATTTCAGCTCACCGGCATAGGCAGCGATCGCGGATGGGACTACTCGCGCGCCGGCAACCCCACGCGCGACCGCCTTGAGCTGGCCGTAGCGGCGTTGGAAGGCGGCACGAGCGGCCACGCATTCACCACAGGCATGGCGGCCATCTCGGCGCTGGTGGCCAGGCTGCACACCGGCGATCACATCGTTTGTTCGCGCGACGTCTATGCCGGCACGGTGCGGCTCTTCGACCAGATTGTGAGCGGTTACGGCATCCAGATCGAATACGTGGACACCAGCAACCTGGCCGCCGTGGAAGCGGCCATCAAGCCGAACACGAAGCTGGTTCACATCGAAACGCCCAGCAATCCGCTGATGGTGCTCACGGATATTGCCGGCGTGGCGAAGATTGCGCACGCGCGCGGCATCGAGGTCAGCGTCGACAACACATTTCTTTCGCCTGCGCTGCAGAGCCCGCTCAAACTCGGCGCCGACATCGTAATGCACTCCACCACCAAGTACCTCAACGGCCACTCCGACGGCCTGGGAGGCGTGCTCATCGGCTCCAAGCCCGAACACAAGGAGCGGTTCCTTTTTGTGCAGAAGGCGGCCGGCGGCGTGATGTCGCCCTTCGAGTGCTTCCTGGTTTTGCGCGGCATTAAAACGCTTCCGCTCCGTATCCAGCAGCACGAAGAAAACGGCCGCGCGGTGGCTGAGTTTCTGTCGGCGCACCCCAAGGTGAACAAGCTGGCATATCCGGGCCTCAAGTCGCACCCGCAATACGAACTCGCGGCCAGGCAGCAGAAGGGCTTCGGCTCCATGATGAGCTTCGAGCTCAAGAACCGCGAAGAAGCGGCGCGGTTCCTTACGGCCATCAAGATCTTCACCAACGCGGAATCGCTGGGCGGCGTGGAATCGCTCGCCTCGCACTCTGCCACCACCACGCACGGCTCGGTCAGCGAGGAGGTGCGCCGCTCGATGGGGATCAATGAAGGGCGCATCCGGCTCTCGGTCGGCATCGAGGACAAGGAAGATCTGATTGCCGATCTGGATCAGGCGCTGGCGGCCGTGTAAGAGGATTCCGTGCCGGAGCCGCGCCTGATTCTCGCCATCGATACCTGCGGGCCTTCCGGCTCCGTGGCGCTCGGGCGGTTCACTGGCACAGCGTTTGAACTTCTTGGGCAAATCGAGCTGAAAGGCCGCACGTATTCGGCGACCCTTGTTTCCGCGGTTGGCGAATTGGTGCAGCCGGCTGGCGCCGAAGTTCAGGCCCTCGCGGGAATCGTTGTGGTCAACGGTCCGGGTAGCTTTACGGGCGTGCGCGTCGGCGTCAGTGCCGCAAAAGGGCTGGCATTCGGCGCTGGCATTCCCGTCCTCGCCGTTTCGCGGCTTGAAGTGTTGGCCGCCAAAGCTCAGATTCCTTCAGCGGCGCTCGATGCGCATCGCGGTGAAGTCTTTCTTCGGATTGAGCGTCCCGGCAGGGGCCCCGAGGAGATTCTCGCCGGCCCAGGTGAGCTTGCCGCGCTGCTTCCGCGCTCCGAACGCGTGGCAGTTTGCGACGAGGCCGCCACGATTCTGGCGGCAGCCTGGCCCGAGACTCAGCTCGTCAGCACCACCCCTCCCCTGGCCTCAGACGCGCTCCGCGTCGCCGCGCCCCGGCTGTTTGCCGGCGAGCGCGTCGACCTGGCCCTGCTCGATGGCCACTACCTGCGCCGCTCCGATGCGGAGATCTTTGGCAGGGATGTGATTGCCCAGCACTCAGCGGCGGGAACGAAGGGCGCGTGAGTTCTTCCGGGCAGGGCGTCCAGATTCGGCTCATGAGCGTGGCCGACGTGCCTCGCGTAATGGAAATCGCCTTGAGCCTGCCCGATGCGCCGCATTGGCCAGAAGCTGCCTATCTGAGCGCGCTCGATCCCAACGCGACTCCGCGGCGCATGGCCCTCGTCGCGGAAACACAATCATATGATTTAACAGGGTTTATAGTTTCCAGTGTCTTGCCCCCGCTGGCCGAACTGGAGACCATTGCCGTTGCCGCGCCGCACCACCGCCACGGTCTCGGCCGCCGGCTCTTTGACGCGCTTGCCCGCGAACTGCTGTCGGCCAGCGCTCGCGAAGTCGTCCTCGAAGTCCGCGCCTCGAACCACTCCGCCCTTGGGTTCTACCGTTCGCTCGGCTTCAGCAAAACGGGCCTCAGGAAGGGGTATTACGCCGATCCAGTGGACGACGCCGTTCTCATGAAGCTCAGGCTCGGCTGATTCGGCATCGCCGCTTTCCCCCAGCGCGGCTCCAACCCGGTTCCATCAGGTCGCAAACCCAAGATCCTGCCTCACCTGGCGCCTTTCAATCGCCGAAATTCACAGGCCCTCATTACTTTTAGGCGAATTCCGGCTTGCCGAACGTGCCACGCTGGCGATATATGTAAATGTTCTAAGAAATTCGGCGGCTTCATTTCACCTGACTCGAACCGCCGTACCGGGGGGTGCTTGATGGACGAAATCCAGGGCTCCACGCTGGGCGAAGAAATTGATCGCCTGCACGCCGAACATCGCCGCTACGCTCAGCGTTTGGAAGAATTGCTTCAAAAACCCTACCTCACCGAGGATGAACAGCTCGAAGAAGTAAGGCTGAAGAAGCTCAAGCTGCACGCCAAGGACCTGATCTTTGCATTGGAGCGCCGTTTGACGCCCGCAATCGCCTAGACCGCGATCTTTGGCTTTCCGGGATAGCTTGCCGCACGGGACGCCCGGCCGGCGTCTGATAGTCGAGTGTGCCCACCGTAACCCTTGCTTGCCCAGTTAAATCCTTAAATCACCGTATAATCGTTGGGGACGATGGTTCGCGACGGTTACATCTACGGCTTCACTCTGCTGGTGGTCGCCGCCGCGCTGAAATGGCTGACGGGCGGTTGGGGCTGGGCGGTAATTCCCGTTCTGCTGGCCGCATTCTTCCTCTGGTTTTTCCGCGACCCGCACCGCGCCATCCCGGCAGGCAGCGGCCTGATCGTTTCGCCCGGTGACGGACACGTCACGGAAACGGTCACCGTCATCACTCCCGAAGGCTCCCGCCAGCGCATCAGCATCTTCCTCAGCGTCTTTGACGTGCACGTAAACCGTTCGCCCATCGGTGGCGTGGTGAGCCACGTCCAGTACCAAAAGGGCAAATTTCTTAACGCCATGAACCCCGCGTCAGCCGAGCGCAATGAGCAGAACAAGGTCACGGTGCGTGGCGAGGGCGCCGACGCGGGTGTCGAGGTCACCTTCAAGCAGATCGCGGGGCTCTTGGCCCGCCGGATCGTTTTTCGACTGAAACAGGGTGATCCTGTCGAGCGCGGCCAGCGCGTGGGCCTCATCAAGTTCGGCTCGCGCGTGGACGTCCTTTTGCCTGCCACCGCCGAGCTTCATGTAAGAGTAGGCCAGCGCGTGCAAGGCGGAGCCAGCCTGCTGGCCGCCATGCCACAGCCGGTCGCAGCCGGCCAACCAGTGACACCCACTGAAGTGCTGACGGCCTCGGCGGCGCCGGACCGGGCAAGTGGAGGCCGCGCATGAACCATTCCGACCCCGCCCGCCCCAAAGGAAGACCGCATCCCCGGTTACGCCGCGGCATGTACCTGCTGCCTTCGCTGTTTACCGCCGGCAGCATGGCTGCAGGGTACTTTTCCATCACCGAGACCATCAAAGCCATCGGCGATAGCGGCAATGCCGCGTTTCATCTCGATTGGGCCGCGATCGCGATTCTCTTCGCCATCCCCTTCGACGGCCTCGACGGGCGCATCGCCCGCATGACCAACACAGCAACCGAATTCGGCAAGGAACTCGACTCGCTGGCCGATGTGATCACTTTCGGCATGGCTCCAAGCCTGCTCGCCTTCGTCTGGGGATTTCACTTCCTGCCCGATTCGTTGAATGCTGCGCTGCGCATGCACCTCATCCAGGCCGGCGCGTTTATCAGCTTCCTGTTTCTGCTTGGCGGGGCTTCGCGGCTGGCGCGCTTCAACATCAGCCAGGACGCTCAGCCTCGCAATCCCGGCCGTCCTGATCGGAAGTACTTCGTGGGCATGCCGATCCCCGCCGCCGCATGGCTGGTGGCCGCAAGCGTCCACCTCTGCTACGGCATTCCCAACCCCTATTGGTACATGGCGATTCCCTGGCTCATTCTCGTCGGCCTCACCGGTTTCCTGATGGTCAGTACCTGGCGCTTTTGGTCTGCCAAGGAGATCAATTTCTCGCGCAGGCATCCCTTCCAGCTGCTCGTGGTGCTGGCGGTCGTCGGATACATCACGCTCCGCTACTCGAACGTGGTCATGTTTCTGGCCGCGCTGGTCTACATGTTCTCGGGGATCTGGGCGCGGGCAGCCTACGGCTGGTCGCGGCGCCGGCGCAAACGTCCCGCAAGCAAGCCCGATCCCGGTGAAGTGGGGGCCGAACCTCATCCCGGGAGACCGTAGGCGGACATCCAGCCACCGACAAGGAGAACTGTGTATAAGATTGCCATCGCCGGGGCCTCGAGCCTGATCGGTCGCGAGCTCAAGGATGTCCTTTCCGACTCCCCGCTCGACTCGGCCAATTTTTCACTGCTCGACGAGGAAGACACGCAGGGCCAGTTGGACCAGGTAGGCGACGAAGCCACGTTCATTCAGGCTCTCAGCTCCGACGCCTTCGATCACGCCGACTTTTCCTTTTTCTGCGGCTCCGAGAGCCTGACCCGCAAGTACTGGCGGCAGGCGCTCAACGCCGGTTCCACCGTGCTCGATCTTTCCGGAGCTCTCGATCAGGAGACCGGCGTTCTGGTGCGCGCTCCCTGGCTGGGAACCGAAACCGCGGCCGTCGATCTGTTTACGCCCGCAGTGGTGCCTGCTCACCCTGTTGTCATCTCATTGGCGCTGCTTCTTGACCGGCTGCAACACGCCGCTCCCATTCGCTTTGCCGCTGCCACGGTGCTTGAGCCGGCCAGCGAGTTCGGCCGCGCCGCCATGGACGAATTGCACCAGCAGACCGTCAGCCTGCTCAGCTTTCAGTCTTTGCCGCAGGCTGTCTTCGATGCGCAGGCTGCCTACAACCTGCTCCCCGGAATGGGTGAAAACGCCTCCATAAGCCTGTCCGCGGCGGAAGCCCGCATCCGCAGGCAGTATGATGCCCTCACTGCGGGCCGCGGCCCATCGCTCGCCCTCCAGGTCATCCATGCGCCGGTCTTTCACGGCCTCGCTTTTTCCATCGCCGTAGAGCTGGAGCGGCCCGCCGAAGTCGCGGCGCTCGAAGACGCGCTCGCCGGCGAGCACATCGACGTGGTGCGCGAAGACACTGACTCGCCCTCGAACCTGGCGGCCACGGGACAGAACAACATTCTGGTGCGCCTGCGGCCGGAGCCGTTGCCACGAAGGGCCGGTTTGGCCTCGCGCGTCTGGTTGTGGGCCGCCGCCGATAACCTGCGCCTGCATGCGCAGAACGCCGTGCAATGCGCCCTCGACCTGCGGCGCTTGCGCCCGAAAGGGACCGTCCAATAACACTCCAGCCGGTCTGCTGCCGAAGATTCTTCCGTCGGCTTTTGATGCCATCAATAGCCTGCTGCAAGGCGCCGTCCCCCTTCCCTGCAACCGGTCTACAATCCATGCCGGAGGGGCAGAATCCATGAAACTCGACATCAAAGCTCTGGCATTCACCGGCGCACTTCTATGGGGTGGCTGCGTCTTTTGCGTGGGCGTTGCCAACCTGATCTGGCCCGGCTATGGCTCGCAGTTCCTTGCCTGGATTGCCTCGTTTTACCCTGGCTACCATGCCACCCGCAGCTTCGCCGAGGTCATTATCGGCACCCTCTACGCGCTTGTCGATGGCCTGCTGTGGGGCGTGGTCTTCGGTGGGCTCTATAACCGCTTTGCCAAATCGGCGGCGTGATCGAGCCGGCGCGCCTTGCCGCCGCTATCCCACCGTGTACCGCTCCCACAACTGCACGATGTAGCGGTCGGTCATCCCTGCGATGTAATCAGCTGCGGTGCGCGCCAGGCCCTCGGTCGCAATCTGCGCCTGGTGATCCTCCGGCATGAGTCCCGGATCGGCCATCAGGGCGGCAAAAAGCTCGGCGACCACTTCTTCCGCGCGCGCGTGCTCCTGTTCCTGACCGGGCGAGTTGTAAAGGTTTGCGTAGAGGAATGTCTTGATTGCAGTGCGCTCATTCTCCATCGGCGGGCTCAGGGCGGCCAGGCGATGCGGGGCGCTCCGGATCCCCGCCAGCGTTGTCGCGCCTGTCGCGTTCACGCGGGCGTGGATTTCGCCGACCAGATCCGTCACAAACGCGTTCAGAACGCGCCGCAGGGTCTCATACACCGTGAGCTTGCCCGTCGCCCCGGGGTAACTGGCCCGCGCGGCATCGTGGAAGCGGCGAAAAAGGGGCGACGCGTCCCGCACCTGCTCGAGCGCCAAAATTCCAGCGTCAAGTCCGTCATCAAGATCGGCGGTCAGGTAGGCGATCTCGTCGGCCAGGTCGATCAACTGCGCCTCCAGGGGCGGAAACTCCTCGAGAAAATACTCGGCCAGCTCGGGATGTTCCGCCGCGCTCCAGTCGCGGGAGTGTTTCACAATCCCTTCGCGAACCCCAAGCGTAAGATTCAGGCCACGAAAAGCCGGATAACGCTCCTCAAACCACGTGACAATCCGCAATGCATGAAGATTATGGTCGAAGCTGAGGCCATGACTGCGGAGCGCGCGGTCGAGCGCCTTCTCGCCTGCATGCCCAAAAGGCGGATGCCCGATATCGTGCGCCAGCGCCAGCGCCTCGGCAAGCTCCGCATTCAGGCCGAGTGCGGCGGCGGCTGTGCGCGAAATCTGCGTCACTTCAAGGGTATGCGTGAGGCGGCTGCGAAAGTGGTCAGAGAGCCCTTCGGCGGGCAGGCGCGTAAAGACCTGTGTCTTACCCGCCAGGCGCCGGAATGCCCGCGCATGCAGCACGCGTGCGGCATCGCGCGCGAATGGAGTGCGATAGGCATGCGGCGGCTCGGCGTGCGCGCGCCGCGCCAGTTCGTCCTCTCGCCCGCCGCAAACGGCAACTGCCGCCGGCAAAGACGTTGCCGATTCCCGCTTTCCTGAAATCATGTACCTGGTCCTGCGCTGCTCACGTCTCGTTATACCGCAAAATGTGGGATGCCCGGTCATGGCAAGGGCATTTCTGTGTTTGCAGTCACAGGCGCCATGCCGCTATGCGCTGCTATAAAGACTTCTTGTGGCATGGGGTGGACAACTCAGACTTGCTGGGAGTACTATCCTGCCGGATTTTTTGCCGGGCCGGCGCGGGCGCTGTAGCGGATGCGTCGCCTGCTGTCAGCCGGGCCGCAAAACGGAGGGTGCAATGAAACCGTTCAAAGGAATCTCTTTGGCGCTCGCGGCGCTGGCCATGGTCATGACTTCAGGGTGCGCGAGGCATTCGGTGAAAGAGGTGTACTACCTCGTTGGCTCCAATATGTCCTCGTCTTATTGGCAGACCGCCGTCGCCGGGTTTAAGAAGGCCGCCGCCGACTACGGCGTGACGGCCAAAGTGGCCGGGCCGGACAACTACGATCCGCAGAGCGAACGCACCGAACTCCAGAACGCAGTCGTCGCCAAGCCGAATGGCATCCTCGTTTCGGTCTCTGACGTCGGAGTGCTGCAACCGGAGATCGATGCGGCGGTCAGCGCCGGAATTCCCGTGATTACCATTGACTCCGATGCCGCCGCCAGCAAACGGCTATTCTTCATCGGCACAAACAATCTCGAGGCAGGCCGGCTGGGCGGCCGTCGGGTCGTCGAAAAGCTCTCCGGAAAGGGCAATGTCGTCTTCTTCACCATCGCCGGCCAGCCCAACACAGAAGAGCGCCTGAAGGGATTTAAGGATGTCTTCTCCACTCAGCCGGGAATCAAGATCATGGAAGTGGTCGACATCAAGGGCGCAGCGGTTACCGCGTTCGATAAAACGCAACAGCTTATGGCGCAGACAGGCGACAAGAAAATCAACGCCTTTGTCTGCCTTGACTCGATGTCGGGCAAGATGGTGGCCGATGCCATCAAGCGCACCGGCGATACCAGCCGGGAACTCGTTGCGTGGGACGTGAATCCAGACACGCTGCAGGCCATTAAAGATGGCGTGATCGATGCGACGGTCGTGCAAAAGCCCTTCACCATGGGCTATGTTGGGCTCAAGGCGCTGGACGAGGTCTTTCACTATCCGCCTGCGCAACTGGGCAAGGACTATAGCTCGGATGCCTTCGCTCCGTATCCGGCATTCATCGACACCGGGACGGCAATCGTGGATAAGAGCAATGTGGACGGCTACCTGGCCGCAGCCCAGGCGCACGCACAGTAAGCAGCGGCCTATTCCTGCTTCACCTGTCCGACCGAACTGTCTTCTTTGGCAAGCCGCACGCGCGCGCTTTCCAGCTTCTTCTGCACCTTGGCCACGTCTCCTGGCTCAATGTCGGCTGGGGCCGATTTGGCGAAGTCGGCAAGCGACATCTCCCATTGCGCCGCAGCCTGCCGGATGCGACCGGTCTTCTCGTAGAGATCGCCCAGGTGCATGTGCACGGTGGGATCGGTCTGATCGCGATTGACGGCGGAGCGCAGGTTGTCCTCGGCCAGCTCGTACTCGCCCATCTTGAAGTAGACCCAACCCAGCGAATCCAGGTACGCGCCGTTCATCGGTTCAATATCAACCGCCTTGCGAATCATCTTGAGCGCTTCGGGCAGCTTTTCGCCTTTGTCGGCCCACATGTACCCCAGGTAGTTCAGAGTCATGGCGTTCTCAGGATCGAGATCCAGAGCCTGCTGGAAATAATGCTCGGCCGGATCCAGGTGCTTCTGCCGTTCCGCCAGCTCCCCGCGCAAAAAGTACATGTAGGTACGGTCATCCTTTTTCACCACCAGCGGCTCGGCCTTGTCGAGCGCGTCCTCGGCATCCTTCCAGCGGTGCAGGCGCACATTCATCTGGGCAATCGCCTCCCACACAGTGCGTTGCTGGTCCGGAGTGGCGCCATTCAACATGTTTTTGGCCATGGCCAATCCCTCATCGGGATGGCCCTGGTCGGCGAGTTCACCCGCCAGCATCAATTGCAGGTCGCGGTCCTTTGGATCGGAGGCCGCAGCCTTCCGCGCAACCTCCAGCGACTTGTCAAACTCGTGAGCATTGCGGTATGCGTCTACTTCTTCCTGATAACCCCGCACGGCAAAACTGCCGCCCAGGTCAATCATCTTCTGGTAGGTCGCAATCGCATCGTCTGTCTTGTTCTGCTCCTCGTAAACTCCGCCAAGCCGCTCCAGGAAGATGCTCCGGTTGTTCTTCTCGTCATCCTTGTAAGCGCCATTGGCATGGTTCACTGAGTCCTGGTCGGGCACGATCTGGTTGAGCATGCTCTTATACGCCTGCGCCGATTCGTCGAGCCGGCCCAGAATGTCGAACAGGAGCCCTTCGTTGTAACCCGCATCCAGCGAGGTCGGGTCGATCTTCAGCGCCTTTTGAATGGTGGCCAGAGCGTCTTCATATTTGCCCTGGCGGCGCTGGATCTCGCCGATATGGATCAGGGCGTCCAGCGAGTTCTCGGGATCCGCTTCGGCCAGAGACTTGTACTCTTTCAAAGCCTCGTCGAGCTGGTCGCTGCTCAGCAGGGCCTGCGCCAGCGCGTCCATGGTCTGCAGGTCGCCCGGATCCATATCCTCTGCGCGCTGGTAGGCCGCAATGGCGTCCTTTGACTGCTTCATCTGGTCGTACAGCGCACCCAGCGTAAACTCCATCTTCGGCGTGCGCCCGTCAACCGGGACATCCTCGATCGTCTTAGCCGCCTGCTTCATGTTCCCGGTTTCGGCGTAAAGCCTGGCCAGGTTCAGGACCACTTCTTCTGACTCCGGCTCGATGGCCTCTGCCGTCTTGAACTCGGCCTCAGCCTTATCGGGCTGGTGCTTGACCGAGTAAAGCTGACCCAGCACCATGTGGTCTTCCACGCTATTCGGTTGCAGAGCCACGATCTTTTCAAACTCTGCGATCGCCTCGTCGAGCACATTGCCCGGCGGCGAGTTGGAGGAAACTCCGTTCTCTCCTTCGCCGAGCTCCCGCAAATAAAGGCGCCCCAGCAAGCGGTGCGCGTCAATGTCGTTGGGGTCGCGCTTGATCTCTGCGCGCGCCGTCATCTCCGCGTCATGCTCGTGGCCTGGGATGTGGAAGTAGAGATCGGCGAGCCCGTCGTTCAGCTCCGCTGAATCGGGGTCGTCGTTAAGCGCCATCTTGTACTCTTCAATGGCTTTATTTACCTCGTCGGTGCGGCCTTCCGAGGTCACATCGTCTGCATAGATGCTGGCCATCCCCAGGTGATAGTAGGCCTCGGCGCGCTTTGACTCCGTCGCCATCATTGGCGCCAAGCTGTTTGCATTCAACGCCGGAGCGGTTTGCTCGGGCTTCGTCGAAGCCGCTTGCGAGGGTGCCGAACCGGATGCCGCCTCGGGCGCAGGGGTTTCCGGAGTGTTCTGGCCGCGCTGTTTGGGCGGCTTTACCTGCTGGCTCGTCGCTGGTGTGGCGGGGGCGGCGCTGGCGGGAGCGCTCTGCGCACTTAGCGGCAAAACCGGCGCAAAAACAAGAAGGGCGGCGACAAACCTGGCCCCGATGGTCGGCAGTGAAGGGCTTTTCATCATCATGTAGGGAATTCCACGCTCTCAGCCCGAAGACCGTCGAAACGCTCTCTAGAAACTGAAATGCGGCGCAGGCAGCCGTCCTGAGCAACTCTGCCTGCTGTTAGAGACGATTTTACCCGCCATTGGTCGCAAATGCTCGGCTGATTCCGCGATTTTCGCCACGGTGAGCGGAGTTGTCACTACGAGCCGGCGATTTTCGGCTCAATGCAGGTGTTTCTCGGCATTACTTCAGTGCCGGAAGTGCCGTATCCCCGTGAAAACCATCGCCACGCCCAGCTTGTCGGCAGCCGCGATCACTTCCTCGTCGCGCACCGAACCTCCCGGCTGGATGACCGCCGTCGCGCCCGCCTGGGCGACGGCTTCAAGGCCGTCGGGAAAAGGAAAGAATGCGTCCGATGCCGCCACGCTGCCCTTCAGGGGCAGCACGGCCTTCATGGCGCCGAACCGCGCTGCGTCCACGCGGCTCATCTGCCCAGCGCCCACGCCGAGGGTCTGTCCGTCGCGCGCATAGACGATGGCATTTGATTTCACGTGCTTCGACACGCGCCAGGCAAAGAGCAGGGCGCGCATCTCGTCGGAGCTCGGCGGGCGCCACGTGACCACCTTCAGTTCCGACTCCGTGATGCGCCCGGTGTCGGCGTCCTGCACGAGCAGTCCCCCCGACACATGCTTCACCACGGGTCTCGCCGGCGCGGCTTTCACTTCCACCAGCCGCAAATTCTTCTTCGCGCCGAATCGTTCCCGCGCATCGGCGGAAAATGCCGGCGCGGCAATGGCCTCAACAAATAATCTGGCGATTTCTTCCGCCGCGGCTCCGTCCACTTCGCGGTCGATCCCGATGACGCCGCCGAATGCCGAAACCGGATCGCATTCCAGCGCTTTCTTGTACGCCTCAAGAATCGTCGCGCCGGTTGCCGCGCCGCAGGGATTCGTATGCTTCACAATAATGACGGCAGGCTCTTCAAACTCCTGCGCCAACTCCCAGCAGGCGTCCAGATCCACAAGGTTGTTAAAGCTCAGTTCCTTGCCCTGCAATTGCCTTGCTCCGGCGATCCCCAGCCCGCTGCCGTCTGCATAGAGCGCCGCGCGCTGGTGGGGATTTTCGCCGTAGCGCAGCGGCTGGGCCAGCGGCATGTTGATGCGCAGCGTCGTCGGAAGTGCGGAGCCGTCGAGGGCCAGAGGCAAATCAGGCGCGGGAGCTTCCGCAATCCGTTCGAGCGTTCTCGCAATGGCGGAGTCGTAAGCCGCGGTGAGCGCAAAGGCGTTTTTCGCCAGCCACCAGCGGGTCGCGCGGCTAAGCCCCCCGTTGTTGGTTTTCAATTCGGCCATCAGGGGGACGTAATCTACCGCGCGCGTCACGATCGCCACATCTTCAAAATTCTTTGCGGCCGACCGCACCATCGACGGCCCGCCGATATCGATGTTCTCGATCAGGTGCCCGAACGCCACGCCCGGCTGCGCGGCTGTTTTCTCAAAGGCGTAGAGGTTTACCACCACCATGTCGATGGGTTGAATGCCGTGCTCTGCCACCGCAGACTCATGCTGCGCGTTGCCGCGAATGTAGAGGAGGCCGCCATGCACGCGCGGATGCAGCGTTTTCACGCGGCCATCGAGCATCTCGGGAAATCCGGTCAGCTCGCTGACGTCTTTCACGGCGAGGCCTGCTTCGCGCAGCGCCTTGGCCGTGCCTCCAGTGGAAACCAGCTCAACGCCGAAGTTTGTGAGCGCGCGCGCGAAGTCAACCAGGCCGGTTTTGTCCGTCACGCTCAACAGCGCTCTGCGAATCGGTTTGACGCCGGCTCCGCTTGCTTTTTCTTCCACAGTCACTATTTCGCTCCCGGATTTGTTCTTTCGATTGACTTCCTGGCGCGCGTGCGACGCGGCCCTGACGAAACTCCAGATTAAATGGCGAGGCCGTGCGCCAAACTGCGCTGCTTGTTGAAACTCAGGGCTTCGCGTAACTCGGATACACCGCTTCGAGCAGCACACCGCGCAACGTCATACGCAAATCGGCGGATGGTTCGGGTTCGGTGTTCGACTTGGCGTGCGTCTCGGGCGCTGGAGCCTGCGCGCCGCTGTCGGTGGTATTAACCACAAGAACGCTGCCGCTATGGCCTTGGGGATCGACAAGCAATTCCGAAGAGAATCCGGCCTGGTCGCCGTCGTGATAGATGTACCGGCGCCCGCCTGTTTCCAGCACGAAGAATCCCAGCCCCATCATTGGCTGCGCTCCGCTGGGGCCGGAAGTGTAGGCGGTTGGGGGCCGGCCGGCTTCGACGGCGGGCAGCACGCCGTTCCACGCTTCTTCGAGCGAGCTGCGCCTCAGCACGATGTCATAAACCGGGTTGGCCGGGTCGCCCATAAGAAAGCGCAAGTACTTCACCATGTCAGTGATCGGCGCCTTGAGACCGCTGTTGGCTGCGGTGATCCCGGTATCGAAATCGAAGGGCTGCGCCGCCGGCTTGCCGCCCGTCCTCACGTAGCTCGCCGAAACGTGTCCCAAAAGAAAGTACGGCGAGCGATCGAAGTAGCTGGCCGTCATGCCGAGCGGCTTCAGGATGTTCTTGTCGATGTAAACCTCGATATCGTCCCCGCTGAGCCGCTCGACAATCTGGCCGAGAAATACGTAGCCAAGGTTCGAGTAGCTCCACCGGCTGCCCGGTTGGAACGCGATGTGCGTGTAGGGCAGCATGGCTTCCACCTGTCTCCAATGCGTGGGTTCGAACGGCTGCCAATCGCAGCTCGCGCTGTCGTCGCAATCCCACGGCCAGGTTGGATTCCTGAAGCCTGCGCTGTGCGTCAGCAGTTGGCGGATCGTGATCGCATCGATCGATCCGTACGCGTCATGGACTTCGCGCAACTCGGGTACATAGCGCACTGCCGGATCATCGAGCGAAAGCCGCCCGCGGTCGCGCAGCTGCAAGATCGCGATCGCAGTAAACGTCTTGGTGATCGACGCCCAGTTGTAGCTGGTCTCCGCGTCCACCGGCTGGTGGGTCGCCGTATTGGCTTCGCCCTGGAAGAATGTCGCAGCCGGCTCGGCGCCACGAACAAACGCAAATCCGCCTCCGGCAACTCCGTGACGGCTCAGCTCTGCCCTGAAGCGTGCATGAAAAGCCTCGATTGCAGCACTGGCGGCCCGGTCACCCGGTCTGGCATCCTGAGCGATCGCGGGTGCCCCGGGTCCCGCATTTGACACCTGGGAGAATGCGAGCAGCGGCCACACAATCGCACCAAGAATCATCGCCGAGCGCAGGGAATTCATGCCGTTCATCATAGCGGCTCGTGCGCTTATGCCGCGCAGCATCCGCTTTGCCAATGACATTTCCTCAGAGTCGGTGGTGAAAAGCATGGAATGCTTTAAAGTGAAGATATGGGCTTGAGTCCATCCCCTCCCCAGCCGGAGGTTCTCGCTCCGGAGGGTCAGTATGTCCCACCGGCGGCGGCGCGGGCCCGGCGCGGATGGGCCGCCGCGCCCGCAACCTACACGCTGGTTGGCATCAACTGCGCCGTATTCCTCGGCATGGTGGCGCGCGGCTCCAGCATCTGGATGCCCACCGTCGACCAGATCATGCACTGGGGAGCGGATAACGCCGGAAATGTGCTCGTCTACGGTGAATGGTGGCGTATTGTCACCGCGATGTTTGTTCACGTTGGCATTCTGCACCTGGCCACGAACATGTGGTGCCTGTGGAACCTGGGTTTGCTGGCAGAGCCGCTGATGGGCTCGTTCGGCTTGTTTGCCGCTTACATTCTCACTGGAGCGGCCGGCAACCTGCTTTCCACGTTTTACAACTGGGTGCATCCCATCCACGACGGCAGCAATATTCTGTTTCCCGCGGGGGCGGGGGCCTCGGGAGCCGTCTTTGGCATCGCGGGCGTGCTGATTATTCTTCTAAAGTCGAAGCGCCTTCCCGTGCCGCAATACGAGCTGAAAAGATTGCGCAAGTCGGTGATCTATTTTGTCGCGATCAACCTGGCCATCGATCTTGCGTTAGACTTCGGGAGCGGATTTACCGGAGTGAAGATCGATAATTGGGCCCACATCGGCGGCGTCCTCTGCGGCCTGCTCTTCGCCACTCCCATGGTGCCGCGCATCGGTTCGCCGCGCGGCGAGTTCCAGATGAAGCTCCGTATCACGGTCGCAGCCATCGTTCTTTTGCTGGTATTGTTCGGTTTTTACATCTCCAACCTGATGCCGCCGGCAAGCTAGCCCTTGCAGGTTCTGCCCTTCGGCCCGTGCGAAAATATCTCCGGATAGCATCCATCAAGTTCCACCGAAGGAGGCTGACCATGGAACGCCGAAATTTCCTGAAACAAGCTGCCATTGCCGCTGCCGCTGTCGCTTCGGCGCGTATGCATGCGTCTGATGCCAATCTATCGAAAGCCGCCAAGCCCATCGCGCGCCGACCGCTGGGCAAAACCGGCGAGCACCTATCCATCATTGGCTTTGGCGGCATCGTGGTGATGAATGAGCAGCCCGGCGCCGCCGTGAACATCGTCGCCGAGGCCGTCGATCGCGGCATCAACTACTTCGACGTCGCTCCCAGCTATGGCGACGCGCAGCAGCGGCTCGGTCCCGCGCTCAAGCCCTACCGCGACAGATGCTTCCTCGCGTGCAAGACCGACG
>Ga0335074_10004759_pt1 | contig 18724 bp, 11 predicted proteins | sample Lox_Sample_23_FD_206715 | JGI IMG/M metagenome (GOLD analysis project Ga0335074, IMG submission 206715) | Soil microbial communities from Loxahatchee National Wildlife Refuge, Florida, United States - Lox_Sample_2.3 | ecosystem: Environmental > Terrestrial > Soil > Wetlands | place: USA... | reverse complement strand
TACCAGCAGTTCGTGGAAGTCGTGCAGCCCGGCATTGCCGGTCCGTGGGTCCTGCAGCCCCTCAAAGCAGGCGATAAACTGGTCCAATGCGGCCTCCTCGGCAGTTGCGGCGTGCCAGGAGGTAGAACCGATCGCGTCCGAATCGGGCAAGCGGCGACTCGGCTGTCAAGGAAATTCCAAGTGCGATTCCCCTGCAGGGGGCTTCCATCCGAGGGTTCCTCGCGGCCGTCGTGCCGGCTGATCGCGATCCGCGACTGCGAATGGCTCCCCAGGCCCGCTTTGGGGGCGAATCGGGAACCGCGATCGGACTCACGTGCGGCGAATCGGTCACCGGAAAAGTCTAGAACATCTGTTCTCCGTCCGCAAAGGACACTTATCGGACGGAACGTCATTGGACCAGTCTCGCGGGTTCGTGAGCTTCTGCCCGAACACCTGGAAAAGCACCTCCGCAGACGAACCGATCTTGCCAGAATCGACGCTAACCGGAGATACTATGACAACAACTCCAGATACTTAGGGAAACGCTGTGATGCCGTCGGACACCGACGCGGAGGCCTTGGAGGAACCGGACCCGCTGCTCCGCCCCGCCTGGGAAGACATCCCCGACGAAACCGATGCCGACCTAGGGCGTGGCCCGTCCGCCGCGGCCACGCGCCAAGCGGCTCCGGTTGGTACGGCAGTCCGACCGGCCGGCGCGGACTGGCCGGACCTGCTCGGGCCGCTCTGCGATGCCACCGACGCGCTCGCCCGGCTCGATGCCCGCGCCGCAGCCGCCGCGGAAAACATCCGGGCGGGACTGGTGGCCCGCATGGCCTTCGCCGAGGCCGCCGGCTGGCTCGCCCACGCCCATGCCTGGGTGCATCCACTGGATCTCTGCCTGCGCGACCTCGGCCTCACCGGCTCCACCGCACTGACCGCCACCGGCAGCGGCCGGAAAGTCCTGCCGCACACCTTTCGCGAGGCCGGCGGGGGGAAAGATTGGGACGATCCCACCTTCGACGCCATGGCGGATGGCGACCGGGTGGTGGCCGATGCGCTGGCGTTCGCGCGCCGGCTGCGCCGGCTGGCGGGCGATCGGGGGAAAACCGCGTTCGGCAGCGCCATGGCCGCCGCGGAAACGTTTTCGTCAATTGGCGCCGGCTGGCTGGACCCAGCTGCGTTCACCGCCTGGTGGACCGAACACGCCCGGATGCCGGCGTCGCAATACCGCCATCGTGGGGCAGGGGAGGGGGCCTCACCCCCGCTGCCGCCCCTGCTCGCCGCCGCTTGGGCCGCTGCTGCCTGGATGGAGGCCGGCATCACCGCGCACCCCGCGCCGCGGGTTGCCCTGTTCACCGCGGTCGCGCTGCTGACGCGCACCGGTCCCGCCCGCGCCGTCTTTGTCCCGGTCTGGGCCGCCTTTCCGGCGGTGGGTTTCGGGGACCGCGACGCGCTGCCGACGCTGCGGACCGACGCCGCCACCCGCCTCGTCGGCTGGGGACGACCCGTCACCTGGCCGATCGCCTTCCTGCACCTGGTGGCGGAAGGCGTCCGCGCCGGGTTGCGCGAGCTCGATCGGCTGGAAGCTGCGGCCGGGAATGGCAGGGAGGTGGTCTCGGGCTGCGACAAGCGGTCGCGACTACCAGATACCCTCGACGCGCTGCTGCGTGTGCCGGCGTTGACGCCGAAGGCGCTCGCGGCACGGCTGAAGATCGCGCCGCAGACCGGGACGGCGTTGCTACGGGAGCTACAGGCGAAGGGAATCGTGAGGGAGGTGACGGGAAGGGGGAGTTTTCGGGCGTTCGCGGTGTGAGAATCAAATGCCGGTGTCAGCTATCAGCAAATCATCAGTCGGCCGTGTGACGGGCGCACGCACCGCGCCGACACCTTGGCAAGCCGGACAGGGGATGCGCTTGCCCCCGACCACCTCGACGCCCGGCCGCGTGGCGCGATGGTAGACCTGCCGTGTGCCGCGGCAGCGCGGGCAGACGACCTCCGTCGCTGGCCATGGCAGATCGATCTGGCGGGGCTTTCTACGGACTTTCGGGCGCATGGCTTCATTATAGGCAATAAGGAACAGAATGAGAACCCAAGGCTATGGCTTCTTGTTGGTGGGATTTCCGTGGTCCTGACGGGGACCAGCGCGATGTTGCCAGCCGCCAATCACCGTCTTTGGCTTGTGGCTGGTGCGCGGGCAGCACCGACATCCCCGCCGGGAAGGCATATGATTGTTGCCCTACCAGCCTGAGCCGATAGAACCCCACTGATGAATCAGATGTACCCTTACGCGCCCGCACAGGAGAGCATGGTGCCATCCGGCCGACGCCCGGACGCAGGGCGCTGATATGGCCGCGCTGGAAGCCCTCAAGCCCAACTCCACTATCCGAGGCCTGCTGCCGAACAGCGCCGTCACGGTCGTGAGTGTGCAGTGGTTCGGGTCGGAGGCGATCGAGCTAACCTACAAGGACCCCGGCGGGAAGGTCGCGAACGAGTTGCTTTATCGTCACGACGAACCTCGTCTGGACCTGGTGGAAGAGAGTCGGCCCTGGAGCTTCGATGGCGACGGCCATCTGTTCCGTCTCGTCTCCGAAGCGCAGCGCATCCACCTCGCACACCTGTTCGATCCGGTGCTTGCCGTACATACGTCGATGGTCGAACCCCTGCCGCACCAGATCACCGCCGTCTATGAGTGCATGCTGCCCCGCCAGCCCCTGCGGTTCCTGCTCGCCGACGACCCCGGCGCTGGAAAGACCATCATGGCAGGGCTGTTCATCAAGGAACTGATTGCGCGTGGTGATCTGCAACGCTGCCTCGTCGTCTGCCCCGGCAGCCTCGCTGAGCAATGGCAGGACGAACTGTATCGCCGCTTCAACCTGCCATTCGAAATCCTGACCAACGACAAGCTGGAGGCCGCCCGCACCGGCAACTGGTTCCTGGAAACCAACCTGGTGATCGCCCGGCTCGACAAGCTGTCGCGCGACGAAGACGTGCAGCTCAAGCTTCAGGCACCCGACTGCCGCTGGGACCTGGTGGTGTGCGACGAGGCGCACAAACTATCCGCCACCTTCACCGGCGGCGAGGTCAAGTACACCAAGCGGTACCGGCTCGCCCAGCTCCTGTCCTGGCTGACCCGCCATTTCCTTCTGATGACGGCCACGCCGCACAACGGCAAGGAAGAAGACTTCCAGCTTTTCATGGCACTGCTCGACGGCGACCGCTTCGAAGGGCGATTCCGCGACGGCGTTCATGCCGCCGATGTCTCCGATCTCATGCGGCGCATGGTGAAGGAGAACCTGCTGAAATTCGATGCGACCCCGCTATTCCCGGAGCGCATCGCCTACACCGTCCCCTACCGCCTCTCCGACGCCGAGGCCACACTCTACAAAGCCGTCACCGAATACGTCCGCGAGGAGTTCAACCGCGCGGACGCCCTGCAGAACGACAAGCGTGCCGGCACCGTCGGGTTCGCGCTGACCATCCTGCAACGCCGGCTCGCATCCTCGCCGGAGGCGATCTACCAGTCGCTGCGCCGCCGCCGGGAACGGCTGGAAAGCCGGCTGCGTGAACTGGAGGTGCTGCAACGCGGCAGCCAGGTCGCCAGCGTCGCCGCACTCGCCCAAGGCCCGTCCCTCGACCAGGACGATGTCGAAGACCTGGAAGAAGCACCAGACGCCGAGCTGGAAGCCGCCGAGGAGCAAATCCTCGACCAGGCCACCGCCGCGCGTTCGATCGAGGAACTGCGAATCGAAATCGACACGCTGAATCGTCTGGAGACGTTGGCACTATCCATCCGCCGCAGCGGCGAGGACAGGAAGTGGCGTGAACTTGCTACGCTGCTCGGCGAAATCTTCACGCCCGCCGCAGTCCTCAATGAGCTGGCCGACGAGCAGCGATCATACGATGCCGGCGTGCCAGAGTTGCCGCCGAAGCCCAAGCCCTCCCCGCACCAGAAGCTCGTCATATTCACGGAGCATCGCGACACGCTGAACTACCTCCGGCAGCGCATCGCCTCGCTGCTCGGGCGGCCGGACTCGGTCGTCATCATCCACGGCGGCATGGGTCGCGAGGAACGCATGAAGGCGCAGGAAGCCTTCCGGCACGATCCCGAGGTTCAGGTGCTGCTGGCAACCGACGCGGCCGGGGAGGGCATCAACCTTCAGCGCGCCCACCTGATGGTCAACTATGACCTGCCCTGGAATCCCAACCGGCTGGAACAGCGATTTGGCCGTATCCACCGCATCGGCCAGACGGAAGTCTGCCATCTGTGGAATCTGGTCGCGGAAGAAACCCGCGAAGGTGATGTCTATCACCGCCTGCTGGAGAAGTTGGAACAAGCGCGCCGCGCCCTGGCGGGCAGGTGTTTGACGTGCTCGGCAAGCTGCAATTCGAAGGCCGGTCGCTGCGCGAGCTGCTGATCGAAGCCGTTCGCTACGGCGAGCGGGCGGAGGTGCGCGCCCGCCTTACCCAGATCGTCGAGAATGCGTTCGACAAGCGCCAACTCCAGGACCTGCTGGAAGAGCGGGCGCTGGTGCACGACAGCATGGACGTCACGCGCGTCCATCGCATCCGCGAAGACATGGAGCGGGCCGAGGCGCGGAGGCTTCAACCCCACTACATCGAGTCCTTCTTCCTCGAAGCCTTCCACCGCCTCGGCGGCACCATCAAGCAGCGTGAAGCCCGCCGCTACGAGATCACCCACGTGCCCGCGCCGATCCGCAACCGCGACCGGCTGCTCGGCGTGGGCCAGCGGGTCGTGCCGCGCTACGAGCGGGTCGCCTTCGAGAAGGACATGGTGACGCCGCCCGGCCTGCCGCCGGCCGCGTTCCTGTGCCCCGGGCATCCGCTGCTGAGCGCGGTGCTCGACCTGGTGCTGGAGCGAAACCGCGACCTGCTGCGGCGGGGAACGGTTCTGGTCGATGAACGCGACCTGGGCACGCAACCGCGCGTGCTGTTCTTCCTGGAGCACAGCATCCAGGACGCGAGCGTGACCAAGAGCGGCGATCGACGGGTCGTCTCCAAGCGCCTGCTGTTCGTCGAGATCGACAGCGCCGGCGCAGCGCGCCACCTCAACTACGCACCCTATCTCGACTATCGACCCTTGCAGGCGGGCGAGCCTCTGCTTGACGACATCGTGGCACGGCCGGAATGCGGCTGGATCAACCGCGATCTTGAGAGCAAGGCGCAAGGCCATGCGATCGCCAACGTGGTGCCGGAGCATTTGGCGGAGGTTCGCAACCGCAAGCTGGCGCTGCTCGGCAAGACCGAAGCCGCGGTGAAGGACCGGCTGACCAAGGAGATCGTCTACTGGGACAATCGCGCAGCGCAACTGCAGGCGCAGGAGCAGGCGGGACACACAAATGCGCGGCTGAATTCCGGCGAGGCGCGCAAGCGGGCGGACGAGCTGCAGGCACGCTTGCAAAAGCGAATGGAGGAAATCCAGAAGGAACGCCAGCTCTCCCCACTTCCGCCGGTCGTGCTCGGCGGATTGCTGGTCGTTCCCATTGGTTTGATCCGGGCGATCGGCGGCGTGCCACAGGCCAGCGCGCAAACAACGGTCGACACCCAGGCGGCCGCTGCGAGGGCACGGGAGATCGTCATGGAGGTCGAGCGCGAACTCGGCTTCAGGCCGGTCGACCGGGAGTTCGAGAAGCTCGGCTACGATATTGAAAGCGCCATCCCCGGCACCGGACGGTTGCGCTTCATCGAGGTTAAGGGTCGGATTGCAGGCGCGGACACGGTCACCGTGACGAAGAACGAGATCCTGTATTCGCTCAACAAGCCGGACGACTTCATTCTGGCGCTTGTGGAGTTTGACGGTGCGGACCAACGGGTCCACTACGTGCGGCAGCCGTTCCAGCGCGAACCAGACTTTGGCGTTACCAGCGTCAACTACGGGTTCGCCGAATTGATCCAGCGCGCTGAGGCACCAAGATGAGCAGCTATTTTTCGGACCGCGAAGGCCGATCACCGCCGAGGGTTAGTGAGGTAATCTCGCCGCACACTTGGGCAGGCATTCTCTCGCTGCTTCAGGGCCGCGTCACTGACGGCTCCCTCGGACTCGGCTTCCCGGAGAAGTGCCAGGATGGCGGCGCCATCTACGGCACCGATGAGGTATCGCTTTGGGATCGGGCTACGGCAGAGATCCCACTTTTGTTGCTGGCGTCGGAGGACGCCCACCACCCGCCCTGGCGACCGCTCAACGATGAGGTTCCACCACCGTGGCGACCGCGTAGGGATAAGGTGCCTACCACGGACGCCATCCTCGACCTCTGCGAATTGCTGGCGCGGCATATTGGCCAGCCCGAGATCATCAGCCATCACAACTACTTCCGGCACGACCATCTCCGCTACGACCGCGAGGTTGGTCTCGCCCGCTGGGTCGAGGATGTGAACCGTCTTTTCGCACGAGCCGGCCTCGCCTACGAGATGGCTGCGGATGGGAGCATCCATCGCTTGCTGCCGGCACCGCTGCGCGAGGCAATTGTACAGACGGAGTTTGCCACCGGCGATCGAGAGACGGACGCGTTGCTCGGTCGCGCTGTGGTGTTGCTGACTGATCGCCACGCTGATGCGCACCAGGACGCCCTCGAGAAACTTTGGGATGCCTTCGAACGGATCAAGACACTCGAGCCCGGGCAGAAGAAGCAGGGCGCTGAAGCTCTGCTGTCGGCGTCCCAAGCGCCCAATGCACCATTGTTCAATGAGGCAGTCAGAATCGAGTTCCGTACGCTGACTGAACTCGGCAACAAGCACCGCATCCGCCATTCCGAAACCGACAAAGAAGGCATCCCCACGCGCCGCGAGGCGGAGTACCTGTTCCATCGCATGTTCGCGCTGCTGCGTTATGTCCTCCTCCAGACCGGTCGAGTACGCCAACCGTGAGACCATGACCGTCACCCGCAAGAAGCTAATCGAAGTAGCCCTGCCGCTCGTGGCGATCAACGCCGCCTCGGCCCGAGAGAAGTCCATCCGACACGGGCACCCGAGCACGCTGCATCTGTGGTGGGCGCGACGCCCGCTTGCGGCGGCGCGGGCGGTGATCTTCGCGCAGATGGTGGACGATCCCTCCTCCTGGCCGGACCTGTTCCGTACGGAGAAAGCGCAGGAGAAGGAGCGCACCCGTTTGTTCGGTATCATCGAAGAGCTGGTGAAGTGGGAGAACACCACCAACGAGACCGTGCTGCAGCAAGCGCGCGACGAAATTTGGCAAAGCTGGCGCCGCACCTGTGCCGAGAACGCCGGCCATCCCCGCGCGAAGGAGCTGTTCGACCGGCACAAGCTGCCGGCCTTCCACGACCCCTTCGCCGGTGGTGGCTCACTGCCGCTAGAGGCGCAGCGCCTGGGGTTGGAGGCTTACGCCAGCGACCTCAACCCCGTGGCGGTGCTGATCAACAAGGCGATGATCGAGATTCCGCCGAAATTCGCCGGCAAGCCGCCGGTGAACCCGAATGCTCGGGTCGAGCTGGCGCGCGGCGGGCATTGGAACGGCACCGGCGCGCAGGGCTTGGCAGCCGACGTGCGCTATTACGCCAGGTGGATGCGCGATGAGGCGGAGAAGCGTATCGGCCACCTGTATCCCAAGATGACGGTCACGGCCGAGATGGCGAAGGACCGCCCCGACCTGAAGCCGCTGGTCGGGCAGGACTTGACGGTGATCGCCTGGCTCTGGGCGCGCACAGTGAAAAGTCCGAACCCGGCGTTCGCGGATGTGGATGTGCCGCTGGTCTCGACATTCATGCTGTCCACCAAGGCGGGCAAGGAGGCCTATGTCGAGCCTGTGCTTGAGAACGTCGGGACCGCTCCGATGGATCTTGCTCCGAGCCGAGACGATCTCATCGGCCGCGCCCAACTTATGGCAGGGAAGCCCGGCTATCGCTTCACGGTGAGGATTGGGAAGCCGAAGGATGCGGAGCTGGCTAAGAACGGTACCAAGCTGTCACGTGGTGCCTTCAAATGTCTGATGTCTGGATCTCCTTTTCAGTACTCTTACATTGATGATCAGGCCAACGAAGGACGGATGGGCGTGCGACTAATGGCTATCGTTGCGGAAGGCGCCCGTAGTCGCGTTTATCTTGATCCGACGACGCAACATGAGGCTGTTGCACATAATGCCTTGCCGATTTGGAAGCCGGACACCCCGAGTCGCGGCACCTGGGCGAGCAACGCACAGGGGCGCCGATACGGCTTTCGCACCTTCGGTGACTACTTCACCGATCGGCAGCTCGTCGCACTGACGACCTTCTCCGATCTGGTCGGGGAGGCGCTAACGCGCATACGCAGCGACGCCATTGCTGCTGGCCTGCCCAACGATACCAAACCCCTTCGCGACGGCGGCGCAGGCGCTGTGGCGTATGCCGAGGCGATCGCGGTTTATTTGGCATTTTCAATTTCGAAGCTGGCAGATCGAGGCTCGACAATTTGCACTTGGTTCACCGAACGCGATTCCACAAGAAATACTTTCGCTCGTCAAAGTATACCTATGACCTGGGATTTCGCTGAGCTAAACACGTTGCTGGACGGCACGGGTAGCTTCCTTGGCGCCGCCGAGTGGACGGCGGAAAGCATCGAGGGGGTTGCGGCAGGCTACGGCGCGTCGTTCGGAGCAGGGCTACAAATGGACGCCGCATCCCAGACGTTGAGTGCTGGTAAGGTCGTTTCCACGGATCCGCCGTATTACGACAACATAGGCTACGCTGATCTGTCTGACTTCTTCTATGCTTGGCTGCGTCGATCGTTGCGGAACGTCTTTCCGGACCTCTTCGCCACACTCGCTGTTCCCAAAACCGAGGAACTCATAGCGACTCCGTACCGGCACGGGAGCAAAGAGAAAGCTGAGGCATTCTTCCTTGATGGCATGACCGCGGCGATGCATCGGCTCGCTGAGCAGGCGCATCCGGCGATGCCGGTCGCGATCTACTACGCCTTCAAGCAGTCGGAGACAGCAGGCGAAGCTGGCACCACCAGTACCGGCTGGGAAACCTTCCTGGGCGCCGTAATTCGGGCCGGCTTCGGCATCAGCGGAACATGGCCGATGCGTACAGAGCTCGGCAACCGCATGACTGGATCCGGCACCAACGCTCTCGCGTCCAGTATCGTCTTGGTCTGTCGTCCGCGCTCGGACGACGCCCCGATCGCCACCCGACGCGAATTCGTCGCCGCCCTGAAGGCCGAACTCCCTCCCGCCCTTCGCCACCTGCAAGCGGGAAACATCGCGCCCGTGGATCTCGCCCAGGCCGCCATCGGCCCCGGAATGGGCGTCTATACGCGCTACGCCAGCGTAGTCGACGCCGAGGGCAAGCCAGTGTCAGTGCGCGAGGCGTTGGCGCTGATCAACGCCACGCTCGATGAGGCGCTGGCCGAGCAGGAGGGCGATTTCGACGCTGACAGCCGCTGGGCGCTGTCCTGGTTCGAGCAAAACGGCTTCGCCGAGGGCGATTACGGCGTCGCCGAAACCCTCAGCAAGGCCAAGAACACCTCGGTCGCCGGCCTCGCCGAGGCGCACATCCTCGACTCTCGCCGCGGCAAGGTGCGGCTGCTGAAGCCCGAGGAACTGCCGCCCGGCTGGGACCCGGCCACCGACCCCAGGCTGACCGCCTGGGAAGTGGTGCACCACCTCATCCGCACGCTAGGTGCCGGCGGCGAGGCCGCGGCGGCCGGTCTGGTTGCAAAGCTCGGCGCCCGTGCGGAAACCGCCCGCGAACTCGCCTATCGCCTCTACACCCTATGCGAACGCAAGAAGCGCGCCGCCGAGGCGCTGGCCTATAACGGCCTGGTGCAGAGCTGGCCGGAAATCTCCCGCCTCGCCCGCGAGACGCCTCGCCAGACCGCCGAACCGCTGCTGCTGTAGGAGGCCGCGATGACCAACCGCGTGTTCCCAGACGATGCGGCCCTGGCCGCCCTGTGCCGCCGCTACCGCATCCGGCGGTTGTCACTGTTCGGTTCCACGCTGCAAGGCACCAACCGCCCGGACAGCGATGTGGACCTGTTGGTGGAATTCGAGCCGGATGCCCGGCCGAGTCTGCTCACCATGGCCGAGATCGAACTGGAACTGTCGCCGCTGTTGGGTGGCCGCAAAGTCGACCTGCGCACGGCCGGCGACCTGAGCCGGTATTTCCGGGACGACGTCGTCCGGATGGCGGAGCCGCAATATGAAGCAGGATGATCGGATCCGTCTGACGCACATGATCGATGCACTCGGTCACGCGATCCGCTTCACCGAAGGACGCAGCCGCGCGGATCTGGACAAGGACGCAATGCTGACATCCGCCCTGCTTTATCAGATTCAGATCGTCGGCGAGGCCGCCAACAACGTCAGTCAGGACGCGCGCGACCAACACCCGCAGGTACCATGGCCCGTGATTATCGGCATGCGGCATCGGCTTGTGCATGCGTACGCGGACATAGACCACGACATCCTGTGGACCACGGCCACCGAAGCGGCGCCGGCGCTGCTGGCGCAGGTCAAAAGCATCCTGGAGGCGGACTGAGCCATGGCCATCACCAACCAGGAACGGGTCAATCAGGCGATGGACCTGCTTCGCGCTGGCCTCGCGCCATTTGTCGAGCGCGAAATCCACTCCGCCGTGAAGGCCAACACCGTCCGCATGGACGCGGTACGCCGCTTCGAAGACGACGCCATGCTTCGCAACAAGCCCATCGCCCAATGGGACGTGTCGGGCCTGCTGAAGTTGATGTGGGAGACCTGGAACGACGTGTTCGGCCGCACGCTCGGCCGTGCCGAACGGTCGCTGGTGCAGGAGGTGCGCGACTGGCGCAACAAATGGGCGCATCAGGAGCCGTTCTCCGGCGACGATACCGACCGAGCGCTCGATTCCGTGGCACGCCTGCTCACTGCGGTATCCGCGTCTCAGGCTGACGATGTCAACCGGATGAAGATGGAACTGCGGCGGCTCATCTTCGAGGAACACGCACGCACCGAGCGTCGCAGAAGCGCAGGCACGGCGATCGAAAGCCAGGTCACCGGCAGCCTCAAGCCATGGCGTGAGGTGGTGACGCCACATCGTGACGTGGCGAGTGGCCGCTACCAGCAGGCGGAGTTCGCCGCCGATCTCTGGCAGGTGCATTTGGGGGAAGGCACGGACGAGTACCGCAACCCCGCCGAGTTCTTCCGGCGCACCTTCCTCACCGAAAGTCTGAAGGACCTGTTGATCGGCGCGATGCGGCGGCTGGCGGGTGACGGCGGCGATCCCGTCGTCGAGCTGCAAACCAACTTCGGCGGTGGCAAGACGCACTCGATGCTGGCGCTGTATCACCTGTTTTCCGGCACTGCGCCGGGGGAGCTACTGGGCGTCGATGCGCTGATGGCCGACGCCGGCATCACCGCACTGCCGCCCAAAGTGACCCGCGTTGTGCTGGTGGGGAACAAGATCTCGCCCGGCAACCCGTCGGTAAAGCCCGACGGCACTGTGGTGAAGACGCTGTGGGGCGAACTGGCCTGGCAGCTTGGCGGGAAGGCCGCATTCGAGCAGGTGCGGCAGGACGACGAGCGCGCGACCAGCCCGGGCGACACGCTGCGCAAGCTGATGAACGAGTATGGGCCGTGCCTGATCCTGATCGACGAATGGGTGGCGTATGCGCGCCAGCTCCATGACGCCACCGATCTGCCCGCGGGTGACTTCGAGACGCATTTCACCTTCGCCCAGGCGCTCTCCGAGTCGGCAAGGGCCGCCAGACATTGCCTGCTGGTGATCAGCCTGCCGGCGTCCGATACCGCGGCCTCGCCGCATGCCCAGGCGAGCGATGAGGAAGTGGGGGGGATTCGCGGTCGAGAGGCGCTGGCCCGGCTGAAGAATGTCATTGGCCGAGTGGAATCCTCTTGGACACCGGCGAGCACCGAGGAAGGCTTCGAGATTGTCCGCCGCCGCCTGTTCGAGCCGCTGATCGAGCGCGAGCAATTCACCGGCCGTGACAACGTGGCGCGCGCGTTCGCCGATCTGTATCGTACGCAGCACCAGGAATTTCCCCCGGAGTGCCGTAACGCCGACTATGAGAAGCGGTTGAAGGATGCCTATCCGATCCATCCGGAGGTGTTCGATCGACTGTACACGGACTGGTCCACGCTGGTGAAATTCCAGCGCACTCGCGGCGTGCTGCGCCTGATGGCTGCGGTGATCCACAGCCTGTGGGAGAAGGGCGACCGCAATCCGCTGATCATGCCCGCCAACATCCCAATCGACGATCCGCGCGTGTGCAACGAGCTGACCCGCTACCTGTCGGATCAATGGAAGCCGATCATCGAGAAGGATATCGACGGCCCGAATGCGCTGCCGTTGCGCATCGATGCTGACGTACCAAACCTCGGCAAGTTTGCGGCCACAAGGCGTGTTGCCCGAACTCTGTACCTTGGCTCGGCGCCAATGCCGTCCGCTGCCAACCGAGGGATCGAGGACCGCCGGATCAAGCTCGGCTGCGTCATGCCCGGTGAGTCACCCGCCGTGTTTGGCGATGCGCTGCGGCGATTGAGTGCAGCGGCGACGTTTCTCTATCAGGATCCCCCGCGCTACTGGTATTCGACGCAGCCCACGGTCACCAAGCTCGCCGAGGACCGCGCCGAGGAACTGAAGCGCAATCCCGACCCGGTGGTAGCTGCAATCGCTGATCGCCTGCGTGCGGACTTGCGCGCAACGGGGGACTTCCGTCGCATCCACACCATGCCGCAGTCGGGCGCCGACGTGCCCGATGATACGGATGCGCGGCTGGTCGTGCTGGGGACGGACCATCCATACAGCCGGGACGCAAACAACAAAGCGCAGGCTGCTGCGGCGGCGATCCTTCAAAGCCGGGGCAATTCGCCACGACTGTTCCAGAACACGCTGGTCTTCCTGGCGGTTGATCAGGCTCGGCTCCAGGACCTGGACGAAGCCGTACGCCGGTCTCTGGCTTGGTCGTCGATCCTCGCTGAGCAGAAGGAGCTGAACCTCGATCCGCACCAGGTCCGGCAGGCTGAGACCCAACACAAGTCGGCGGACAGCGTGGTGGCTGCACGTATCCCGGAAGCCTACCAGTGGCTTTTGGTGCCGGTGCAGACGACACCGCAGGTGCCGGTGCAGTGGCAAGCCTATCGCCAATCCGGGCAGGAGGGCCTGGCTGTTCGCGCGAGCAAGAAGCTGCGGTCGGAGGAACTGTTGGTGCCGTCGCTTGCCGGCACACGGCTGCGTATGGAGTTGGACCGTGTCCCGCTCTGGCGCGGTGATCATGTCAGCATCAGGCAGTTGACGGAGGACTTCGCACGCTACGTTTACCTCCCGCGGCTATGCGATCCAGGCGTGCTGACTGCCGCCGTGCAGGACGGCCTGGCGCTGCTTCTGTGGCAGAATGAGTCGTTCGCCTACGCCGATAGCTATGACGAGACAACCGGGCGATACCGAGGGTTGCGGTGTGGCCAGCGCTTGGAAGTTATCCAGCCGTCAGGCGAGGGGCTGCTTGTAAAGCCGGATGTCGCATTTCTCCAGCAGCAGACCAATCAGGCAACAGCAGCGGCGATCTCCGCCGGCCCGATCGTCACCGGCACGGGCCTAGCCTACGATCAGACTGGCAGCCCTCTGGATCGTCCCTCATCTTTGGCCAGCGGCGCCAAGCTGAGCACGCGACCAACACGGTATCACGGAACGGTCGATCTCGACGCAACTCGCGCCGGTCGAGATGCGGGGCGAATCGCCGAGGAAGTGATCGCTCACCTCGCGGGCATTGTGGGCGCTAAGGTGACTGTGATCCTGGAGATCGAGGCAACCGTGCCGGAGGGCGTGCCGGAGAATGTTGTGCGGACGGTCACTGAGAACAGCCGCACCCTGAAGTTCACGTCGCACGGGTTTGAAAGGGAATAGCTGCTGCTATCGTGGGCTATGGGTCCCGAACGCGGCCATACTCCCGCTGCCGTTAGCGACGTCGCCCCTTGCTCACATCGCCAGCGATCTCGCGGCGCATCTTTGAGGGACGCGGAATTACCACAGCATCAACTATGCCTTCGATACCGCGCAATCCGGTGAGGAACTCATGATGCTCCTCAGTTCGGGCCCCATCATCCCAGACGACTGCGACGAGGTGCCGCCAGGGTGTATCGGATCGAAGATAAATCGTCACGTCCTCTGCCATCTCTCCAATCACCTTTGCGAAGCTTGTCCCAGGGCGAATAAACTTCGCCTCGATGATCAGGCTCAGCGAAGGAATTGCGAGATCGCAGCGAGGCTTGAGCGGCCCTATCGATTTTAAGTATTCCTCATCGTCCAGGTCATCGAATATCGGTGCAAAGATAGCCCATAGCAGGCTCTGCAAATGGTATTCGTTTTCGATATCCCATCGTCCTGGTGCCGACAGCGGCGTTTTACCCTTCTCATCCCACACCCACCGTTTCATCGCTCTCGGCAGGCCCTGCACGATCCTGCATACGTCTTTGACTTCGATGTTGGCGAGCCGCGCCGGAATGTTGTCCTTTAGTAGCCGGTCCAGCGCGACAAGCAGCACGGCTGCCCCCGCGGGTCCTTCATCTAATCCCTCCATCCGGGCGATCGTCTGAATAGCCGCTTCCCCTCTTCCAATGTAACTGCCAATCAGACGGCGCTCGCAAAGCGCGACGGCGATCTCGCCTTTCAGACCTGAGCGAAGCTCGGCTTCCTGCGCTGGATTGAGAACGATGTGCGCGACCGACATCAAAGACCCATCCCACGTATCTATGGGAAGCGATTCCAGCGCCTTCGCAATGAAGCTTTCAAGCCAAGTTTGCGTGCCTGCGGCATCAGCAAGTGCCCAGACCGCAAGCGACAACCCCAACACGGCCACACCATCACGTTCGAGAGTGAGCGGACGGCTCGGAAGGAAATACCGGCGTTCTGCTAGCCATGCGAGGCAGTCGCGGACAGGATTAGCTTCTGTTGGTCGCAGCTCAAGCGACCGCCAAGCAAAGCCGGCTGCCGCAGCGTGGTCTGGCAGTCTTGCCGCGCCAGTCGCGGCGGATGCCGCATCCAGAATGCCTTGTTCCCAGCCCGTCTGACCCCGCATCCACCAAGTAAACGCCTGAAGATGCAAAGGCAGACCGTGTGCCGACTCTGTTCGACTTTCTAGGGTTTGCCTTAGGTGGGCTAGGTCAATCATGCGCTAAAGGAACCATCTGGTCCGGCCTGTCGAGGAGCGCATTGCGTCGGCATCCCATCCTTCGACCGCTGCTAACCCCGCCAGCATTTTGGCGATCAACTCCGAATAGAGAATGCAGACTGGGAGCGCCGCCGCATTGAATGTTCTCGATGAATGACAGGCAAAGTCGAAGAGCTGCGTCGTCAGATAGCTAAGGTCACGGAACGTAGATTTGTGATCGAGCCGCAAGAGGAGGGGTCGCGGTGTGCCCTGCCAGACAAGCTTTAGTTCTTGCGAACCTTTCGTGCTGAGCAGCATCTCATTGTCGCTGATCTCGACGGCCGTTCCCCGCCCCGCGGCGTAAACTCCCTTTTTACCGTCTCTAGTTTGGATTCCCGTATTCCCTTCGTCAAACAGGAGGAAGGGGTGCTCATCGACCACATGGATAAACGCAAATCTCACGTTACTCAGTCCGAGGTCCTTGACCGTAGCCTCAACGACATCGATCTCACGTGACTTCAACGGTTTGAACACGTGGAAGATCAGGCGTACGGCATCGCTGGCTCGCCACGCATCCTCCTCCCTGACCCGCGAAATGGTGCGTTGCAGGGACGCTTTCAGTTCGGTGGGATATTTCTCGAATGGCACTGCCGCCGTGCGGTCTTCGAGCAGGTAACGGCCATCGCTCGAAAAAACGGTGGTTATTCCGACCGTTCGATTGCCTACGCCGCGCCTGCTGGACCGCTCGGTATGGGAGCCTAGGCCGATTACAAGCTCATGGTCTGTGTTCGGTTGGGAGCGAAGCAGCCACGGAATGCCGCCGAGCTTCGCATAGCTGGCCAGGCTCGCGTTGCTGAGGGAGTAAGCCAGGTTCATCTTGGGAAGGCGCATCGTCTTTAGCGAAAACGCCTGGACCTGAACCCCTCGCTTCAGCATCGCTGCCTTGGCGACGAAGTAGGGATTCGCCGCGTGAGGCACCTGGCGGAATCCGTCCTCGGTCTGCAGAATTGCCAGGTCCCACGAAAAGTTTTTGTCGGCCGCTGCTTCGATGGCATTGCTACAGGCCTCGGCGTAGGCGCCTGCGGACGCGCTTACGGCCGTGAAGGTGGCAACTGTCGGCTGCCCCAGGCGGAAGCGGCCGATAAAGCCATTGGGGAATATCGCACTTGGTGGATACCCATTGCGGCCAGGTAGGAGAGCATCAGGCATTCCGTCTAGAAAAGCGCCGACGCACCTGCTCGTTTCCCCCTGATGCCGCTCCTGGCAGATAACCGCTATCCGCAGCGCTTTCGGCGTGAAGTCTCTCTGGTCATAAGGTCCAATGCGGTCTAGTTCGCGCTGCGCATGCGCGCTGGTTTGTGCGCCGCTTGGGCTGAAGACGAGATGTGGCCTTTCGAGTACTCTCGTCGGAAAGGGCCACGCGCGCTCCGCTTCAGAAAAGACCGAACCGAGGCTTAGCGGAATGCCCGGAACGAGTTCAGGGCGATGCTGTGGATCAAGTTGACGCTTTGCCAGATAGGCGAGTGTCTGGCGAATAAGTTTGAGGCGGTAATCGCCTTGCCGAATAGTAGAAATGTCTCTATCGATATCTTCAATCACGCCGTCCGCTTTTTCGCGGAGGAGCGTCGCGATGCACAAATTCCAGTTGTCGCGGCGAGGCTCCAGCCAGGCGTTTTCTGCCCGCAAGCTTTCGAAACCTTCCTCGTGATCTTCCAGGCGAAGAACACCATTTTCTACGTCGATCACTCGACCGACGATACGGCGGTAATCTTCGAGGCGGGGATCGAAGGCGGCAGACGGAACTGTGACGTATCGCCCGACGAGAGGCACACCATGTCTGTGCAACTCGGAGCAAGGCGCGTCGATGCTATTGCGGGTGCCCAGATCACAGGTGAGCACCACGCGGGGCGTTTCGTCTTTCCTGTAGAGCACGCGCGTCTCGAAGCGCATCACCAGCCGCTTTTCGAGCCATTGCGGCAAACCGTATTTCAGCTCGACAAGATTTTGGGACTTTTCCCCGATCACTCGAAGCGGCCGCGCCGAGAGGATGGGATAGTCTTTATCCGATCCCAGAAAACGGATGAGAGACTCGCGGGCGAGCGCCGCGATCAGAGAGGGTCGGTCAGAAAGCTCGATAGTGTGCTTGGTTCCCCGTATCACTTCATCCGGCGAAAGCGATATCGTCTCGATTACTTCGTCGTGGCGCTGCGCAAAAAGCTTGCCCGCCTGCTGTTTCCGAAGGCGTTCGAGAATGGCTTCGTCGAAGGGGATGTGGCCGACATCGATCTTGCCCTTGGGAATTTCGATGATGGCGGCATTCAGAACGAGCTTGCGCTGCGCCATCGCTAATCACCCCGGTTTAAGGGGCTTGGCGACGGCCGCTTTTGTAGGTCTATCCTCGTCATGCCGCCCAAGCGAATTTCCTCAATACGTCGCAAAGAAGCTGGCGGCCCTCTCGGGATTGTACCCGCGTCGGTCATAGAGCTTCGTCGTGGATGGATCACGATGACCAGCCGCCTTCTGCACGTCCTCCAGTTGCGCGCCGTTCTCGAGCGCCGTGGTGATGAATGTCGCGCGCATCGAATGCGCCGAGTAGCCACGGGTCAGGCCGATCTGCGCCGCGTATTTCCGCACCATGCGATCGATCGCGCCGGGGTCCATGCGTCCGGCCGGATCGAGCGGCCGGGCGTTGCCGCGCACCGGCCGAAACAGCGGCGCGTCGTGTTGGTCGCCATGGCCGGCGGCCTCAAGGTAGGCGCGGATGCTCTGCGCGGCCTGCGGGTTGATCGCCAGAGATTCGCGCCGGCCGCACTTGCGGACCACCCGGAGCGCATCGAGCCCACGGTTCTGGTGCAGATCCCCGACCTTCAGCGCGGCGATCTCCGCCCGCCGGAATCCCACCTGCAAACCCACGGCGAGGATGGCGCGGTCGCGCAAGCCGGAGAGCGTGTTGGCCGGCGGCGCGTCCAGCAGCCTGCGCGCATCAGCCTTGGAAAAGGCGGCCGTGCTGCCCGCGTTGCGATCGATCGCCGGCCGGTCCACGTCCACCACGGGATTGCGGCTCGCCGCCCCGTGCGTCACCAGGTGCTTGAACAGGCTGGAAAGCGCCGCGAGGCGGCGGCGCACGGTGGATGGTGCTGCACCTTCCTGCTCGCACTGCATCCGCTTCCAGGCAATGACGGCGCGATTATCGACCTGGAGCAGCAGGTCGGTGCTGGTGATGCCGAGTGCCGCCATGAAGTGGCGCACGTCGAGCCGGTAGGCGCGGCGGGTCTGGGCGCTCTCCCGCTTCGCCAGCCAGATTTCTTCTTCGGGGATGGCGGCGAGCTGGTCCAGCCGCGAGAGAAGTACCGGGCGGGGGACTGGGGCGGGGAGATACAGCGAATCGGGCATGGGGCCGATTCTACCGAGAAACAAGCGCCGGTAAACCGGATTATCAGGCGCTATTTCAGGGGCGCACCGCTCGTGTTTCTGGTAACCATCCCAGCCCAGGAATGAACCGCCTTAGGGGGAACCGCACATGCCTGTCGACCTGGTTAAAGCACCACCATTGATGCTGCGAGCGGCTGGTCTCGATGAAAAGTGGTTGCAAGACCAAATTCAGGCTGATCCCTCGATTTTGGGGCTGGGTGAACTAGAGGTCGCGGGCCGAGAACAT
>Ga0335074_10004758_pt1 | contig 18725 bp, 20 predicted proteins | sample Lox_Sample_23_FD_206715 | JGI IMG/M metagenome (GOLD analysis project Ga0335074, IMG submission 206715) | Soil microbial communities from Loxahatchee National Wildlife Refuge, Florida, United States - Lox_Sample_2.3 | ecosystem: Environmental > Terrestrial > Soil > Wetlands | place: USA... | reverse complement strand
CTGGCCGGGCAGGCGCTGGCCGGGCAGGCGCTGGCCGGGCAGGGTCCGGGGCAGGCTCAGTCGTAGAAGCCGAGGCGGCGGAGCTGCTTGGGGTTGCGCTGCCAGTCCTTGGCGATCTTGACGTGCAGGTCGAGGTAGACCTTCGTACCCAGGAGGGCCTCGATCTGGTGCCGGGCCCGGCTGCCGACGTCCTTCAGCCGGGCTCCCCCGGTGCCGATGACGATGGCCTTCTGGCTCGGCCGCTCCACGTACAGTTCGGCGTGCACGTCGGTCAGGTCGTCCCGGCCGGGCCGCGGGCCCATCTCCTCGACCACGACCGCGATCGAGTGCGGCAGCTCGTCCCGCACGCCCTCCAGGGCCGCCTCCCGGATGAGCTCGGCCACCATGATCTGCTCCGGCTCGTCGGTCAGCTCGCCGTCGGGGTACAGCGGCGGGCCTTCGGGCAGGTGGGCGACGAGCACGTCCGCGAGCACGTCGAGCTGGAAGCCGGTCACGGCCGAGACCGGGACCACGTCGGCCCAGTGGCCCAGCTCGGTCACGGCCACCAGCTGCTCGGCGACCCGCTCGGGCGGCACCTGGTCGGCCTTGGTCACGACCACGACGACCGGGGTCTTGCGGACGTTCTCCAGCTCGCGGGCGAAGAACCGGTCGCCCGGGCCGATCGGGTCGCCGGCCGGGACGCAGAACCCGATCACGTCGACCTCGGCCAGGGTCGAGCGGACCAGGCTGTCCAGGTGCTCGCCCAGCAGCGTCCGCGGCTTGTGCAGGCCGGGGGTGTCGACCAGGACCAGCTGGGCGTCCGGCCGGTGCACGATGCCCCGGATCACCCGCCGGGTGGTCTGCGGCCGGTCGCTGGTGATCGCGACCTTCGCCCCGACCAGCGCGTTGGTGAGCGTCGACTTGCCGACGTTGGGGCGGCCGGCCAGGCAGGCGAATCCCGCGCGGAAGTCGTTCACCTTCTGATTCTCGCGCATGTTCTGGCCGGTGGAACCACGGCCCGTTCGGCATAAAAGAAAAGACAGGGGCGGGGCGGGCCGGTGCGGTCCGTGCGGTCAGACAGTGAGTACGGCGCGGATGGTGCCGTCGGGGGCGGCGTGGAAGACGGTCGCATCCGGGCCCAGGTCGCGCACCACGGCCAGGTCCCCCGGATCCAGCTCGGCGTCGCTGACCAGGGCGGCGGCCTCCAGCTTCTGCGCGCCGCTGGAGGACGCCATGGCCACGGCCAGGCGCAGGGCCGACAGCCGCAGCGAGGGCAGGGCCACCGCCGCGGCGGTGTAGGTCCGGCCGGTCTCGTCGCGGACGGCCGCGCCCTCGGACGCCGCGACCCGCGCCCTGGAGGACCGGGCCAAGGTGATGATCTTGAGGTCTTCGGGGTCAAGCGTCAGATCGCTCACCCGACCGAGTGTAGGGGGTACGGTCAGGGCTGCTCGGCATTATCGCGCTCGACCAGCACCGTGGCGATCTTGTTGCGGCGGCCGGACCCCGGCTCGGCGGTCAGCCGCAGGCCGCTCACGGTCGCGGTGGAGCCCGCGATCGGGACCCGGCCGAGCGCATGGGCCAGCAGCCCGGCCACGGTCTCCACGTCCTCGGCCGCGGCGATCTGGACGCCGAACAGCTCCTCCAGCTCGGTCACCGGGAGCCGGGCGGTGACCCGGGCCGAGTCGGCGGACAGCCACTGGACCGGCGGCTGCTCGTTGTCGTACTCGTCGGTGATCTCGCCGACGATCTCCTCCAGCAGGTCCTCGATGGTGACCAGCCCGGCGGTGCCGCCGTACTCGTCGATCACGATCACCATGTGATTGCGCTGCGCCTGCATCTGGCGCAGCAGCTCATCGACCGGCTTGCTGTCCGGCACGTAGCTGGCCGGGCGCATGACGGTGGCGACCTTCTCGGTGGCCCCGTTGTCGTCGGATGGGGCTCCGGGATGCTCGTGGGTCCAGGCCACGATGTCCTTCAGGTACGCGATGCCGACCACGTCGTCCTCGTTCTCGCCCACCACCGGGATGCGGGAGAAGCCGCTGCGCAGGGCCAGCGACAGGGCCTGCTCGACGGTCTTGTCGCTCTCGATGAACACCATGTCGGTGCGCGGCACCATGACTTCCCGGACGATCGTGTCGCCGAGCTCGAAGACCGAGCGGACCATCTCGCGCTCGCCCGGCTCGATGCCGGTCCGGCGCTCGAGGTAGTCGACCAGCCCGCGCAGCTCGGACCGGCTCACCGGGCCGCCTGACTCCTCGCCGGGCTCGCCGCCGTCGGCAGGCCTGGGCCGCCGCTTGGGTGGCAGCGCGTTGCCCACGGCCACCAGCAGGCCGGGCAGCGGGCCCAGGGCCCGGGTCAGCGGGTAGAGGAACCGGGCCGCGCGTTCGGCGGTGCGTTCGGTGCGGGGACCTCCCCGCCCGAGCTGGGGGCGCACGCCAGTCAGCACGTAGTGCATCAGGATCACCACGCCCGCCGCGGACAGCACCGCGCGCCAGTCGTCACTCAGCCAGTGCACGAAGGAGGCCGTGACCAGGACCGCGACCAGGCACTCGAGGATGGCGCGGAGCAGCAGCAGCACGCTCATGTACCGGGGCAGGTCGGCAGCGACGATCTGGAGGGTGCCCTTGTGCTGGGGACGTTCGGCCACCCCGGTGGCGGCGACCAGCGTGAGCGCGGCTTCCGCGTTGGCGCACCAGCCCGCCGCGAGGGCCAGTACGGCCGCCGCGACCAGCAGCCACGCGGCGGGTGACATCACGCGGTCCCTTCTCGCTCCTTCGTCTGGCCCTTGGTCTGCCGCCAGGCGTTCAGCAGCTGGTCCTGCGTGCCGAACATGGCGGCGTGTTCCTCGGGCTCGGCGTGGTCATAGCCGAGCAGGTGCAAGATCCCGTGCACGGTGAGCAGCTCGAGCTCGTCCTGGGCGGAGTGACCGGCCTTTTCCGCCTGCTCCGCGGCGACCTGCGGGCACAGCACCACGTCCCCGAGCAGGCCCGGGTCGTCGCCCGGCTCCGGGTCGCCCCCGCGGTGGCCGGCCAGGTGGGGCGGGCGGAGTTCGTCCATGGGGAAGGCGAGGACGTCGGTGGGGCCGGGCTCGCCCATCCAGCGCTCGTGCAGTTCGGTCATCGTCCGCTCGTCCACGAGCAGCACGGACAGCTCGGCCAGCGGGTGGATCCGCATCTGGTCCAGGGTGAACCGGGCCACGGCGGCCAGCCCGACCTCGTCCACCGCGACGCTGGACTCGTTGGCGATATCGATGCTCATGGGCTGTTCTTCCGCTTAGCTGTTCTTCCGCTTGGGCGGCCGGGTCGTGGCGCCGAGCTGGCGCTCCTGGGCGTCGTACTTCTCGTAGGCGTCGACGATCTTGCCGACCAGGCGGTGCCGGACCACGTCGTGGCTGGTCAGCCGGGCGAAGTGGATGTCCTCGATGCCATCGAGGATGTCCTGGACCACGCGCAGGCCGCTGACCTGGCCGGGCGGCAGGTCGACCTGGGTCACGTCGCCGGTCACCACCACCTGCGACCCGAAGCCCAGCCGGGTGAGGAACATCTTCATCTGCTCGGCCGAGGTGTTCTGCGCCTCGTCCAGGATGATGAACGAGTCGTTCAGGGTGTTGTGGGTGAGCAGGAAGTCCTCGGTGGTGTAGAGCGAGTCTTCCGCCGCTACCGCGATGCACACTGCCTCGGCGGTGCCGGCCGGTTCGATGCTGTCGATGTAGCGCACCGGGCGCTCGGCGCCGCCTGCGGCGTTGTAGGCGTCCCGTTTCCGGGTGAGGCGGAAGGGCTCGATGCCTTCCGGGAGCCGGATGTCGATGACGGATGCGTCGTGATGGTGATGTACGGCGCGGTCGGCGGCAGGGCGGGTGCGGTGGTAGGCGACGCCGCCCAGGGACCGGACCAGGAAGATGACGTCGTCACGCAGGCTCGGCGAAGTGGTCGTGTACTGGATGCGGCCGGTCCTGTTTCGCTCGGTGACGAGGCCGCCGTCGGCGTCGAGCAGGCCCTGCAGGACGGCCAGGCGAACCTGGTGCGAGTTGTACAGGTAAAGCTCGGGCACGAACTCGGTCGTTGACCGGGTGCCGTACAGGCCAGGTCGGCGGGCCGCCCCAGTTACCGGGTGCTCGATGAGGGCGGTGGCAGCCCACGGCGATGTGAGCTGGTTCAGCTGGTATCGGGCTTCGCGCCTGGGACCGGCCTCGATCCCCGGCAGGCAGCCGTTGCCGAGCAGGAGCCCCAAGGCGTAGGCATCCATCGGGATTTCCCGGTACGGGAAGCGCACGGGCGCGCTGTGCATCGGGAGTTCGTAGCGGTGGAAGTGATCGGCACGCAGGTTGCCGATCATCTCGCGGGTGGTCAGGACCCGGAGCGGCGTGCCGCGGCGACGGTCGTCGCGGGTGGCCACGGCCCACAGGTGGTCGCCCGAGCACAGCGTGGAGGCGCCGTCCTGGGCGGTGAGCCGGTAGATGTCCTTCTCGCCCTGCGGGTAGACGCCGATCACCGGCGTGGGCTTACCGTCAGACCCGATGACCAGGTCACCCACGGCCAGCGTGCCGATGGCCCGGAAGCCCTCCGGGGTCAAGACGGGCGTGTCCATGGGCTGGCAGCGGCCGCGCATATAAGCCAGGGGGGCGATCTCGATGGTGCCGGCGGCCATCAGGCGCGGGATCGAGTCGGGGTCGAGCATGTCGTGCAGGGCGTCGTGGAGCGGGCGCAGGTAGGGATCGATCTTCTCGTACAGGGTGCCGGGCAGGAAGCCCAGGCGCTCCCCCGCCTCGACCGCGGGCCGGGTCAGGATGATCCGGTTGACCTCCTTGGCCTGCAGGGCCTTGACCGCCTTGGCCATGGCCAGGTAGGTCTTGCCGGTGCCGGCCGGGCCGATGGCGAACACGATCGTGTGCCTGTCGATGGCGTCCGCGTAGCGCTTCTGGTTCAGCGTCTTGGGCCGGATGGTCCGGCCGCGGGCGGACAGGATGCCGACGGTGAGCACGTCGGCCGGGCGCACGCCGCGCTCGGCGCGCAGCATGGCGGCGGTGCGCTCGACCGCGTCGGCGCTGAGGTTGGTGCCCTTGCGCAGCAGCTCGAGGAGCTCGTCGAACAGCTCGGTGACCAGGGCGGTCTCCGCCGGGTTGCCGGTCGCGGTGATCTCGTTGCCGCGCACGTGGATGTCGGCGTTGAACTCCCGCTCGATCACGTGCAGCAGCTCATCCCCGGAGCCGAGCAGGCTGACCATCGAATGGTCGGCCGGGATCACGATCTTCACCTGGGATCGCGGTTCACCCTGGCCGTCGGCGTGCCCAGGTTCACCGGGGGCCGGTTCACCCGGCTGGCCGTTGCCGCCGACACCGCTCTTGCCGCGCAGGTCGTTGTCCGAAGTGCGCAGGTCGTCGTTTCGGATATCTGTCAATTCGTCGTCAATTCGGCGCTCTCCAAGGCCCGGAGGACCGCCCCCCGTGGGTCGTGCACTCCATGCTATCCGGCCCGGCTCAGCCAGGGGGCCAGGTGAGGGCGCGGCCGCCCGGCAGGTGAGCGCGGACGTGCGGCACGGCCTGGCCCGCCTGCGGGCCGGTACTGGTACTCCTGAGTAACCGCATTGCCATCGGTTGTTATCGGGCCGATCCCGGCAAGTGCTGTCGTTGGTCCCGCACTATGGATATTCTTGACTTTCCCGCAATCCTCCGGCGATCACCGGCGGCGTGCCCGAAAGCCCGTCCGCTGCCTGGTTGCCGTTTACCCAGGTAGCTTGCCTCAGTGGTCCGGACGGTTGCCGGCGAAAGCACGGCAGCAAATGGTCAGACGATGGGGTGGACTGGGTATGAGGGACCGGCGATCAGGTCCTGCGCAACCCAGCCGGAGCACGGAGGCGCCGGCTGGTGAGTGAACCTGAGGACGGGGACGCGCGTCCAACCCATGTGACCGAAACCCTGATGGCCGCGGGCGCCATCATGCCCGGCGCCTTTGTGGCCCCGGCCGCGACGCGTATGGGGTGGAGCGCGGATCGCGCGGTCACTGAGCTGTACTCGGTGCACTACCGGCCCTTGGTCCGGCTGGCCGCGCTGCTGGTCCGGGACACGCCCACCGCCGAGGAAGTGGTGCAGGACGCGTTCGTGGCGATGCACGGCGGCTGGCAGCGGCTGAGGGACGCGGAGAACGCGCTGGCCTACCTGCGCCAGGCGGTGGTCAACCGGTCCCGATCGGTGCTGCGGCACCGGACCGTGGTGGACAAGAACCTGCAGAAGCCGCCGCCCGACATGCCCAGCGCCGAGCACGGCGCGCTGGCCCAGCTGGAACGGTCCGCCGTGATAGAAGCGCTGCGCAAGCTACCGGAGCGGCAACGCGAGGCGATCGTGCTGCGGTACTACGCTGACTTGTCGGAGGCCGAGATCGCGGCCGCGATGAAGATCAGCCGCGGAGCGGTCAAGAGTCACACCGCGCGCGGCATGGCCGCGCTGCGCGCGGAGCTGGAGCGGGAGACATGGTGAGATCCGGCCGCGGCTTCGACGGCGGGGACTTCGCCGAGTTCCTGCGCCGCGAGCTTCACGCTGCCGCGGATCAGGTGGAGCCGGGTCCGGACGGCCTGGGGCGGATCCGCGACAAGATCCGGTCTCGTCCGGCCCACGCCAGCCGGCCCAGAGGGGTGCGGGGTGTCTGGCTGGCCGTCGCAGGCTTCGTGACGGCCCTGGTCCGGCGGCTGAGCGTGCGGCCGTCCGCGCAGCGGCCCAGGGACTGGCGCGAGGCGATGCTCCGGCCGGCCTTCGCCGTCGGCGCGGCGGTGTTCGCCTTCGGCGTGGTCTTGGCCGTCATACCGCCCGCGCGCCAGGCGATGGTGCAGGTCGGCGACGCCATCGGCTCGGCCTTCAGCAGTTCCTCCAGTGGCCCGGGCACAACGGAGGGGCAGAGCACGACTCCGCTGCCTTCGGCGGCGGAAGGGACCGGGCCGACGAATCCCGGTGTGGCCGCTCAGACCTCGACGAGTCCCTGCGCTTCGACGTCCACGCACCCGGCCGTGGCGCTGACCAAGACCAGCTCACCGAGTGTGACGACCGCGGCGACCACCGCGCCGGCCACGTCGTCCAGCGGGAGCACGTCCTCCAGCGGGAGTACGTCGTCCAGCGGGAGCCCGAGTAACGCCAGCGCCAGTGCCTCGGCCAGCGCGAGTCCCAGCCCGAGCCCGAGCGTCACGCCCAGCGTGAGCGCCACCGGCACCCCGACGACCACCGCCAGGGCATCCGCCAGCGGCAGCGGCGACCCCAGTGCCAGCGGAGCGGGCGACAAGAACACCGCCGCCGCCCGGCCGAGTGCGAGCCCGGGCTGCACGAGCCCGGCGCCGACGCACGCCGCGGTGTCCGCGACCGCCGCCAAGTCCTCGGTCAAGGCGTCATCTCAGCCCAAGCAGAGCACCTCGGCGTCGTCCAGCGCCAAGGCGTCAGCGTCGGCGAGCGCGTCGGCTTCGGCCAGCGCATCGGCGTCGACGGGCAGCACGGGGACCACCACCGCCCCGGACGTGAGCTCGTCGTCCAGCGGGTCGGGGGCCGGCTCGGCATCGCCGTCCGTGCCGTAAGCGCTCGTCAGGCTGCGCGCTACCAGCGGCCGGAGCGGCTGAGCAGGACGGCGGCGGCCACCGTGCCGGCGGTCGAGGTCCGCAGCACGGTAGGCCCCAGGCTGCGGGGCGTCGCGCCGGCCGCGCGGAAATCCGCGTTCTCCTCGTCGGTGATCCCGCCTTCGGGCCCGACGATGACCAGCAGGTCACCGGATTCGGGCAGCCTGAGCTGGCCGAGGCTCTGGGCGGCGCCGGGCTCGAGCACGATCGCGCAGGCCGCCTTGGTGATCACCTGAGCCACGTCCGCAGCCGACGCGGGCTCGGTCACCTCGGGTATCCAGGCCCGGCGGGATTGCTTGGCGGCCTCCCGCGCGGTCACCCGCCACCGGGTCAGCGAGCGCGCCCCCCGTTCGCCCCGCCAGACCGGTACGCAGCGAGCCGCCGCCCAGGGCACGATACGGTCGACCCCGACCTCGGTCATCTCCGCCACGGCCAGCTCGCCGCGGTCGCCCTTCGGTATGGCCTGGACGACGGTGATCAGGGGATCCGGGCGGGGCACCTGCCGCCTGGCCCGGACGGCCAGCTCCAGCCCCCGGCCGGACTGAGCGGTGACCACGCACTCGGCGACCAGGCCCGCGCCGTCACCGACGTCGGCTCGCTCACCGGGGCGCAGCCGGCGGACAGCGGCCGCGTGCCGGCCTTCGGCCCCGGATAGCAGGATGACATCCTGCTGGAGTTCGGCATGGTCGGCCAGGAAGACGGGCGGCTGCGGCACCATTAGCCCCGGGTACTAGCGCCCGTTGAATGCGTCGCGCAGCCTCGAGAAGAAGCCCTGCTGGCCTGGCGCGAACTTGCCGGGCGGCGCTTCCTCGCCCCGGAGCTTGGCCAGGTCGCGCAGGAGCTTTTCCTGCTCGGGGTCCAGCTTGGACGGGGTCTCGACCGTCACGTGGATGACCAGGTCGCCGCGGCCGTTGCCGTTCAGGTGCTTGACTCCCTGGCCGTAGAGCGGGATCACCTGCCCGGACTGGGTACCGGGGCGGATGTCGATGTCGGCCGGCCCGTCCAGGCTCTCGACCGAGAGCGTCGCGCCCAGGGCGGCCGCCACCATCGGGATGGTCACCGTGCAGTGCAGGTCATCGCCCTGCCGCTCGAAGATCGCGTGCGGACGCTGCACGATCTCCAGGAACAGGTCACCGGGCGGCCCGCCGCCCGGGCCGACCTCGCCCTCGCCGGCGAGCTGGATGTGCGTACCGTCCTCGACGCCGGCCGGGATCCGCACCTTGATGGTGCGCCGGGTCCGGACCCGGCCGTCGCCGTCGCACTCCGGGCAGGGCCGGACCAGCACGGTGCCGAATCCCCCGCAGCCCGGGCAGACCCGGGCCATCATCACCTGGCCGATGAAGGAGCGGGTCACCTGGCTCACCTCGCCGCGCCCGCCGCAGATGTCACAGGTCTGCGGGTGGGTGCCCGGCGCCGTGCCCTCGCCCGAGCAGGTCGGGCAGACCACGGCCGTGTCCACGGTGAGCTCACGGGTCGCGCCGAACGAGCATTCGGCCAGGTCGAGCTCGATCCTGATCGTCGCGTTGCGGCCGCGTTGCGCGCGGCTGCGCGGGCCCCGGCTGGCGGTCGCGCCCGCGCCGCCGAAGAACTGGTCGAGCAGGTCGCTCAGCGGCGAGAATCCGGGCCCGAACGGGCCCGCCCCGGCCCCCGAGCCGGCGCTGGCGAACGGATCGACGCCCATGTCGTACATCCGGCGCTTCTCGGTGTCCGACAGCACCTCGTAGGCCTGAGTGATCTCCTTGAACCGCTCCTGGGTCTCAGGATCGGGGTTCACGTCCGGGTGAAGCTCCCGCGCCAGCCGCCGATAAGCCCGCTTGACCTCGTCCTGCGTGGCGTCACGGCGGATCTTGAGCAGGGAGTAATAGTCCGCCACTAGGACTCCATCAGAATCTGGCCAACATAACGTGCCACCGCGCGCACCGCGCCCATCGTTCCCGGGTAATCCATCCTGGTCGGCCCGAGCACGCCGAGCTTGGCCAGCGGCTGGGCCGGGTTCCCGTACCCGGTGGACACCACCGATGCAGCTTCCAGGCCCGCGACCCGGTTCTCCGAGCCGATCGTCACGGTCAAGATCGCGGGATCGGTCGCCTCCCCGAGAAGCCGCATCAACACCACCTGCTCTTCCAGGGCCTCGAGCACCTCGCGCAGCCCCTTGCTGAAGTCGTGCGCGGCCAGGTTGGCGGTGCCCGCGAAGACGATCTTCTCCTCGTTCCGCTCGATCAGGCTGGCCAGCAGGACCGAGAACACGGCGTTGGCGTTGGCCCGCTCCTCGGCCGGAAGCCGGTCGGACAGGTCGGCGACCATGGCGGCGGCATCGGCCAGCTTGTGCCCGCCCAGGCAGGTGTTCAGGACCGCGCGGACGTGCGACACCGAAGCGTCGTCCCAGGAGGCGGGAAGGTCGACGGTGCACTGCTCGACCCGGCCGGTGTCGGTGATGAGCACCAGCAGCAGCTTGGTGGGGGCGAGCGGGACGAGCTCGATGTGCCGGATCGCGGACCTGGTCAGCGACGGGTACTGCACCACGGCCACCTGACGGGTCAGCTGGACGAGCAGCCGGACCGTGCGCATGACCACGTCATCGAGGCTGTAGGCATTGGCCAGGAACGTCTCGATGGCCCGACGCTCGGCCGCGGACAGCGGCTTGACGCTGGACAGCCGGTCGACGAAAAGCCGGTAGCCCTTGTCCGTCGGGATGCGGCCCGCGCTGGTGTGCGGCTGGGCGATGAAGCCCTGCTCCTCCAGCACCGCCATATCGTTGCGGATGGTGGCCGGTGACACGTCGAAGTGATGCCGGTCGACCAGCGTCTTTGATCCCACCGGTTCGGTGGTGGACACGTAGTCCTCGACGATCGCCCGGAGCACCGTAAGTTTGCGCTCGTCAAGCACGCGTTCACCTCCTTGGCACTCAAAAGCCCCGAGTGCTAAGTCTATTGCGTCCAGCAAGTTCCCGGCGCGCGACAGCGAGGCTAACTGCCGCCGTGATCATACCCAGGAGGGGAAAGACCCGTGTGGAGCAGGCAATACGGCTCGGACGTGCTGGCCGGCGGACAATCCGGGCGATCGGGGCGCCGGGCCGGGCGCGAGGTACCGGAGGTCGAAGCCGAGCGCGGCCTGGTCGTGGAGGACGCCGAGGGCCGGTTCTGCGGTGCGGTGGCCGGTTACGAGAAGGGCGCGGTCACGCTGGAGGACCGGCACGGCAAACGGCGGGTGTTCCCGCTCTCGCCCGGGGCGTTCCTGCTGGACGGCCAGCCGGTGACGCTGGTGCCGCCTGCGGCTGCGGCTGCGGCCGTGGCTGCGGCCCAGCCGGCCCGGACGGCTTCGGGGTCGGTGGCGCCGCCGCCTTCGCGGGCCAAGGTGGCCCGGGCCAGCCGGATCTACGTCGAAGGCAAGCACGACGCCGAGCTGGTGGAGAAGATCTGGGGCGATGACCTGCGGGATGTGGGGGTCGTGGTGGAGTACCTGGAAGGCGTCGATGACCTGCCGGCCATCGTGGCCAGGTTCTCCCCCGCGCCGGGCCGCCGCCTCGGGGTGCTCGTGGACCACCTGGTGGGCGGCTCCAAGGAGAGCCGGATCGCGGCCAGCGTGCGATCGCCCGACGTGCTGATCGTCGGGCATCCCTTCATCGACATCTGGGCCGCGGTACGCCCCGCCGCGGTCGGCATCGCGGGCTGGCCGGACGTTCCGCCGGGCCAGCCGTGGAAGGAGGGCGTGCTGCGCGCTCTGGGCTGGCCGCCAGAGGTACCCGCGGCCTGGCAGCGCATCCTGCGGTCGGTCACGAGCTACACCGACCTGGAGCCCGAACTGCTGGGCCGGGTGGAGGAACTCATCGATTTCGTGACCGAGGCGGGGAACGAATAGCGTGACGATGACAGCGGATCGACACGCGAGGACCGATGACGAGCAAGCCGGCACGACCTGGGCCCCGGCCGCGGGTCGCCAGCCCGAGCCTGGCTCCCCGGATCCCGCTGGCCGAGGCCCAACCCGCGATGCTCGGCTATCTGGCCGCGATCTTCCTCGGTCCGGCCATCCCGCTGGTCCTGTACCTGGTCGGCCGGCGGAGGTCGCCGTTCCGCCGGTTCCACGCGGCCATGGCCCTGAACCTGTCGCTCACCGGGCTGCTGTACGCGCTGTGCTGCCTGATCCTGTGCGGCCTGCTCCTGCTGGACAGCCTCACCCTGGCGCTGGTGGTGGCGATCCCGGTCGCCCTGGCGATCTGGCTCACGGTGCTCAAGTACCTGATCCGCGGCATCGGCGCGGCCAACCGCGGCGAACGGTACGACGTCCCCGCCTGGATCTGCGCGCAGATCGCGAAGTGAGCGCCATCCGGTGCCCAGCCGCGACCCCAGCGGGCCGGGACGTGGGGTGGCGGGGGTTACTCGGTGAGCAGGCGCGTCACGGTGTCGGCGAGCAGGCGGCCGCGGCTGGTCAGCGCGATCCGGCCCGCGGCGTGGGCGTCGGGGCGGGCCAGCCCCTCGGCCACGACAGCCGCGGCGTTCGCTCGCCCGGCCGGGCTCAGCACCTCCAGCGGGCAGCCGTCCGCCAGCCGGATGGCCAGCATGACCCGCTCCAGCTGCCGTTCGCTCTCGCCCAGGATCTCCCTGGCCTGGCCGGGGCTGAGTCCCGCGCTGATCCTGGCGCCGTAGGCCGCCGGGTGCCGCACGTTCCACCAGCGGGTCCCGCCGACGTGGCTGTGCGCCCCCGGCCCGATGCCCCACCAGTCGGCGCCGGTCCAGTAGAGCATGTTGTGCGCGCACCGGGACGGTCCGCCCGCCGCCCAGTTGGAGATCTCGTACCAGGTCAGGCCGGCCGCGGTGAGCACCTCGTCGGCCACGAGGTAGCGCTCGGCGAGCACGTCGTCGTCCGGCGCGGGCACTTCGCCGCGCCGCACGCGCGCGGCCAGCCGGGTACCGGGTTCCACGGTGAGCGCGTAGGCGGACACGTGGTCAGGCCCGGCGGCCACGGCGGCCTCCAGCGAGCGCCGCCAGTCCGCGTCGGACTCCCCCGGCGTGCCGTAGATCAGGTCCAGGCTGACATGCTCGAACCCGGCGGCCCGGGCCCAGGCGGCGCAGCGGGCCGGACGGCCCGGCTGGTGCACGCGATCCAGGACCGCGAGCACGCCGGGCACCGCGCTCTGCATGCCGAACGAGACGCGGGTGACGCCCTGGGCGCGCAACTCGCCCAGGATGGTTTCGTCGACGCTTTCCGGGTTAGCCTCCGTCGTCACCTCGGCGCCGGGGGCCAGGCCGAACTCCGCGTCGATGGCCCGCAGGATGCGGCCGAAGGCGGCCGGGGGCATCAGGGTCGGCGTCCCGCCGCCGAAGAACACCGTGCGCACCGGGACGTCCGCACAGTGTCCAGCTCTGGCGAGCACCTTGCGGGCGAACCCGATCTCGGCCAGCGCCAGGCCCGGGTAGCTGGCCGCGGATACCGCGGGTGTCCCGCCCAGCTCGGCGGCGGTGTAGGTGTTGAAGTCGCAGTAGCCGCAGCGGGTCGTGCAGAACGGCACGTGCACGTACATCCCGAACGGCCGCTGGCCGAGCCCGCGGGAGGCGCTGTCCGGCAGGGTCCCGTCGGCGGGGACGGGCTCGCCGTCGGGCAGGGCACCTGGCATGCAGTCACGCTACCCGCGCCGCGGGAGCGGTCAGCAGGTCCGCAGGGAAGAGGGATGCCGCATTGGGGATCCGCGCGTTTAGACTGGAAGGGAGTCGCGGGCCCGCTCAGCAGTCGGGTCGCGTTCACGGGAGGCGTCGGTGACAGATAGCCAGTCGCAATGGCCGGCCCAGTACCCGAGGTACAGCCCGCCTGACGGGACCCAGGTGCCGTCGGCCGGCTACCAGGCCCCCGCCGCTGGTTACCAGGTTCCGCCGGGCCCTTATCAGGTTCCGCCGGGCGCCTATCCCGCCCCGCCGGGTTATCCGGTCCAGCAGGCCGGCTACCAGGTCAGGACCCATGCCTCCATGCGCGCGTCCTCGGCGGACCGGGAACGTGCGGTCGACGTGCTGAAGGCGGGGTTCACCGAGGGCCGCCTCACCCAGGACGAGTACAACGACCGGATGGGCCGGGCGTACGCCGCCCGCACCTACGGGGACCTGGCGGCGCTCACGGCCGACCTGCCGGCTGGCCCGCTGCCCGCCTGGCCGGTCCCGGCCTACCAGCCGCCGCCGCCCGCCGGGACCAATTCCATGGCCATCGCGTCGATGGTGCTGGGCGTGGCGGAGTTCTTCACCGGCGGCCTGACCGCCATCCCGGCCGTCATCTGCGGTCATGTCGCCCGGCGGCAGATGAAGCAGACCGCGCAGCGCGGCGACGGGCTGGCCACCAGCGGCCTGGTGCTCGGCTACATGGCGATCATCTTCTGGTCGGTGCTGATCGCGGCCTCCCTGGTGGGCGTGGCGATCTCGATCGCGCACAACGGCTCGATCGTGGTCAACGGGCCGCCGCCCGGCCCCTGAGCTGGCCCTAGAGCCGGGCTGACCTGCGGATCAGCCTGGCGGTACGGCACATTCCGGTCAGGTGACATTTCAGGAAAGTCCGGGCTCAACCCGCTGGGCGGCAGCTGCGGCGCCGGTATCATCGTGCCCTTGCGCGAACAGTGAGGGAGCACGGAGATGTCCGCCTACTACGCATCACCCGGCGGCCCGGCCGCGGTAACGGGCCAGGAGGAACTCGCGCCGGTCCTGGTGGCGTTCGCGGGCCCGGCTCCGCAGTCCCGGCTGACCGTGCTGATCCGGCTGCTAATGGTCATCCCGCACCTCGTGGTGCTGTGGGCGCTGGCCATCGCCGCCTACGTCGTGGCGATCATCGGCTGGTTCGGTGCCCTGTTCACCGGCCGGCTCCCGAGCTTCGCGGCCGACTACCTGGCCGGCTTCGTGCGCTGGCAGACCCGGGTGTTCGGGTACGCGATCCTGCTCACCGACGTGTACCCGCCCTTCACGCTGGACGACGTGGACTACCCGATCCGGGTCGCGGTACGGCCCGGCCGGCTGAACCGGCTGGCCGTCCTGTTCCGGTTCTTCCTGCTGATCCCGGCCTGGATCGTCGAGTCGGTGGTGAGCTACGGCGCCTTCACCATCGTCCAGTTCGTGAGCTGGCTGATCGTGCTGGTCTCCGGCCGGATGCCGGACTCCCTGCACCAGGCCCTGGCGGCCGTGCTGCGGTACCAGGTCAGGATCATCGGGTTCGCGTTCATGCTGACCAGCGCGTACCCCTCGGGGCTGTATGGCGACCCCGTGGCGGCTGGGACGGGTGGGATAGATGGGACCGGTGGGCCGCAGCCGGAATATGGGGAATTCGGGATGCAGCCGGGGTACGGGATGCAGCCGGGGTACGGGATGCAGCCGGGGTACGGCGACCCGCAGGGGTGGGCGACGCAGCAGGTGGGGTACGGGCAGGCGGGATACGGGCAGGCGGGATACGGGACGGCTCCGGTGGCGACGGGGCTGGGCGCGTGGTGGCTCAGGCTGTCCAGCCGGGCCAAGGCGCTGGTCACCACGTTCATCGTGCTCGGCGTGCTGTTCGCGGCGGCGCAGGGTGTCTTCGAAGCCGTCTTCACCAGCAACGCCGTCACCGCGGCCCAGGCGAGCAGCCAGTTGCAAGCGGACGCGGCGCCGGTGAGCAACGCGGTCAACAACTACACGACGAACGTGAACGCGTGCAACGGCCGGCTGGCCTGCGTCACCGCGCTGGACCGCAAGGTGTCCGCCACCTTCAGCACGTTCGCCGCGCAGGTCGGCTCGATCCCGATGCCGTCCGGCCAGGCCAGTTCGGAGGCGGCGGCGCTGGCCGCGTCGGCCTCGCACGTGGCCGGCATCTTCGCCAGCCTGGGCGCGGCCGCCTCGGTCAGCCAGTACCAGGACATCGCCAACTCCTCCGGCGTGCAGCAGGCGGTCGACCAGGTCAACACGGCCTACGTCAAACTGGGCGACACGCTCGAGAACTCATGACCGGCCGCCACGCCGAACATGACATTGGCACTTCTGAAGCGCGCAGAACGTCTTACACTCAGTAAGAGGCGTCCGCAGGAGGCTCATGTGGCATACGGTCCCGCTCAGGCATTCCCGCCGCAGCCGCCCGTGCCCGAAGGCTTCGGAGTTCCCGGGAGCTTCGGGCCCGGGGTCTCCGGCGTCGACCCCTCCTGGCTGGCGGCCAACGCGGATCGCGAGCGGGCCGTGGGCGTGCTGCGGGCGGGGTTCACCGAGGGACGCCTGACCCAGGACGAGCTCGACGACCGCGTGGGGCAGGCCTACGCGGCCCGCACCTACGGGCAGCTGTGGGCGCTGACCGCGGACCTGCCGGCCGGGGCCCTGCCCTATCCGCAGTTCCCCCACGGGCAGGCGGTCATGGTCGCGCCCGAGGCCGCGGCGCCGAGCCACTGGAAGCCCGCGGCCGCGCTGATCGTCACCGCGCTGATCATCTTCACGCTGGCCGCGCTGATCACCGCGGTCATCACCGCGCACACCCAGTCGGTGCCCTATCCGGGCTTCCAGCACGCCAACCTGACCCCGTTCATCCGGACGGTCATGCCGCCGAAGGTGGTCCACGCGTTCCCGGTGAGCGGGCCCGGGGGCTGAGACCACGGCCCGTTCCGTATCAAAAAGATCGTGACCTTACCGCTGTTTGCGGTCACCTGGCTGGGTGGACAGGGCCGCCACGAAGGCTTCCTGCGGGACGTCGACCCGGCCGATGGTCTTCATCCGCTTCTTGCCTTCCTTCTGCTTCTCCAGCAGCTTGCGCTTGCGGGTGATGTCACCGCCGTAGCACTTGGCCAGCACGTCCTTGCGCAGCGCGCGGATGTTCTCCCGGGCGATGATGCGCTGGCCGACGGCCGCCTGGATCGGCACCTCGTACTGCTGGCGCGGGATCAGTTCCTTCAGCTTGGCCGTCATGGCCAGGCCGTACTCGCGGGCCTCGTCGGCGTGCACGATCTGGCTGAACGCGTCGACCGGCTGGCCCTGCAGCAGGATGTCCACCTTGACCAGGTTGGCCTGCTGCTCGCCGTCGGGCTCGTAGTCCAGCGACGCGTAGCCGCGGGTGCGGGACTTGAGCTGGTCGAAGAAGTCGAAGATGATCTCCGCCAGCGGCAGCATGTAGCGGATCTCGACCCGGTCCGCGGACAGGTAGTCCATGCCGATCAGGGCACCGCGCCTGCTCTGGCACAGTTCCATGATCGTTCCGATGTAGTCGGCCGGCGAGATGATCGTGGCCCGCACGACCGGCTCGTAGACGGCCGCGATCTTGCCCTTGTGGGGCTCTGATCCGCCGGGGAAGTCGCTGGGGTTGGTCACCCGCAGTTCCTGGCCGGTGTCCATGACCACGCGGTAGACCGCGTTCGGGGCGGTGGAGATGAGTGACAGGTCGAACTCCCGCTCCAGCCGCTCGCGGACGATCTCCATGTGCAGCAGGCCGAGGAACCCGCAGCGGAAGCCGAAGCCGAGCGCGTCGCTGGTCTCGGGCTCGTACACCAGGGCCGCGTCGTTCAGCCGGAGCTTGTCCAGCGCGTCGCGCAGGTCCGGGTAGTCGTCGCCGTCCACCGGGTACAGGCCGGAGAAGACCATCGGCTTGGGGTGGTCGTAGCCCGCCAGGGGTTCTCTCGCGGGGTTGGCCGAACTGGTCACGGTGTCGCCGACCCGGGCCTGGCGGACGTCCTTGACCCCGGTGATCACGTAGCCGACCTCGCCCGCGGCCAGGCCCTCGGACGGCGTGGGCTCGGGCGAGATGACCCCCACCTCGAGGGTCTCGTGCACCGCGCCGGTAGACATCATCAGGGACCGCTCGCGTCTGGTGAGGCGGCCGTCGACCACCCGGACGTAGGTGACCACCCCGCGGTAGGTGTCGTAGATCGAGTCGAAGATGAGCGCGCGGGCCGGGGCGTCCGGGTCGCCGGCCGGGGCCGGGACCAGGCGGACGACCTCGTTCAGCAGGTGCTCGACGCCCTCGCCGGTCTTAGCCGACACCCGCAGGACCTCGCTGGGGTCGACGCCGATGATGTTGGCGAGTTCGGCGGCGTAGCGGTCGGGCTGCGCGGCGGGCAGGTCGATCTTGTTCAGCACCGGGATGATCTTGAGGTCGGCGCCCAGGGCCAGGTACAGGTTGGCCAGCGTCTGTGCCTCGATGCCCTGGGCGGCGTCGACCAGCAGGACCGCGCCCTCGCAGGCGGCCAGGCTGCGGGAGACCTCGTAGGTGAAGTCCACGTGACCCGGGGTGTCGATGAGGTTGAGCACGTAGCCGCCCCAGGGCAGCCGCACCGCTTGGCTCTTGATCGTGATGCCGCGCTCGCGCTCGATGTCCATCCGGTCCAGGTACTGCGCGCGCATCTGGCGCTCCTCCACCACGCCGGTGAGCTGGAGCATCCGGTCGGCCAGAGTCGACTTGCCGTGATCGATGTGGGCGATGATGCAGAAGTTCCTGATCACGGCCTGGTCGGTGCGGCCTGGGACCGGGCGCGCGGCGCGGCCCGCGCTAGCGGAGCCGGCCTGGCTGGCAGGGCTGGTAGATGACACGCATGTCCGTTTCGGGTGATTCGCCGTCTCGCGGCCTGGGTGTTCCATGATCCCATGTCGGGTGGGCTGCCCCCGCCGCTGCGCCGCTGGGTTTGAGTGTAGGGCTTCGGCTCGGATAAGCTTCGTCGTCGCGTCACCCACCAGTGAGCGTTATGCAAACCGGCTCGCGAGTGCAGGCCCTCCGGGCCTGCGCGAGCGGCCGGTGCAGATGGCACCTACAGAAACCTCAGCGGGTTCTTTGCATAACGCGAACTTCACCAAGGACACCGCTAACTTTGAAGGACTCCCACGCGTGGCGAACATAAAGTCTCAGATCAAGCGCAACAAGCAGAACGAGAAGGCGCACCAGCGGAACAAGGCCGCCAAGTCGTCGCTGCGCACGTCCGTCCGTAAGTTCCGCGAGGCCGCTGACGGGGGGGACGTGGCGGAGGCGGAGACCGCGCTGCGCGCTGCCTGCCGGCAGCTGGACAAGGCCGCCAGCAAGGGCGTGATCCACAAGAACCAGGCGGCGAACCGCAAGTCCGCGATCGCCAGGCGTTACGCCGAACTCCAGCACGCCTAACGCTCGCCGCCGGGTCCGGCGCGTTGCGTGGTTGACGACGTGCCGTGGTCCGGCCTGCCGGTTGGGGCTCGGGCCGGTTGGGGCTCGGGCCGGTT
>Ga0335074_10004757_pt1 | contig 18727 bp, 16 predicted proteins | sample Lox_Sample_23_FD_206715 | JGI IMG/M metagenome (GOLD analysis project Ga0335074, IMG submission 206715) | Soil microbial communities from Loxahatchee National Wildlife Refuge, Florida, United States - Lox_Sample_2.3 | ecosystem: Environmental > Terrestrial > Soil > Wetlands | place: USA... | reverse complement strand
TCCACCGCAAAGGTGACCACCACCACGTGCGGCCGCCCCGCAGCGTCCGCCGTCCCCAGCCGCGCCACCCGGACCCCAGCGAACCGGGCCCGTGCCTCGTCTTCGGGAAGCCTCACGCTGTGCATGTTACGGTCCAGACGCAACCCCGGCGTCCGATAGACTCGTCGGGTCGCCCCGCCAGGACGACCCGCCGCCTTAGCTCAGTCGGTTAGAGCGACGCACTCGTAATGCGTAGGTCATCGGTTCGATTCCGATAGGCGGCTCCCAGCTAGATAGAATAATTCGAACAGCGTCATTCGGCTCCGTGGAACGGGTCGTGGAACGAATGTCAGCGATCGGGCTTATCGTGCTGTCATGGCCAGCACCGCCAGAGGGCACATCGAGAAGCTCCCCAGCGGGTCGTTCCGCGTCCACGTCTACGCCGGGACCGACCCGGTTACCGGCAAGCCGCGGCGCCTCAAGGAGACCTGCCCGGACGAGGCCTCCGCCGCCGCGGTGCTCGGCAAACTGCTCGCCGAGGCCGACGGCGACCACTTCCCCAACCGGGAGGCCACCCTCGGCCAGGCCCTCGGCAAGTACCTGGAAGTCGCCGACCTCGAAGTGTCGACCCGGGAAGCACACGAGGGCTACATCCGCCGCACCATCGGGCCGGTCCTCGGCGAGGTGAAGATCCGCAAGCTCGGCGCGGACTCGCTGGACTCGCTCTACACGGCGCTGAAGAAGTGCTCGCGGCTGTGCCGGCGGCTTCCGCGGACCGAGCACTACGCGGCCGGGAAGCATGCCTGCGATGTCCGGTGCGGCCCGCTGCGTGATCACCGCACCACTCGCCCGCACGCCTGCGATGCCCGGTGCCGCCCGCACGTGTGCCGGCCGATGAAGCCCGCGACGATCCTGCGGATCCACTCGATCATCTCCTCGGCCCTGGACCTGGCCGTCCGCTACGACTGGGCGGACCGCAACGTCGCCAAGAACGCCAGCCCCCCGCATCCGCGCAAGCGCGAACCGGACCCGCCGACCCCGGACCAGGCCGCGCGGCTGCTCAACCTGGTCTGGGCCGAGGACGAGGAGTTCGGCCTGTACCTGTGGACCGCGTTCACGACCGGCGCTCGGCGCGGCGAGGTGAGCGCCCTGCGCGAGAACCGGTTCGACTTCGCCCGCCAGCAGGTCCGCCTGGCCCGCAACTACCTGGTCAAGCAGGGCCAGCACATCGAGAAGGCGCCCAAGGACGGCGAGGGCCGTGTCCTGTCCCTGGACCTGCTGACCTGCGAGTTGCTCCAGGAGCGGTTCCGGCGCCGCCGCGCCGAGGCCCGGTCCCTGGGCGTCGAGGTACCCGAGGATGCCTTCGCGTTCTCTCCTGACCCGGCGGGCCAGACCCCCTGGAATCCGGACACCATGACCCACCGGTACCGGCGGTACGCCCGCCGGGTCGGCATCGCCAGCTCGCTGAAGGAGCTCCGGCACTACTCGGCGACTCAGCTCCTGGCTGCGGGCACCGACCTGAACACCGTGGCCGGGCGCCTCGGCCACGCCGAGGGCTCGACCACCCTGAAGTTCTACGCCCAGTTCACAAGGGCCGCCGACCAGGCCGCCGCCATCGTCATTCCCGCCCAGCTCGACGGGCTCCGCAAAAGGGAGCGCCTTCGCGAGCTTTACGGCCAGCAGGCTTCCGGGAGCGACAGCCTTGCCGCCCTCGCCATGGTCATCGGCCCGCAGGCCGGGCTTGAGAAGGATGTCGCCCTGGCATGGCTCACCGAGTTCGCGGCCGCCGATTAGGGTGCGCCCATAGTGACGCCCCGGCGCCGTGGGTGCCGGGGCGTCTTCTCAACCCGCGTAGTTACGCGGGGAGCTAGGTAAGCCGAGCCGGGTGGCGGCCCGTCGGGCCAGTTCGGCATTGATGGCGGCCATGCGGGCCTGGATCGGCACGCGGACCGGGGAGCCGGGCCGGGCCAGGGCCAGGCTCGCCGCCAGCTCGCGCCGGGCGGCCTCCATCTCGGCGGCGGTCAGCGCCGTCATGTCGTGCTCACGCATGAGCGGCGATCCGGGCGCGTTCGTCTTGCTCGCCGATCACGCCGTCCAGGGCGGCTTGCAGGTCGGCCCGGAGCGCGGGGACGGGGTCCTGCTTGCCCAGGAACGCGATGGCGTTCTCCAGCCGTCGGCGGTAGTACGCCAGTTCGTACGTGGTGAGGGCGTGCAGCGGGTGTTCTGGCTGGTCCACTGCGGGCGGTGGCGGTGGCTGACATCGGCGTGAAGTCCTTTGTGCGCGGGGTGGGCGGGCGTCATCTCGCTTCCTAACGTGTCAGCCGCAGAGCACAATGAGCTATGTGGCGCGACGGAGAGACACCATCGGCCACGTCCCCGGCCGCGATGCCACAGGGAGGCACGGACGTCATGGCGAACGACCGCGATGCCCGGGGTGACCTCGGCGTGTGGCTGGGCGAGGAACTGCGCGGCGCGCGGCTGGCCGCCGGCTATACCAGCCAGGATCGGTTCGCGCGTGAGCTGGGCTTTGACCGGACGGTGATCGTCAAGGCCGAGACCGGGGCCCGCCCGCCGTCAGAAGACATGGCAGCCCGGATCGCGGAGATGTTCCCCGATCTGTGCAACGGCCTGTACGTGCGGCTCGCCGGGATCGCGCGGAAATCGAACGGGCCGATCCCCGGTTGGTTCGCGGACTGGGTGGAGATCGAGGCGAAGGCCGCCATCCTGCGCTGGTGGGAACCGCTGCTGATCCCCGGCCTGTTGCAGACCGAGGACTATGCGCGGGCGATCCTGTCGACCTGACGCCGGGACAGTCCCGACGAGGTGGAGGCCAAGGTCGCCATCCGGCTCGCCCGTCAGTCGGTCCTGGCCAGCGCGGACTTCCGGGTGCTGCTGGATGAGTCGGTGCTGCATCGCCGCATCGGCGCGCCGGAGGTCATGGCCCTGCAGCTCGAGCACCTGCTGGCCATGGGGGCGCGGCCGAACATCACGATCCAGGTCATACCGGTTGCGACGGGTGCCTACGCCGGCCTGTCCGGGGCGTTCGCGGTCGCCGAGGTACCCGGCGAGTCGCCGACGGCGTATCCGGAGACGGGCGTTCAGGGCATCACGGTCCGGGACCCTACCCTGGTAACCAGCACGGCGCGGATGTTCGACGACCTGAGAGATGAAGCGCTGTCCCGCTCCAGATCCTTGGAGCTGATAGCCGAGGTGGAGAAATCATGAACGGACCAGACGGCCCCCGCTGGCGCACGAGCACGTTCAGCGGCGCCAACGGCGGCGGCTGCGTCGAGGTGGCCGGTCACGACGGGATGATCATGGTCCGGACACCAAGGACCGCGGCCGGGGCCCGGTCCACCGGTACACCCCGGACCAGTGGCGCGCGTTCCTCGCAGGCGTGCGCACCGGTGAGTTCGACCTGGACCGCCTGCCCTAGCACTCGGCGGTCCCGGTCACCAGGCACGACGGCGCGTGACGCATTCCGGCACGCATCCTCGGGTGATGCCGTCGATGCGGCGCATGGTCCCGGGCAGCCACCGGTCGTAGAACTCCAGGGCGCGGGTTAGGTCGGGACGCTGGCCGCCGTAGGCGTGATGCCATGCGGCGGCCAGGGTGGACAGTTCCCAGACGGCGTGGATGTGGCCGGGCCAGCAGTCCCGCAGCTCGTACCCGCCGTAGTGCCGGCGCAGCACGGTATCGGCCCACCGCCGCAGCTCATCCAATTGCGCGGCGTAGGCCTGGCGGTCCAGGCCGATCCAGCACGGTGCGGCCGGACCGCGGGGCGCGGCGGCATCCAGGGCGTCGGCGACGGTCCGGGCGAGCTCCTCGAAGCGGACGCCCAGGTCCAGGTCGCCGCGCAGCCCGGCCCGGTCGAGGCGCTCATTGAGTCGTGCGACCTGGCCGCGAAGGTCGGCAACCTGTGCGGCGAGGGCGGCCAGGCTCTCGCCGAGGGCCCGCGCGGAAGGTTCAGCCTGCGGCCCGGTCATCGTTCTCCCCGGCCGGACGCCGGGTCGGTGAGCTTGCGCAGTTCATCGCCGCGGCTCATCCCGGCCCGCCCTAGGTCGTCCCCGGCGCGCACGATCCGGGTCACCGAGGTGCGCGACAGGCCGAACGACCGGCCGATCGCCGCTGCCGTGTACCTGGCCGCGGCCGCGGACGCGATGTCCCGGTCCCGCTCGCCGCGCACGGCCCGCAGGTAACCGGTGCGAAGCGCGCCGCGTTCCCGCCCGGTCAGCCCGCCCCATATGCCGTCCACGATGCCGTTGCTGACGGCGTACTCCAGGCACGGCTGACGGACCGGGCATGCCGTGCACACTCGCCGCGCGGGCTCGGCCGACTCGCCCCGCCCGGGGAAGAACACCTCAAGGTAGGCGCCGCGGCAGGCCGCCAGCTCCCGCCAGCGCGCAGCAAAACGCGCCGGAGCGGGCAGGGTGCGGTGCCGCGGCGGGCGGGCCGTCACCGGGCGGACGCGGAAACACGCGCCCGCCAGGCGGCGGCGAAGGCGGCCAGGTCGGCCACGTCGAGGCCGCTGGCTGCGAAGTCCTCGGCGAACCGCCGCGGGTATCGGCGGGTCGCCTTGCGGGCGCCCTGGCACACCACGGTGTGCGGCAGCGCTCCGGCGATGGCCAGCCGCCGTACCGTCTCCCGGGAGACCCCCAGCCGCCGCGCGAGCTGAGCGGCGGTCAGGAAGTCCGCGGCCTCGCCCGCTTCTGGCGGTGCGGGCGGCCGCGGCGCCGGGATGAACGCCGCGGCCAGGGCCCGGGCCACGGTCTCTAGCAGTTCGGCCGACACCGCAACCGGGGCTGGTGGGTCGGTGTTGTGATGGGCATTTACCGTGTTAGGTTGCATGGTGGGTTCCTGTCGCAGGGGCCTTGCCCCCTGGGTGATCTTGGCGGATGGTCCAGGGGGCCTTTGTGCCCGGATTTGCCCGGCCACATCGTCACGGTGATGGTACGCCAATCCGCTCCGGCACCTCGGGCAGCGAGGCACGGGCAGGCGCCCCGCTAGGCGTTTCGCGGTCCTTCACGGTGCCGCCGATCTCCAGGCTCGTGCCCCTCGGGAGCGGGAGCGGGCTTGCCGCAAGTGCAGGGCGTTGCGCGGCGGCAACCGGGACACGTCGACCGGCCTTCGGCTGGAACGGCCAGCTGGCGGGTGCGGCGCGAAAAGTTGGTACAAGCCAGTGCGGTCGGTCGCCTCCGACCGGGCTGAGTCCCGTCAGCGCGCAGGCCTCGTCGGCACCTATGGACCGAACGGTCCGGCTGCTGTCCAGCACATCGGCGACGGCGAACAGCCCCGCATAGGTCACATCTCCCAAGTCCCGCCCAGCCGATAACCCGGTACGCCCCGAGTCCTCGGTACGCGGACTGCCCAGAGCTGCTTGCCTCCAGCGGCCAGGAAATCCGCAAAACGTGCGTGCAGTCCGCTTACCGTCCGTGCGTGGTCGAAAGCGATCCTAGACAGGCATCAGCGACAGATGCCAGCGGTCGGCTCCGCCGTGGTGGCCGCCCGTGACTACCGTCACGACGCTGCATGCAGGCCACGACGTGGCCTACCTGACCGCGGGCCAGCGCACCGGCGGGTGTGCCGGGGCGATGTCCTACTACACCGCGTCGGGGGAGCCGCCCGGCCAATGGGTCGGCAAGGGCGCCGCGGCGCTCGGGCTGACCGGCCGGGTTGATCCGGCCGTGATCTCCCGGCTGTACCAGCACAACATCGGGCCCGGCGGGGAACTCCTCGTCGCGCGGCGCCAGTCCCGGGCGGCGAAGGAGCGGGAAGCCGCGGCGGTGGCGGCATTCCGGGCCGCGCACCCGTACGCCAGCGCGACCGAGCTGGCTGAGGTCCGCGCGGCCGCGCGCGGGACGGACCCACGCCAGGTGCCGTACTTCGACCTGACCGTCGATGTGGTCAAGAGCGTGTCGGTCCTGCACGCCTCCTACCGGGTCGCAGCCCGCCAGGCCCGCGAGCGCGGCGAGCAGGACCAGGCCGCCGCGCTCGACGCGGGCGCCGATGAGATCGAGCACGCGCTCATGGACGCGGCGCGCGACGCCGTCGCGTGGCTGGAACGCCGCGCCACCTACACGCGGACCGGGCACCATTCGGCTCGGACGGGGGAGTGGCGCGACGGGGACGGCTTGGTCGCCAGCGTGTTCCTGCATCACATCAGCCGCGACGGCGACCCGCACCTGCACGTGCACATCGCGGTGTGGAACCGGGTGCAGCGCGCCGACGGTGCTGATGAGAAGTGGCGCACGCTGGATTCGCGCAGCCTGCATAACCAGCGGCTCGCGGTCGCGCCAGTGACCGACCGGATGGTCGAGACCCGGCTGTCCGCACTCGGGTACGCGATGGTGCCGCGCGCGGACGGCAACGGCGCCGAGGTCGGCGGGGTCAGCCAGGACGTCATGGAGCTGTTCAGCTCCCGGTCCCGGGCGCTGACCCCGGAACTGAAGACGCTGATCGCCCAGTATCGGCAGGCGCACGGCAATGCGCCGTCCAAGCGGACGATCTGGCTGCTGGGCCAGCAAGCCGCGCAGAACACCCGGCGCACCAAAGCCCAGGCACGACGTACCGTCGCCGGGCAGGCCGGCACCGCAGAACCCACCGCCGCGCAGCGGCTCGCCGCCTGGGAAGCGCAGACCACGCAGCGGGAAGTCCAGGAACTGTCGGCCGTGCACGAGGACGTGGCCCGGTTCGCGGCTGCGCACGCCGGGCACGCACGAGCGGTGCTGGATGACGCGGCCAAACGCGCAGCCGCGCGGATCGCGGTCGCCGAGGTGCAACGCCACCATGCGGTGTGGTCGATGGCCCAGCTCCGGTTCGAGGTGCACCGGGCGCTGCCGGTCCTGCCGCCGAGCACAGACGCCCAGGCGCTGGTCGCCGAGGTGGCCAAACTGGCCGTCGGCGGCCGGGCCGGGACCGGCGTCGTGCAGATCACCGCGCCGGACCTGACCGACGTGACCGGCCTGGGTGTGCGCGCGTCGGACGGCGGGAGCGTCTACCGGCCGCCGCACGAGGAACGGTACTGCACCCTGGCCCACCTGGACCTCGAACAGCAGATCCGCACCGCCGCCGCCCGGGCCGTGCCGCAGCTCGTCACGGCCGAGCAGGTCCGTGCGGCCGTCGGGCGGACCGGGTTGAGCGGCGAACAGCGTGACGCCGTGGTCACGATGCTCACCGCCACGACGGCGACGACCGTCCTGGTGGCGGCGGCCGGGGCGGGCAAGAGCCACACCATGGCCGGCTTCGCCCGGCTGTGGACCACCTTCACCGGCCGCCGGGTGATCGGCCTGGCCACCGCCACCAACGCGGCCCGGGTCCTGGCCAGCGAAGGCCTGGCCGAGTCCTACAGCATCGCCGCGTTCCTCGGCAAGATCGAAGGCTCCGACGAGCTGCGCCGTCCGGTGCCGCTGCACCGGGATGACGTGCTGGTGCTGGATGAGGCCAGCCAGCTCGCCACCGCCGACCTGGCCATGGTCCAGGAGACTGCCCGGGCCGCCGGGGCCCGGCTGGTCCTGGTCGGTGACACCGAACAGCTCGGCGCGGTCGAGGCCGGCGGCATGTTCCGGCTGCTCGCCCGCGAAGTCCCGGGCGCGGAGCTGCATGAGGTTCGCCGGTTCCGCCGGGCCTGGGAAGCAGACGCCTCGGTGCGGCTGCGCGTCGGCGACTTCACCGCCTACGCCGAATACGACCGGCATGGCCGGATGCGCGCAGCCGACCGGGATGCGGCTCTGGACCGCGCGGTCGGCATGTGGCTCGCTGACCACCTGCACGGCAAGAACGTCCTGCTGTTGGCGGGGTCCAACACCGAGGCCGGCGACTTGTCCCGCCGGGTCCAGGCCAAGCTCATCCAGCTCGGCGCCGTCCACCGACCCCACGCTGCACTCGCGGACGGCAACCAGGCCGGGACCGGTGACCTGATCCGGGCCCGGCTCAACACCACGATCAACGCGGCCGGCCGGGACCTGACCAACCGGGACACCCTGCAGATCACCGGCTGGCACGGCCTTTCCGTCCAGGTCCGCCGCCGCGAACTCGACGGCACCTGGACCCGCGCGTTTCTGATCCCCCGCGCCTATCTGGCCGAAAGCGCCGAGCTGGACTACGCGGGCAACACCCACGTCGGCCAGGGCCGCACCGTCGACACCGCCCACCTGCTCGTCACCGGCACCCTGTCCCGCCGGTCCCTATACGTCGGAATGACCCGGGGCCGGGAATCCAACACCGCCCACATCGTCACCGGGAACACGGCCCCGCCCGGGCATCGGCCGTATGCGCAGGCGTCCCCGGAATCTGTGGTCAGGGCCATCCTGGACCGCGACGACGCCGACCTGTCCGCCACCGAACAGATCCGCCACGCCCAGGACCGGGCCGGCGGAACCGGGCGCCTGCTCACCCTGTGGACTGCGGCGGTCCGCCCCTCTCTGGATCCGCAGATCGACCAGCAGATCAAAGCCCGGCTCAGCGAATCCGAGGCCTGGCGGTATGACCGGGAGCCCGCCCGCCTGGTCCTGCACCAGCGGCTGCGCGCGGCCCAGCTCGCCGGCCACGACATCGGCACGATCATCGGTCAGATCACCGCCGCGCCGCTGGACGGGGCCCGGTCCATCTCGGCCGTCCTGCACGCGCGCCTCCACCAGCTCCGGCTACCCGACCCCGGCCACAACGTGACCTGGGCCCAGCGGACGCCAACGGACGCGCTCGCCGTGGCGCACGAGCTCGCCGCCGGGCTGGACGCCCGGGCACGGGCGCTCGGCGAGCAGCTGGCCGCCAGCCCCGAACCGTGGTTGGCCAGCCAGCTCGGCGTCCTGGCCCCGTACGCCTCTCCGCTGCTCCGCCAGGACTACGCCCGCCGCGCCGCGGCCGCCGCCGTCTACCGGGAAGCCGCCGGGATCACCGACCCCGCCCAGGCCATCGCCCCCGAACCACACCACGGCAACCCCGAACTAGACCACCTGCGCCAGACCGCGATCCGCGCCCTGGAAATCCGCGACAACACCGAGATCGTCCGCGGCATGACCCAAGGCGAGCTCGAGGCCCAGATCCTCGACGGGGTGCGCGCCCTGGCCAGCGCCCCGCCCGACGTCTCCGGCGAGCTACGGCTCACTGCTCAGGCCGAGGTCGACTCCTGGCAGCAAACCGCCGACGCCCAGATCCGGCATGACCCGGCTGGATCGGCGAGCGCGAAGGCGCTCGCCCGCCACATGGCCGCCCAGCGCGAGCAACTCGAAGCCTCCACCGACCTCTACGCGGCATGGAACGCCAGCACCAGCAGCAAGAGAGAAGCAGCCGGGGAAGCCAGAGCTGAGCTGGAGCGGCGCGAGCTCGCGCAGCGGACCGCGGAGCAGCGGCAGCCCCAGGCCAGAAGGAAACCGCAGACCACGGTGCAATGGTGGCGGCAGCTCGAATCCGACCTCGCCGGGGTCAACCAGGCCATCGAGCGTGAGCACCAGGCCGCCGTCACCGCGGGCAAACCCTGGCCACCCGAGCGCACGCCCCAATACCAGTCCGAGCCCGTGCGGGAGCCGGAAAACAGTCCAAGATCTGACCCAGAGACCTATAGCCAGTCCGGCCCAGATATCCGGACCGCACGGCTCGACAAACTACTCGCCCAGGCCACTGAGGCAGCCGGCCGTTTCACCAAGGAAAAGGCCGACCGGGAAGGCAGAGCCCAGTACGCAACACGTCTCGAACGAGAAGCCCATGCCGAACCCGAGCGCCCCCTACGGACCGAAGCTTCATACGAGGCCGAAATCGAGCCGTAGTCACGCCGTGCGGCCATCACGGCACCGGCTTCCCGTTCAGTGATCTGCGGAGTTCATCAAAAATCACTCACCTCGCCGGCATCATTCGTCCCATGAAATTCCGTCAGGGAACGGCCTTTGCGCGGCGGGAGGATAAACGCAACCCACCGACACCCAGCGGGGCGCACGGTTACATCTCAGCGAGGCCCGGTCTATATCGGGCACCCAACTCGTGAACAAGGTCACTGCGTGTTGCGTCGAGGCACCAAAGGCAGCAGCCCTAGTTCAATGACTGCTATCACCCAGCGTGACTGACTCAGTCGGCCCGGCGACGCCGGGTTCGCACGGAGCGCCGACTCGGTGCGGCCGGGATCTCGACCATCTCTGCGGGTAACTGCGTACAGATCAGCCATTTCTGGGTGTGATCGGTTAGGCAGTGGCGCTGGTGGGTCACTTTTGCTTCCCGGATGGGCCGGCAGGTCCGTGTCGATTGCTCTATGACGCCGTGATCAGCCGCACTATCTTGATCACGACTGCCACGGCGGCCAGGAGAAGGTAGGCACGCAGGATTACGAGTGCGATGGTTCGCGTGAGAGAACGGACCGGTGGCGGCAGGGTCTCTATGGACGGCATCGTCCAGGCCGGCTTGCCCGGGGAGCTGCGGCCGGGCGGGCTGGCCGCGTCTTGGCTGGACAACCGCAGGCCGAACAGTCCGCCGAGCGCGCCTGCGGATATCACCAGGATGGCGGTGACGAGCCAGTCGTTTTCAGCACGGGGGAAAAGTGTGGAGATGGTGAGCAGGCCTGAAAGCACGAGGAGGACGGCCACGACGGTGGCCGCGATGACGTTGAGCCACCGGGTATTGACCCAGGGGCCGAGCACCGCGCGGTCGTTGCAGAGCAGGAGAAGAAACACCAGAGCGCTGGGAAGCAGCACGCCGGCGAGTGCCTGGACTCCGGTGGTGACGATGCCGAGCGGCGCGCCGGGGATGAGCACGATCGTTGCCGCGAGCGCAACGATGGCCGCGTAGCTGCCGTGGAATTTGGGGGCGTCGCGCCAGGTCCGGTGCAGGGAATGCTTGGCGCCGCTCACGTCACCGATGGCATACGACGCCGAGAGGGTCACTGCGCCCGCACCGAGGATCGAGCCGTTGAGCAGCGCGACGGCGAACAGGGCCCCGGCCCACTCACCGGCCCGGTTCCGGAGTTCACCGGCGACGGTGCTGGCATCGATGAAGGCCCCGTGGAGTGGGGTGGCTGAGAAGGCCAGTGCACATGCGACAAGGATTGCAACAGCACCGAGAGCGAAGACGAGGGTGCCGGCCACGGTGTCGGCCCGCTCGTAGGGGAGCCATCGGGCAGTGATCCGTTTGTCGACGACGTTGGACTGCTGGAAGAACAGCTGCCAGGGCGCCACTGTCGTGCCGATGAGGGCGACGACCATGAGGACGGTGCCCTCCGGTGCCAGGTGGCGCGGCCCGGCCGGGACAGCTGTCAGGGGGGCGGAGTGGCGGACCAGGACCAGCAGCGGCACGGTGACGAAGCTGGTGGCCACGAGGAGATACATAGCCCGTTCCCACCGGCGGAAGCGGCCGGCTAGGGGTAGCGCGATAAGCACTAGGGCGGCCATCGGTACCGAGACGTAGGGGCTGACACCGAAGTAGCGCAGCGCCAGCGAGACGCCGATGAACTCGGTGACGATGATGAGGAAGTTGACGATCAGCAGGTCGCTGAGGGCGAAGGCACCCCACCTGCGGCCGAACCGCTCGTAGATGAGGCGGGCATGCCCGGCGCCGGTGACAGCTCCCAGGCGGCCCGCCATCTCCTGGTTGACCAGCAGGACGCCGGCCATGACGATAAGGAGCCAGAGGAACCGGAGCCCATAGTCCTGTCCTGCCTGGGCGTAGGTTGATATGCCGCCGGCGTCGTTGTCCGCGGCCAGGACAATCACGCCCGGTCCCATGATCGCCAGGAGCGCAGCGATCCGGCGGCGGCGCGAAGGCCGCGGACCTGTATCGGCGGCCGGCACCCGGCCGAGGGCACCGACGATGTCACCCCGGTGTGCCCGGTCGAGTAGTGAGCGCCGGTCTGCCGAGGGAGCGAACCAAGCCCGGGTGACGTCGCGCCCGCGCTCTGCGGCGCCTCGCTGATTGTTCATCAGCCTGACGGCGACCCTGCTGCCCGGTCTCCCGGCGCCGAGCGGGCGCTATCACCGGCGGCCGCCCCGGATCGGCCGCGTTCCTCCACGTGGTGCAGTCCAGCGAGAAGGAGGGCGATGACGTGCTCGTCGTGGAGCGCATAGACCCGCTGGCGTCCCACCCGTTCCGCCCGCACCAGGGTATGTTCCCGCAAGACCCGCAACTGGTGGGAGACCGACGACTGCTCCATGCCGAGGATGCTGGTGAGATCACCTACCGAACGCGGTCCTTCGAGCAGGCACCCGAGGATGAGCACCCGGCTGGGCGTCGAGAGCGCGAACATCGCGTCGGCGAGTCGCTCAGCCACGGCCTCACTCAGGTGAGACTCCCCAGCTGGGCGTCCCGGCCTGGACCGCCTCATGGCACCGGTGTCCTCTGCTTGTCGGCCAGCGATCTCGTGATTGTCCCATCCCGGGTAGTCGATGACTCCTGCCGGCGCCAGTGATCCAGGAATGCTCAGCCCGAGCGCCCCGGCACGAGGCAACGGCGCATCCAATCGGCAAGCACCGCCGGCCTGCCCTGGCTGATCTCACTGGCGTAAGCGGCGGGCGGGCTTGACTACATATGAAGGTGCATTCATACTCTAGGTGTCAGCCCGCGGCCCGTCGATCGGATGGAGGTGGCGACCGTGAGCTCAGAGCCTCACAGTACCGTCCATCCCCTCTGCCGCTCTCACATCTGAACGGGGTCTGGCGCTGCCGCTATGGCGACCATCGCTGCGGTTGCTGCGGCTGCACCCATCCAAGAGCGCGCCGGAGCGAATGGACTCCCTTCCATGGCCGGGCCGAGTGCCGGGCCGGAGGTGGTGGTCGTCCTGGCCACCTTCGCCGTCGCGGTCGGGTGCATCCTGCCCGCCTCTTGGAGTAGCTACCGGCGCAGCCGCAAATGTGAGATGCGGCCCAGCCGGCGTCACAAGGGAGATGCGCGCTCATGACGACCACGCCGCCCGCTCCGGCCCCGCAAGCGGGTCAGGTGCGCACGCTCCACTTGTCGGAGTTGGTCAAGCGCCCGGTCACCGCCCGCGGCGGCGAGTCGCTCGGCCGGCTGTCCGATGTCGTCGTCCGGCTGCGTGGCTCTGAACTGCCGCTGGTCATCGGTGGTGTGACCAGTGTCGGGGGCCGGGAGGTGTTCGTCCCCATCGAGCAGGTCAGCGACTTCGACGGTGAGGCGCTCACGCTCACCAGCGCCAAGCTTGACCTACGCCACTTCGAGCGCCGCCCGGGCGAGGTCCTGCTCAGCGCCGACGTCCTCGGCCACCGGCTCATCGACGTGGAAGCCGCCCACCTGGTCAGGGCGGCCGACCTCGAACTGGAGCAGCGTGGCGGCGAGTGGGTGCTCACGGGCGTAGACACCCGGCGCAGGCGGCGCGGGCTGGGCGCACTGTTCGGCCGCCGCGAGCCCGAGCACGAGCCGCACTCGTTCCGCGAGTGGGCCAGATTCGAGCCACTCATCGGCCACACCGGCAGCTCGACGCTGCGCGGCCCGTTCGCGCGCATCCGGCGGCTGAAGCCGGCCCAGATCGCTGACCTGCTCGAGGAGGCGTCCAAGGAGGAAGAGACAGAGATCCTCGGGCAAGTACATGCCGATCCCGAGCTTGAGGCCGACGTGTTCGAGGAACTCGACGAGGACCGGGCCACCCGCCTGCTCGGTGCCCGCACCGACACGGAAATCGCCGGCGTGCTTTCCCGGATGCGGGCCGACGACGCCGCGGACGCCGTCGCCGAGCTCCCTCAGCACCGGCGCCAAGCGGTGCTGGATCTGCTGCCGCCCGGCCAGCGCACCAAGGTGATGACCCTGATGGGCTTCAACCCGGCCAGCGCGGGCGGCCTGATGGGCGTCGAATTCCTGGCGCTTCCCCCGGATGCCACGGTACGCGAGGCGCGGGCGGCCGTCGGCGATTCGCATGCCCTCCAGCCGGAGGCCCTCACCAGCGTTCACGCCGTCGACGGGAGCGGACGGCTGGCAGGCGTCGCCAGCCTGGTCGTCCTGCTGCAGGCGGACCCGGACGCCTCGCTCGGGCAGGTGTGTGACACCGACCCGGTCCGGGTGGGCGCCGATACCGACGTGGTGGACGTCGCCGTCCTGATGAGCGACTACAACCTGATCACGATCCCGGTCGTGGACGAGCGCCGGCGGATGATCGGCATCATCACCGTCGACGATGTGCTCGAAACGACCCTGCCCGAGGACTGGCGCCGGCGCGAGGCCGCACAGCCACCTGATGCCCACGCCGGGGACGGCCCGTGACCCGCCCGGGCGGCGAACAGCCCCCAGGGCAGCAGGAACGGCCGCCGCCCGCGGAGCGCCCGCCAGCCCGTGAACGGCCCCCGCCCAAGGACGCCGGCCCATCCAAGGGCCCTGCCCCGGCGCAGGAACCTTCGCTAGCGAAGGACCCTGTCCGGGCCAAGAGTCCTCCCCGGGCCAAGAGTCCTCCCCGGGCCAAGGGTTCTCTGGCCGGTGACCCGCCCTCGGCCAGGGACACTCTTCCGCCAGCAGGCGGCCAGACGCTGGCGCGGCCCAGCGCGGTGCTCGACGAGGCGCACCTGGGGGACATCGAGGGCGCGCTCGGCCGGATCCGGGTCGGTGAGGACTACGGCAGCGGCTGGCGGCGGCGGCTGGTCACGTTCCTGGCCATCATGGGCCCGGGCCTGATCGTGATGGTCGGGGACAACGACGCGGGTGGGGTGTCCACCTACGCGCAGGCAGGCCAGGACTACGGTTACAGCCTGCTATGGGTTCTGCTGCTGCTGGTCCCGGTGCTGATCGTCAACCAGGAGATGGTGGTCCGGCTGGGCGCGGTCACCGGTGTCGGGCACGCTCGGCTGATCAACGAGCGGTTCGGCCGGTTCTGGGGCTGGTTCAGCGTCGGGGACCTGTTCCTGCTCAACTTCCTGACCATCGTCACCGAGTTCATCGGCGTCTCGCTCGCGCTGCGCTACTTCGGTGTCAGCCCCTACATCTCGGTGCCGGTGGCCGCCGTCTTGCTGGTCGCCATCACCGCGAGCGGCAGCTTCCGCCGGTGGGAACGGGCGATCTTCGTGTTCATCGGGACCAGCCTGGTGCTGTACCCGCTGGCCCTCGCGTCGGGACCGCATTACGGCGCGATCGCCTACTACCTCGTGGTGCCCGGAGTCCAGGGCGGCGCGACCTCGGCCGCCGTCTTGCTCATCATCGCGATCGTGGGCACCACCGTGGCCCCCTGGCAGCTGTTCTTCCAGCAATCCAACGTCGTCGACAAGCGCATCACGCCCCGGTTCATCGGCTACGAGCGGGCCGACACCGCCTTCGGCTCCCTCGTCGTGGTGGCCGGGGCGATCGCGATCGTCGTGGTGGCCGTATTCGCGGTCCGCGGCACGAACCTGGCCGGGAAGTTCACCGATGCGCTCGGGGTGGCCCGCGCGCTGGAGGCGCACGGCTACTGGTTCGGCGCGCTGTTCGCGATCGTGCTGTTTGACGCGAGCATCATCGGTGCCTCGGCGGTGACCTTGTCCACCAGTTATGCCTTCGGTGACGTGTTCGGCCTGAAGCACTCGCTGCACCGCAGCTTCCGCGACGCCAAGCCCTTCTACTTGAGCTACACCGTCCTCGTGGTGGTCGCCGCGGGCATCGTCCTCATCCCCGGCGCCCCGCTCGGGCTGATCACCACCAGCGTCCAGGCCCTAGCCGGGGTGCTGCTGCCCAGCGCCGCCGTGTTCCTGCTGCTGCTCTGCAACGACCGGGAGGTCCTTGGCCCGTGGGTCAACCAGCGCTGGCTCAACATCCTGGCCAGCATCATCATCGGCGTCCTGCTCACCCTGTCCGGCACCCTCGTTGTCAGCACCGTGTTCCCGCACCTGAACGTCACCGGGATCGCGACAGTGATCGCCGTCGCACTCCTCGCGGGCGCCGGTGCAGCTGGCCTGTGGCTGGAGATCACCCAGCGCCGCCGGGGCCAGGACCGGCCGGCCCCGGTGCAGATGACGGCGCAAGAGCGCACGGCCTGGCGGATGCCCCCACTCGCCCTGCTCAAGCCGGTGACCTGGTCTCCAGGGACGAAGCTGGGTGTGCTGCTCCTCCGCGGCTACCTCGTGGTGTCAGTCATCCTGCTCATCGTCAAAGCAGTGCAACTGGGCGGCGGCTGAGGGGCTCGGGGCAGGACTCGGAATGCTCGACAAAGGCGCACCACTCGCGCCAAACCCGGCGCCCATGAAATCGGCCGGACCCGGGCCCGGGGGCAGGCAACATCGGCTACGCGGCCGGCTTCTTCGGCGGCCGCACGTCGGTGCCGCGGTCCGGTGCCAGCGCTATGCCAGGCGATGAGGCCCGCTGCCCGAGGCCACAGAATGCCAGTTCGGCGTGCTGTCTTGGCAGTCATGCTAGCGGTGGAGCGACCGAGCAGAACGGCGGAAGTGCGCGCGGTAGGCGTGCTTATTGCTACTACGACACGTGACCGCGCTCATCGAGGGACCGCCGTTGCCTCGCCGTCGCACAAGGTCGGCTGCCTGGGCGGACGGGCATCGCCGATGCGAATAACCGGTTAGCAAGGCCCTCAGCGTGCCGCCTAGGCTGGTCTTCGTGCCTAAGCCATGCGTCTTCTGCGGCACCAGGGCAACACTGACCAACGCTCACGTGCTGTCCCAGGCCGTCCGCGCGGCTTTCAGCGACCCTTCGGTCACCGGCTCGTTCGTCTACCGCCAGTCCAGGCAGGCCGACGGCTCCCACGCTGCGCATTCGCACTCCGGCAGCTGGGTGGATGTCAAGGCCAGAGCGGAATGCACCCGCTGTAATAGCGGATGGACGCGTGAGATCGAGGAATCCGCAAGCCTCATCCTGCCAAAGCTCATCCAGGGCCAGCAGACGCAGCTTTCGGTCCAGGACCAGCAGGCTCTGGCCTCCTGGTCGGTCGTGACCGTTCTGCTGCTCCAGCACACGCACAGCCGGGCGGCCCAGCTGGTCGTACCGGCCAGCGATTACGCCGGCGTCTTCGAAGCCAGATCGCCTACCGCTTTGATGAAAGTGTTCACCGGCTACCTCGAGCCGCCGGGACGAGGCAGCCGCGTCGAAGCATCGGCGGAGTACCTCGCCGAGGACAGGAGCATGGCAGACATCTCGCGGCTCCTGGAATCCGACGGCTTGCCCCCACCCGTTGACATGTACGCCTATACGGCCACCCTGCGGCTCGGTTTCTGGGTGGCTCATGTACTGCGCGTCGGGTCTTCGCACTTCATCGAGCGCGTTAGTCCCGCAGGTCCTGCCCTCAGCCCGTGCCTGCAGACAATCTGGCCCGCCCAGAATGCGGTCACCTGGCCTCCCCGGAGCCTGGCCGCCATCGGCGGCCTGATGGGGCTGGCCAGGAGCATCGACAACACCCGCGTCGCCATTGTGTAGCCAGCGCCATGGCCCTGTCATAGCGGTCCGTAGTCGGTCCTGGCGGGGCTGCCGCCTGACGGCGGTAGCCGCCAGGCGGTGGAGGAACTCCAGCCCCTTACGGTTTACCTGGCGGCACCCGCGACGTAGGCGGCGACGATGTAGGTCGCGTGCCGGTCCAGGCTGCCGCGGGCCCGGTCATACCGCATCGTAGTCCGCGGATCTGCGTGCGAGGCGGCCTCCTGCACGTCACGCAGCGGGACCCCGGCGTCGAGCGCGGCGGTGATAAACGCGTGGCGAAGCGTGTGCGGCGTGACGGCCTTGCCGATGCCCGCTCGGCGGGCGACCTTGCGGACGACTCGCCCGGCGCCGTGCCGGTCCAGCCGCCGCCCGTCCGCAGCCAGAAACACGGGTCCCTCTGCCCGTCCTCCGATGGCCAGGTCGATCGCCCGGGCTGTGCGCGGCGCGAGCGGGATGGTGACGACCTTGCCGCCGTTGCGGGTGATGGTCAGCGTCCGGTGCCCGCGTTCCAGGCCCAGATGCTCGATGTCGGCGCCGGTGGCCTCGGAGACCCGCAGCCCGTTCAGCGCGAGCAAGGAGATCAGCGCATGCTCGCCCGGCGCCCCGAGTCCGGCGGCGACCAGCAGCGCGCCGAGTTCGTTGCGGTCCAGGGCGACGGCGTGGGACTCGTAGTCCACTCGCGGGCGGCGGACGTGCGCGGCGGGCGAGTGCTCGAGGAGTTCTTCTTCGACCGCGTACTTGTAGAACCCGGCGATGGTGCACAGCCGGCGGGTGACCGTGGATCGGGCCCGGCCGCGGGCTTCCAGGTCGCGGGCGAAGGATTCGATGTCGGCGCGGCGGACGGTGAACAAGCCCAGGGAGCGGTCACGGCACCAGGTGGTGAACTGGCGCAGGTCCAGGGCGTAGGCGTCGCGGGTTAGGCTGCGGTAGCCGGCCAGGTATCCGGCGAGGGCGAGGCGTTCGGGGTCGGTGAAGGCGGGCTGGATCGTGGCGAGCGCGGTGGATGGGGCGGCAGTGGTCATCGGGCACCTCCCGGCCGGGCCGAGACCCGGGAGACTGGGCCAGCTGCGGGTCCCAGCGGTGAAACGGAAGCTCAACGTACGCCGTCCGGCCAGGTCACGCTATGCCACTAAACGAGCAAGCGCCCGTGTACGGGACCTCCCAGGAAATGCTCCATACCGCCGATTACGAGCTGTCGACAGCTGCTGATACTTCAGGGGCTTCCCGGTGCAGAACCGGCAATTCTGCTGGTGAGCGGCAAATCGTGCTGGGCCAGAGAGGCTGGGCTGTGGGCTGGTGGTGTGTCGCTCGGCTGAGATGCCAGACCCACGCCCCGCCCTGCTCAATGTCGGGGGTTCATGGCAAGAGTCCCCTCCGCCGGGTCCTCGCCGAAGAGGGACTCGGTCCTGCGGGCATGAGGGACCTCGTCATCCTGCGGACCGCC
>Ga0335074_10004756_pt1 | contig 18727 bp, 14 predicted proteins | sample Lox_Sample_23_FD_206715 | JGI IMG/M metagenome (GOLD analysis project Ga0335074, IMG submission 206715) | Soil microbial communities from Loxahatchee National Wildlife Refuge, Florida, United States - Lox_Sample_2.3 | ecosystem: Environmental > Terrestrial > Soil > Wetlands | place: USA... | reverse complement strand
AAACGTAAGAAGCAAAGCAGAATTGATATTTGAATGAGTACTAGTTGCACATGTATATCTAAACCCTCTAATCCAAACCAATACCCTTTGACGAACTCAGAACACCAAGCCTCTTTAACTCCTTTCTTTCTCCCAAGCCTAACAGCCTCCCCCTCCAGAGGAACCGCCCCCACCACCACCGGCCACACCAGCCACACTCCTATCTCTCGACTTCCTCTCCTTCTCCAACATCGCCAAAAGACTTACCACACACAAAAGCTCCCCCACAGCCCCAATATCTATCGAGCCAGCCTTCCCACCAACCCACCTCAACTTCCCCATCTTCTTCGTATTCCGCCCGGACTCCGGCGCATAAACAGCCAACACCTCCCCCGTACCGTACTTCACAAACTTCTTCCCTTTGCTCCTCCCCTCAAGCATCTGCACTTCTAAGCCCGACGAGTTCCGCCACTCGAAGCGTTCTCGGAAGCCCGTGCTAGGAACGGTGATGTACATGCTCCACGTGGTCATGAAGAGGCCATCTTTGCTGAGCGGCTGCGTCACGGGGCCGGCGGTGAGAGTGGTGCTGCTGGAGAGATGCCTAAACTCTGCTGTGGCGAGAACGGAGCTCCTGGGGTCGCTGGTCGAGTGCAGGTCGATGCGTGGCCGCGTGAAAGGGTGTGTGCTGATGTAGCAGAGGGGATTGGGGTCGTCGGCCGGGGCGACGAGGAGCATGTCGCGTTGGGAGATTTTGTAGATGCCTAGGGCTTGGTGGGCGCGGAAGGCGGAGGAGAAGGGGATGGTTAAGGGAGTGGCGGGGGTGAAGGAAATCGATCCTGCGTCTGCAAGTGCGGTATTAGGACTTGGTGATGCTTGGTACGGTGGTGGTGGTTCGTTTCCCGATAGCGAATTGGGGGATAGTCGTGCCCATCTTTGTGCTCGGAGTGGGGGCGAAGGTGGAGATGCGGTGCTGTTTACTGGTTTGATGATTGCTGCCATTATGGTTACGGATATGCTGCGTCAAAATTTGAAAAGCGAAGTCGCATATGCTCAAATGTTGTGGATTGAAGATTGAGATAAGACATACACTTGGGAGGATATCACATTATTTTATCTAGCGAAATCTGAACGAGGGATGTGGCAGTGAAGAGACCCTGAACGGCTTCAACCAATGGCAACGCAGCGCCAAAATGCACAGTGACGAATGAGTTTTGAGCTTTATCACGAGTACACGGGTGGCTCCGTGAAGGATCAGATGGTGGCAGTGTCGGCTACCTAATATGGATCTTGGCAGGGTATATCTTTCCATTTAGAGTTTAATTGGCTCGCTCTGTGTGACGATCAAGCCTGTGTAAAATGACGTCGGATGGGGCAACCGAGCTAACCAACTATCAGCTAGACCTAAATCATCCACCAACAGCGCAGATAATATAACTCTGATTATATTACAATATAGATTGTCGAATCCCTCATTGACCGGGATGAAGTTACGATATGTGTGAATAACCTTAACTCATTCAAGGACTCCCAGCAAGCAAACATCGGTTCCATCACAGTAAGCAATCAGATTTAGATCATTGAAAGCTTGACCTCTAAATCCGTGCTTACAGTCTTGTGCAGAAAGAATGGGGATCAGTAACCTAAAGCAAGTATATAAATTATATGGAAATCCGGAACAAGATAATGGGATTCTGAAGGTATCAACTATCTTGCGTATTCAGAACCCTCGGCATCATTTTCTCTGGTCTGCTTGGCCTGCCGCTTGGCCGGCCACGCGGCATACCGGCTGGAGTACCAATTGTGTCAATCTATCCACAACCAAACGACAAACCTAACCAAAAAGCCTCTGCCAAGCCATATCATCGAATACCGATAGTCCGTCACGCATAGTAAAATAAGATTTATACCAGGTCCTATAAAAAATAGTGGGGCCACAATTAATAACACCCACCGGTCCCCTTCCTTGGATTGCCAGAAAGCCCAAATCGCCCTACTGTGGCGCCGAAGCATCACCTGACGTAGGATGTTGTGAGCTCAAAGCCTCTTAGCCAGGTTGCTAAGGTAGAAACTCATAGCCCAATGTTGCTGAGCGAATTTGTTTGCCAGCGCGTCCAAAAACTGGGCTCTACAATAGGGTACTAATTCTCATGTAAAGGAAGAGTGCGTAAAGCCAATCATTGCAGTCAAAGTTACCCGAAAGACTTGAAAGCGCGTCTTGAAGGCTGTGGCTGGTCATCTCACAATGCTCATTAGGTGCGGCAATTAACATATTAGAAGCGAGTTATGTATTGGATTGCCCAGGCAGCCTGCCCAACGTGAGAAATCGCCATATAGTCGGTTAGCAAAGCTGCCTTTAACTATTTTAAGCAGTATTAAACCTTCCGATTCCTCGTAGCTGCAGACTAGAGGTATTGAACCGTTCAAGATAATAGTCCACCATGGCATCCTGGTCTGCCTCCACAAATTTGCAGCCATTACATGTATTCATATGTCGAGACTGTTGGAATTACAGCTTCGCGGACAGTAAACCCTGTCCAGCTGGGAAGCGTGGCAATTACGGACAATCAAAGCTGGGTGTTCAGCAGACATTGTACGGGCGGCAAACTCGTCTTACGGATGGCAAACAAGCTTACGGGCGGTGGCAATGGAAGGGTAGATAAATACGGACCGTAGCAGGCCCGTAAAGTATGGATAACTTAAGTAATTTAATCTATTCTATGCTGCGAATATATCACTACTCTACGTGTGATTTCAACAGAGACTCGTATGCCGTGTCATCAGGGGGATTAGTTTGAAGGCAGACTTCGCTGCGGCATTCGCTGTGATCCCGGAGTTCTTTATGTAAAGGCAGAAACAGGTTGCATTACCATTCGGTAGAGGATAGCTGTAAGGCGTCAGGCAAGACTTAAGCAACGTCCGGTTCTGGCAATAGAAATATGATATGCCTTGACACTTGCAGCCAAGGAGTGTCGCTCGAGATTCCTTATGCTTCTAGTGACACGTATTCGACAACCTAGACACGCTATCTGCCTAGTATTTCCCGAGAACAATTCGCTGCATTCAAAACCCTAAGGAGTCCTTCGTATGAGACTCGTAGCCAACATATACGCTTCCCCAAACACACTATCCGTGAAAATAGTTTCTGCAAACTGACTGTAGTAGTCTCAATTCGGTACTTAGAAGGATTTCAGCATGAATTAGAGTTGCACTACACTCTCTAGCATTGCCACAGTCCCAGCAGGCCATGTCCACAATTACTCCAGCCTTGTTTGCCACATCGTTATTTTGGTGCCTACTGCCAGGTTAGCTTCAATTATAATCACAAACGACCTATCCAATCATAAAATCGTTCAAAAAAGATGACTAGGCTGTGGCAAAAACAATCATGATTCAAATTTTTTCCTTCTTTCTCTTTTCTCACCTCAGTAAGATATCGCACGAAACTGTCACGGAATAATCCCGTGCCACCTGATATTGCAGGTAGTCATTGCCTACCATCATTTACTGGATCACTGCTCGCCATGATTCCTTAGCAGATGCCCAGCAGGCCCGAGCACGCACATTCTGTACATATATTCAAGTTCTCTGTAGATAGTTCTTGCTCTATTGGGCAACGTTTTGCCAAATCTAGGGAATCCACGTCTTATCAGCTGCCACCGTGACAGATATACAGACACATCAGTCAGCTTACGATCAATTCTTAGTGGTACTGAATCTCTTTCTGTCTAAGCCTTAAACGGACCTCCGCGCGAGGACGCTCCAAGGACGCCGCTTCGCTAAACTGTACTTCGTACACTATAAAATTGCCCGCTCTTCTCAAAATTCCGTATACAGAAATCTTTCAAGGTCTATACAGGTGCAGCCCTGCTGGAAATCAATCCAAAATGGCCACACCAACCACAATCTCCAACCCTCCCCTTACCAAAGACAACGAAATGATAAAATCCGCTACAACCAGCGCCTCTTTCCCATCTTCGTGGGCGAGATAGCCGCAAAGAATCCAGGGCAATTATTCTGTATCCAGTCCAAATCAATAGATATCTCCCAAGGCCTTACGACAGTGACTTTCAACATCTAGCTCAAGGCACAAACTTCGCTGCTTATTTCACAGATAAAAATCTCGGACGGGACGGATCTTCTGGGGCAATTGCGTATGTAGGCCCGTTAGATTTCCGGTACTACATCCTCCAAGTCGACACATGAAATGCGGACATCCGCTTCTGATGTTCAGCCCACCCAATGCGCCATCTAACAATATTGAATTATTCAAAGCGACAGATTGCCATGTTTTCTTTTACGCTGCGACATTGGCGCGCCTAGCAGAAGATTTAGTGGCGAATATCCCCAAGCTGATGATCTTCCCTGTCCCGAGCTTAGAAGACATCCCTCACAGCCCAGCTCCGCATTACCCCTACCAAGACCTGGTCAGAAGCCAAAGACAACGCAGTAATCATCACCCACACCTCCGGATCAACCGGAGCCCAAAACCTATTTCGTATACGAATGATTTCCTAGGCTATTTCGACATCTCTCGTCTCCTACCGAGCGTGGACAGACGCGAGGTTATCAAATTTGCCATGGTTGTTAATAGTGCGATATATTGGCTTTCCGATATTCCATGCCGGAGGCGTGGCCATGGGTATGTGGTGGGTTTTGAAAACAGTACTATCATGCCGGGGCCGGCTGGGGCGCCGATGGACGTGAAGGCTTCGCTGCAACTCTAAAGGAAGTAGAAGTTAGTTCAATAACGATGGTCCCGGCTATAATTGAGACATTTTGTGAGGAATATCAGAAATAATTCCTTGAAGCTTCGAAGAAATTGATGTATGTATTTTGGGTTGGGAGGGTATGTTTTACGCCTTTCATTTCTGCTTCGTATGAGCAAGTATTAGTCGATTGATGGGCCTCTAGATATAGAAGACCAGAAGTGTTGACTGTGACCGCTAGGACCTTTGAAACAGTCATTTGGTGACTTCATCCGTGACAATACCAATGCTATTTTATGTCTGGTATACGGAACTACCGAAAGCAGAGGCATCAATCTTATCACTCCACCACAGGACCACTGGGACGTATTCATCTTCCACCTACACTCAGGAGTCGAGTTAGACCCACTGGATGCGGAAGATCCTAACACACTATACGCGTCATCGGAAACAGCCAGAAACGGCCTGGGCGCGAGGGACCTTCTATACATTCTATGAGCTCCTAGAATGGCGCACGAAAGATCTCTTCTACAAGCTCAAAACTGTACTGGACGCATGGCTCTACGAGGGCCAGCGGGATGACGAGGTAGTCTTATCGACGGGCTATATAATATCAACACCCCAGCGCTCGAAAGCATGGTTGAATCTCATCCAACCCTGATTTCGGCTCTCCTATTCGGAGGGATGGGAAAGAGGTGATTGGAGAAATATGGCCGCTGATAGAGTCGTCGAACGCGACATTGCCAGAACATGGCAGAATTGGGAAGAAGATGGTCATGATGGCTAGTCTTAAGAAGCTATCTGTGAGAGCTAGTAAGGGTACATTGATAAGAGCAGTGACAGAGAAGCTTCATAAGCAGGAGATAGAGCGACTATATTAATCGGCTTCGTAAGGGTATAGCGCCAGTTATCAATGGATTTTGCATTGTGTAGACACCGAAAATCGCGAAAAGAAAAGAAAATATAAGCCAAGCCTTCCTAGGTTGTCACGATGAGGCCATGAAAGATTCAGGAATCCTTGCTAGCTGGAATATTCTCCTATATATATAGCGCTTCCTTGATATGCCAAGATTGTTAAAGAGGCTGCGCTCCTTTATCTCCCGTCGGGTCAAGACATTACAGCAACTATATATACTTGAACTCAACGCCAAAACAAAAATTCACATATTGAAAAGGATGATCCATCCTTCCTCTCCCTCTTCCCATCATCAAACTGCACCAACCGAATAAAGCTCTCTCCTTTACCCTCTTTCCACAGGAACTTTCTCTATAGTTCTCTCCCTACTTCCAAATCAAGGTCTTGGGTCCCAGATCCTAGCCAGCTCCAAGTGTCTCGCTTTCTTCCTGAGCCTAGCTATTGCAGAATACTCAGCGGCAAAAACTCGACTCAGTCCAACGATCATTGCAACAATAGCTCCCAATGCAGGTACTGCTGTGTATGTATTGGTATTCCAAAAGATTCCACTAATGGGAGTGACCCAACCAGTGACTTCATGAGGTGTTGTAGTAATTATCTTCTCATCGAAGTCGACATCCGGATAATTCCGCTGCCCAATCCTTATGACCTCCTCAAGTACGGCGGAAGGTGTAGATAGCATCTGCCAAAGGGTACGCAAGGGTATAATCATTTCTTGCGGGAGTGTAGCCCCATATTGTCCGAAGAGTCTGACAACTTCAACACTTTCCTGCCGGATGCATCGAAAGAACACTATTTCTCTAGGAAAATTAAGGGGATCACCCGTATCACCCATTTCAACATTGAGATTTGCGCCGTGATCCAGCAGATAAGCAATTGCTGAAACCCTCTCTTTCTCGTCTTGATCGAAATGCTCTTTCGTTTGGATAATAATTGCTAAGGGACTCGCGGGTTCTCGAATCTCTAATAGTAGTGGTAAAATGATCCTGTCAATAGAGTAGCCGACCTTAACCAAGAAATTGAGCATATCTCGTCGGGACGTCTGGACGGATGAAATTTTAGGCCCAATAGTAGCCACGTGGACCAGAATAGACTCGAAAATTAAATTCTCGGCCAGAATTCCTAGGCGTCCTTCAACATACTCGAACAAACCTGCTGCAAATGCCAGAACTAGTACTATATCCCTAGAACCGATCCGATCTCCAAAGAGTACTGTGTAGAATTCGATCTGTTTGCTTCGTAGCCACCAGTAAACCCTGGAATCACTGTTTACTAATGCGTCTAGAGACCTCCGCAGGTCGCGCTGTGACTCAGCATTCTTATCGTGGTTGGCGAGCCTTGCATACTCAAAAAGATCAAGTATAATCTCATCAGTCCATTCTTCTTCGTAATTTACTGCAGCAGCCAGGATATAGTGAAATCCTGTGCCTCCAGTTCGAGAGCGTTTTAATCCAAGGTTATCGTTCCGACCTTGTACGTACTCCTTCACGGTTTGGTGTATAAATTGAACTCGATGAGTAAAGTATATATACTTAGGCTTCAGGTCTTCTTTGAATGCCTCTTCTGAATCTGTGTCGGGATCGATTTCTACTTGTTTGACCCGCACAACTCTTTCACAATAGCTTGAGTCTAAAGTAGTACTCACTTCAAAAGAGCTGGACTCAATAACTTCGAGTAGTCCTCCACTGCGACTGATAACTCGTTGCATCATATCTTCCATTGACTCTTCTCCGGCTTTCGGCACCTGACCCCATACCGCATGAGACGTGGTGTTAACGAATGTTCCCAGTTGTAGAGGAAATAAAGCGGAGAGAGCTATTTGAAGCATCACATATGATTCTTCCGCATGATCTGGCTCGATTCTCTCTAGAGTATGCTGATAGAGATCTTTCAGCTCCTCAGGCATATTAGCTAGCTTTTCCTTGAGCACAAAGAATGGTGTTCTTGCTCTAAGGCCTTTTGTAATCTCTTCAACGACAATTCGCACCCATATGAAAACTCCATGTGCCTTTTCGGTAACTTGAACTGCCAGAGATTCGAGCTTAGCTGATCGCGCATCCCTTACAGAAGAACTCTCAACATCTGATGGTGATGATTGAATAAATTCAGCCAAGGCGTATGCCCGAATGTCGTTGTATGTATGATCATGAATTTTGAAACCTGGACACTTGCTGAAGCTTGAAACGAAAGTGTCCCAAGGGCGGCTCGCAAGACAAAGCTTGACCTTCACGACATTCCCGTCAGCGAGGGCCACGAGCTTCTTCACTAGACTCGCTAAATGCTCGTTGTCTCCATGATGTTCATCTAAGGCGTCTAGAAACAGACATAGCCTTGTTACAACCTGACGTTGTTTAATAATAGCTTCAAATGCCAGCTGCAGATTTTCTACATCCCACGTTGGCAGCCTGGTCCTTTGAGTTTCAACGAGCGCCGTGTATATCGGATGAACGAACTGTCTTAGCACTGAGGACTTAAGCAAAATCGAATGCAGGAGCTCTTGCAGCATGCCTGACATCGACTTTTGCACCATAATACCTCGGTCGTGAAAGAAGAAACCCGCAATGACGTATGGAAGATGCTCGGAGGTCTGTAATAGATCTGAAAGTCTAGAATCCATCACGGCAAATTTCATAAGAGTAGATTTTCCGGATCCTGGCTTCCCTTGGATCCAGTAGATTGGACCCAAACTGTAGTCAGAGTCATCAAGCCATGAGGAGAAGTTGACTATGTTGCTGTCGAAAAGGCATTGTAATGTCTCCCTATGGGAAGCGGCTACATTCTTTAGCCTTGTCTTAGTTGCCGGAGAATCGAGACTTCGAACACAGTCTAAATAGACTTAGCGAGCTTCTTGTTGGTAGAAAAAAATCTGTCGACCTACCGATATACTCTTGATTATCTTGGTCTGTAATGGGATTAGCTTTTGCCTATGTATATTCCTCTACTGTACTAAATGCCATTCATTGAGCAAACGCAAGACAATAGAGACTAACCGTCAAGAGACATTGATAGCGACTGAATCCATCTTCGGATTTGGGCACTTGCACGCTTAAAACCAACATCGTCAAAGGATGATAACTTGGCCATATTTCGATGATTTGCTGGTATACTATTGAGTTCTTCCCTTGCATGGCCAATCCTTGCGGAGTCGGCCTCTACCACAATGGTGCTAAAAAAGAGGAATTTCCTAGTCTCCTTTTCTTCACGAAACGATGCGATAGCAATGCTTTTATGTTCTTCAAGTGTTTGGAGAAAGCCATTGTTGATTTGGTCCAGGGTGTCGGAATTTCTTTCAAGAGCTCGTAAGAGGTTTACATTCGGGCGTCTAGCAGCAGCCTTAGTCATTTGATATGTCATTTTCCCAATTGAAGCCGAACTAGATCCACGGTGAGGCGTCCCTAAAAACAGAATTCCGTGAACTGCTGGCACTACAACCTTGAACCGGTTTCCTCTCTCTCCAGATGACATATTCATGGCCTATCGTACCATTGTGAGTTTAAACACAACAAAATAGATTGGAATTGCACATAGCGAACGTACAGCCTTGATAATTAGTCCGCCTAAGCTATGTACAACAAATATGATTGGCAGGTTACATTCCTTAGTTTCGAGGAGGTCAGCTACATCACCCAAAAGGTTGGTGGCATGCTGCAAAACAGTATTCTGGGAAGCAGACGACCAAAAGCATCAATATCTGCGTCATATCCCCAAGTCCATATTTTGGTATTGGGGACGACTTTGGGAAGTAATCCAGCAGGCCAGAAGACGGCATCAGGGCGTGGTTTGGTATATCCCACCTTCTTGCCATCCTCTTTCTCTAATACACCCGTGGCATGGGCATGCGTGCTCTTCAACGACTGCGAAGAGAGTCTCCGCTGCGCAGCTTTCGGGCTCGTTGCAATCCCCGTCCATGTTTTCTCTGGATGCCCAAATAGCCCATGGACAAAGATAATGCTAAATGGAATTCAGTCGTAGATAAGGAAGGCAGTCACGTGAACTTACTGCGCTGCTGCCTTGTGGCCGCTATCTTTGGTGGGGTGGTAAAGTTGTGTTAAGCCATAGCGCGAGATCTGATCATAGCAGCGACCTGACATGGCGGTTAGAGGACATAAATATGGTCAAAAAGATAAGTAACCGACGTCCCTGCGAAGCGAAAGTCCCTGTGTTATTTGACTATTTCGATCAAATCACCAAAATCTCAACAAAAACTAATACTGCTGTCTTTGCAATGCATTAATCTTATATTTAGCCTTTTCTAATTCCTAACTATGCGATTTTAATCTATGGAATATATGTAAAGGCTCACTAATTGCATTCTGTTTACAGTGTCATTTTAGCTGTGCTTCTAAACACCACGCATTTTCTGCGCCTTACTGATGTTCTTGTAGCTTAAAACTCCAATATTGTTAACAATAGTAGTTTAATTACTTCTAACTGGTTTTATTTTATATTTACTTAAAAAGTGGTAAAGTTTTCATCTATAGGAGTCGGATGGCCTGCTAGGGAAGAAAGTATTCTCGGCTACATTTACTGTTTTGTGGAGCTGCCGCTTTTAAGTGTTGTCGCCGCCTTTAAACCTTCATTCGAGTAGCGCTAGCTGCAGCGATCAGCCTCTCCAACCCCATTGTAACTGCGCAAAGAGACACAGCCTTTAACTTCCCTTTACTATAAATTAGGCGGCTTTCATAGCAGCTTTAGAAGAATGTTAGCTAGATCAGCTGAAGAGGCGCTTGTCCGCATGCCCATTTTCAAGATTACTTTGGCGTATACAAGGTTGTCATTAACAATACGACCTATCTCTAGAAAGTGCTACCCATACTATTCCTTTACACGTATTGCATATATATTTAACTCCTTGTTGAGATCATTAAGAAGTGCGATTGCTTGAACAATCATTGTATCAACCTTGTCCAGTAAGAACTTGAGCTTGTAGTATGACAAAGAATGTGAGAGTCTAAGAGACATTGTTGAGATGTTTTTAGGAAGAAGTCCTACCTTGTTACTAGACAGTAAGACCCTTATGTCAGCTTTAAGCAATGCACCATCTAGCTTTAAGATGCAGTAATAAGCGTATATTAGTAGAGGCTTAAGGGGCATAGCGGATAGGTCAATTAGGGTCGCTTTCTTATTAGACAGTAAGACTTTGCAGTCAGCTTCAAATAATAGCACCATCTAGCTCTAAGATGGAGTAATAGGCATATATTAGTAGAGGCTTAAGGGGCATAGCAGATGGGTTATTAGAGTCGCCTTCTTATTAGACAGTAAGACTTTGCAGTTAGCTTTAGATAATAGCACTATCTAGCTTTAAGATGCAGCAACAAGCACATACTAGCAGACAGCTAAGACAAATTAAATCCTTAAAGATCTAGTATAATATTCTTAGAGGATGGCTACTATATATTTAAAGTGTATTAGTAAAAGACAAATTAGAGTGTAATGCTACTAACTCTACTAACTAATTTTACAACTACTTTTAGCTCTTATTTACATGTAGTATTACATTTAGCTTTTAAGCGCAAGGAAAAATTAACTTTATTACTATTTGCTAACTAAAAACTTAATATAGAACAATATTTTTTTAATCCTACCTTTCTAATCTTATTTTCTGCCTCTTTTATTTCTTGAGAACGCGTTCTTTTCCCTATAACTTGTATAAGTAATAATTAGCTACGCTTTGTGCTACGCCAACTTTAGCCTTATATTTCTTTAATGTCACACTGTCTTTGTGCTTCAACAATATCTTTATAACTTAAAACTCTAGCATTACTTATTATAATAGCTTTAATTAACTAACAAACGCTCTTTTTGTTGTTTTACTTGAAAAGTAATAAGTTTTTATCTAATAGAATTGTACAGTTAGCAAACGCGTTCTTAGCTGCATTTGCTATCTTTTAAATATATAGTTTGCAGCAATTATCAAGTTCTCCTCCTTGTATAATACTTTTCTTAATTTTTTGCGTAAAAAAATCAAACCATTTAAGGTCTTAAGGGTTTAAAGCTCTTAAAATTCTTAGTAAGAACTATTCGTCTTAATAGTTTGAGGTTTATAGGATCTTTTATTTAAGGTTATTTGTAGTTTCTAAATTTCTCTTAGTACCCTCTTTAAATTAAATAGTTGTAACCCTATTTTTAACTACTTAGATGTAATATTTCTAGGAGTAATTGCTTTTCGCCGCGTACGATTATAAAGCAAAGTAAAATGTTACTTTTTAATTATGTTAAAGCCTCCTTAGTATAACCGTTCAACCTCCTTACAATATGCAGCCTTTAAAGGCCTAAAAATACTTATATTATAAGGCTAAAGCTTGTAGGATGTATGCGATAGGAAGCGACAAAGGATAATATTGTTCTTATAGTAGAACTTTATTAATTTAAGGGACTTATATATGCTAAATCTATTATTAATTAGCACTTGTAGCTTACCTTTTACTTGATTTTTAGTTTGAGGATTAAAAACATGCTAAATCTAATATAAGCTAATCGCTATATTAGTATAGCTAGTATTAGAATGGCTAAAATGCTACTTAGAAGTAGGATGAACAGTCTAAGTGTTACAGTAAGTAGCAGCTAGCTATATAATTAGAGGGTGGAGATACTAACTGTTTGTAGAAATACACTTAATCGTAGTAATTAAAGTGCGCTTTACCCCTACTCCTTTATAATTCTTAAGCTCGTCCTTACTTACTAGGACTTTTAGAGCGTTTAGAAGGCTTAAAAGAACGCCTGTTTCATTTATATTATAAATATTTTCCTTATTTATTAAGGGGTTAACTAACTCCTTTATAATTACTACAAACTAGTCTACTACCTTATTGTAGATATAGTAATTGTATCTCCCCTAATTAAGTGCTTTTATTTGTATAGCTTTAAGCTGTAAGTAGCGTTTGTAGAAGGCTTATAGCTAGTTCTTTTTAGGTAGTTGAATGTTGTTGCTGTTAATTGTAGGAATCTAGAATATTAACGCGCGTTAACGTATAATAATAAGGGCTAAGGTCCTTACAAACTTTATAGGTAATAGATATTCATTCTTTAACATTTATAAGAGATAATTTACAAGCGCTTTCTCTTCTTAGGGGGTGAAGTATTATTAATTAGCACCTTTTTGTTGGTTTAACATATAGCTATAGTTGTAATATTATAATATAGACTTTAGTACTCCGCTTAGTTTAAAGAGGGACGTATAAGTATTATCCTTTAAATAACTAAATCTATTAAGAATAGCTATAGCTAGATCGATCTTTAGTGTCTTAGCTATAGCTTGCTAATAGAAGGAAGATAGTTGTAGCTAGTGAATGCATAACAGCTTATGCATTTACTTTGCTTAGTAATACTAAGATTAATAAAAGCTAGAGAAAGCCACTAAAGATTCTTAAATGCATATTTAATTCTCCTTAAATATCTATTATACATTAACAAATACATATATTGCTAATAGCATAATAGCTAAGGAAGTTATTAACCTACTAGTACTAAAAGTATGTAGGATGCTACGCATTCTTTATATGCTTAATGTTAAAGATAGCGAAATATGCGAATTAATCTTTCATCTTAGTCAAACAAGTAAGTAGAGCATATTTGACTTTTAATAATATACTAAGGCTATAACCGTTTAAAAACACTATATCAAGAAGAATGGAGAGGCAGGTCTTACTTCTTATCCACTTAATTTTGTATCTTATAAGACTCCTCCCCTTACTCTTTTATTAACAAAGCATAATACAACTAAATTCTATTAAAGATCTAATTGCTTAGCATCTCATTCAACGAAACAATCCTATATAGCTATACAAGGCACAAATAGTAGAACAAGCAAATCTAAGAGGCTAAAGCTTGCTGCTAACAAGCTTGAAGTCAACAAGTCTGCCTTAAGCGAGTCTCCCCCTAATAGGCTTACTATTAAAAAGTTAGTTATTAACAAGCCTACTATTAACAACTCCCTTATTACTAAACTTGCAGTTAACAACTCTAATAAAATTAAAGCTTTAAAGGCTTTAGTAAATAATGCATATTGCTTGTACACTAACAAAATCCTATTGCAACTTAGTATAAATGCTATAATGCATAGTAATAAAACTATTAGTAAACAAATAAAAGGTGATTTACATATAATAAGTTATAATAATAGAATGGCTATATTAGATAAGTATTTTCCAAATTCTTCTATTAATTTAAGACATATAGACAACACATTAGCACTTAACATATTATTAAGACTAAAAGATAAGGGCATCTATTAAAACCACCCTCTTACTACAACTTAGTCTAATACTTCTAGGCCTAGTTTAAATGTAGCCCTCCTTATATTAGGAACCTTAAGCTTTCTTAATTCAAACTAAGCTTTTAAGACTTATAATACGAACAACAATCTACTAAGTGCAGCTATACATACTCCTCTAATAAGGCGTGTAATTATTAATAAGTTAGGTTATTAGTTAGAAGATGTTATAAAGGCGCTCTAAGAGGCAGATAATACTAGCTGTATACCTAATTCCTTTATTCTAAGCCTTTTAGAACACCTATTTGCTAGGAGTAGCTCTACAGATTACTTGAAGATTATGACTGGTCTTGCAATAAATTGTGTAAGATGCAATTGTAGGATAGTAAGGCTTGCATTTAACATTAAATAGGAAAGGCTTTAAGAATTTAAGAGAAACTAGTTGGAGCGTATTGCTAAAGATTAATAGCAGATGAATATAGCTCTCTTAGTACGAATTGCATTAGAAATAAACTATTAACAATATAAAGAACGCTTAAGAAAATCTATAAAGAATGCTATTGTATATTTAGATCTAAGAGAATTAGCAGACAAGGAATTATAAGACACTATATTTAAACCAACTAAGCTAACAGGCGAATTTAAAGAGGAGAGCGATTATAAGAATGTAATTAAGCAGATTGAGAAAGAATATGCTAATAATATAAGAACTTAATAATAAAACTTGTAGAAAGAAACTTATTACTAGCTTATAATCTAGTAACACGCGAAGATGATTAGTCTACTCCTTAATCCTTTAAGCTTAAAAACTAAGATTACTCCTTAAAAGAAAATTGCAGCTAAAAGGCTTATACTCGCAATAAGACATAGTACAAGTAGGGATAATATTCTTAAATGGACATCCTACTAGAAACTCCTATTCGACCTTAAAAATAAAGGAGCAACAACGTTACTTCTCTATTAGATTAGGGAATTTAAGACATATTTCTTTTGCTATACAAAAAAACTTAATCTATTACTTTTATAAAATTAAGTTTATAACTTCCCTCTTTAACAGCTTTAATTAAGAGTAATAGCTAAAGAAGGAAATAATTTTTCTAGTAAGTGTGACATTAAAGACAACCGGATTTTTAAAAGACTTTAGATTTTACAAATAGGTGCTTAGGGAAATAATCTAAACGTTTAAGATAAAGACTAAATAGAGTACAAGAATTTCCTAGCTAATTATAGCATGAAAGCTACTTCTAAAAAATCAAACTAATATGTCTTTTGCTATAGCATTAAGGGTAATTTTAACTGCAATAAGTCAATCTTTATTAATATAGTGCCTTATAAAGGCGAATCTAGGAAAAGGGTTATTAGTAACAAGCCTGCTTTAAAAAAACTCCTTTCTATTTCTCTATTAGTTAGTGTCGCTCTTAGAGATTTCCTTAGTATCTTTTCTAAGAAACTTTAATATATAAATTAGAAGCTGCTAAAAGCTATTAAGGGCCTAGTTTTAAGCCTTTAGTTAGACTATTCTGAAATATTAGGAAAACTCAATTAGATAAGGGTAGTAAAGCCTAGCAAGAAGACGAACGTCTATCTTGTATGGGAGGGAGTGAATGAGCTAAAAGGGGAGAAGTCCTTTTATTAATATTAGAGAGTTTTAGTTATAGCTATAAGGGATATCATGCTATTTAACTAGCTTATTCGTCCTCCTTGAAAAAGCAGTTTGCGCGATGCCTTGCAGTTTTATATAAACTCTATTAGAAGGATATTATAGTTGTATGGATTATTGTATAGAAAGTAATAGAAACAATTAATATGCAACTAAAAATTAATAATAGTTTAATTTAATTACTATTATACTATATGATTTTCTTAATTTTCTTAAATTTATATTATATGCTAATATTATAATAATCTAATAATCTAATACTAACATGTAAGTTGTTATGTGTTATAGATTTTTTTGACTTTAAGTTGTAGTATGTGTATAATAGATAATCCTCTAATATGCTAAATTTATGTCCTTACTAATATATGCAGATACATTATTACTTAATTTATAATTAAGGCACTAGATAGAATTAGAATCATATAGAACTATCCTTAATATTTACTCCTTTATATCTAACTCTCTTTGTTCTTAAAACCTGTTTAGTAACAGGCATATTCTTTGTGCTTAATCTTCTTTGTCCTACTAGGTATAAGAAGCTTTTGTAGTTGCTAGTTAAATAAAAACCAGCTACAATCTAAAAGAGCATACTAGTACTATATAGTTATAATGCTATATGCTCTAAGATACTAACTCTAATTAGAGAAGTATTACTTAGCATAATAATACTAATACTCAATTTTAAAGTTTTATTTTTAAATATATAATAAGTAGCAAATATTAGTAATACAATAAAATATCTTAAATGTTCTAATTTCTTATCTTTACTAACAAACTAATTTGTTAGCACTATTACTAACATCTAAAACATGCTAGAACCACCTAGTAGTAATATTCTAACATTATATAAACATTAAGCCCCTTAAGCCCCTTTCTATTAAAGTTATTAAAATAAAATAATAATAGATAAATAGATAGATAAATAGATAAATTTATAAACTATGCTGATAGTAACAGTTAATGCTAAGCATAATACCTAACTTAAGATATAGCGAATTACAAGATTGTTAGTCTGCTAGAGTTATATCTTAAGATAGCAATATAACTATATATAGCTATACATATAGCTTTATAGTCTTTAAGGAGCTAAAGGTAATTCTTTCTATTTAAAGTTACCTACTCTTTATTAACAAATAAGGCATAATTTAAAGGCTTCTACTTAAAATATTTATTAGGTAGGGTGGATTTTAAGGAGAGTCTAAACAATTTATAGTTTGTTTTTAAATATTAGCCATCTTCTAAGAATACTAAATCTTTAAAGGTTTAATTAGCCTTAAAAGTCTTCTAATACGCGCCTATTGCTGCATTTTAAAGCTGGATGGTGCGATTATTTGAAGCTAACGCTAGCATCTTACCATCTAGTAAGAAGGTAACTGCATTAACATAATCGTTATGCCCCTTAAGCGTCTTTTAATGCGCGCCTATTACTGCATCTTAAAGCTAGATGGTGCGATCACTTAAAGCTAACACTAGCGTCTTACCATCTAGTAAGAAGGTAACTGCCCTAACCTAATTGCTATGCCCCTTAAGCGTCTTCTAATACGCGCCTATTACTACATCTTAAAGCTGGATGGTGTGATTATTTAAAGCTAACGCTAGCGTCTTACCATCTAGTAAGAAGGTAACTGCCCTAACCTAATTGCTATGCCCCTTAAGCGTCTTTTAATGCGCGCTTGTTGCTGCATCTTAAAGCTAGATAGTGCGATTACTTAAAGCTAACGCTAGCGTCTTACTATCTAGTAAGAAGGTAACTATATTAACTTAATTGCTATGCCCCTTAAGCGTCTTCTAATATGCGCTTATTGCTGCATCTTAAAGCTAGATGGTGCGATCATTTAAAGCTAACGCTAGCGTCTTACTATCTAATAAGAAGGTAACTGCATTAACATAATCGCTATGCCCCTTAAGCGTCTTTTAATGTGCGCCTATTACTGCATCTTAAAGCTAGATAATGCAATTACTTGAAGCTAACGCTAGCGTCTTACCATCTAGTAAGAAGGTAACTGCTTTAACCTAATTGCTATGCCCCTTAAGCGTCTTTTAATGCGCGCTTGTTGCTGCATCTTAAAGCTAGATAGTGTAATCATTTAAAGCTAACGCTAGCGTCTTACCATCTAATAAGAAGGTAACTGCCCTAACCTAATTGCTATGCCCTTTAAGCGTCTTCTAATACGCGCTTATTGCTGCATCTTAAAGCCAGATAGTGCGATTACTTAAAGCTAACGCTAGCGTCTTACCATCTAGTAAGAAGGTAACTGTATTAACCTAATTGCTATGCCCCTCAAGCGTCTTCTAATATACGCCTATTACTGCATTTTAAAGCTAGATGGTGTAATCACCTAAAGCTAACGCTAGCATCTTACCATCTAGTAAGAAGGTAACTGCATTAACATAATTGCTATGCCCCTTAAGCGTCTTCTAATACGCGCCTATTGCTGCATCTTAAAGCTAGATAGTGCGATTACTTAAAGCTAACGCTAGCGTCTTACCATCTAGTAAGAAGGTAACTGCTTTAACCTAATTGCTATGCCCCTTAAGCGTCTTTTAATACGCGCTTGTTGCTGCATCTTAAAGCTAGATGGTGTGATTATCTAAAGCTAACACTAGCATCTTACTATCTAGTAAGAAGGTAATTGTATTAACATAATTGCTATGCCCCTTAAGCGTCTACTAATATGCGCTCTAACAGTCTTTAATACCTACAACCATTTTGATAAATAATAGCCTTTCTTTCTATTACTCATTTTTAACCTTGCTCTTTATTAGACTGAATATAAGTGTAAAGCTATATGTCTATAACAGTGCTTGTTTTATAATCGATTTATAACTACAAACAAACTTCTTAGCATCTTTTAAGAATTTAACAAGTTGAGGGTTTACACTTAGTTATAGCTAGTAACATTTAGAAATTAGATGCAATTATAGCGTTATAAACATACTTAAGTAACATGTAAGAGCTTTCTTATTGATTGTGCTCTATCTAAGAGTTTTCCTAAGAGAGACAGACTTTTAAGCTAGCAGAGAAGGCGCTCTTTTAGAAACCTAAATACTAGTCCGTTGTCTTTTAGCTCTCTTATACACTTAGGGCTTTAACTATCTAAGAAGCAAAGATGGTCGGCTTAGAACATATAAGAGTATCATATAAGAGCTAGTAGGTCTAGGTTGGAGGCTCTAATATCTTTAGGTTTAAACTTAAATGGAAGAGCATAAATGTTTTGCTTTAAAATTAAAGATATCGCCTTAATAGAGCGTCT
>Ga0335074_10004755_pt1 | contig 18727 bp, 16 predicted proteins | sample Lox_Sample_23_FD_206715 | JGI IMG/M metagenome (GOLD analysis project Ga0335074, IMG submission 206715) | Soil microbial communities from Loxahatchee National Wildlife Refuge, Florida, United States - Lox_Sample_2.3 | ecosystem: Environmental > Terrestrial > Soil > Wetlands | place: USA... | reverse complement strand
ACCACGTGATAGCTCAGCGGCAGCTTCAGCACCTCGCGCACCTTCTCTTGCTCAAAGCCCTCCATCGGAGCCGTATCGTATCCCAGCACTTCCGCCATCAGCATCATGCTGGTGAAGGCGATCATCACGTGCTTGTTCAGCCACGCCGTCAAATTAGGATGGTTCGAGAGGTAGTTGGGAATATTCTGCCGCGCCTGCTCCGCATAGTTCTCCGGCATCCCTCCCTCGCAGCCCATGCGCAGCATCTCTTCGAGATCGCCCGTGCGCCAGCCGTCGGCATCACCGCAGGCCACAATTACAACCGAAGCTTCCTCAACTTTGGCCTGATTGAAACTGGCCCAGCGCAACCTGCGTCGCTGTTCCGGCGTGCGCACCACAATAAAGCGCCACGGCTGCATGTTGTATCCGCTGGGGGCCCTCAGGCCGGCCTCGAGTATTTTCTTCAGGTCTTCGTTGGGGATAGGCGATCCGTCGAAACTGGGCGTGGCACGACGTTGGGCGATTGCCTGGCTCAGCGTTTTTTCCATCAGGTTGGCCATACGGACGCGTTTCTTCCCTTTCGAAGTTTGGCCGGCCTAGGGCCGGTGCTTGTCTTATCCCTTGTCTTATTGCTTTAGAAGCATGGGGACCGCAGTGCGTCTTACTGAATCTGGCTCATCGGGAGTTCGATCGCATACGGGCTCTGGTTGTCGGCATGAGCGTAAACCCATAGTCCGTGAAAGCCCTGCCGTAGCTCGGGATGTTGCGCGAGCATCGCTTTCATCAATTCCACGATCTCTGTGTGCGTTGCGACCGGATTTGAGACGTCCTTTGTCTGATAGTTAACCACGAGATCCAGCGCGCCCGAAAAGGTGTCCGTTCGCATGCTGGTGATCTCAAAGCTCTGCCCTCCAGCCTTGAGGACCAGCGGGGTTGCTCCCGGCAACTCCGCAGGCCGTACCAGCTGCATCTCCTTCTGCAGCTTTTCCAGGTTTGGGCTGGACACAAAATCGACCGGATTCAGAAGAAACGCCGCCGTCTGATAGTAAAAGTAGGCGTTCCAGTCCTGCTTCTTCTGCGCATAGTTGCGCGCCGCGGTCCAATACCACACCCCGTCATGCCCCGCGGCAGTCATCTGCCGCGTGAAAAACCCCGCCAGCTTCCAGCCTGTAGCGCCCGGTCCGTCATTTTGCAGCAGCAGCGAGACCTGCTGCGGATGCTCGACTCCCGTCGCATGCATGATCACCAGGGCATAGTTCGCAGGCGGCAGCTGCGGAATCGTGATCGTCACGATCAGCGCCGAGCCCGGCACTGAACAGAAGAACTGCGTGTCCTGCGTGCTCTTCAGGTCGGAGGCCTTCAGGGAGTAAATGCCGTTGACGGTCAACGTCGCCCCCTGGATCTGGGGAGAGACCGCCTGAATGCTGGCCGCAACCGGATCGAACTGCGCCGCCACCGCCGGAATCGTCGCCTGGCGCACCCCGTTAACGTTGGCCGCCTGAATCTCGCTACCCAGCGACCGCGCCGCCTGCGCGATCGGGTCGCGCTCCGCCGCCGTCATCTGGCTCTCCGTGCTGCAACTGACGGCATGCGCCAGCGGGGCACCCACAAGCACAGCCAGCATGGTGAAGAGTATCGGCTGACGCAACCGGCGCAGCGGCGAAAGTTTCTGACAGAACAAAATGAATCGCATAGGGCGAAAGTGAGCGCAAAAAGTCGCGAGCAAACCGAAACCACTGCTAGTCTAGTACAGAGAGAGCTTTTCAAGCCGAAGCTCGCCAGCCGCAATTCACGCAAACCACGATTCACGCGAACCACGATTCATGGGTCTGATGAACCATTACGGGATCAGGGCTGTATTTTGGACCGGCTGCGCCGTCTTCGCGCTCTCTACACCATTACTGGCCCAGGTCGTCGGGCCGATGGGCGCCTATACTCCACCCCGGCTTCATCACCTGCAGGGTTCTGAGGCCCACGCCGAGCAGCCATCGCCTTCCGCTCCCGCCGCGGCCCCGGCGCCCGCTCCGCAAATTCCCCCGGTAAGCGTCGCCTCCGCGGCTGCTCCGCCTTCACTCCTCGATAAGCCTGCCGAGCCGCCCCATATCGACCTGTCCGCCGGCCGTCTCACCATTCACGCCGACAACTCCAGCCTCGCCGACATCCTCCACCGCCTCACCAGCGACAGTGGGATGACCGTCGACGGCCTCGGGGCAGACCAGCGCATCTTCGGCAGCTACGGCCCCGGCGACCCGCAGGAAGTGCTTTCCACGCTCCTCGACGGCTCCGGGTACAACGTGGTGATGGTCGGCCGCACCGAGACCGGAACCCCCAGGCAGATCTCCCTGACCCCGCGCAGTGCAGCACTCCCCGCCGGCGGCCCGAACCGCCCGCAGCAGATCGCCCAGGACGAAGACAACGACGACGAGGTGCAAGGGCCACCAGTCGAGCCGCCCGGCGCTCCGCAGCCACCGCAGGAATCGCCACAGCCGAACAACGTGCGCACCCCGCAGCAAATGCTTCAGGAGCTGCAGCAGATGCGCCAGCGGCAACTCGAGCAACAGCAGCAGCAGTCATCGCCTCAATAGCTTTGGCCAGAAAGCGATTTTACTGCTGGGTAAACACGCCGGCTCAGCCCGTCGTCCTCGTTCATTGCGGAAGCTCTCCGCCGGTCTGCTCGCGCATCATGTACTCGGCGTACCAGGCGGGCCAGTTCTCGTCGCGCTGCCCGGTGCGCTTCTCGTGCTCGCCGTGGGCGGCCTCCGCACGCCGAAGCGCGCTGGCCAGATCGTTCACTGACGCGAAAGTTGTCGCCGCCGAGTCGATGCGCCCGGGCAGCCGCGTCGTGATCTCCTGCAACAGCCAGCCGTTGCCGTCCGGATCGCTGAACGAAGCGAAGGAGCGATACGTGCGATGCTCGGGGTCCGGACCATTGACCCGGCGCCGTCCAAACAGGTAAGGCTGGTCCGGGCCTGCGTAGACGCCATCCCCATGGAAGACCTCACTGATCTCGACGCCGCGACCGAGCAGCTCCGCGCGGGCGGCCGCAATGTCGGAGACGATCAGGTACATGCCCTGGGCGGAGCCCGGTGCCGCCGCGGTGACGTTCTTGCCGAAAATGACCGAGCACCCCGATCCGGGCGGCGTGAACTGGATCACCCGGAAGTCGTCTTCGTGAGCGTAGTCGGCATCGAGCCTCCAACCGAGCCTCCCATAAAACGCCTTCGCGCGGTCTACATCCGAAACGGGGATGACGACTATCTCGAGCTTCGTGTCGACTCTCGCAACGCTTGCGTCGTTACTCTGGGCTTCATACGTCGGATTTGCCATGTTTTCCCCTCGTGACTTCACTTAAGTTGAATTCAAGATTGTTGAAGACAAGCGTCGATCAGCAGAATCACTTGTGCTTTAAGGCACAACCTTCGATGCTGTTCGCGGGGAACAATACTCAAGAAAAAAGAACTTGTAAATCGAGAGGGGTGCCTGCCGTCCCATCGACAACCCGCGGCATGTTAACACGCATTGGTAACACCCATCAGGTATCATGGCCATCAAGATCTGGAGGACGCCGTGAGAAAGTTCGCCTCAGCAACTTATTCGAAAGCAGTTTTCATCCTTGCGCTCTGTGTAGCCGGAGGGACCATGTCCGCCGCTGTCAAAAGCATCTACGACTTCACGCTGAAATCCATCGACGGACAGCCGGTAAGCCTCAAGCAGTATCACGGTAAAGTCGTCATGCTCGTCAACGTCGCAAGCAAGTGCGGATTCACCCCGCAGTACGCCGGCCTCGAAAAACTCTACGAGACCTACAAAGACAAGGGCCTGGTCATCGTCGGCATCCCCGCCAACAACTTCGCCCAGCAGGAGCCGGGCACCGACGCCGAGATTAAGAAATTCTGCTCCAACAAGTACAACGTCAGCTTTCCCATGATGTCCAAGGTCTCGGTGAAGGGTGACGACATCACCCCGCTCTATGTGTATCTCACCGACAAGTCGACCGACCCCAAACTCGGCGGCGACATCAAGTGGAACTTCACCAAGTTCCTCTTCGATCGCAACGGCAACCCGGTCGCCCGCTTCGAGCCCAACGTGACACCGGAATCTCCCGAGGTAGTCGCAGCCGTCGAGAGCGCGCTGAAGGGATAGAGGGCTTCGGATTTCGGCAGGGTGACTGCTGCAATTCCAGGGAGAGTCCGATGTCCATTGCATTCCCAATTGATCCCTATCACACCGCCGTCCTCAGCATGGATTGCCAGGCAGGCATCGTTTCCATCTATACCAAGGGTGATAAGGACGCTTTTCTGGCACGCGCCGCCGGCGTCCTGAATCACGCACGCACGTCCCACATGACTGTCATCCACGTCAAAGTCGGTTTTCGCCCCGGTCTTCCCGAAATGAGTTCCCGAAACCAGCTGTTGGGCGCGATCAAGGCGTCTCCGCAACATCAGAGTTTGTTTCAGGAACCGTTGGGAAGCATCCACCCGGCGCTCGCGCCAACCGAAAACGAAATCGTCATCACCAAGCACCGTGTCAGCGCCTTCAGCGGAACCGACCTCGCCATGATTCTCCGCGCGAACGACATTGAGACACTCGTCCTGTTCGGCATCTCCACCAGCGGTGTCGTCCTCTCCACTCTTCTTGATGCCAGCGACTCGGATTTCCGCCTCGCCGTGATCAAGGACTGCTGCGCCGACCTCGACGTCGATCTGCATGACACTCTGCTCACCAGGCTCTTCCCCTCGCGCGCCACCGTCCTGTCCGCGGCAGACTTCGTCAACCCCCTCCAGAGCTAAGACAGCTCCCCGAATCAGAACAGTCTCACCGGGAGATCCGTTTTGACAAGGCTGCGGATGAAGGAGTAGAAAAGCCGCGCAAGAGTTCTCTCTGCAAGGCAAAGCGTAGTTTCCGGCCCATTCAACGCTTGTAAGCGCACCAGAATGTAAACGGCTACATTATCTGGACCTGATAGCCAAAGGGTTGGGAGCCAACCCGGCGATCATCTCCATCATTCACTCCACTTCTCACCGGGCGTAGCTCAAACACCAGACCCAAACCTGGCCGAACCGAGAACGACGGCCTTTGTAGAAGGAGACAGCGTCATGAAGCGGTCAAGCTTGTTGTTCGCTGCGATTGCGGCGAGCGCGATATTTGCGTGCGCGCAAGCGCCAATCACTCAACCTCCTGAACCAGTCGACCCAAGCCCGATCAATGGCGAAACCTACTACCTCGTGAATCAGCTTTCCGGCTTGCAGATAGACCTCAGCGGCAATTCGAAAGCTAACGGTGATTCTGTAAGTCAAAACACGCGCAGTTTCTCAAGTCTGACCCAGCGCTGGGCGATGACCAGGCTGGTAAATGGCAACTGGAAGATCAGCGACATCTCCAGCGGGTTATGTCTGGACAGCGAATCAGGTTTCTACGGTTCCGAAGCCGCCGTTGTGCAGGACCAGTGCGGCATCGCAGTTCCTACCCAGGAGTGGACTTTCAGTTACACGACCAATGGTTACAACCTGATCAGAAACATCGGGACGAGGCGAGTGCTGGATGCCTCAAGTGCAAGCGCAGGCGCAAAGCTTATTTTGTCGCCGTCCTCTGAGGCTCCGAAACAAAGCCAATTGTGGTTGTTGCGCCCTGCCTATTGGCGCGGAAACGATATGAGCACGGCGGTTAAAGAGGAGTATGACCGCGCCGCTCAGAATCCCAATAACCTTCCCTGGTGGCATGACGCCTACCTGCCTGGCCAGGACATGCTGCAAATCTTCAAAAACAGCGGGATGAATGCAATTCGCCTTCGCCCGGCCTCGATCGCGACCACAGTAGTACACGGAAGCGTCAGCTTCTCGCTCTCCAACGGTCCATATAACAATTACACTCTGCCAGCGGGCACCTCGGTAACCTTTCCTACGACCGCGGTTAACCAGGTCGTTCCACTTACGACGGACGGTGGCAGCGGCAATTACGCGCAGACAGACTGGTCGGCCGTCGACCTGGCAAAACGCGCGAAAGACCTGGGTATGGCCGTGTTTCTGGACTTGTTCTACGACGGCTACAACACTTCGGACACGCCGGGGCTTTGGAAAGGAAAAACCATCGCCCAGGTCGCCGGCGTCCCACCCACACCTGGCCTGATGTACAACTACGTGAAGCAGGAGATCGAGTTATTCCGGGCGAACGGCGCCATGCCTGACATGGTCGGTATCGGCAACGAGGTCAACACCGGCATGTTCACCTCAGGCCTCTCGCCTGCCGGTACAAGCGCGACTCCTAACTCAGCCGGTACGCCGGACGCCAGTTTCGCCAACTTCGCGGCAATCCAGAAGGCAGCCATGCAGGCGATCGTCGATGCCTCGTCCGATCCGAATCTCGGTCCGCCTATACCGCCTCCGCTCCGTTGCATTGATACCGATGGCGGCCCTGACCTGCAGACGTTCTTCACCACCGCAACCCAGTACTATGGAATTCCCGTAGACAATATCTGCCAGAGCTATTATCCCGGCTGGCATGGACCGCTGACACAGGCGCAGTTCAACTGGGATGACTGCGGCGCCGGTGGCGACGGGAGTTGCAATCCTGCCGTCGGCCAGCATGTTGAGGAAGCAAATATCGCCACGGAAACCACCGGGCTCGAAATACCGGTCTTCACCGCCGAGGACGGTGTGGAATATACACCTGGCGGCAGCCCCACAGACGCCTGGTATGGAAGCGCTTTGACCCCCTTTGACGGCTCGCGCGCGCACGAACGGCAATTCTTCATCGACCTTAACAAAGTAGAGAAAAGCGCACCCAACAATCTCGGTATGGGCATGGATTGCTGGGCCTGCGAGGCATCGCCCATTCCCGGCGCCGGTGGCGTATGGGTCAGCGGCATCGGCGTCTATGGATATTGGGTCAACGCCGCCCTGGGGCTTTTCGATTTCTCCTACACGACGGGAAGTTATCTCGACAACGCAGTCTTGCCGTCTATGCTTTCGCTCGGCGGCAAAGTAGATCCGGCTCTTTCGTACAAGCTCGTGAGCGCTCTCAACGGACACATTCTGGAAGCCGCGGTCGTGGCCCCGTTCGGACCGGGACAATCCAGTGGTTTGCTGCGTACCGCCTTCGACCGCGGCGTTACACCTCTTCACCAGCAGTGGCAGATCCTGGCTCAGGGCGGCGATGCTGAAGTGAACAACTCCGTCTATCCAACTCCCATGGACCATCTCGGCGACGGTTATTTCCAGATCATCAACATGGATCAGAAACGTGGGGTCCATGTTCTGGATGCAAATGGGGAGACGACGCCCGGCAGTCCAGTATCAGGAAATAGTCAGACCGCTCAGCCGACGGCAATATCGGGAACAAATCCGAGCCAGGAGTGGGACATCATCACCGCCGGAAACTGCGGCGATATACCAGCAAACTGCACAACCCCACCACTGACGGCGACCGGCGACTACTACATGATCGTTAACAAGGCCAGCGGCCTCGTCCTGTCTGCCGTTGAAAAAGGCGGGACGGTCGTGATCCAACAGCAGACACCTGCGGCCGCCTCAAACGGCGATTGGATGGTGCCTGCGAACAAAGGCCAGCTATGGCAGATCTTTCCTGTGCACATTACCGCGCAGGAACCGGGCATCGCTACCAGATGAACGTTTAGCTGTCTGGCAGCCTTCAGCAAATGCTCATTTTCAGGCCGTCCGCATTTCACGGGACGGCCTTCGTTTTGTGTTGGATTTCGCCGCTTCCAGCAGCTGCCTTCCCGTCGCTCCTTTACACATATAAGGCGGTAGGTCCTCCGCTAGACTGAAGCTCAGTTGCAGGAGGACGTGATGGGATACAAAGCCTGGCTGGTCGAATCTCCCGACGGACCGTTTCTCGAACGGGACTCCCCCCACCCAGTCCTCGGTCCAGGACAAGTTCTGGTCAGGATCGCCGCCAGCGGTGTGAACCCGCTCGACATCAAGATCCGCGCCGCTAAAGCAGCTCATGCGCAGCAGCCCTTGCCCGCCGTCCTCGGCGTCGACATGGCAGGAACTGTGGAGGAGGTCGGCGCCGGCGTCACCGCCTTCAGGCCCGGCGACGAGGTCTACGGGATGGTAGGCGGAGTCGGCGGCCACCAGGGTACTCTCGCCGAAAAGATCGCCGCCGACGCCGACCTGCTCGCGCCTAAGCCGAAGAACCTCACCATGCGCCAGGCTGCGGCGCTCCCGCTGAGCGTGATCACCGCATGGGAGGGCCTGGTCGACCGCGCCAGCGTGCGTTACGGCCAGAAAGCCCTCATCCACGCCGGCGTCGGAGGCGTCGGCCACATCGCCGTCCAGATCGCCCCGCGCCTTCGGAGCCGAGGTCTTCGCTACCGTCTCTCCGGACAAGGCGAAGATCGTCGCAGCGTACGGTGCAACCCCCATCAACTACCGCGCCATGTCCGTCGACGAATACGTGGCAACTCACACCAGCGGTCAGGGCTTCGACATCGTCTACGACACCGTCGGAGGCGCGACCCTCGACGCATCCTTCGCCGCCGTCAGGCGATACACCGGCCATGCCCTGAGCTGCCTGGGATGGGGCTCCCATGCCCTGGCTCCCCTCTCTTTCCGCGGAGCCACCTACTCCGGCGTCTTCACCCTGCTCCCGCTGCTCACCGGCGCAGGCCGCGCTCACCACGGCGAGATCCTCGCCCGGGCCGCCGCCCTCGCCGAAGCTGGCAAGCTCCGGCCCCTTCTTAACGAGCGAACCTTCTCAACCGCCGAGATCGATGCCGCCCACGCCCTCGTCGCTTCCGGCTCGCTCGGCAAGGTCGTCGTCGAAATCTGAGCCTCAACCCATCGCGAACGACCGGAACTCCTCCACCACCCGTTGCGCCACCGCCTCGCGATTCTTCTTCGTCGCCAGCTCGTGTCCCACGCCCGCAATCGTAACCAGCTCCGTTCGCGCCGGAATGAGCTTCAGGGCCGCTTCCATCTCTGCAAGCGTGCCGAATCCGTCTCGCACGCCGCTGACGAACAGCGCCAGGGTCTCGAGGCGAGGAAAGTGCGCCGTACGCAGCTCAGCCGGCCGCTTCGGCGGATGCAGCGGATACGACAGCAGCAGCAGCGCCGGAACGACGCCCGGCTCGGCCGCAGCGAGCATCGACGCCTGCCGCCCTCCATACGAGTGCCCGCCCAGGAACACCCGCCCCGCCACCCGGCGCCGCATCGCCTCGACCGCCGTCCGCAGCCCCTGCTGGTCCCGCTCGGCGCTGCCCCGCGGCGGAGGCCCTTGGGGGCGTGCCTGCCGGAAAGGAAGATCGCACCGCAGGACGGTGACTCCCGCCGTGCAGAACGCCTCGGCCACCGCAACCAGCAGCGGAGCATTGCAGTTCGCTCCCGCGCCATGCGTCAGCACCAGCCCGTCCTCACCGCCGGCGTCCGGACTGTGCAGAAATCCCCGCACGGAGACTTCTGCAGCCGAGGTATCGGCAAAGGCCTCGCACCTGCACATATGCGCAGCTTATACCGGCAGCGGATTCCTCTCCACAAACTGCCGCTGGTGCCAGTATGGATAGATCGGCGTCACGGCACTGGCTGCGTCAAGCTTTGCCACCTGCTCCGGAGTAAGATTCCACCCTTCCGACGCCAGGTTCTGCTTCAGCTGCTCTTCGTTGCGCGCGCCCATGATCACGCTGGCGACCGTGGGCCGCTGCAGCAGCCAGTTCAGCGCGATCTGAGGAACGGTCTTCCCAGTCTCCTTCGCGACTTCATCGATGGCGTCCACAATGTTGTGGAGGAACTCGTCTTCGACAGGAGGACCATTCTCGGCCGTCTTGTGCAGCCGGCTGGTCTTGGGCAGCGGCTGGCCGCGGCGAAGCTTACCGGTCAGGCGTCCCCACCCGAGCGGACTCCATACCAGCGTCCCAACCTTCTGGTCGATACCCAGAGGCATCAGCTCCCACTCAAACTCTCTGCTGACCAGCGAATAATAGGCCTGGTGCGCGACATAGCGAGCCCATCCGTAGCGCTCGGAGATGGCCAGCGACTTCATCAAATGCCACCCGGAAAAATTCGAGCACGCGATGTAGCGAACCTTCCCCGTCCTCACCAGCGTGTCCAACGTTTCGAGCGTCTCGTCGATCGGTGTCGTCGCGTCGAAGCCGTGCATGTGGTAGATGTCGATGTGCTCCACGCCGAGCCGCTTCAAGCTCCCGTGCACCGACTCGATCAGGTGATAACGCGAGGAGCCGACATCGTTCGGTCCCTTTCCCAAGCGAAAAGTGGCCTTGGTCGAGATGAGCAGACGGTTACGCTTGCCCGCAATCGCCTTGCCCAGAACCTCCTCGGCCAGTCCGTCGGAGTAAATATCGGCTACGTCAAATAAGTTCACTCCGGCGTCGAGACACAAGTCGACAAGGCGCGCTGCCTCGTCTCCAGTGGAACTGCCCCACGCTTTGAAGAATTCGTTGCCGCCGCCAAAGGTGCCCGCGCCGAAGCTGAGCGCTGAAACCTTCAGACCCGAATGGCCAAGCTGTCTGTATTCCATGACTAAGAGATGCGCTCGCGCCGTCGAGGGTGCACGCCCCAACAACGTTTTACGGAATGTAATAAAACGGGTTGGGAAGCTTGACTGAATAGTCGGCCGCGGGCTTTCCTCTTAGATCGCTGAGCTGATCGCCGACGCTCAGCACGATGCGATAACCCTGCTGCACGATCTGCGTGCGCGCAGCCGACTTATAGGCGATCGTCGCCTCCTTCACCTGATCCTTTGTGCGCAATGTCAGGCCGTCCCATCCGTTGTAGCCTGCACTGTGCAGGTTCCGCTCAGTGACTTCACGCAAGGTGTCTCCCCGTCCGGTAATGAAGAAGACAGCAACCCCGAGTTCCTGCGCATGCTTGAACAGGCGCAACGTGCCCGGAATGACCGGTGCGCTGGCGGATTCAGCCCATTTGCTCCACTCCGCGCTAACAAACCCGAAATCGGTGGCGGAAAGTTCAGGCCACGTCGAGAGCGATGTATCGTCAATGTCGAGGACGAGGGCCAGCTTCTCGCCGGCCTTCTTGTGCACCGCTGCACGTTCCAGAAATGCCATCGCGCGCCGCTCCTGAAGGTCCAGCGCCTTTGTGTAGCATCCACAGGTGCAGGTGCAATCGTGATAAGCCTTCAACTCTGTCTTGAGCAGGCCGAGATTGGGCGGCTCGGCAACCTGCGAGACGATGTGCGTTTGGATAGACTGCGCGTTCAGGCTAATCGTGATGAGCGCTCCGAGAACGAGCCGGACCAGACGGACGTGAGCTTTCAAAACTTCCCTCCTGAAGGAACAGGCGAGTCCCATAGTAACGGTGACTCCAGGGAAATTTGTCGGGAATCACGGGTCGTTCCGGACAAGTTCATCGCGCAAGGGTTGCGGCCCGGCGTAGTCCTTGCGTATATTGCGATCAAAGCTCAGATAAATCTCACAGGAGCAGCAAATGCCCCCAGCAGAAGCCATTAGCGCACCAGCAAGTATCGGCAAGTCGGTTCAGATTCGCGGTGAAGTCAAAGGAAGTGAAGACCTACTGGTCGATGGTGTGGTGGAGGGAACGATCACACTAACCGAGAGCCGGCTGACAATTGGGCCCCACGCGAGAGTTCAGGCCAATGTTTCCGCACGCGACGTAGTGGTGATCGGCAACCTGAATGGCGATATCCAGGCCACCGGCCGCGTAGAACTGCGCGCGGGTGCCAACCTCAAGGGCGATATCCACGCCGCGCGGCTATCGATCGAAGAGAATGCGATGTTTTCCGGCAAGGTCGATCTGGTACAGTCTGCCGCGCAGGCAGGCTCGGATCGCGGCGCCGCTCCCGCGCAGACTCCCGTAGGTGCAGGTAAAGCCGGGACAATGTTCAGCGCCGCCAACTAAGGCATTTTCGGAAAACAGTGTAACGTGAAGCCAGTGCTGCAAAGTCACCGCGATAAGCAAAGAGCGGTGGGCTGGCACCATCCGATACAGGACACAGATTTTCCGAAAATGCTTTCGTGAGCGCCTGCTAACCGTGTCCGGCGGGAGAACGGCACGGTAACTGCTTTGGGTCCAAGAGGACTCCATTGACTCCCTGAAAGAGGTCGACCCGGCACTGTGCTGCGCAGCCTGTTCAATCGAGACCCATCGCGGCCTGAGCGTAGCAGCCGTACTGTGCTCTCCGGGCCGCGAATTCCCCGCCATTCCAGCGGCTGGGCCGCCCTGCTCAAGCACCTCAAGGAAGAAGAGAGCCTGCGTGTGCTCGACATCGGTCCGACTTCGCCCATCAATATCAACTTCCTCACTGGGCTCGGCCACAGCTGTTACATGGCTGACGTGGTCCACGAAGCCCTGACCGGAGACTGGTCGCTGCCTCCAGCCGAAGAGGGCGCAGAGCCGGGCTTCGACACGGCTCGTTTTTTCGAGCAGACCCTCGATTTCGCCGGCCGCAGATTCGACGTCGTCCTCCTCTGGACCACTCTCGACTACATCCCTCAGCCACTGGTCCAACCCTTTATCCAGCACCTTTACTCGGCAATGCATCCGGGCGGCCGGATCCTCGCCATCTTCCACTCCAAGAGCACCGGACCGAACACCACTTACTGCCGCTACCACCTGACCGACGGCGACAGCATTGAAATGCAGGAGTCAGAGCCGCATCCCGTCTTGCGCGTGTATACCAACCGCAACATCGAGAAGCTGTTCTCCGAATTCAGCAATTACCGCTTCTTCCTCGCCAAGGACAACATCTACGAGGTCATCATCACTCGCTGAGGAGCAGGCCGGACCGACATAGGCCTGCGCGGCTTCGATTCCACAGGCCAGAGGCTTTGCTGCGCTTCGCCCCTGGCGTCTCCCGCCTCTTCAACTCCGGACTGAGAGCCTTCATACCTCAGGCCCAGCTGATACTTCCGTTTGACCGCGGCCACCACATCGCCGATCCGCCTTTGATAGGCGCGGGAGACGAACGCTTCCTCATAGCGTTTCGCGTAGCTCGCATCCAGTTGCGGGAAATGCTCATGCACAAACGCGAGAAATGTCGCCTTCGAGCACGGCTTCAGGAAGAGCGCATTGGCATGGAAGAAGTTCGCATCCGCCTCCCGCGCTTTGCGCGCCATCGTCTCGAGTGCCCGGACATTGTCTGTAATGCCCGGCATCAGCGGCGAACACATAATACCCGTGCGCAGCCCGGCCTCGCGCAGGCGCCGAACCGTGCGGAAGCGCAGATCCGGCCGCGGAGCACGCGGCTCGAGGATCCGCGCCAGCCGGGCATCATGCGTCGTTATGGTGATGTTCACCGTGAGATCGTTGTGGACTGCAATCTGCCGCAGCAGGTCGACATCTCGCTCGATAAGCGTGGACTTGGTGACAATGCTCAGCCCGAATCCTCGATGGCCGGCAAAAACTTCGAGGATGCTGCGCGTGACCTGGGCGCGTCTCTCGATGGGCTGGTAAGGATCCGTCGCCGTGCCCAGCGCGATCCCTTCGCCGCGCTTCAGAGACCGTAATTCCTGGTTCAGCAGCCACGCCGCGCTCTGCTTAACGTAGATCTTCCGCTCGAAATCGGCGGGATCGCGCAGTTCCATGAATTCGTGCGTATACCGGGCGTAGCAGTAGCGGCAGCCGAACTCGCAGCCGCGGTACGGATTGATCGTCCATCGAAACGGAAACCCGCGCCGCGAGAAGCATCTGTTCAGGAGCGAACGAACCGGGAGCGTGCGAAACTCGACCAGATATCCCTCTCCGTCAGAACAGCCGCTGGCAGCGAGGCGGGCGATGCCTTGGAGAGGAGCAGACTCCCGCTCCTCCTCGCTCGATGGAAGGATATGGAAGAGGGATAGTGTTTTCGCTTTTTCTTCGCTCATGCCTTGAAACCTACTCCCTTCGGCAAGCATCGTCAAGAAGGATATTCGATAGCCTTCTCCTGGACATGTGGGAGCCGGCCACGTGTCCACCCGCCTCGCGCATCTCAATCCAAAAAGCACTATCCTCATAGCTGACATGCGCTGAGTGGCCAACTTAGATCTCTAGAGGAGTGTGAAAAGCATGACTGACTTGAAAGGTTCAGCCATTACCTGGCTCGGGCACGCCGTCGTTCAGATCACCACCCCCAAAGGAACCGAAATCCTCATCGATCCATTCATCGAGCACAACCCCAAATACCCGAAAGGTTATAAGTTGCCCAGGAAGCTCGACCTGCTGCTGCTAACCCATGGCCACGCGGACCACATCGGCGACGCCGTTACCGTCGCCAAACACCACGGCCCTCACGTGGTCGGAATGGTCGAGTTGATCGAGTGGATAAAATCGAAAGGTGTAGACAACGCCGCCGGCATGAACATCGGCGGAAGCTATAAGTACAGGGATGTAATGGTAAGCATGGTGGAAGCGCGGCATAGTTCCAGCATCGATGACGGCGGCCAGACGGTATACGGCGGCGTCCCCATCGGATTCGTGATGGCGATCGACGGGGGCCCGGTACTTTACCACGCCGGGGACACTGGCGTCTTTCTCGACATGCAGCTGATTCGCGAACTATACGCGCCGGACCTGGGCTTCCTGCCCATCGGCGATTACTACACCATGGGTCCGAAGGCAGCGGCCATCGCCGCAAAACACCTGGGACTTAAGACTGTCGTGCCCATCCACTATGGAACCTTCCCGGCGCTTACCGGCACTCCAGAGCAGTTGGAAGAGCATCTCCAGGGATCCGGTATCGAAGTCCTCAAAGCCGAACCCGGCAAGACCTCGCGCTAGCGGTAGCGAAAACAGCAAAGGCAGGTGCCTGTTGAAGAGACCACCTGCCTTGCTGCATTCCGCCGAGAAGGACTAAGCTTTAGCTGACTTTGCCGACTTGGCTGCCTGTTCTTTCCTGCGTTCAGCCCAGCGGCGTTTCATCGCCTCCGCTATCTTGCGCCGGCCCTCGGGTGACAGCTTGCGCTTTCCCGGACCTTTCGCTGCTTTCTTGGCAACGCCGTAATTTCCCCTCTTTGGCCCTCTCGCGTTCGTTCCTGCCAGCAAGTTTCGCGCTTGCTGCAGGCGCGATATCTCGTTATCGATTTCAATCAGTATTTGACTAACTTGCACCTTTCCTCCATTTTTTCGAGCCGACCGAAAAGTACGAAATTAATCTGCGGCCGCTTGATCAAGTAGTAATTACAGCCATCTCAGACTAACTCGATTAGAAATAAATTGCCACCTCGCCGCCCTGTAAGTTCGCCTGTAACCAACTGCATTTGAGCATCGTGAACGCTTCTATGCCATCCCGGCGCGGTGCAGGGCAACCTCGGCGTAACTAACCAATAGGTAAATTTTCGATGCAAGCAATCCCACTGGCAAATCATGATCGAACGGGAGTACAGTAAGCGCGCGAGCGGATGAAGTCGCAATACTCGCGGTATTCCTTTGCGGGGAAACCCTCACGATCACCCCGCGGGTGTATTTTGTCCGACGAAACTGAATAAAAAAAGACCGCAGTGCATGAAATCAAAGTTGTGATAGATTTGCGGTTCTCCAGACTTGCGCCGGTCTTCTGCTCGCCAAACGATCGTTGAGATCCGCAAGTGATTTCCGCAAGTCTCGTAGAACCTCGGGGAGGTATTCGGGTGAAGTCTCCTCTTTCTCGATTCGCGTTCGCGGCAGCCGCTCTCCTGTCCCTTTGTGCCTGTGCGGCGGCTTACTCCGGAAGGCCGGCTCCTGTTTCCACCAACACAGTCGTCATTCCCGGCCCACTGAGGTCATTTCTGCGCATGGCCGGCATCAGTCAGCAGGTCACTCCTGACGATGTCCTGCCGCTGCTGGCCCGCAATGCCTACCTGCGCGGCTACCAGACCGGCGAGCCGACCGAGTTCCTTCTCCTCCTCGACCGATACGTGCATCAGGCCAGAGAGCTCCAGGCACTCGTGGGAACGAATGGCGCCATTGAAGTTGCCAACTGCAACGACGCCGCCAACTTGATCCATATTCTCGGGTACCAGTTGCGCTCCGGCTGCGGCCAGAAGGACACCGTGCTGGTGACAGCCAACGCGGAAAGAGCGTTTCTCACCATCGATTCGGGCTTCCCCCTTACTCAGCTCGAAGAGGCTCTCGCCAAAAACACGTCGTTTAGCTATCCATACCCCACCACTCAGGTCCCGGTGCTCTTCACAGAGAGCGACTGGGTACACGCAAGTATGTGGAAGGAGCGAGGCAAGGGCACCCTGATCGACGTGCTCCTGCACGACCGTAGCATAGACCGCCTCTACTGGGCTTTTTCGAGAAGCGATGATAAGACCAGCTATGCGTTGCTCCACTCTCCGGGACTCAGGAGACTGCTTCCCTATGCCGCTGTCCTTGACTTCTACGGCAACCAGATCACCATCCAGTCTGGAAAGGTAATCGTCCCAGGAGGAGCCGCAGCCGAAGCCAACTGGAGCGAGTTAGTCGGGGCGAGCCCCGAATCGCCGGGTGATTTCGTCCTCCACCTCGTATCGAGGGACAACGGCTGGCTCGCCGTCTATTTCGATGCTCTTTCCCGCATAGGCCGCACACAGCAGGAGCACTTTACGAACGGGCCTCGTCTCAAACGCCTCTACGACGCTTACCGTTCAACCATCGATCAGGAGGATGCAACGAAAAGCGTCTTCCCCAAGGGCGCTGATCTCATGGTTCTGTTCGATCGTGTGGACTGGCAGCCCAACGGGGAGCCGGTAGTTCCCGGCAGCCTTGAGGTATGGAAGGAGATCTTCAACCAGAAGACCAGTTACAAAGTCGTTCACGACCTGGCAAAGCACGCCAACGGCTGGAATAGCCCGGAGCAGCTGCTCGACGCTCTGGTTGCCTGCTCGCGCCTCGAAACCGACAGCGGCCCGGTCCAGATCTACCTGATGCTCACCGAGGTGGACAGCAGGCGTCCTGAGGGAAAACGCCTCTCCGAAGGAACTGTGCGCCTTCTTGCCAGCAAGTTCTCGCAGTTCAACAGCTGGTACATGGCCTTTGCCGAATTTCCCGAGCTGAACGACACATCCATCACCCGCTTTCTGACTGTGGCTGAGTCCATCGACAAAATCTCAGGTCCGGCGCTGCGTGGCAACGTGCTCGGCTCTTTTCAGGCCAACATCGGCCTCTGGGAGATTCTCGCCCGCCAGGGAGAGATTCCCCGGGGCAAGATGAACACCTCGTGGCAGGGCATGATTGACCCCTTTGCCAAAGTCTCTTCGTCGGCCCAGTTACTTGACGCTGCACGCGGCTCCCTGGGTGAGCTGCTGGTCGCATCCACCGGCTCCGCAGACCGCTCCGAGGACGAGATCGTCGACCTGCTCGCTGGTCCCCCTCAGGAAACCGCTGAGGGTCGCCGGATGCACCGGGAAGTCGCTGACAAGATCCACGCGGTGCTCGATGACCAGCGACTGGCTTCGCTCAATACGCTCTTCGCCCTGAGCGACGGCCTCAACGCAATGGCCCATGGAGCGAAGCCGAATCAGAACCTCCTTCCGCTGGCCGCGGAACTGCGTGAGTTTGAGCTGCCGCGTCCCATCTTCACCGAGAGGGAGAAGGTCGAGTGGTCGCCGCCGGTCTACAGCGCCCGCCATGCCGAACTGCAGGTGAAAACCGACATGACGAAAATGATCAAGTCGCCCGGCTCGCCCGCACAGCTCGAAGTTGCCCGCGGTCAGCTCGCGCCCTTCCTGAGAGACACGCTCGTCGGCTTGAACTATGCCTACTACGAGCCCCCCGGCGCCCAGGTCCTGCATAACAATCCGCTGTTTGTCAGGTCGCATGACTTCTCCGGAATCACCGTCATGAGCTCGGACCCGTTCTTCTGGCATTCTCCCGAGCTATTCGGCGTCGGCGCCCCGGCCGGCGGAGGCGCTTATCTGATAGGCTCGCTGTCCGACCTGCCCTACGCTCTGGCCGAGATGGAGGAAGACTTCATCGTCCCGGAAAACGTCCAGGCCTTGATCTGGAGAGAGACCGTTCCCGACATGATGGTCAGCGCCGTCGTGCCCCGCTGGTGGAATGTAAGCCCGCACGAGCTTCATGCCGTTGCTCTCTATCAGCGCTCCGGAGAAGAAATACTGGCTGCGGCCTCTGGGAACCCGCAGCTTCGGACCAAAGCGATTAATATCCTTTCCGATCGCATGGCGCCACAACGGTTGCAGCGCTTTCAGGAGTCGATGGAGCCATCCAGCACAAAGCCTGCTGTCACACCTCGAGTCATGCCCGCGGATACCTTCTACCTGAGCGCCGAGTTCCGGCAAAAATTCCCCGAAGAAGCTGCCTCGGCCGGACCGGCCAGCCGCCAACTGGCCGATCTCTGCCGCAAATATCCGGCGGAAACCAGCCCCGAGCGCATCTCGCGAGACTTCGGCACGCCGCATCCGACACTGGCCCGTAGCTACTCCAGCGAATTCCTGAATCTCAAGCAGCTGCCCGCCTTTGGAGGCTATTCCAGCCGCCTGTTTGGCGAGTCCTGGGAGTCCAGCAATCTATACTGGGCGCGTCTCGCCGACGAGATGGGTTATTCGCCCGTGATGTTGAACAGCCTGGTGCCGGAACTGACCCGCCGCATGACTGGGAAAATCTTCGCCACCGATCTCGAAGACTGGCCGGCGCTGCTGCGCGCCATGCGTGAGACGGGCGATGAATTCAGGCGGGGCAAAGTAGCACCGGTTCCGGTAGCAAAAGTGGAATCCGGGCATTAGAGCTGTGCGAGGTGATGATGCGCGACGGCAGGTTTATGAAGACAAAATATCTCCCACTCTGCGGCCTGTTTCTGGTCTTCGTCTCCGGCGGCGGACACACGGCTGCATCCCAGCAGG